>Ga0268276_1003492_pt1 | contig 12138 bp, 12 predicted proteins | sample saktaG_4_FD_190145 | JGI IMG/M metagenome (GOLD analysis project Ga0268276, IMG submission 190145) | Saline water microbial communities from Sakinaw Lake, British Columbia, Canada - sak_2010_1_5_45m | ecosystem: Environmental > Aquatic > Non-marine Saline and Alkaline > Saline ...
GTATGACAGTTATCCCGGCCTGCCTGGCCAGTTCCTCGATATGGTCCCAGAGGTGCTGCCGGGTCTGAGGGTCGAGACCCAGCGTCGGTTCATCCAGGAAGAGTACCCTGGGACTGTGCAGCAGGCCACGGGCCAGTTCCAATCTGCGCCGCATGCCGCCCGAGTAGGTTTTCATCTGTGAATCAGCTCGGTCGGCCAAACCGACCAGTTCCAATAATTCAGCTATGCGTTTGCGGGCAACGGACGAAGTTATATCGTATAAGGTGGCGTGCAGGCTCATGTTTTCGCGGCCTGTGAGCCGGTCATCGATGCTGGGGTCCTGGAAAACTATGCCGATGCTCCTTCTCACCTTATCAGCTTGTTTGATAATATCGAAGCCGTTGACTGTCGCCGTGCCGGAAGTCGGCGAGTTTATCGTGCAGAGCATAGAGATAGCCGTGGTTTTTCCTGCGCCGTTGGGTCCCAGCAGGCCGAAAACTTCCCCGTACTCAATCTTCAGGTTGAGACGGTCGAGAGCAGTGATTTTACTGTACTTTTTGGTAAGGTCAAAGGTCTCAACGGCAAAGCCCGGCTTAATGTTCATAACAGGGATTTTAAATTATCGGCAAATTTATTTAAATAGGCGTCCCCGGGAAGTATGGAGGAAAGGACCCTGGCTGCCAGTCCGATAGATTTCTCCGGTGGAAGGCAATAATGCATCTCCAGGAAATTACCGCGCAATTTCTTCACGCCGTCCTTCACCGGTTTATTCGATATGATGCAGTCAGCCACTAACTCAGCCAGGTTTTCGAAATCTGCCTCCTTCATACCGAAGCGGGTCATCTCCTGCGTACCCATGCGGACCCCGCTGGAAGCGATGAAGCTGTCATCGTCCGGCAGGGCCTGGTAATTGGTGACTATGTTGTTATCCTCAAGCCTGCGGGCGATATCTTCACCCAAACCGTATTGCCTGACGCGTATGACCACCTGGTGCGTTTCAGTAAAGCCTTCAGCAGCATCACCCTCAACGGCAATGCCCCGGCCATTCAGCGCCCTGGCAAAGGCGCGTGCGTTCTTTATCACCTGCTGCTGATAAACAAGCTTGAACTCGTTCATTTCATACGTGGCCAGCAGCAATCCGAGCAGCGTGCCCAGGTGGTGGTTGCTGGTTGAACCAGGGAAAGCCCGGCTCTTGATCTCTATCCAGAGTTTCTCCAGGCCAGTCCCCGGTTTTATGTTGCCGGCGATAATGCCCCTCTGCGGGCCGAAGAAGGTCTTATGGCTGCTGCCCGTCACTATGTCGGCGCCCTCGGCAAATGGGGACTGGAAGGCGCCGTAAAGGCCAAGAACGTGTGCCATGTCAAACATCAGGATGGGCCGCGGGTCCATTTGACTGACGATTTCCGCAACGAAACTAACCGGTTCCTTGCAGAGGAACATGCTCTTGCCGAAAATGATAAGTTCCGGCTTTACGGATTGTATCAGGTCCCCCAGCTTGCCGGTATCGGCTTTATAGGGGTTATCTTTCAGTACAGGGAAGTGGTAGACGTTCTCCTGCCCTGCCTCAAGGTTATCGGCGACGAAATTGAAAAGGGCGCCCATGGGTTGTGCGCTCAGGTGGCCGCCCTTATTGAGGTTGTTATTGATAACGGCACGCATTTTGCGCAAAGGCTGGTTTCCGGGCTTTTCGCGGTTGAGGTACTTGACTATGCCCTTAAATACCACCTCGTTGGCCATGTTGCCGCTGATCGGGCGCAGTTCTATATTGCTGCAGCCGAAATATAGTTGAAGTTCTTTTCTCAGTTCATCTTCGACATCACGGATGAAATCAGTCGCCTGGTAGAAGTATATCTCCTTACCCTTCATTGTCCGGTGTTCGGCATAGCGGCCGACCGGGTCTGATATCTCGCACAGTTTGACCAGAAGACTGGCGCTTGACTCGGAGGGTATCAGGTTGATGCATTCCCGCTGCCTCCAGGTATTATTGGCGGCTGTCCTGTTTAAAAGGTCCTCGATTTTGGATTGAAAGTCAGACATGGCAAACCTCGTCCGTTATTTGTATAAAGCATACATTAACAGAAACGGATTTCACAAACTCAGTTTGCTAAAAAGAGCAACCAAATTTATCATATATATGTTTGATTGATTAAATATTGCAGGGGAGACTACTTTGAAGTTTTTAAAACCATTATTCATATTGTTATTTACGGTTATCCTTGCCGGTTTGGCTGTTGGCTGCGCTGCCGGTAGTATTAATCCCAACGCGCCGCTTATTTCATCGCTGGTTGCTGAGCACACAACACTCTATCCGCTGGGTAATACCACTGTTACCTGTACCGCCAGCAGTCCGGACGGCGCAGCGTTGAAATACCGCTGGGTCTGCAATGACGGCACAATTATCCAAGATCCGGCAGGCAATGGGTCAACGGTTAAATACGAAGCCCCCAGGACCTATGGGGACTTTCATATTATGGCCACGGTGGACGATGGCCGCGGTAACTCGGTGAATAAGACGGTCACAGTCACCGTTATTGTTCGTGACCCATCCACATGTTGCAGGTAACAGGCAAAGTGCCTATGAAATACCGGGCCTGCCTGGTGGGATTAGTGCTGCTGGCAGGTATCACGGGATGCACAGATACAACAGGGTTTCAGGTCATTGAGCATAATATAGTTGTATCTGAGTATACAGCCGACGCGGAACAGAGTGTTGCTGCCGTAAGAGGAGTGGCTACGAACACCGGCCCATGGCCTTTAGAAGGTTGCGGCGTCAGCGTGACATTCTATGATTTAGCGGGGAATAAACTGGATGTATATTCGAGCAGCTGCAAACGTTTGGGACCCGCCGAAAACTGGAGTTTCAATGTCGAACTCAAGGGGCAGCAAGCGTGGAAAGTGGCACGTTACAGCGTATCAACCTTCAGTAAATAAAGGCCGGTCAGGGGTATTGTTTTTACCCTGTAATTTGGTTATACTGCATCTATAAAATTCAGGGAGGAGGTTAGACTAAAGATGGATCGAAGAAGCGTTCTTATATTTTTCCTAATTTCGGTATTGCTGTTGTCATTCGGCATGGTCTCCTGTGCTAAAGTCGCGGCGCCGCAGGGCAATCAGCAGGTAAGCATACAGAGTTTAAATCCTGTGCAAAACCAGACTACCCCTGGCGGAACCGTGGCTATTGAGAGTTCTGTGATCAATCCAGGGAACGGCCCACTTACTTACAAGTGGTCGGCCAGCGGTGGCGGTTTTGGGGGATCCGGTCAAAATAATATATGGCAGGCGCCGTCGCAGGTTGGGGTATACGAAATAACCCTGACCGTTGAAGACGGTAAGGGAGGTAATGCACAATCCAAGACTTCGATTACGGTATCCAGTAACAGGGCTCCTGCTATAACCAACTTATCAACTGACCGGCAAAATATTACCCCGGGTGGCAGCACGTCAGTTACCTGTGTGGCCAATGATGCTGACGGCGATATTATAAGTTACAGTTGGAATGCCGCGGACGGGGCCGTCTCGGGGACGGGCAATAAGATTACCTGGATATTGCCCAACAAGGTGGGCGATATAGGTGTTACCTGTGTGGTCAGTGACGGCAAAGGTGGCGAAGCCAGGCAGACTGTCCTGGTCAAAGTTGCGCCGGCAGGAAGTTCAATAACAATCAACCTGGTCAAGGAGGAGAGCGGGAACGTTTCTTCGACCGGCGTCAGGGATACAAATCGCTACCGGGCAGGCGATGACGAGAAAAACCTTACTTACCGCGCGTTTTTCAGTTTTGATGTTTTCGGGTTGAATAAAACCAACGTGAGACAGGCAAAATTGAAATTCGGGCCGGGAAGGATAACCGGTGATCCATTCAATGCACTGGGCGGACTCAGGCTCTGGAGGGTCAATTATGGCGAGGGGTTGCCGGATTACAATATAACAGGTGAAAATTTCTTCAGTGCCGGGGCGTTGTTCAATTCGGCTCCGAACGAAGTTGACGTTACGACTGAAATCACCGGCCTGATAGCGGCAGGGGCCAACCGGCTGCAATTGGAAGCGCTGTACAATAAAGGCAGCAACAGCAATAATTCTATTGATTATGTTGAGTGGCCCGACCTTACATTACTGGTATCCTTTGCACCGTAGTACGGAATAAAAATTATAGGAGGTTTGAGTTGAACAGAAACAAAGTACTGCAAATGGCAATTCTCTTGATCGTGGTCAGCCTTATTTTACCGGTTGCCTGTGCCAAGGTGGCTGAGGCTCCCACAGCTCCCACTGCCCCCGTAGGGAACCAACCACCCGTTATCGCTTCATTGACGGCTGCCCAGAACCAGACCTATCCCGGTGGGTCAGTAAATTTACAAAGCGTGGTTTCCGACCCTAACGGGGACATGATTAATTTTAAATGGACTGCCACCGGTGGGGAATTCGTAGAAAACGGCAGGGCCAATACGACCTGGCGGGCGCCTAAAGATAACGGGGATTACGAGATTAAACTTACCGTGGATGATGGTAAAGGCCAGTCTGCCCAGTCTACCTCACAGATCAAGGTCAGTGCTAATCACCCGCCGACTATCACCAGCCTGACCGCTGATCCTCCTGCGTTGCAATTTGCATCGCGGACAACCCTGACCTGCATTGCCAGCGACCAGGATGGCGATGCAGTGCAATACAAGTGGGAAGCCAGGGACGGTGCGCTGAGCGGTGAGGGCAACAGGGTTTCCTGGACTTCACCCAGCAAAGGCGGCAGCTACAGCCTCTTCGTAATAGCCAGTGATGGCAAGGGCGCCGAGAGCAGGCAGGAGATAGTGATACCGGTGGCCGCCCCCAGCGGGGTACAGACTTTTAACCTGTTGCCCAAAGAGAGCGGCACGGTCACATCCGAGGGGGATAGGGATAACAGCATGTTCAAGGCGGGTGACGATGAGAAGAACATAGGTTATAGGGCCTTCTTCAGCTTCAATATTTTCCCGCTTTCAGGGATGGAAATTAAGCAGGCCAGGCTTAAATTCATCGGTGGCAGGGTGGTGGGAGACGAGCCATTCGACCCCATAACGGGCGTGGGCGGCTTCCAGGTGATGAAGATAAGCTATGGTAATGTAATGCCCAAGTTCGGCTCAGTGGACGGGTCACCTTTCCAACGCGCGGAGGCCTACCTGAATAAACCGATTGTGGAAGTGGACGTAACCCCCGAGCTTGTCACGGCAGTTGACAACAGGCTTGAAAGGTTCCAGGCGGAAGCCGGCTTTATGAAACGTACCACCAATGGCAACGGAATTGCGCAGTATCTCCAGTGGCAGGATGTGGTGCTGGAGGTCACAGCCTCAGCAAAATAAGCGCATAACTCCAGTAAGTGCACAGTTGGCGATATCAGGGCGGCTGCTCGCAGCCGCCCTGATTTGTCCCCGGTTTTGACTTGTTGTTAACGAGGTGCTACATTATATAGTAAATTAGCAGTCTAAAGCGGAGAGTGCTAAAAATGAGTAAGGCTGCCTACAAAAGGCGTGACTCGGTTCTAAAGATAATAGTAAGCGAATACATTGCCACGGCCACGCCGGTGGCATCAGAGGCTGTTCTGCGCCATTACAGCCTTGGGGTAAGTCCTGCTACAATACGCAACGATATGGCTTCCCTCGAGGAGGAAGGCTTTATCACCAGGCCTTATACATCCTCCGGCGGGGTGCCTCTGGATAAAGGATACAGGTTCTATGTGGAAACCATCTCGGGACAGGCCGGCCTGCCCGGGGATGAACAGAGACGAATCCGCCATTTGATGGATGCTGCTGTAGATGAATATGACAGGCTGCTGAAAATCGCCGCTACTGCCATGTCTCAACTTGTGGGCAATGCAGCCATTGTTACATTTCCTAAATCTGCGGAATGCAAGTTCAAGCATATCGAGTTGGTGGAAATGAACCGCTATATGTCAATGATGGTGCTTATATTAAGCAACGCGGTACTGCGCCGTCAGACCCTCGGTTTTGACGAACCCGTGAGCCAGCAGCAATTAGGCGATGCCGCCCTTAAATTTAACGGCGAATATACCGGTAAGACGCGAAAACAGATTGCCGGTAACACATTAGAGTTGTCGCCCCTGGAGAAAAAAATACTGGGCGCTATTTCGGATATTATGGCCGGTGAAGATGTGCTTGAATATGATAATTCCCATCTTGAAGGCTTGCGGCTGATGCTCGGGCAACCGGAGTTTGTGCAGAGGGAAAGGATGCTGGGCGTACTTGAACTTTTAGAGGCCAAAGGCTGGTTAAAACAGGTTATTGACTGGCAGGTTACCGAGGATGGCGTCAGGGTCATTATCGGTGGGGAAAACCGTGAATCGTCCCTGCATGATTTAAGCCTTGTTGTGAGCAATTACGGCGCGCCGGAGCAGGCCCGGGGGACAGTGGGAATTATCGGTCCCAAGAGGATGGATTACACCAGGGCCATTTCAGCCGTAAACTATATTTCAGGGCTGCTAAGTGAGCTTGTTGCCAGGGTTTGCCGCGACGACTAATAAGTTATTTATCCAGCAGGAGGATATTTTGGGAGAGGAACCCGTTACCCAGGAAAATGAAAACATCGAGGAACTGAAGGAAGCCCTTTCAGAGGAAAGGAAAAAATCCGCCGGGTACCTGGCAGATGCTCAGAGGGAAAGAGCGGATTATCAGAACTTGAAAAAGAGGACTGAACAGGATAAACAGGAATCGTTGAAGTGGTCGAACGCTGAACTGATCAGGTCGATTTTACCGGCTATAGATAGTATGGAACGCGCCTTTACTATGATGGAACCGCAATTTAAAGACTCGACATGGGTCGAGGGTTTCCGGATTATTCAACGCCAGTTGCAGGACGCGTTAAAGGCACAGGGATGCACGGAGATAGAATGCGTGGGCCAACCTTTCGACCCCAATCTTCACGAGGCGGTTACCTATGAGGATGGAGAAGAAGGGACAGTCATCTCTGAGCACAGGAAGGGCTATATTATGAAAGACAGGGTGCTTCGCGCATCGCAGGTGGCGGTTGGTAAGGGCAATCAGGAAGATGCCCCGGCATTCAGTGATAGCAAGTAGTGATACGGCAATAATAAACAGTAAATTAACTTACGTGAATGAATTTAATATAAAGCACAGGAGGATAAAATGGGTAGAACAGTAGGTATCGATCTCGGGACAACATTCAGCCTTGTAGCCACCATGGAGGGCGGGGAAGCGGTCATCATCACCAACCGGGAGGGTGAACGCCTGACGCCGTCGGTGGTGGCCATAGATAAAAAGGGAGAAAGGCAGGTGGGGCTGCTTGCCAAGAGGCAGGCCATCACCAACCCGGAGAACACCATCTTCAGCATCAAACGCCTGATAGGCCGGAAATTCAGGGACGCCGAGGTGCAGAATGACATCAAGCGCCTGCCGTACAAGATAGTTGAGGCATCCAACGGGGATGCTAAAGTGATCATGGGAGGCAAGGAATACAGCCCGGCCGAAATCTCCGCCATGATACTGCAGAAGCTGAAGTTAGATGCAGAGGCTTTCCTGGGAGATAAAGTCACTGACGCAGTGATTACAGTTCCTGCCTACTTTAACGACAGCCAGAGGCAGGCCACCAAAGACGCCGGCACAATCGCGGGCCTTAATGTCATACGCATTGTGAACGAACCGACGGCCTCGGCGCTGGCCTATGGTATGGATAAGAAAAAGGAGGAGATGATCGCAGTCTATGACCTGGGCGGGGGTACTTTTGACGTCTCCATCCTTGAGCTTGGCGAAGGCACCTTCCAGGTCAAGTCAACCAATGGGGATACCCATTTGGGTGGTGACGACATCGACTTGAAGGTCATGGACTACCTTATAGACGAGTTTAAAAAAGAGCAGGGCATCGATCTCAGGCAGGACAAGATGGCCCTTCAGAGGCTCAAAGATGCCGCTGAGAAAGCCAAGAGGGAGCTTTCTACCACCGGTCAGACGGAGATTAATCTTCCCTTTGTCACGGCCGATGCATCCGGCCCCAAGCATTTAAATATAACCCTGACCCGTGCCAAGCTGGAGCAACTGGCGTCTGACCTGCTGGAGCGCAGTATTGAGCCCTGTAAAAAAGCACTATCCGATGCCGGCCTGAACGCGGCCCAGATTACCGATGTCATACTTGTGGGTGGCCAGACGCGCATGCCCAAGGTACAGGAAATAGTCCGGCAATTCTTCGGCAAGGAGCCGATCAAGGGCATTAACCCGGATGAAGCTGTGGCGCTTGGTGCGGCCATCCAGGGAGGCGTGCTCAAGGGAGACGTAAAAGACATACTGCTGCTTGATGTTACGCCGCTTACGCTCGGGATTGAAACCCTTGGCGGCGTCATGACGGGATTGATCCCCCGGAATACAACCATCCCGACTTCCAAGAGCCAGGTATTCAGCACTGCCGCGGATAACCAACCGAGCGTTGAGATACACGTGCTGCAGGGTGAGCGCCCCATGTCCGGGGATAATAAGACTTTGGGCAGGTTTATTCTGGACGGAATACTGCCGGCGCCGAGAGGCGTGCCCCAGGTTGAGGTGACTTTTGACCTTGATGCCAATGGCATACTCAATGTCCGGGCACAGGACAAGGGCACCGGTAAAGAGCAGAAGATTACCATCACTGCTTCCAGCGGCCTTAACAAGGATGAGGTTGAAAAGATGCGCCGCGAGGCCGACGCGCATGCGGCCGATGATACCCGCAAAAAGGAAGAGGTTGAGACCAAGAACATAGCTGAAGCCACCGTATATTCAGCGGAGAAGACTATCCGTGAATATGGTGATAAGATAAGCGCCGACCTTAAAAGCGAAGTGGAAGGAAAGATAGCGGCCACCCGCTCAGCTTTGCAGGGGGCCGATATCAGCTACATCAAGAGCGCCCTGCAGGCGCTTAACGATTCCATGCAGAAAATCGGCGCTGCCGTTTACCAGCAGAATACGCCTCCCCCGGGTGGAGGCACCGGTGATGCGGGTCCAGACGGCGGCGGAACTCCTCCCCCGCCTAAAGACGAAGGCACGGTGGAAGGTGAATTCCGCGAAGTTTAAGCAGGGTAATAAATTAGCTGAAAATGCGGCGGGCTGAAAGGCCCGCCGCTTTATTTTAGCTTGACACCGCTGATTCAAATCACTATCATTTCATGTACATTTTAAGAAGGAGGATTACATTTAATGGCAAACAAGAATTTCTCAATGAGCAATACAGCCAAGGCTGTACTCGCGATTGTCGCGGGTGTCCTGGTTCTTTGGCAGCCGGGCTTAGTCACCTGGATTGTCGGTATTTTTCTTATTGTCTGGGGTGTTCTCGCCCTGATCGACCGCTAAGATACGCAGATTATTCTGCGGACAGGGTGATGTGTTTTACTGCGGTACGAGCGGCTTCAGCTACGATGACTGGATTGGTATTTACTACCCGGCGGGCCTGCCGCGCAAAAACTGGCTGAGCCGCTATGCGCAGGAATTCAATGCGCTGGAATTGAACTCAACCTATTACGCTTTACCGGGCGTGTCTGCCATGGAATCCCTCGCCAGGAAAACCGGCGGGGGATTTCTTTTTTCTGTGAAGGCCAACCGGGAAATGACCCATACGCGTGAGAATGCCGGAGATGCCTGCAAGTCGTTTGTTCGTATATTGCAACCCCTGATTGAGGCTAAGAAACTGGGCTGTGTCCTGGCGCAGTTTCCTTATAGCTTCAATTATATAGACGCCAACCGCGCCTATTTGGAGAGGCTGAAGGATTGGATGGCTGAATTACCGCTGGTTATTGAGTTTCGTAACGTGGCCTGGCTAAATCCCGGCACTCTTGATTGGATGAGGAAAAACGATGTGGGCTTTTGCTGTGTTGATGAGCCGCAGCTTCCCGGGTTGCTGCCGCCTGCGGCTGAGGTGACCGGGAAAACAGGATACGTCCGGTTCCACGGACGAAACGCAGCAAAGTGGTGGAAGCATGAACAGGCCTGGGAACGCTATGACTATACCTACCGGCGTGATGAATTGGCCGAGTGGCTGCCCGGGATTGCTAAAATCGCCGGGCAATCGGAGAACACGTTTATTTTTGCCAATAACCACTGGAGGGGGCAATCTGTTGATACTATCAGGCAGGTACGCTCCATGCTCGACCAGCTTGTCATGTAACTGCGCCTGGGTTAGAATTAGCCGCTGAAAGATGTTGAACACTTATGATAATGGTGTATTGGCGATGAGAAGTGCAGGTTGTCCCTGGCTATGATAAAAGCGCCGTATGCAGCGGGGGCCCGCTGGCATATCCTGATTTTCCTGGTGGCCGTGGCCGTGATTGACGTATCAGATCAAATAAGCAAGCAGTGGATACGCGATAATATACCCTTGGGTGGTTCACTGCCTGCGATGGGGAACCTGACCATTGTCCATGTGCAGAATACCGGGTCGGCTTTCGGTTTTTTTGCCGGCCAGGCTTTCCTGCTGAGTATCATAGCCGTGGCCGGTTTGGTGGTAGTGCTGCTGTTTTTTCGCTACCTTAATCAGCTTGGCCTGGCCGGTGGCATAGCCTTGAGCCTTATTTTTGCCGGCGCCCTGGGCAATTTGATTGACCGGTTGAGGCTGGGGCATGTGACCGACTTTATCTATGTGAGGCTTTGGGACAATTTTTACTGGCCTGCCTTCAACGTAGCCGATTCTGCCATCACAACAGGCGCTATACTGCTGGCAGCAGTTGCGCTGAGCGCGTTCGGGAAAAAGCATGAACCAGGACCGGAAACCGGAAAAAAAGACACTGGAAGTTGAAGCCGATGGTATCCGGCTGGATAAATACCTGGCAGCGTCACCTCTCGGATTGACGCGCTCTCACCTGCAAAAACTTATCGAAGAAGGCTGTGTCCGGGTAAACGGCCGGGTTGCCCGGCCTGCCGTTAAACTCAAGTGCGGAGACCGTGTTGAAATCGTTATTCCGCCTGCTGAACCTGTACAGCTTGCCGCGGAAGATATCCCCTTTGAGGTTTTGTACGAAGATACTGACCTGGCTGTGATAAATAAGCCGGCAGGGTTGACCGTATACCCGGCGCCCGGCCATCCCGGCCATACCCTGGCAAACGCCATGCTCCAGCGTTTTCCTGACCTTTCAGCTTTCGGTGATTCCCTGCGGCCCGGGATAGTGCACAGGTTGGACAAAGATACCTCGGGGCTGATGGTCATTGCCAGGAACGAGAAAGCACGGCTTAACCTGGTGGAGCAGTTTAAATCGCGCTCGGTAATAAAAAAATACCTTGTACTGGTCAAAGGTAAAATCGTGCCCGTGCGTGGCGCCATTGACGCCCCCATCGGCAGGGACCCTGCTGACCGCAAGCGTATGGCGGTTATATCCAAAGGGCGCCCGGCCAGTACAGACTACAGGGTACAGCAATACATGAAGGGATATTCATTGTTGGAGGCGCGCATTCAGACAGGCAGGACCCACCAGATACGTGTGCATTTCGCGGCTATCGGCTACCCGGTTGTCGGTGACGCGGTCTACGGCGTTAAATCTGCGCTGTTGGCCCGGCAATTCTTGCACGCGCATTTCCTGGAGATAGCGCTTCCGGACAGCGGGCAAATCCGTTCATTCACCTGTGCATTGCCGGCTGATTTGAGCAAGGCGCTGGCCTCAATATAAAAGGGGTAGGCCGGTAGTTGCCATTTAGCCTGCGGATGTGATAAATTTTACTCAAAAGAGAGGTTTCGAACAAATGAGGCCACAAGATAGATTCGGACCGATGAAAAAGGACCCCGGGGCGGGCCAGGGTGATGTCTACAATCAACTGGCAAATGCCCCTCAACAACAGGGGCAGGAAGACTTCACTAACTTTGAAGTTGATGCCGCCAACAGGCGTAATGAGCTGCTGTTCAGCATCACTTCCCAGGTCGAGGAGACCCGTGGCAAGCTCAAACAGGCGGAACTCCTGGTTGAGCGATTGAAGCAGAGCCTGAGGGAATACGAGGAGATGTATAAAACCCTCACCAAAGGTAAAGGCAAAGAGAAGTAGGCGCCTTTCCCCGGTCTCTGCGTTTTAAGCGGCTTCCACTTGATAAAGTGCCGGTCCCAAAGCGGCGTTTTACGGTTCCGGCAGTTATGGCCGGTGTGCCGGTAAGGAGTCAACGTTGAAAGAGAAACCTGAGGAGTATGCGCTGGAGTACGCCGGGTTTTGGCTCAGGTTAGCA
>Ga0268276_1003493_pt1 | contig 12136 bp, 10 predicted proteins | sample saktaG_4_FD_190145 | JGI IMG/M metagenome (GOLD analysis project Ga0268276, IMG submission 190145) | Saline water microbial communities from Sakinaw Lake, British Columbia, Canada - sak_2010_1_5_45m | ecosystem: Environmental > Aquatic > Non-marine Saline and Alkaline > Saline ...
ATCTCGGGTTCAGGAATTCCTTGTTGTTCTTGCGGACCCGTTAGAGAATTTTGTGGCATCATCGGCTGAAAATTTTGACACTCCTCAATGTGTGTTTCACAATAGGCCTTGCACTCCTCGGGAGTCGCGCAACCGCCCGGACCTGCCTGCCCTGGAGGCGGTATTATGCCGCCTTGTCCGGGCTCACCCGGTTCGGGAGGTCCCATTTTTTCATAACAGACCCGCATATTTTCACCGATCTCTCGGGGCGGCATAACTGCGCCGCTTTTTATTTTCTCCAGCATTTCTTTGCCAATTTGGGAATTAAAACAATCAAGAATTTCTTGGGGCGCTTGCTCTAATGACTGCTTGAATTGTTGTTTGCCCTCTTCCATTCTTTTTAAGTCCTCCTCCGGTATTAATCCGTTGTCTTTGGCAAAATTAAAACAGGCTTCCTGATTGTCAGGGTTGTTGCAAAAGGCGTCACATTCGTCTTTGCCCTGGCAACCGCCCGGCCCTTTGCCGCCGGTTCTGCGGGACATCTCCGCTTCCTCCGGACTCATAAATCCGGCGGCCTCGGCAAAATTCAAACATTCCTCAAAATGTTCCTCTTGCCCGCAGTAAACATCACACTCTTTTTCGCCTTTGCAGTTGGGCGGCTTTACCCCTTTTTTAACAGCCGCTAACATTTTTTGCGAGTTGGCTTTTTCTTGTTCGTTCATAAAGCCCGCCTCTATCGCGAAAGTCATACATTCCTCCATGTGGTCGGGGCTCCCGCAATACTCGTCGCACGCCTCCTGGCCCTTGCAGTTGGGCGGTTTTACCCCTTTTTTAACAGCCGCTAACATTTTTTGTGAATTGGCTTTTTCTTGTTCGTTCATAAAGCCCGCCTCTATCGCGAAATTAATACACTCTTCCATATGCTCGGAGCTGTCGCAATAAATATCGCAGGATTCTTTGTTGCCGCAGGCCGGCGGCTTTATACCTCTTTTAATGGCTGCTTGCACTTTTTTGGCTTCCTCTAATTCTTTAGGCGGTATCAAATTATTTTCTTGGGCGAATGCCAAACACTCGTCAATATGATCAATGTCGTCGCAGTATGCCTCGCAGGAATCTTTAGTCGCGCAATCGCCTGGCTTTTTAACTTCGTCATCCGCGAATTTTTTAGCCGTTGTTATCTCTCCTTCGGACATAAGCTTGTTCTTTTGGGCGAAGTCCAAACAGGCCTCCATGCTTTCCGGCTTGTCGCAATATGTTTTGCAGGCGGTCTTATCTTGGCAATTGCCTAACTCCGCGACAGGGTATTGAATGCTTGGGGCTCCTGTTGTTTCTTGAGCAAGGATTTTAGCGCTTAAAAAAGCGGAACCGATTATTAAAAAGCCGACGGCGATAAAACTAATAAAATATTTTGTTTTCATGGTATTTTTAAATTTTATAGAATTTACATGTTTATGTCATTCTGAGGCCTAATGGCCGAAGAATCCGACACACGGTAGGGACGTAAGTCATATTTTATTCAAAAGGATTCGTTTTAATATCTTTGATAGGGTTGGCCTGACTGGCCGGGTTTACGTCGGGCTTGTTTTCCAAGGGATTCGCTTGCATTGAAGGCAAAACGCCTTGGGTTGCTTTTTCGGTTATTTGATCGGCTGCTTGGCCGGCCTTTTCTAAAGCGCTCATTTCAGGGGCTGCTTCGGATTTTTTTAGGTTATGCCGGTATAGATAACCGCCAACCCCTAATACAATTAACACAACGACCGCGACTACGATAATAATTATTTTGTAGATATTTTTGAGCATATTGGTTAAGCATGTTATAAGTTATTTTATTATACCACTATACAAGCTTTCGTCTAATAATGATATGCACAGTTTGATTTTGCAGGAAATTGGCATAAGATGAGGGCAAATTAAGTTTTGAAGACTTTCACACTTTTTGGCTCTTTGCCAATTAAATAATTTCAACAGGAAAGAGAGGCGATAAAGAATGGTTTCAGTAATTGCAAAGGTTGTTCTAATGATTGCAAGCTTTGCCTTGGTAGCGGGCGGCCTTGAGGTCCATAGGCCCAACGAGTTAAGCCGTTGGGAATTTATTATGAGAACCGTCAGCGCAGTGATTGGGCTTGTTGTGTTTCATTTTAGTTCAAAGTTACTTCTTAATGATAGGAGTACGGAGGCGGAGATTGGTAGCTTGTCCGGCGCGGTAGTTTGTGTTGTGATTTTCGTGAAATACTGGGGAAGAGATTTTATAAAACCTTTCCGAGCAATGAGAAAGAAAGAATAGAGAGGAAGTGATATCGTGGAGATAAAAGCAGTTTTACTGGATGCTGATGGCGTCTTATTTGACTCGCGCGAGTGGTCGTTGAAGTACTATTTTTTAGCGGCCGAAAATTTAGGATTACGTATCCCAACGCGAAAAGAATTTCTGGCCGCCTGGGCTTTGCCTTGGCAAGAGTTTCTCAATACGCTTTGGCCGAGCATTGATGCGCTAACATTTGATAGGGCGGTCAATAAACTTGATAAGGAACCAATTCCGGCTGTGCCTGGCGCGAAAAAGATAGTGCTTTGGCTGAAAAGCCGAAGATTTTTTCTTGGTTTAATTAGTAATAGGGTGCGTGTTTCTTTAGAGAAAGAGATGGGCCAAGCTAAAGTGCCGTTTGAATTTTTTAATTACGTCCAGGCGGTTAATGACTTTAGATTTGCCAAGCCCGACCCGCGCGTGTTTAATCCAGTGTTGTCGCTTCTGGCCGAGAGAGGTATTCCAAGGTCAAAGGCAATTTTTGTGGGGGATACTTTATCGGACCTTGAGGCCGCCAAGGGCGCTGGGATAACATTTGTCGGCGTTTTAACCGGCGGGGCAACCAAGGAGCAATTTTTGGCCGCGGGCCTTGACGAGTCGCATATTTTGGACTCAATCACCGACCTGCCAAAGTTTTTGGAAGGAGGTAATTTATGAATTATAAATTAAAGGAGGAGGTTATCATGCTTCCTCTTTTATCTTTTTCGCTTGCTCGGAGCGAAATGAAAAGGTAAAATAATAAAAAGGTTAATGATTAATATATTAAATTTATGAAAAAGGCAATTTTAATTATTATTCTGGCTGTTGTAATAATAGGCGGAATAGTTGGAGTGGAAATTTATCTGGCAAAGTCGCGGCAGGGGTCGGTGGCCTTAGCGCCGGAATCAGCCGGGCTGGAAAGCCAAGGCCGGATGCGCGTGGTTGCCAAAGATGATTTTTCTCTGCAAGCGCCGGAGGGGTGGTTGGAAGCGGGGGCTCCCGTGGGCGTTTCGCTTATGCTGGTAAACAGCGAAGAACAAACAACCAATTCGGCCGCCAACAAGATTAATTTTAAAAGTTATCTCTCGGTTGGTTATGATACCTTAGTTGATAACACCAGAGAGCAATACTTGGAGGTTCTGAAGAGCAACTTGAGGCAATCCATACCCGGGGTTGTTTTCACCAACGAAACCGCCCTTTCAATAAACGGCCGTCAGACCGACGTTTTGGAGCTTGAGCTTTCCCAGCAAGGAGTTAATTTTAATGTTTTAATGTTTGTAGTGAGCGGTGAGGGCAAAGATGTCTGGGTGATTTCTTTCAACACCCTCAAAGAAAGTTGGGATACCTACGAGGATTTATTTTACCAGATAGCGGGAAGCTTTAAAGTAAAATAATGTTATCGCGATAATTTATATGCAGAAGAATTGGCATTCAATTTCTCTGGCCAATGTTTTTTCATTGGTAGAAAGCAAGGAGGGCGGCCTAACAAGTGAAAGGGCTGCTTTGCGTTTGAAGAAAAACGGCCGAAATGCCTTGCCGCCCGAAAAGCCGCTTTCTAAAATTAAGCTCCTTTTTAGTCAGTTTAACAGCCCCTTGATGTATATTCTTTTAGCGACCGTTGTCATTTCTTTTTTCTTAAAACATTATTCAGACACCATTTTCATTGCTGTTATTTTGTTTATAAACACCACGGTTGGATTTTACCAGGAGAACAAAGCCAACAAGTCGCTGCTGCTTTTAAAGAAGATGGTAAAGATAAGGGTAAAAGTTTTAAGAGATGGCAATGAAAAAGAGATTGACAGCGATGGCTTGGTGATAGGGGATATAGTGCTTTTGAACGCGGGGGACAAGGTGCCCGCCGACGGCCGTATCATTGATTGCAAGGGTTTGAAAATAAATGAATCCAGCTTAACGGGTGAATGGTTGGCGGTGGGGAAAGACCCCACAGCGAAAATATCTCAAAAGGCCGCTTTGAGCGAAAGGGTTAATATGGTTTTTATGGGCACGGTTGTTGAAGAAGGCCGAGCGGTGGTAGTTATCACAGCCGCCGGGGCTGCCACGCAAATGGGAGAGATTGTCCAATTGCTCGAAAAAACCAAGGAGCGAAAAACTCCTTTGCAAAGAAAGGTTATTTCTCTTTCCAAAATTATCGCCGCCTTTATTCTTTTAATTGTTGTTGCTATTATTGTTGTTGGTTATTTTACCGAAAAATCATTTGCTGATATTTTCGTAACGGCTTTGGCCTTGGCGGTTTCAGCCATTCCCGAGGGGTTGTTGCCGGCTATTACAGTTACTTTGGTTTTGGGGATGCGCCGTATTCTTAAAAAGAACGGCTTGGTGAGAAAATTGGTGGCCACGGAAACATTGGGCAGCGTTACTGTTATTTGTACTGACAAAACAGGCACTTTGACTGAAGGCAAAATGCGGGTGAGCCAGGTTTTAACGGGCACAAAGGAATTATTAAGGAGCGGTTTTGGCGATTTGGCCAAAAATGGAAATCTCAACGGAGTAGAGTCGCACATCTCGGCTTTAAAAATAGCCGCGTTGGTAAATGAGGCCTTTGTGGAAAATCCGGATGATGATTTACAGGAGTGGGTAGTAAGGGGCCGCCCCACCGATCAGGCATTGCTTTTGGCTGGTATGCAGGCCGGGTTAAAAAAGCGTGATTTAGAAAAGCAATACCCTACGATAGACAGAATTAGTTTTGATTCAAACATTAAGTATGCCGCTTCTTTGCATCGTCTCAATAATAAAAAAAATGTTTTGTATGTTTTGGGCGCCCCTGAAGAGGTAATCGCTCGTTCAGTTAATTTGGACGTAGACGGACATAAACAAAAATTGGGTGTTTCCTTGCCAGACAAATTGATAAAAAAGCTAGAAGATTTAACAGAAAACGGTTTGCGGGTGGTAGCTTGCGCCCGTAAGGAATACAAGGCCGACGTAAAATACAATAGCTTGGTTGACCTTTTACAAGGCCTTACTTTAGTTGGTTTTATTGCGATTAAGGATCCTTTAAGGCCGGACGCGAAAGAATCAATCGCCATAACAAAAAAAGCCGGCATTCGCGCGGTTATCATCACCGGCGATCATCGGCTCACCGCCCAAGCCATTGCTCAAGAAATTGGTCTGGAGGCCGAAGATAAAAATATCTTGGAGGGCAAAGACATTGAAGCAATGACCGATGAAATACTTAAAGAGAAATCAAAATATGTTTCTATCTACGCGCGTGTGTCTCCCCACCATAAGCTGCGCATTGTGCGGGCGTTGCAGGATAATGGCGAGGTGGTGGCAATGGTTGGCGATGGCGTTAATGACGCTCCGGCTCTAAAAAAAGCCGATATTGGCGTTACTGTGGGCTCGGGCACCGACGTGGCCAAAGAGGTTTCTGACTTGGTTTTACTGGACAATAATTTTAAAACCATAGTGGAAGCGGTTGAACAGGGCCGGGTAATTTTCGCGAACATTCGCAAAGTTTTCGCTTATTTGGTAGCCGATGATTTTTCAGAGCTTTTTATGTTTTTGGCGGCTATGGCTTGCGGCTTGCCTTTACCGCTTTTGCCCGCGCAAATTCTTTGGATAAATTTGGTAGAAGACGGCTTGCCCGACATCGCCCTAACCACCGAGCAGGAAACCGAGGGCGTAATGGATGAGGATCCGCGGAGCCCCAAAGAGCCCATTTTAAATATGGACTTGGGGCGATGGATGTTTTCTGTTTTTGTTATTACGGGGTTCGCGGCCTTTTTATCATTTTTGTTTTTTTGGGATTTTTTTGGCAGTGTTAGTAAAGCGCGAACAATGGTTTTTGTTTTGATGTGCCTTGATTCCTTAACTTTTGCCTTCAGCGTGCGTTCGTTTAAGCGGTCTGTGTTCAGAAAAGATATTTTTTCTAATCGTTATTTAACCGGCGGGGTTATTATTAGCTTTATTTTGTTACTGGGGGCTGTTTATTTACCGCCTTTGCAAAAGCTTTTGGCCACCCAATCCCTTAATCTTGTTGAATGGCTGATGATTTCGGCTGTGGTGTTAGTTGAAGTTATTTTAATCAGCATTTCAAAAAAACTTGTTTTTACTCGCAAGGTTTAGTTTTTTGAGTTTTTAATAAGTTCCTTGTAGAGATTCTCGTAGTCGTTAATCATTCTTTGCAGGGAAAAGTTCTGTTCAACCCAATCCCGGCAGGCCCTTCTTTCTATATTGTCAATTAGGGCGATTGATTTTTCCATTTCTTTTCTGCTTTTTACAACAAAACCGGTTTTTTCGTGCTGGACAACCTCCGGCACCGCCCCTTTATTAAAAGCAATCACCGGGGTGCCGCAAGACATTGCTTCAGCCATCACTAAGCCAAAGGTTTCTTCAAGTTGAGTTGTCATTAAAAGGGCCCTTGCTCCGGCCATTAAGCGGGCCACCTCTAACTTTGACAATGGCTGTTCAAAAGAAATACGGCCTCGCCATTTTATCTTTGAGTTCAGGTGCGGCTTAACCTCTTTGTTGAAAAATCTTTGGTCTTCCACGTTTCCTGACAGGATCAATCGGGAGTTGGTTCTTTCGGCTAGTTGTATAGCCCATTTAACGCCTTTTGGGTCCATAAATTCGCCCTTTTCATCTTTTGCCTGGCTTAATCTGCCAAGCCATAAAAGGTAATCGTCTTTTTTTTCGGATAATTTGTAAATATTGCTGTCTACGCCTAAATTAATGACCTTAAAGATTTTTGTTTTTTTAGCCGCCTTTTTAGCCGTCCTGGAATTGCATACCAGCTTGGCTTCGGGAAATAAAGACAGGGTTTGGTCGGCTTCTTTTGTAATAGGCAAGTGGAGCGTGCTAAGCATAGGCGCTTTAAAGTTTTTTCCGGCCAAGACATTAATAAATTCCGGTTTGCTGTGATTGTGGATTACATCAAATTTTCCGGATATTTTTTGCGCCATAGCCGCTTGTCTTACCAAAAAAGACACCCAGGCGTAGAAAGGGTTTTCAAACTTTCCCGACATTTCATAAAATCCTTTTTCAATTACTGGAATTATTTCAGCCCCGGCCACCTTGCTGTTTCTTGTGCCAAGTATGGAAACCTTTTGCCCCATTTTAATTAGCTCTGAAACCAAATCAAAAATAACGCGAGGCCGAGCCGCTGTTATTTTTGGGGTTATTTTTCTTTCCAAGGGCGCTAAAATTAGTATTTTCATTTATTCCGTTATTTAGGCCGATTTTTTCCGTTGGTGTATATCTTTTTATAAAGACGATCAAATTTTTGAGCTATAATGGTCCATGTGAATTTTTCCTCAACTGTTTTACGGGCGTTTTCGCCCAACCTTTGTCTTAACTCATCGTTTTCCAATAATTTATTGCAGGCCTGGGTAATTTCTTTTGAGTTTCTGGCTCTCACAAAAAGCCCGTTTTGATTTTGCTTAACCAACAGGGGTATGCCGCCTTTTCGGGTAGCTATAACAGGGGTTTTTGCCGCCATGGCTTCTAATATTGAAAGCCCCAAGGCCTCTTCCACCACCGAGGGAGCCACAAAAACATCAGCCCGATAATAAAGGTCAATGATTTCTTCATGAGGCAAATAGCCGATTAACTTTACGTTCTTTAATTTTTTACGGGCCATCAGCTGGCTTAAGAATTGTCTTTCCGGGCCGTCGCCGACTATCACCACTTCGCCTTTTATGTCTTTGGCGGCCCTAATAAGGTAGCGCGCCCCTTTTTCTGAGGTGAGGCGGCCGCAAAACAGAACAACTTTTTTATCTTTCAGGTCGTATTTTTCGTCAATCGGGGCAGGGTCTACTTGTTGCGCTGAAAAAAGTTTCATATCCACCCCTCCGGCAATAACGTAGAAGTTTTTGGCGTATTGTTTTCCGAACATCCTTAAAAATCTGCCCTTTGTATTACTGCTTACTGTTGTAAAAGCCCTCGCGCTTCTAACGGCATCTTCGCATAAAGACAAATATTTGCGATTGGCTAAAATATTTGATATGCCACTGCCGTGGGTGGTGATGATATATTTTATACCCTTTAAAGAGTTGATAAACTTGGCTACCCAGCTTATCAGAGATAAATGTTGGACATGAATTAAGTCGGGCTGGAAATTTTCCACCGCCTCAAGCGTTGTATCTAAAAAGGCCTTATAGATGTCAGTTAACTCTCTGTCTGATAACTCCGAATACCTTTTGGCTCCGTTTAACTCCGGATGCCCGATAAACACGGGAATCTGCGGCGGTTTTACTTGATACTGCTTTATTTTTTCATCTAAAAATCTTCGTTCCTCCGGAGCGACAACGCCTATCGTGTAGTTCATTTTCACCAACTCTTGAATGATATTGCGCAGATACGTGCCGGACCCCGTGCCCCACAAAGGGAAGTCGTAAATAAAGAGTATTTTCATATGAATAAAAGGTGAATAATTTAGGCGACATTAATAAATAAACCCGTATAGTAAAAAACGGGCCGGAAAATAACCCAACCATCTTCGTATTCTTTTATACATTGTAAACCTAAAAGAGCGTCTATGTCAATATTTTTTCGTGAAAAATTTAAAAATTTGCGGCGATAACTTTTAAAATTTTGATATTAAAGCGGAATTATATTAGAATATAAGTATGCTTGATAATTTTATTGAAAACATTAAAGAACTTGAAAGATTTTTGCCGCTTTTGCTTGGCGTTTTGGTCGTGCTTGTTATTTATTCGCTGTTTAATCTTGTCTTGCGCGCCTTAAGAAAGGCCTTGTTGCAAAAAGCCAAATCAAAAAAACAGGTCGCGGGCATAGAGGCATTTTCCCGTCTTTTCAAATATGTTTTTTTGTTTTTGCTCGTTATTGTTGTTTCTTTTTATTACTCCAAGTCATGGACCGGGCTTGGTATTGGCATTGGGCTTTTCTCGGCCGCTTTGGGATGGGCCCTGCAAAAGCCCATCACCGGTATCGCCGGCTGGTTAATGATTCTTTTAAAAAGGCCCTTTATGATAGGGGACAGGGTTATTATTGGCTCTGTAAAGGGCGATGTTTTGGATATTACCCTAACCCACATTTATTTAAAGGAGGTCGGCGGCATTGTCCAGGCCGAGGAAAGCTCGGGCAGGGTTGTAATGGTGCCCAACTCTATCTTGTTTGAACAAAATATAGTGAACTATACTTTAAGAGATGAATATATTTTGGATCAGGTTTCTTTAACCATTACTTTTGAAAGCGATCTTGATTTAGCCGTAGGCCTTTGCCGGAAAGCCATAGCGCGAATCAGAGAAAAGAGGCCCGAGATAATTAAAAAAGACCCTTACATTAGGATAAACTTCCAGCCGAATGGTATCGGCTTGCATATCAGGTATTACGCTCAAGCCATCAGATTGCAGGAAATATCCAGTTATGCCACTCAAGAAGTTTTCGCTTTGATAAATGCCACTTCAAACGTTAACATTGCTTACCCCAGAACCGACGTTTTTTTGATCAAAGGAAAACCCCTCATTAAGAGAAACTCAAGCTAACACTTAAAACTATGCAAGCAAAGGAATTAAGAGAAAAATATTTGAAGTTTTTTGAAAACAAAGGGCATAAGATTCCCCCCCGCCTCCTCTGAAGGCTTATTAAAGCGCAAACAATATGAAAGTAATGTTTTTGGACGAGTCGGGCGAAAAAGGAATGGTAGTGGCAGAGAGCAGGGGTAGGCAACTTGACAATCAATTAGAGATTTCTTGGTTGAATTTAAAAGTTAAAGGTACTCGTTATGTGAGACCCGAAAGACTAGTTGAAAAGATTGCTGACTTCAAAATTGTTAAAAAATCTGAAATAGTAGAAGGGCTTGAAGTGGCTGATTTAATGGCTTCTCCGATAGGCAGATTTTTGATAAACAAAGAAACCAAAGAAGATTTTAAAATAATTAAGCAAAAATTTAGAAAAGGCAGGCAAGGCCAGATCATTGGTTATGGGCTTATAATTTTTCCGGGCAATGGAGAGGAATTTTCCAGTAGATTGTTAAGTTCTTAAACAAAAAACAGGGCCCGCTACGCAGTCCCTGTTTATTGTCTTAAATTTAGCATGATAATTTTATAAAGTCAAGGATATTTTTTCCACTGGCGAAAAACTTAATTAAATCAATTGTATGCAAGCAAAGGAATTAAGAGAAAAATATTTGAAGTTTTTTTCCGCCAAAGGCGGATCCGCTTCAGACGGAGAAGGGCATAAAATTATTCCTTCGGGCCCTTTGGTTCCGGAAAACGACCCGACTGTTTTATTTACCACCGCCGGTATGCAGCCATTGGTACCTTATTTATTGGGTGAGAAGCACCCAATGGGCAAGCGTATTTGCAACTCGCAAAAATGCGTTAGAACCGGCGATATTGATGAAGTGGGCGACGCCACCCACCTTACTTTTTTTGAAATGTTGGGCAATTGGAGTTTGGGAGATTATTTTAAAAAAGAGGCGATTGAATGGAGCTTTGAATTTTTAACCAAAGAATTAAATATTCCGCTTGATAAATTGGCTTTTACGGTGTTTGAGGGGGAAGAGGGGATACCCAAAGAAGTTGAGTCGTTTGAGATTTGGCGAAGTTTGGGCGTGCCCGAAGAACACCTTGCTTATTTGGGCAGAGATGATAATTGGTGGGGGCCGGCCGGCGCCACCGGGCCGTGCGGCCCGGACACCGAGATGTTTTATTGGACGGGCGAGGGTGGCGCGCCGGAAGTTTTTGACCCGAGCGATAAAAAATGGGTGGAGATTTGGAATGACGTTTTTATGCAGTATAACAAAACGGCTGGAGGCGGTTTTGTTGAACTTGCCCAGAAAAATGTTGATACCGGAATGGGCTTGGAAAGAGTGGCGGCAATTTTGCAGGGAAAAGACAATGTTTATGGAACAGAATTATTTACATCAATTATAGAGAAAATCAGCGAAATTTCAGGCAGGCCGTATCAGGGCAATGAAAAGCCGTTTCGTATTATCGCCGACCATATAAAAGCGGCAACCTTTATTTTGGCCGAGGGCCTGGCACCATCTAACATCGGCCGCGGTTATATTCTGCGCCGCCTTATTCGCCGAGCGGTTCGTTATGGCAAATTATTAGGCATTGAAAAGGATTTTACGCCCGAGGTAGCTGAAGCGGCAATGAACATTTATAAGGATGATTATCCTGAATTGCGAAATAACCGGAGCTTTATTTTTAATGAGTTGCTGAAGGAAGAAGAAAGATTTTCGGAATGTTTGGAAAAAGGCATAAAGTTTTTTGAAAAATTACCCCAAGGCGTAATTTCGGGTAAGGCGGCCTTTGATTTATATCAAAATTACGGGTTTCCTATTGAAATGGTAGGGGAGTTGGCCAAGGAGCAGGGAAGGCTAATAGACGAGAGTGGTTTTCAAGAGGAAATGAAAAAACACCAAGAGTTATCCAGAACCGCCTCGGCCGGGCAGTTTAAGTCAGGGCTGGCTGATGATTCCCAAGCCACAACTAAGTATCACACCGCCACCCATTTAATGTTGGCGGCTTTGCGAAAAATTTTGGGTAATGAGGTAGCGCAAAAGGGCAGCAATATTACTGCCGAACGCATCAGATTTGATTTTAGCTTTAACAGGAAAATGACAGCTGAAGAGATTAAAAAAGTTGAGGATTTAGTCAATGAAAAAATTCAAGCCGATTTGCCGGTTATTTGCGAGGAAATGGCCACCGAGCAGGCCTTTGAAAAAGGGGCGGTGGGTGTTTTCGGCCATAAGTACGCCGACAAGGTGAAGGTTTACAGCATTGGGGAAGAAGAAAATGTTTGTTCTAAAGAAATTTGCGCCGGTCCGCACGTTGGCAGCACCGGCGAATTGGGCGTTTTCAAGATTATCAAAGAAGAGGCCTCCTCCGCGGGCGTGCGCCGCGTCAAAGCCGTCTTGAAATAAAAAACAGGGTCAGGCCTCTGTTTTTT
>Ga0268276_1003494_pt1 | contig 12132 bp, 10 predicted proteins | sample saktaG_4_FD_190145 | JGI IMG/M metagenome (GOLD analysis project Ga0268276, IMG submission 190145) | Saline water microbial communities from Sakinaw Lake, British Columbia, Canada - sak_2010_1_5_45m | ecosystem: Environmental > Aquatic > Non-marine Saline and Alkaline > Saline ...
TCGCCCAGACCCCCGGTTCGACCAGCGCGTCCAGGGCGTTGATGACAAGGTAGCCGCCGTTGGCCTTGAGGAACGAGCCGGCCTTGATCATGGTGAAGTCCGTCTGGCCCATCCCGGCACGGGAATAGGTCGCTTCGATCGAACCGAAGAGGTTGACGTAGTTGGGGTTGGTCTCCATGATTACGGGCGGGCCGTGTTGGTCCGAGTTGTCGACGAGCAGGTTGACTCTGTACTCCTGGAAATTCTCGACCTGTTCCTTGTCTTCTTTTTTTTGATTTTTAAACAGGTCGATCATCTTGACCAAGGCCTTCTCGACCTCGTCGAGATAGGCGCCGATCTTGGGGAAAGCGAAGCGGGCCCGAACCTCGTCGATGGCTCCCTTGATCATGGGCGCGATCGACTCCTCGTCCCAACCCCGGAGGAGCGTCCGTGTCTCCTCGTCGATCTCCTTGAGCTTCTCGAAGATGTCTTCCAGCTTGGCCGTCAGCTCCTCGTATTTCGCCTTGAGCGTCTCCAGGGTTTCCTTGGAGATCTTCTTTTCCTTGACCAGCCCTTCGATCTTGGCGAAAGGAATGGGCTGGCCCTCGAGGACGGGGATGAGATCGGGCCGCGTGAACATGCCCATCTGGACCTGGATGACCGAGAAGCCCTGTTCGGCCGTTTCTTCCTCGAATCGCTTGAGGATGTCCCGCTGTTTTTTTTGCTGACTCTCGACGATGGCATCCCGCTTTTCCGTGTAATACGGGCTCTTGAGCAGGTTGGGGATGTTCGTCCGGAGCATGTCGATCAGCCTGGTCATGGCCTCGTCGAAGAGCTTCCCCTGGCCGGAGGGGAGCATGATGAGGACGGGTTCGTCGGGGTACTTGAAGTTGTTGACGTAGAGGATGTCGTCCGGGGTTTTGTCGCCCTTCTCCAGTGGCTCGAGGAGTTGTTTCACCGTCGTCGTCCGGCCCGTGCCGACCATGCCCGCGATGAAGACGTTGTAGCCGAGGCTCTTGATGTCCAGGCCGGTCTGGATGGCCCGCAGGGCGCGCTCCTGGCCGATGATCTCCTCGCAGGCCCGAGCCTCATTCGTCGAGGCGACGGGGATGGTGTCCGGACAGCAGGTCCAACGCAGTTTGTCGGGGGTGAGCTCGGTGAATCCTGTTCTCGTTTTCATAGCCGCATCTCCTGGCCTCAACCTACCACAACCGCCGGCTTTCCTCAAGGCGCGGGCAGAAGGCCAAAAATCGCCGGTAGATATCGGCGCCGGATTCCGGGACATGAGGAAAATTCATGGGACACAATCCCTTTTCAAGAAAAAAGAGTTATGTCCCGAATTTTCCGTATCGTGTCCCAGTGAATTTGGGAACAGGAATCTCCCAAGACGAATCGAGATCTATCGGCGATTTTAGGGGACGCTGTTTTTTAGTGAAAATCCCCCGGACATCTGCTAAAATAGGTCTGCTTCGGACCCGGGAAGGAGAAAGACGTCCATGAAAATCCATCAAGGCAAACTCCAGGCCAAGGGATTCAGGGTCGCGATCGTGGTCAGCCGCTTCAACAGCTTCATCTCGGAGCGGCTCCTCGAAGGCGCCCTGGAGGCCCTCCAGAAGATGGGGGCTCAGGAGGCCGACCTGACGGTCTACAAGGTGCCGGGCTCTTTCGAAGTGCCGCTCGTCGCCAAGAAGATCGCCAAGGCCAAGGCGGCCGACGGCATCCTCTGCGTCGGCGCCCTCATCCGCGGGGACACGCCCCATTTCGATTTCCTCGGCGCCGAGGTCATCAAGGGGCTGGCCCAGATCGCCATGGAGGACGGCGTTCCCGTCTCTTTCGGGATCTTGACCGTCGACACCGTCGAACAGGGTATCGAGCGGGCCGGGACCAAGGCGGGCAACAAGGGTTACGATGCCGCCTTCTCGCTCATTGAAACGCTGAACGTGATCAAGGAAGCGGGCCTCCGCTGAGCGGGTGACCGGGTCGAGCCATGGGACAACGCCGTAAGGCGCGGGAGTGCGCCCTCCAGATCCTGTTCCAGTTCGAGTTCAACGCCGGCGACCCCAAGATCCTGATCGAAATCTACTGGGAACACCAGAAAGTATTGCCCGAGGTCCGGAAATACGGCACCTGGATCGTCGAGGAGATCATCGCCCACGGCGAGGACATCGACCGGGCCATCCAGTCGGCTTCGAAGAACTGGCGCCTCTCCCGCATGGCCGTCATCGACCGGAACATCCTGAGGATCGCCGTCTGCGAGCTCCTCTACGAAAAGACGCTCGCCCCGGCCATCATCATGAACGAGGCGATCGAGGTCGCCAAGCGCTACAGCGGCGAAGAGTCTGCCGTGTTCGTCAACGGGGTCCTCGACGCCGTGGGGCGGCTGCTCAAGAATCAAGCGGACAGGCCGGGAACGGCGGCCGGGCCGGGCAAGGCAGGTGAGCATGAGTAAAAAAGAGGATAACGCGGAACTTGACCAGGATGTCGCCCGACGCGAAAAATATCGCAAGCTCCGGGAGGCGGGCGTCGATCTGTTCCCCTACACCGCCACCAAGACCCACGCGATCAAGGACATCGTCGGGACCTTCGGCGGCCTGACCGCGGAGGAGCTCGAGGCCAATAAGACCTCCATCGTCGTCCCCGGCCGGATCATGTCCGTCCGGAAGATGGGGCGGGCGACCTTCTTCCACGTCTCGGACGGCCGGCAACGGCTCCAGGCCTACATACGGGAAGACAAAGCCGGGGCCGCGGCCTACGAGCTCTTCGGCCAGCTCGACCTTGGCGACGTCGTCTCGGTCGCAGGGACCCTGTTCAAGACGCGCACGGGAGAGCTCACCGTCATCTGCGATTCCGTCACCTTCCTGGCCAAGGCCCTCCACCCGCTGCCCGAGAAGTGGCACGGCCTCCAGGACGTCGAGCTCCGCTACCGCCAGAGGTACCTCGACCTCATCATGAACCCCGAGGTCGGCGAAGTCTTTCGCCTGCGGAGCGCCATCGTCGCCCACATCCGCAGATTTTTCGACGGCCGCGGCTACATCGAAGTCGAGACGCCGATGATGCACGCCGTCCCGGGCGGCGCCCTGGCCCGGCCCTTCAAGACCTTCCACAACGCGCTCGGCCTCGACCTCTACCTGCGCATCGCTCCCGAGCTCTTCCTGAAGCGGCTGGTCGTCGGCGGCCTGGACAAGGTCTATGAGATCAACCGCAGCTTCCGTAACGAGGGCATCGACGCCCAGCACAATCCCGAATTCACCATGCTCGAGTTCTACGAGGCCTACAAGGACTACTACGACATGATGGACCTGACCGAGGAGCTCCTGACGGGCATGGCCGAGGCCCTGCTGGGCAATCTCGAGGTCCCCTTCGGCGAGCACACGATCTCCTTCAAGAGGCCCTACAAGCGGCTGAAGTTCATGGACGCCATCGTCTCCTACAGCGGCCTCGCCCCGAGCCGGTTCACCGACCGCGGGGAGCTCATCGAATTCGCCGAGGGCCTGGCCCCCGAGAAGAAACCCCTGACCTGCGGCAAGGCCCTGGACGTCCTCTTCGACCGGTTCGTCAAGGACAAGATCGTCCAGCCGACGTTCATCATGAACCCGCCCAAGGAGATCTCGCCGCTGGCTAAGGCCTCCCGCGATAACCCCGAGGAAGCCGAGCGGTTCGAGCTCCTTGTTGGCGGAATGGAGGTCGCCAACGCCTTCTCCGAGCTGACCGACCCGGCCGAACAGCTGGCCCGCTTCGAGGACCAGGCCGAGGAGAAGCGGAAGGGCGACGACGAATCCCACCCCGTCGACATGGATTACGTAGAGGCCCTCGAATACGGCCTGCCGCCGACGGGCGGGGAGGGGATCGGCATCGACCGGCTGACCATGATCCTGGCCAACCGGAAGTCCATTCGGGAAGTCGTCCTCTTCCCTCTGCTGCGGCCGAAATAGGCGCATGAAGTTCGAACTGTTCGTCGCCCGGCGTTACCTCACGGCGAGGAGGAAACAGGCCTTCATCTCCGTCATCACCTCGATCTCCGTTCTCGGCATCGGCATCGGGGTCGCCGCCCTGGTCATCGCCATCGCCCTCATCACCGGCTTCCAGGGGGACGTCCAGGACAAGATCCTGGGCGCGACCTCTCATGTCATGGTCTCCGACCTCGGCGGCCAGGGGCTCGCCGGCTACGAAGGCATGGCCGAGAAGATCCGGGCCATTCCGGGCGTCGAGTCCGTGACCCCCGTCGTCTACAATACCGTGCTCATCACCGGGCTCGGCGAGAGCTCGGGGGCTTTGGTCAAAGGCATCGATTTTGACCGGGAGAAGCCGGGCGCCCCCTGGCTGCAGAAGCTCGAGGCCGGGCGGATCCCCGAGGGGGCCGGGCCCCGGGAAGGCCTCCTTCTCGGCCGGGAGATCGCCCTGAGGATCGGGGCCCAGGTCGGCGACGTCGTGGATGTGGTGACGGCCTCTTCGACCCTGTCGCCGCTGGGCCTTTTGCCGAAGCGGAAGCGGTTCCAGGTGACGGGGATCTTCAACACCGGGCTCTACGAATTCGACAACTCGACGGCCCTCGTTTCGATCGGCGTCGCCCAGAAACTCTTCGGCCTCGAAGGCCGGGCCAGCTACATCCAGGTCAAGCTGCGGGACATCTTCGCCGCGCCCGCGGTCGGCGAGAAGATCAAGGCGGCCCTGCCGCCCGTCGTCTACATCACGACCTGGATGGAACTCAACAAGTCCCTCTTCTCCGCGTTGAAGCTCGAGAAGAACATCATGTTCCTGACCATCACCCTGATCGTCATCGTGGCCGCTCTGAACATCATCGCCACGCTCATCCTCATGGTCATGGAGAAAACCCGCGATATCGGCATCCTCATGGCCATGGGCGCGACGCCCCGGTCGATCAACCGGATCTTTTTCTACCAGGGAGCGCTGATCGGGATCATCGGGACGGCCCTCGGCGTCCTCCTCGGCCTTGGCTGGTGCGTCTTGGCCAACGCTTTCGAGCTCATCAAGATCCCCGTGGACATCTACCAGATCTCCTACGTCCCGTTCCGGCTGAGGCCCCTCGACCTCGCCCTCATCGTCGGGGTCACCCTGCTGATCAGTTTCGTGTCGACCCTTTTTCCGGCCCGACGCGCAGCCAATGTGGATCCCGTGGTGGCGTTGAAATATGAGTGACCGCGTCCTCGTCGCCGAAAACCTGGGGAAAACCTACCCCTTGCCGAAAGGCGAGCTGCGCGTCTTCGAAGGCCTCGGTTTCGAGCTCGAACGGGGCGAACTCGCGGCCATCATGGGGGTTTCGGGGGTGGGCAAGACGACGTTCCTCAACCTCCTCGGCGGCCTCGACCGGCCTTCGGAAGGACGCGTCCTTCTCGACGGGGACGACTTTTTCGCCGGGACCGACCGAGAGGTCGCCGGAGTCCGCAACCGCAAGATCGGCTTCGTCTTCCAGGTCTTTCACCTCCTCCCCGAGTTCACCTCCCTCGAGAACGTCAGCTTCCCCCTGATGATCCGGGGTGTCTCGAAAAGGGAGGCTTTCCTGAAGGCCCGCGACATCCTCAAGGAGGTCTCGCTCGAGGACAAGGCCTATTCGCGGCCGAGCCAGCTCTCCGGCGGCGAACAGCAGCGCGTCGCCATCGCCCGGGCTCTTGTCAACGAACCCCGGCTCCTGCTGGCCGACGAGCCGACGGGCAACCTCGACTGGAAGACCGGGGAAAAAGTCCTCCGGCTCGTCCTCGACCTCCACCAGCGCAGGGGGCTATCTTCCATCATCGTCACCCATAACGAGAAGATCGCCCGTTACTGTCACAAGGTCTATATGATGGAGTCGGGAGAGTTGAAACTATTATCCTCCGTCCCGAGTTAATCCGGGTATGAGGTCCCCGGCTGCCCCAGGGGCCGGAGTTTTGACCAATACGGTCCGATATGGTATATGGTAGAAGGAAATCCGATATGAAAAAGCTCGTCCTGGCGCTGCTGCTCATCATCCTTCCCGGCCTTTTGTCCGCCCAAGAGATCCTGGAAAAGATCGAGATCGTCGGGAACGATCGGGTGACGCCGGAGACGATCCTTTACTATCTTACGGTCCGGGAAAACGAGCTATACGTCATCGACCAGTTCCGGCGGGACTTCCGCGTCCTCTGGTCGACGGGATTTTTCTCGAATATCAAGTTCGAGGAGGCCCAGGGGACGAGGGGCAAGATCCTGCGGATCACGGTCGAGGAAAATCCGGTTGTCAAGGCCATCACCTACAAAACGGGCAAGAAGGTCAAGGAAAAGGCCATCGTCGACAAACTGAAGGAGAAGGACCAGGCCATCCTGGCCTATTCCTATTATAGCCCCTATAAGCTTCAGCGGATCAGGGACACCATCACCGACCTCCTTTTCGAGAAGGGGCTTCTGGCCTCGAAGATCGATACGGAGATCATCAAGCAGGGCAAGAACGAGGTGGACGTCCTGATCAAGATCGACGAGGGCCCCAAGGTCCGGGTCGGGGACGTCGTCTTCGAAGGCACGACCAAGCTCTTGCCGAGCGCGCTCACGTGGTCGATGAAGGACAACCGGCCGCACAGCCTGTTCACCTGGGTCTTGGGCAAGGACGTCTACAAACAGAACAAGCTCACCGACGACGTCGATCTGATCAAGAAGAAATACCGGGAGAACGGCTACATGGAGGCCTCCGTCGGCCAGCCGCGGATCGAGGAGGTCGAGAAGCGGTCTCTCGTGTTCAAGAAGCAGAAGATGATGCAGCTCACCATCCCCATCACCGCCGGCTATCTCTACCGTGTCGGCGAGATCAAGGTCGAGGGGAGCAAGGCCCTCAACATCAAGTTTATCCGGAGCCTGATCAGGCTCCTGCCCGGCGAGGTCTACAGCACCAAGAGCCGGGAAAAAAGCGTCGACGACATCTCGGAGGTCTACCGGGACGGCGGCTACCTCTATGTCCAGGTCATTCCCGTCGAGAACCTCGACCCCAAGAGAAAGGTCGTCAACGTCACCTTCAACATTATCGAAGGGGAGGTTGCCTACCTCAACCGTCTCGACTTCCGCGGCAACATCTACACCAAGGACAAGGTCATCCGGCGGGAGATGATGATCCGGGAGGGCGACCGCTTCAGCCTGAGCATGTTCAAGAACAGCATCCTGCGGATCAAACAGCTCGGCCTCGTCGACCTCGAGAAGGACCCCGATCTCAAGCCCGATCCGAACGACCCGACCAAGATGGACGTCCAGGTCAACGTCAAGGAGCTCCAGCGGAACAATATCCAGTTCACCGCCGGCTACAGCGGCTACGAGGGCACATTCGTGGCCTTCAGCTACTCCACGGTCAACTTCCTCGGGGCCGGGGAGACCTTGGAGCTCACCGCCCAGCAGGGCAAGTTGGTCAAGAATTACTCATTCGGCTTCTCCGAGCCGTATCTTTTCGACAAGCCCATCACGGCGGGCTTCAACATCTACGACCGGAAGACCGACTACAGTTCGTTCGGCCTTTACAAGCAGAAGACCAAGGGCATCGACTTCACCCTGGGGACGAGGCTTTTCGGGATGTGGCGGACGAGCATGACGTACACCATCCAGAAGGTCAGCGTCGAGTATCCCGAGGGGTTGATGGTATCGTCGATCTACGGCTCCGGCACGTTCTATGAGAGCTCGATCAGCCCGACGCTCTTCCGGTCCACGATCGACAGCCCCCTGACGCCGACGCGTGGGACGCAGTACTCGGTGAGCCTGAAATATGCCGGCACTTTCCTCGGTGGCGCGATCGACCTCATCAAGCCCCAGATCGAGTTCACCCACTATCACCCGATCCTCGGCCGCGGCCCCAAGGCTCATGTCATCGGCTTCCACGCCCAGTACCAGTTCATCAGGGCGATCAACAACTCCGAAGTGCCGTATTGGGAGAAGTTCTTCCTCGGCGGCGAACGCTCCATTCGCGGCTACGAGGTCTACTCGATCGGACCCAGAAACACGAGCGGCTACAACTTGGGCGGCGAGAAGGCCGCGGTCTTCAACGCGGAATATATCATTCCCGTCGGTGGCCCTCTTTACGCCATCTTTTTCTATGACGTGGGAAATTCCATCCCTTATAGTGACAGGCTCAGGTTCAAAGACATGTACTCGTCGCTGGGCATCGAGGCCCGGCTCTTCATCCCCGCCCTGAGAGTGCCCTTCCGCCTGATCTTCTCCTATAACAACAAGAAGATCCGTACGAACGATCCGGATTTCGCTTTTCGTTTCGCCGTGGGCACGACGTTTTAAGGCGTACGGGCCTATTTGCCAACAGGAGGCTTGACATGAGGAGACAACTTCGACTCGTTACGCTGGTCGCGGCGGCCGCCATCGGGCTGGCCGGCCTCGTCCCCGCTCAGGAGGCGAGCAAACTGGGGATAATCAATTCCCAAGATATTCTCGATAAGTCCGTGGAAGGCCAGCGCGTCCTGGCCCAGCTCCAGGCGGCGAACACGAAGTATACCGAGAGCATCACCCGGCTGGACGACCAGATCAAGCAGCTCCAGAACCGGCTGAGCGCGCAGCAGCTGACATTGACCGCCGAGGCGGCCGCGGGGATCCAGGCCGACATCCAGAAAAAGCAGACGGATCGGCAACGGATGGCCGAAGATGCCTCACGGGCCATGCAGGAGCTCCAAGCGAGGAGCCTGGACCAGCTCCAGAGCGAGATCATGCCCATCATCGAGCAGCTCCGGAAAGATAAGGGGCTTGACGTCATTTTCGACCTGGGCAAGAGCGGGGTCGCGTTCATGAGCCCGGCGCTCGACCTGACCGCCGAGGTCCTTCGGCGGTATGACGCCCTCAAAGCGGCCCCTCCGGCCAAGAAGTAGACCCGAGCGAGGCCTGATCATGATCTCGATAGAACAGATCTCGAAATTGCTGCCCCACCGTTTCCCCTTCCTGCTCGTCGACCGCGTCATCGACATGGTCCCTGCGAAGACCATCGTCGCCCTGAAGAACGTGACATGCAACGAACAGTTCTTCCAGGGCCATTTCCCGGAATGGAAGATCATGCCCGGGGTCCTCATCATCGAGGCTCTGGCCCAGGCCGGTGCCATCCTCCTCTTCGGCTCCATCCCCGACCCGGAGAAGAAATTCATCGTCATGAGCAAGATCGACAAGGCCAAGTTCAAACGGATGGTCGTTCCCGGCGACCAGCTCCGGCTGGACGTCGAGTGGACCCGGGGGAAAGGGCGGATCTGCAAAATGGTCGGGAAGGCCTTCGTGCAGGGGGACCTCGCGGCCGAAGCGGAAATCTATGCTACCGTCCTCGACGTCGAAGACCTCAAAGAAAAAAAGAGCTCGGAACAGATCTAACTCGACAGCGGCCGGGGTCCCCGGACTTGCCCGGGGGTCCACTTCCGCCGTACTCGCCCGAGGATACAAGCCACGGGCGGGTGTCCCTTGACGCTGGCCTGCTCACCTCTCCCTCCGCGATAGCGGAGGACCGATCACTTCATCAGGAAAAGGGCGTCTTCGAGCTTGGAATTGTACGTGACACCGGAGAGTGTTATTTTCTGGGCTTCGGTCCCGTCGTTGAGAACGCGCATCGAGAAGGCGACCATCGTGCCGCCGACCTTCTGGTAATTGCTCAGAAAAGTCTCCTGGTCCACTTCGCCGCCGGTCTGGTCGATGGATTTGGCCTGCTGTTTGTAGGGGAGGTAGGTGGCCGGATCGAGGAAGATCGTGGTTTTGTGGCCGTCCGAGAGGGTCTGCTCGAGGACGATATAGTCCTTGTCCTCGATCTTCTCCTTGGGCTTCAGGGCGTAGGTGATGCCGAGCTTTTGGGGGTCGAGGAAAGCTTGATTGCCCAGGGCCTGGCGGGAGAATTCCTTGGTCATGAAATCGGGGAACTCCTCCGCCGCTCCGGTCTGGGGATTCGTGGACCAAGCTTTTTGTCCGTCGAACGCCTGGGTGATGGTCATGCCCAATTCGGCGATGTCGATGTCCATGCGGACTTTGTCGGGTTCCTTCTGGTAGATCGTGATGGGAGCCGTGATGGCCATGGGGCTGATGAACTCGACGGTTCCCGAAATGGTCGTGTCCTTGATGGCCTCGAGGGTCTTGCGTCCGCCCATGGCGTCAATCATCTTGTTCAGGATGTCCTGGGCCGTCTGCCCATAGCCGGGCAGGGCGGCGAGCGTCATCAGCACGGTGGCGCCAAGAATCCACGCCGTTGTTTTTTTCATAGATTCCTCCAAGTCTTGATTGAGTGGCGATCACCCGATAATACGGATATTCTAAACCAAAGTTCGACTTTTGCCAACCTCCGCACTTGTCCGGACTTTTTCGGCTATCCGCTTCACGGCCGTTCGAAAAGGATTGACCAGTTCTTAATTAATTGTAGGTTTGGCTATTTAATTACCTGACTTTGCCGCCATTTTTATACACTACACCGGCTAAGGAGCTTCGGATCGACCGCTTTGAGGATTTCTTCCTGGGCCTTGGACAGCGTCACCGTCTTGATGAACTTGTTGCCGGACTTCGGGTCATGCAAGTACACCCGGTACATCGTCTTCAGCATCTCCAGCGCCTCCGCGCCGGTCGGATTTCCTTTCAGCTTGTAACTGAGGACGGAAAGCAAGAGATACGCCAGGTAGCAGACGAAAATATGCCCCTTGACCCGGGAGGCCAACCAGAAGCGAACCTTGTCCATCTCCATCACCCCCTTCAAGCACCGGAAGCTCTTCTCCACCCGGTCCTTCTCGAAGTACCCCCGGACGATCTCCTCTTCAGGCAGATCCCGGGAGGAGAAGATGACCGAGATCCCATCATAGCGTTCGCCTTTCTGGACCGCGACATGATTGATCCGGTTCTTGTCCAGGTACTTCCGCAGACCCTCCTTGATCGGCTTCTTCTTTTCGAGAAGCGCCAGCGCCCGGTCGATTTCGTCATAGCGGCGCTCCCGAGTGGCCAGCCGCTCCCGTTCGTTCAAACAGACAACGATCACTCCCCGGATTTCCTCGGCTTGGTACTTCAGTTTCCGGACGTAGAAGGTCGCACTCTTCAGCCGGACTCGATTTTTCAAGGAGACGGTCTTCACGTCCAGGATCTTGTCGGCTTCCTTCTTCAGCCCCCTGTTCAAGGCCAGACCACACAGTACCTGGAAGCCCGCCTGGCGGGCCTGCCGGATGTTGAGCTTCGAGGAGATTCCCCGATCCCAGACCAGGCAGACTTCCTCTCCCCGGGGGAGAGACTCCAGGATGTCGGGCAGGGTCTTGGCGTCGAAGATATTCCCTTCGTAGACCTTGTGTGTGATCGGCAAGCCCTCTTTCTGGGTCACGGCCAGTCCGACCTGGATCTGGGGACCCCGGCGGCCGTCCGGGTTATGGCCCTTCCGGGCCAGCGGACAACACCAGCCGTAGAAGTAGACGTTGGTGATATCGTAGAAGTAGGCCTTCGGCGCCAGGGCCAAGCTCGTTTTCACCCGGTCGAAGATCCGACTCTGCAGAACGTCGGACTCCTCGACCGAGTCCAGCGCTTCGAGCAGTTTCTTGTAGGAGATGTCGGGGATGTTCAAGAGCTCGGCCATCTCGGTTTCGCGATACCAGTCGGCGATTCCCGCCAGGCTGTCCGGAGAGACGCAATGGGCGAAAGCCAGACTGAGAAGATAGTCGCCGTACTCGCCCAAGAGGCCGGCCAGGTCGAGTTCCTTGGCGATGGCATCCAAAATCAGCAGAGGACCGAAGACGGTGACCTTGTCGACTTTCGCGCGTTCGACCGGTCCGGTCAGGAAGGGTCGATCGTCGACTTCCTTGCCGACATAACGAAGATGCCTTTGGACCACCTTGCCGTCGACGCGGACGTTTTCGACTTCGGCCAGGTAAACAGCATCGCCCCGTTTGATTTTTCTAATGAAGCTCATGGTGTATATAGTATACACTATGGCCCAATAAGTCAAGTGGCGCCGATCGTGCAACCACTTGATTTTCCAGGGGTTTTCAGGCATTTAAGATGTAGTGGACATTTTTAGTGGAAAAGTCAGGTTAATTAGAGAAGAGCCTTATGTTTTGTAAATAATAGAAAACAAATATATATAATCATATTAATGGTAATTACTCAATAAGTTGTGGCATGGGGGGAGCCGCGGGAGGGTGAGGAAGAGATAATTTTCTGAAGTTCGGGGATGGCGCGAGTCTGATAAATGCGATCCTTGAGAAAAGC
>Ga0268276_1003498_pt1 | contig 12111 bp, 10 predicted proteins | sample saktaG_4_FD_190145 | JGI IMG/M metagenome (GOLD analysis project Ga0268276, IMG submission 190145) | Saline water microbial communities from Sakinaw Lake, British Columbia, Canada - sak_2010_1_5_45m | ecosystem: Environmental > Aquatic > Non-marine Saline and Alkaline > Saline ...
ATATATCAATAGTAATTGTACCGACTAATACGGGTTTACCCAAATTGCTTAATTCAACAATTTCTTCAACTACAGCAGCAAATTTCTCCTCTTCAGTTTTATAAATACGATCGGGATAATTTTTGCGCATTAAAGGCTGGTTTGTCGGCAAAACCACTACATCTAATTGATAGATGCTTTTAAATTCATTAGCTTCAGTAAAAGCAGTCCCGGTCATTCCCCCTAATTTCTCATACATGCGGAAATAATTCTGGAAGGTTATTGTTGCCAAAGTCTGATTCTCCCTCTCAATCTTTAACCCTTCCTTGGCCTCAACAGCCTGGTGCAAACCGTCCGACCAACGCCTACCGGGCATCAGCCTTCCGGTAAATTCATCTACGATAATTACCTGCCCATCCTTAATCACATATTCCACATCGCGCTGGAAAAACTCTTTTGCGCGTAAAGCGGCAATAGTATGATGCCGGTATTCAATTGTTTCTAAAGAATGCAGGGTATCGACGTTCCAGAGTTTGGAAGCCTTAAGTTCTCCGCCTTCAGTTAAAGCTACAGTTTGGGCCTTCTCATCCGCTACGTAATCAAAACCCTTGCCTAGATCTATCCCTTTATACTTTGCATCAATCTCATCGCGCTCCGTAACCCGGCGCCCATCTAATTGCTCGACTATTTTCTTAGCAGTATAATATTTTTCCGTAGATTCTTCCGCTGGGCCCGAGATAATTAAAGGAGTACGCGCCTCATCAATTAATATTGAATCGACTTCATCCACAATCGCAAAATAAAAAGGCCTCTGCACAAGATCCTCTGTAGAATATTTCATATTATCACGCAGATAATCAAATCCAAATTCATTATTGGTGCCATAAGTTATATCGCAGGCATAAGCAATTTTTCTTTCTTCATCGGACATATCATGCTGAATAGTGCCTACGGATAAACCTAAGAATTCATAAATAGGCCCCATCCATTCGCGGTCACGCCGTGCTAGATAATCATTTACCGTAACAATATGCACCCCTTTGCCTAATAAAGCATTGAGATAGGCTGCGAGCGTCGCAACCAATGTTTTTCCTTCTCCGGTAGACATCTCGGCGATTCTGCCTTCATGCAAAATAACGCCTCCGGCAATCTGCACATCAAAATGCCTCAGGCCTATCGTGCGGCGCGATGCCTCCCTAACCACGGCAAAAGCCTCAGGCAATATATCGGCAAAAATCATATTGCGGCTGAATTTTAGCTTTTCTTTTAATTTTTCTTTTTCCTCTGGCATAGCCACGTTAAGCATGGCCAACTGTAATTGCTCTAAAACGCCGGCGATACTTTCGGATTTAATTTTTAAATGCTTTTTAAATTCATCTGTCCGCAAAGCAAGCTCTTTATCGCTAAGTGAGCTTATCCGAGCCTCAAAAGAATTTACCTGATCAACTAACCGGGCCACTTCAACCATTTTATTCATTGAAGGGCTGGGCATATCAGGATGCAAAGTTATATTCAGATTAGGAAATCTTTTCTTGATCTGATTCTGCTTATTGCCAAGTATAATTTTTTTGACTGCTCCTAGCATTTTTTTAACTCTTTCGCGCTAAATTTTAGGAAAGCTTCGATAAATTCATCCAAGCCGCCATCTAAAATTTTCTGAGTATCTCCGGTTTGAAAATCTGTGCGGTGGTCTTTGACCATATTATACGGATGCAACACATAAGAGCGGATCTGGCTGCCCCATTCAATCTTTTTCTTATCCTGATCCTGCTGCCTTAGCTCTTCATCTTTTTTTTCCTGCTGCGCCTCATAGATACGCGCCTTAAGTATCTTTAAAGCGGTTTGCTTATTTTGAAACTGCGAACGCTCATTCTGGCACTGCGCTACAATGCCTGTAGGCGTATGTGTAATTCTTACCGCTGAGTCAGTAGTATTAACGCTTTGGCCGCCTGCGCCCTTAGAGCGATAAACATCTATACGTAGGTCTTTCTCTTCAATTTTTATGTCTAAGTCTTCTTCTATTTCAGCAATTACATCCACAGAAGCAAAAGAGGTATGTCTGCGTTTATTAGCGTCAAAAGGTGAAATGCGCACTAGGCGATGCACCCCGCGTTCTGCTTTTAAATAACCAAAGGCATACGGCCCCTCGATTAAAACAGTAACATTCTTAATCCCCGCCTCTTCACCGTCTAAAAAATCGGTTGTTATTACGCTATAGCCGCGGCTTTGCGCAAAACGGCTATACATTCTAAGAAGCATTCCCGCCCAGTCGCATGACTCTGTCCCGCCGGCTCCGGCATTAATGCTTAAGATCGCACTGTTCTTATCCAGCGCTCCGCCTAAGAGTACCTGGAATTCAAGTTTATCAATTATTATGGTAAGAGAATCGGCATTATTCGTTAAATCTAGGATAAGCTCTTTATCATCTTCTTTAAGCAGGGGAACTAACTCTGTAAGTTCCTGATATTTTCTATAAGCCTGTTCCCAAGGTTCAACTACGACCTTAAGATTTTTTAGCTGCTTGACTATTCTTCTAGACGCCTCCGCATTATCCCAAAAACCCTCACCTGACATCTGAGCCGACAAAACTTCTATCTGCTTGCTTTTATTTGCAACGTCAAAGATAACCTCTTAAATTTTCCATGCGTACGCCAATGTTGTTAAGCTCTGTTTCAATTTTTTCAATCATCTTTTCTCCTTACTCACAAGAGTACACCGGCCGTTCCTTTAAGGCCGGGTGTTTACTCACAAGAGTGCACCGGTGCAATTCAAATTAGCTCCGGGTGTCATGATTTTTTTATTCCCTTATAAGCTAACATAAATTCTTCGCGGTTATCCGAAACCAATACGGCATCCTCTAGGGTTACTTTGCCGTCATATACTAATTTGACTAAAGACTGATTAAATGATTGCATGCCGAACACTGCGCCTTCTTCGATAAATTGGGGAATCTCCCAAACTTTTCTTTCTCGTATCAAGCGACTAATAGTCGGGGTAAGAAGCATGACTTCATAAGCAGGAACTCGGCCAATCCCATCTTTAGCAGGTACAAGCCGTAAAGAAATTACCCCCTTTAACAATAAAGCTAACTGGTTGCTTATTTCCTGATGCTGGTGCGGAGGAAAAAGATTTATTAATCTTTCTACAGTCTGGGAGGCATTAATAGTATGCAGGGTGCTTAAAACTAAAACACCAGTTTCAGCAGCAGCCATAGTACTAGATACAGTATCATAATCACGGATATTTCCGATAAACATTACGTCGGGGCTCTGTAAAGTAAAAGCGCGCAAGGCAGTCGGATAACTCCTGACATCAATCCCCAGTTCACGCTGATTTATAATTGATTGCTTGTCCTCGAAAGTAAATTCAATCGGCTCTTCTGCGGTTAAGATATGTTTTTTGGCATTATTATTTATATATTCTATCATGCTGGCAATTGTAGTTGATTTTCCGCTGCCCATAGTCCCGGTTAAAAGCACAAGCCCCCGGGTTTCCATTGATAGTTTTTTTAATATTTCAGTAGGAAGATTAAGCTCTTCAAAGGAAGCTATAGTATTGTGTACATTTCTAATAACGATAGACGGCCAATTCCTTTGCGTAAATATGCTTACCCTGAAACGCCGGTCAAATTCCTCTAAGTACAAAGCAAAATCTACGTCTAATTTATTTCTGAAAACTTCAAGTTGCCTTGTGTTAGCTAATTGTTCAGTCGCCAGCATAACATCATCCACGCTTAAAATTTTAGTATCCATAGTAACTATTGTTCCATCAATTCGTAAACGGGGCGAACCTCCGGCACGATAAAAAAGGTCCGAAGCATTCTTGGCCACCATCTCTTGTATTAATTTTTTAATATCCATTTTCCCTCCGGAAATACATGTTTCCTACGGAAACATGTAGGACTGCGAAAATGCCTGCCTAAAAAAGCAGGCATTTTCTTGATTATATCACCCTATTGCCTTTTAATGTAGAATTAAATTCCATATATTTGGCAAACATAAGCCTGCTTTGTGCATCTATTGCCGGAAATGATCCAAGAATCAATATTATAGCCGGCACAAAAAACCACTCTAAAACTAAAACCACATTTTTTAGCCAACTTATCCCCTTGGGGCGCTTTGGTAGAATTGTCCAGCTTAAAAAGATCCAAGTCAAGCTTGTCAGTATCGTAAATCTAAATAACAACCCGGCAATCTTTGGTAAATTATACGCGATAGCTGTCTGATTAAAAAAATACCCCCCAAAAAAAATCGGTAAATACCCAATCACCGCCAGAATAACCGCCCATACAGCCCAGGTGACATGGCTCTCTAGAAGATGAAATGACCTTCTTAGTTTATTAAGCAGAGAAATATTTTTATTCTTTATAAATCCGTTTATCACAAAGGGAAAATTTTCTACTCCCCAAGCCCATCTTCTCTTCTGTTTATACTGCACAACTATCGTGCGCCAAATATTACTGGAATACGCCACATCCATAGAAACCGTAATATATAAGGGGACCACGCGGTAATCACCATTATAATACAGATAACCTTTCCAATAAATTACAGAGTCATCAGAGATCATATTTGTCGGCCAATAATCAATTTCAACCAACGTCTTAAAACTCATACTATGGCTTGAGAATGTAACAAACTTCTCCAAGCGCATGCTTTCAATCAATTGACAAAATGAACTGCTGATTTCAACGAGGCGCGCAAAAGACGGCGCCTGCCAGATATTATTATTGTAAACCGGCATCGGCTGGTAACTTGCCTGATGCGGTTTATCAGAAGTTAAAAAGTGGTAGCTTAAGCAGCCGAAATATTCCGGCTCAACACAAGTATCCGCGTCAAAACAAGAAGCTACTACTCGTTCATAAGGAATCTCTTGGGAATCTATATAACTTTTAGCGGCCTTAGCTGCCCAGGTGGCATTTGCACCTTTAGTGCGCCTTTCTCCTGCTAAACCATCAGGATGAAAAGTAGATAAATACGCTCCAAATTTTGCGCCGAATTCTTTCTCTAATATTTGAGCATTCTTACGCGCAGCAATATTGCGTTCTTCAAACGCCACCACCACAATAAATTTTTCTTTTAAATAGTGGCTTGCACTTAAGGCATCCAGCGACGGCCTTAAAACTTCCAAGCCCTCATTATAAACCGGCAATATTACTAATTGGTACAAATTCCTAAAACCCTTACCCGCTGGCAATCCCAGGCAACTGGCAAACCAATCTTTATTTTTCTGGCCAGTCATCCGGTGGTGAGCCAGAATTAAAAGAGTTGTCAGGTAAACCGTACGGATAATCCAATAAAAATCAAAAGTAATAATTATAATCGCGCCTGCTACCGGCCGCAGGACAGATAATAAAATTAAGGTAATTATTATGGTCCAGGATAATCCTCCCGGAATAATTTCTAAGATACGTTTTAAAAATTTCGCCTTATTCATTTGCCTTCTTCCTTAATATGCCCAACAAATAAAGATCTGAGTTTAGCTCTAACTTATACAAGTTATTAAAAAAAGAACCGTCGGGGCTTCTCTGGCTATCGCTGAAATAAAGCGCGTCTTCCTTTAAATCATAAAAAGCAACTGCATCTTCTTTATTTAATTTTATCAAATTAACCGGTACTGCCCTTGGCCTAGATTCTATTACCGAAACGTTCTTATTGGTTAACACTATCAAATGGTAACTATCTGAATGCCAAAAAACACTAATTATCTTCTCCCTGGGATAATCCAATAATACAGGAGAATCTGAATAATCATGGCTTGGCTGGGCATCAAATAAAATTACGCTAATTTGATGGTAACTAAAAATAAATATTTTTTTCTTATCTGCGGAAATATCCCAGCCGATAATTTGCCCAAATTTATCCGGCAGGCTTGCGACATCTTCAAAATTGCTTCCGTCTAGATTAGACTTATAGACAACTTTATTTTCCTGATCTAAATAATATACCGCTTTTCTTTCAGTATCGATACTAAAAAAAGAAAATCTTTCCTGATTTAACTGCTGCATGTCAGGCCTTAAAGGAAAAAGAATAACTTTGTCAAAGCGCAGTGCCTTGCCTGCCTCTATATCTACTTCTCCTTTCCATGGATAATGTTGCGCTAATTCTAAAACGATTTTATAAACACCGGGAGTCAGTTCATAGATACTTGCAGGGCTCCTTTCAGCCATTTCTTTACCATTGAGATATATCTTGGCTCCTTCTGGCTGTGTCTTTATATAAATTAATCCTGTCTTAGAGAATTTTAAAGTATGCGCATTAAATTTATACCCTAAAGCAAAAGCTATGATAAATGGTAAGCCGGCAAAGAAAAAAAATACGCTTAAGTAAAATAATGAACTTCTTATCCTTTGAGAATTTAACATTTTACTTATCCCTCATTAACGCTACGTGCCCTTAATTATCTGCCGATTAAATCCTTGCGCCGCAATAAATGATGGTAGCTTAAAGCAAACCTATGCGCTTCATCGCGTATCAAGCGGATTAAGTTCATCGCAGGGCTATCCGCAGGCATGCTTAACGCGGATAATTTTTGACTGCTATAGATATTCTCTTTTTCTTTAGCAATGCTGACCAAAGGAATAAAAATATTCAATTCTTTAAGCACCCGAGCGACGGTTAAAAGATGCGCTTTACCTCCGTCAATAAGTAAGAGATCCGGCAAGGCTCTCTTTTCCCTAATTATCCGGCTATAGCGCCGAGTCACCACTTCAGCAAGCATCCTGTAGTCATCAATTCCTTTAAAACTTTTTATACGAAACCGGCGGTAATTATTTTTATCCGGGCTACCGTTGTAGAAACTCACCATTGAACCAACCGCCTGTTTTCCTGACAGATTAGAGATATCAAACCCTTCGATTCTTTCGGGTAAAAAATCTAGGCCCAGCCTGCTTTTCAAATCCTCTAATTGGCCCCTCTGATTGGCGCCGCTTTGCATTGAAGACATCTCAGATAAAACAATAATCTGATCGCGAATCCTAGCCGCTGCCTCAAAATCCATAGCCTCAGCTTTATCCCGCATTAATTTAGTAAGCTTGCGGGTTAATAACTCTTCCTTGCCTTCCAAAGTTAAAATAACACTATCAATAACCCGCTTGTATTCTTTAACACTGATCTGCCCTATACAAGGAGCCTGACAAAGTTTAATTCTATAATAGATGCAGCTTCGCTTTGGCATATTCCTACATGAGCGAAACGCAAAATTATGCCGGATAATTTTAAGGGAATTTTTTAAGAGTTTAGCATTAGTATACGGCCCTAGATATCTGCCGGATGCATATTTTTTTTTGCGGGCAATAGAGATTGACGGAAACTTTTCTCCGGAAATCCTGACAAAGGGAAAGCTTTTATCATCTTTAAGGGAAATATTATATTTGGGCTTAAATTCATGGATAAGATTCGCCTCAAGCAATAAAGCCATACTCTCATTGGCAGATAACCTAAATTCAACATCTGCTACTTTAGCCATTAGAGCTATAGTTTTACTGGATAAATCCTTGCCTAAATAACTAGCGAGGCGCTTCTTTAATGAATTGGCCTTGCCCACATAAAGTACCCCTCCGCGGTTATCGCGCATCAAATAAACACCGCTTGAGTTAGGCGCTGATAATATTTTTTCTTTTAATTTCTGACGGTTCTCCATAATGATTTTTGCATAAGCTCTTTGAACTCAGTAACTCTAAAAATAAAACAAAAAACAATATAGGATAATGCAGCGAAAAATAATGCTAAAGCGAAATTTAAAGCCCGATTGACCAAAAAACATACGGCTGCCATGCAAAAGGAAGCTGCAAAAATACGCAAAAAAGAGCTTAATATTTTTCGCTCCTCAAATCCATTCAGGCGCCTTTTTAGAATAAAAAACAGGAATAAAAAAGTAATTATCCCTGAAATAGAAGTAGACAGAGCCAGGCCCCCAATTTTAAGCGGGAACATCAATGCCAGATTAAGGATAATATTTATACCTAAAGCTAAGCCGGCTATTTTTGTGGGGGTAACAGTATCCTTAAGGGCAAAAAAGCAGGATTGCAGTATTTTTGTGCCTCCATAAGCGCTTAAACCGATGCTATAAAAAAATAGGGCGTTAGCGGTTAAAAGCCCTGAACTAAAATCAAATTTTCCTCCGCCGAAAAGAGTAAAAACTAAAGGTTGGGCCAATACCATAAAAATAGCTGTTATCGGCAGCATCAGAAAAAAAACTATACGCAAGCCCCAGGAAAGAGTAGCTTTAAGCTCGTCGTGGTTTTCCTCTAATACCTGCGTAGAAAAAGTAGGCAGGATTGCTTGCGCAATGGCATTACTAAAAATACCGATCGGAAACTGGATCAGCCGATAGGCAAAATAGAGCACTGCTACTCCTCCGTCCCCGACAATCGCCACCAGAGAACCAAAAATGGAATCCACAAAATTATTTAACTGATAAATACCGGAACTTGCCAGACGCGGCAACATCAATCTTTTAACTTGCACTACCCCAGGGTGATTAAAACACAGGGCAAATTTAGGGCGGAATCCTTTTTTATATAAAACAGGAATTTGTACTGCCAACTGCAATATGCCCCCAATCAAAACTCCGGCTGCCAATCCTTTTACATTTTCTCCAAAAAGCATCGCGCAAATAATTATGGCAATATTTAAAAAACAGGGGGCAAGCGCAGAAACAGTAAAGTCTTTAAGCGAATTAAGCACCGCCGTAGCGTAAACAGCAAGGCCGATAAGCAATATGTAAGGAAAAATAATCCGGTTTAAATTAATCGTTGCCTGTAATTTTTCTGGAGAAGAAATAAAGCCGGGTGCAATCATGCGCACAATCAAGGGAGAAAAAATTATTCCAAATATGGTTATTATGCTTAAGAGAACCATCAATATGTTAAGCAAAAGATTGGCCAACTCCCAGAACTCTTCTTTGCTACGCTTAAGGCTGTATTCGCTCAAAACCGGGACAATCGCCGCATTGGAAGCACCTTCGGCAACCATATCACGAAACAAGTTAGGTATACGAAAAGCAATAACAAAGGCCTGCGCATAAATATAAATTCCAAACAGGCGGGCAATAACTACATCCCTTATAAAACCAAGAATGCGCGAGACAAGAGTGGCCAAGCTAATAATAGTTGCAGAACGCGCAACTGCCTGATTTTGGCTGTTTTTAGGATATTTGCTTATTGACATGGGTAATTAATTATGCTATTAATATTTACTCGTAAAGTTAACTAATACATGCGCCAATACTCAATTGCGCGACCATTGTGGGCAACACCCGGCCTTAATGGAAAGGCCGGTGTATCCCCGTGGATAAGGAGAATATATGCCAAGACGCAGAACGTCATTAAAAAGTAACCGTGTAAGTAAAAGAAAACATGCCCGTAATCTTAAAGTAAAGGTAACGCTTAAAAAAGCGTTAAAAAAATTCCAGGAATTAATTGCAAAAAAAGACGCCGAAGCCAAAACCTTTATTTCTAAGGTTTTCTCTCAACTGGATAAAGCAGCCAAGAAAAATATTATTCATCCTGCTACAGCTAACCGTAAAAAATCACGTCTTATGCGTAAATTACGCAAATCCGCATAAACTAACCACTAGTTTTTCCAAAGCATAGGCAGGTGGAAGCCTGCCTGTTTTTATTTCTATATCGCAGCCAAGAAGTAGTTTGAGTTTCTTGCGTGCACTACTTCCCTCTATGCCCTGCTTCTCCCAAGCATAGCGAAGCCCTCCAAGAATACGCTCCGGGGCTTGGCCGTTTTTAAGAAGCTGATTTAACAGGCGCAGAGCAAGATCGGTTTTCCTTAGCCCAATCTGCCGGCTTAAAGCAAAAGTGTCAGGGTTAACTGTTTCCTTAAAACGCGAGGTTCGTGCATACGGTGAAATCCCTTTAATAAACTCATCCTTATAGTTATAGTGCTCAAAATCAAGGACCAGCACTAATTGTTTATGCGGCTTCTTGGAGTAGGCCAGAAAAAAATTACGGGATTCTTCATCAAGAAAATGCGCTTCTTTAATTACGATAATTCTTCTTAGGCTTTTTAACGGAATGGCCAAAAAACGTTCCTGGATATCCTTTAAGGTTATTTCTTTGGCGTATAATGTATCGAGATTAAAATCCTGCAGCTCTTTTGGGAGAAATTCCTGTTTTATTTTCTTAAAGAAAGCTTCTTTAGCCACAACATCTTGGCCGATAAGTAGGTAGACCATATTACCATTGCTCAACTGTGCGCTCGACAATACGGCGCGCCAGATCTTCTACCGCATTATTTACCGCTGTATCTTCAGGTACTAAAATTACATTTCCGGTAGCAAAGCTGGTGAAATAAGAATAATTGCCGTTGAAGTTATTTTCTTGCCAAAGCAGTTTATTTTCTTTTGTGTCCCAAAGGCTTAAATTCACGTAAATATTTATGCGATATTCGGTGACATCATTATTATCTGCGGTATAGCTCAAAGGGTCCTTGCGATACTCGACTAATTCCCCCTTGAGTACTAAATCTGCCTGTTCTTCTCTCTGCGGTTTAAGATTCCCGTCAAAAAGATATTTATTGACTACCCTTCTGGTGATATCCGTCTCTAACATCGGCCGGTAAATACGATATTTATTTGCAGAATAAGATTCCTGGGTTACGTCTACCTTATTCAGAAAAGGAGTTATGTAAATTGTCCTGTATTTTCCGGAAAGCATTGAACGGGTGGTATAACCACAGCCGCTCAAAACAGCAGCCAAGAGGTAAAATATAATAGTTAAAGAAAAGTAAGTCCTAATTTTATTTTTCATTTTTGCGCTCCATTATCTGTAATCTTACTGCGGCTTCTTTAGCCCAGGGGCAGTTTGTGTAATTATTAATTATATCGTTATAGTAGATTTTAGCTGATTCAAAAATTTCCTGTTTCTCATAGAAGCGGCCAATATTATAGTTTGCTTCTGCCTCTTTATCTCTAATTTGAGAGATATTTTTCTCTGCCTCTAAAGAAAGCACAGCATCAGGATGTTCCTTTGCAAATATCTCAAACCTTTCTTTTGCCTCCTGCGCTGCACCCTGGTCATAAGCAGATCCCTTGGATAGGCTTGCCCGGCAGGTAGCAATCTGAAATTTCGCCGCAGATGCCCATTCACTATCCGGATAACGGGAAACTACTTTATTAAACTCCTCCTCTGCTTCGTAATAACGCAATAACCCTTTTAAAACTAAGCCTAATTTATATTGCGCTTTTGGAGCAAGAGGCCCATAAGTGGAATTTTCCACTACCTTACCAAATATCTCAATTGCCGGGTTATCAACGGGCAGGTCTATCCCGAATGCCTTACGCTTTTCTCCGGACATAAACTTCTCAGCAATTTTATATTCTTGCTCAATGATCTGGCCAATGCGCTCAGAAAATGGATATTTATCTATTACCATCTGATAGGCCAAGTATGCTTCATATAGCTTACCCTGCTTTTCTTCTACTAAACCAAGATAATACTGGCTTTCCGCAGCCTCAGCAGATTTAGGGTAAGCCTTAAGCAGTTTGCGAAATTCGCGCTTAGCTTCCTCGTATTTATTGTTATCAAAGAAAGCCAGGGCATAAGCAAACTGCTCTTTAGGATTATCCTTGGGCAGGTTTTTGGGATTAACCCACTTTCCGCTTTTAGGAGTCCAAATCCAATAGGAATATGCCGGCTGAACAGATAAAAAAGAAATTATTAACAGGCTTAAGATTATACGCTTCATAAGGTTCCAGATATCCCTTCGGAGCGCTGACTCTGTCGGGATAAAACAATAGAGCAACTAATTTTTCAATGTTTTCAATTTAGCATAGCCAAATGGGTTTGTCAAAGATAAAAATTGAGCACTTTAAGCTTTTGTCTAGCGAAATCCTACAAGCGCAGCGAAGCAGAACAGGCAACTTTGTGCCTATAAATAAAAGTAAGCGAATGGAATTCTAATTATGGCGGCATTTAAACTTAAAAGAAAATTAATTAACATAGATGTTGGAATGCTAAAAAGGTTCGCTAAGCAGGGACAAATCAGGCCGGATATTACTAAAGTAAACCCGCATAAGGTAATTATAGTAGCCAGCGGGACAACAAAGATATTAGCTAAAACCGTAACCGGAGAAATGATGCGAAAATTAAGAGCAATAATCCCCAGCGTACCTAGCCAA
>Ga0268276_1003499_pt1 | contig 12098 bp, 8 predicted proteins | sample saktaG_4_FD_190145 | JGI IMG/M metagenome (GOLD analysis project Ga0268276, IMG submission 190145) | Saline water microbial communities from Sakinaw Lake, British Columbia, Canada - sak_2010_1_5_45m | ecosystem: Environmental > Aquatic > Non-marine Saline and Alkaline > Saline ...
TTCTCTGTCCAAACGTCGTACCATAAGGGTTTATCTCCTGAGCTGGTTCATCGGTCGCTAGCCTTTGTTCCATCTTAGAATAAACCCTTCTTCTTTTCAATACCCCCACACTTCTACGGATGCAACGGAACTAGGTAAACAGTGGGTTTATCTTTCTGAAATAGAATGGTGGAAAAACTTAAATGGATCGGGATTGTTTCGGTGAGAAGAATTGAATGAAGTCGCGAATAATAAAATACTTACCAACACCGGCACCAATACAGCAGGCGAGGAGACCGAGGACGTTAACGACTCCCGCAATGTCTCCGGCATATTCCAGCCACCCTGTATATCCCAGCAGCCATCGCCAATCATGGATCGCACCGCGGGAGATCAACTGCAGCCGTTGAAACGGGGCATCGCCGATATAAATAGAGACATTCACAATACTTTGACCAGTCCAGTACAATGTGAAGGGAAGAGATCGAAGCGTTGAACGTGTGAAGACATATACTGCGGTCAAGGGGATGATGACTTGAAAAAGAGAGCCACCGAGAATTCCAACGAATTTTCCGAATATGCTGAAAACAAGATGTCCTGTTTCATGAATAAAGAGGTCGATAGTATCGATTACCCAGATGACGAAGGATGCCTGATTACGTGTTTGATGTTCCTGGTAACCCGTTGCCAGAAAAAACGTGAAAGAACAGAGGCAAAAGATAAGAATGATATATATAGCAAAGAGGACCTTCTTCATTTCAACTCGCCTGCGGTACATACCAGCGTTTCAAAGCAGCTGATGCCGGTTTGTTCCGCGGTGTGTAATTCGTTTTTTCATTTGATGTTGCAATGCTTTCCCAGTTCCACCAGAAAATGCCTGCGCACCACGATTGCTTTCCCCATGTTTCAATCACCGCACGATAATAAAGTTCCTGAACGGAATTGTCCTGAACAGCATCAGTTGAGGAACCAAGACTGTAATTCCATGGTTCAGCTAAAGCACCTTTTACAGATTGTATGCCGATCTCGGTAAGAATGACAGGTTTTCTAAATGCCGCTGCTGCAAGTCCGGTCTGCAGGACCGCAGATGATAATCTTGCCGTCGCAGCTTCCAACGTAGGGACGGCATCCGCTGCAGAATTTGTTACAGGATAGTATGCATCAATACCGATGTAATCGAGGTCGTTCCAGAATCCTACCTGGAGATACTCTGCAGTTGTGATTCCCTCATCATATGCACCGCTCCAGTTGGCCGCATAGGTGAGTTTCCCAGAATACATTCTTCGGATTTCAGCAATGATATTCCGCCATCGGGAAGTGAATTGGTACTGCGTTGCCGCAACAAATTCATCTCCTATGCACAGCATCTCGATTTGGTTCTCCTGTGCGAATTGTGCGTATTTCAATATCATCACCAGGTACGCGGAAAACCATGCCGTATCCGGCTGGATAGCGGCACGCCACTCCCCAGAATACAGATCAACGTGCGGTTTCAACATAATCCTTCTGCTCAAGCTGCGGGCATCGACGACTGCTTGTTGCAGATCTTCGCCTGTTGATGTGGTAGACCATGCGGTATTCGTGATGGGATTCCGGCCTGTGGTGTTGGGTGCAATATCGTGACTCGAAGGCGTGCTTTGGTATTCAATAACAGAGAGGGCAATCCATTCTGTCCCTGTTTGATTCACCAGATCGGTAACAGCATTTGATTGGTGTCCTGAACGGAAACCGTCGGCGCTGAACGAAGTATACGTGAATCCTTTCAACTCAAGAGAGTGATTGAGAACCGGCTCGGTCGACGATTCCTTGCATGAAAGAAACAGGACCGTTATCGCGATGATCGCAAGAGATGAAAGGATGCGGCTCTTCATAGTAATGCATAAATATACACATTCTTTCCAACATGTATGTTCGGCACGTTGCGTTAAATCCGTGAATGTTGTATCATGATACAGAGCTATCCACCATCAAAGAACCGACTCTAAGGAGATGAGAGCGTTATGGAATTCATCATAGGATGTATTATTGTACTATGCCTGGGGGCTGCGTTTGAATATCGCATTCGAAGGCCGGATTACTTTATCCTTTATGAAGCTCAAAAGGGACTTGCCGTCAGGAAAGGACTATTCTATCCGCGGCACTTTAGTCTGCCGTTAAAACGCACAACGCATTCATTTCAACTGACGGTGGACGCAACAGCCAAAGGAAATATTGACATTAAGGTCAAATTAGCTGTGACGGTTGGCGCTTCCATGGCACATCTTGCCGAATTGGTACGGGTCGGTGGATGGAGCACCGAAGCGGTTGCGCATGCCGCAAAAGAATTGGAAACCATCCTGCAGGGATTTGTGAAAGGATTCACCGAACAGCTTGAAATCGAAGAACTCTCTTCGCAAAAGATCCATGAGTACCTGCATGAAAAAGTTCCGGCGAGCAAGGCTGCGATGGGCATTGAGGTGATCTCCCTGGCGATTCTTTCCTTTGAACCTGTGAATCCCCAGATTTCCGAAGCACTGAAACAGCAGGAACAGGCGAGGATTCTCGAGCAAACAGAAGTGCTGACCCAAAAGGCCCGCATTGTCGGTACCAAAGTAAAATTAGAAGCTGACGAAGAGATAGCACTTCTTGAGAATCAGCTTGAGTTGAAACGATATGATCTGAAAAAGAGCCGGATGGAACGTGAGTCTCAGTTAAACGACATGCGCGTCAACGATGAGCTAAAAAGGAACCGGAAGCGTCTCGAATTCGATAAAGAAGAACTGGCGATGCTCAAGAGCAGTCCAGAACTCCTCATGCTGACACCTCAGGCAGCACGGTTGGCAGAAGCAAGTCAGGGACTAAAAAATGCGCGTACGGTAGTTTCCCTTTCACCGCAGGACGCTGCCCATGGTTCGGAATTGTTCGCCATGTTCCAGAATATCTTGCAGACTGCACTCTCAACATACCGCGGCAGCCGGGACAAGAAGCAATCAAAGTAGACGAACACACGCATCATGAAAGGAATTCTTTTCACTCAGCACTCTGGTATCAACTGTGCATAGTCAAGACTCTTATCAGCGTACTCTGTTCCAGCTGAAACCGCTGAAAGTTGCCCGTGTCTCAGAAATCAGTGAGGCAACGGCTTCATCCGCCACAGCGCCGGAAGACCGTGTGAATTTCCACATCGGCAATCCGGTTCAGGATAAGCGGCTGATGGCAGCCTATCTTCGCATGGCGCTGGGCATTGATGTACGGCGGGAGGATCTCGACGGCGAGGATGTCGGAAAGATACTCGAGCAGCTCGAATGGAGTGATGAAGACCGATCGTTCGTTGATTTTTTAAAGCAGTTAATTCAGAAAAGCTGCCCCTATTCACCACGAGGCGGTTTTTCCAGAAATGTTCCGCACAGCCTTATCACATCTTTTACTTCCTGGCTTCAGACTCAGCAGGAGCCGTTGTCGTACGATCTCGGTCAGACCTCCGGGAAGAGGGAAGTTGTTCTGTCGACAGGAGGCGTGACAGAGACCCTGCGTGTTCTCTATCATGCGCTTTCAACGTACATTGTCCATCGGCCGGCTCGCCTCGCGAAGCGGGCAGCAGTACTGTTATGGGAAGTCCCGTTACCGAACGATGAATCGTTCTTCACCTCGCTGCAGTTCAGCACGCTGACCCCCTCTGAACAAGATTTGATTCCGCAGCTACAGACGTGGTTCTTGCGGGAGAGCGGCACCCCCGTGTTCCTTGTTATTGGCAAAGAACTGGGGGAGGAAACGCGCCGCCGTCTGCGCCATCTCAGTCTTCAGCACCCCCTGTTCTTTATTGAAGTCAATGATGCGCCGAATCATCTTTCCCTGGCCCGGGAAGCGAAATTAGTGGATCGTGTTCTCCGGTTATTGACTCCGGGTATCTTTACGCCGCATTTTCAGGAATTAGCGACAATATTTTTAGCGGGTCCGGCAGAGTTCCTCAGTATCTTTGAAACGGTGCATTTCCAGCTGAAAGGCTCTCCCTCTGCCTCTGAGATTGAACTGCTGACGTATTTTCTTGAGCATCAAGAGGCAATCACGCCGAAAATAATTCAAGAAAAACATATTTCTGTCGATCCTCCTTTTGACGGAGTATCGTTTTCCAGAGCGTCGGGGCAGACACTCCCGGCTCACACCCGCACCTTCGAGCAGCGGCTTGTTCATACACTAGACGGCAAATCGAAAGTTCTTGATCGACGTATCGACTCCATTGCAAAAAAAACTGCGGATATTCTTGGAAAACTTGAATCACAGAAATTTCTTCCTCTGTCTGACATGTTTGCGGGAACAAATGCCAAATCTTTGATGGATGAATTGGCGGCGCATGCGCATTCACTGCCGTGGCAGGAAGATCTCAAGTCCAGCTTTTTAAATGTCTTTTGCAGACATCACCCTGAATATACGCCGTCGCGCTGCATCGTGATCAGCGGTTCCTCACGCACGGCGTTGGGACTGCTCGGGTTCCATTGCGGCATTCGTGAAGTTGTTGTTCCGGATCTCAGCTGGTCGTATGAGCAGTGTTTTCCAATGATGCATGCCGTACCGATAGCACCGGGATATGAAATTGATGTCGATGCCGTCATCACGGCAGTACAGAAAAAGCTTGATGCAGATCCGGAGTGGAACAGGTATGGTGCTGTTGCACTCAATAATCCGCATAATGCTACGGGACGTATTTTTCGGGAATCGTCGATACGATCTCTTTTGCAATGGCTTCTGGAACATGGTGTTTATGTTATCGACGATCTTTCGTATGAGAATGTTGCTCCCTCTGCTGAACTTCCTTCTATTAAAACGCTGCGGCAGCTTGCGCACGAACTTGTCCGTAATGGTGACAACACTGAACGTCAAACCGAGAAAATCATTTCTGTACATTCAGTCTCGAAAACAGACTGTCTTGCAGGCGCCCGGCTTGCCGTGGTAGAAATTCGCGATGATGCACTCTTTCGCAAGTTGAAAGATCGCACCAGTCTCATCACACCCAATATCGGCGCTATCGCTTTGACGTATCTGTTTTACCGGAACGACGGTGAAGTGGTGCGTTCATACTGGCGATTGCGAAACCGGATATTCCTGGAGCGAACAGAGGCATTGCTGGAAGCCGTGGAGAAACTGCCGGAGGAACGAAATCCCTATCGCATAAAAATTATTCCACCGACAGGGAGTATGTATCCGCTTCTGGTTATTGATGATCTGCCGGCAGGACTTTCGCTGGAATGGCTCGCCTCGGGACTAGCACGACGCGGTATAGGTATGCTCCCTCTATCGACATTTGCACATACGGAAGAAGGATTCGTCACGGGGCGAAAAACGTTCCGTCTCACACTGGGCGGTGTGGATGGTGCAGAAGTGCTCTTGAAAAAAACACGGCGGGTTCTCATCGATCTCAACCGGTTAATTGCCGAAGAGTCGGCAAGGTATAACCGAAAGCAGCTGGCCAGCGTCGTACCGCAGTATCTTGGTTCGGATGATGAACGGCAAAACCTTAAACGCTGGACCAGAGTTGAACACGCTATTCGTGAGAAGAGCCAGCAAGTAAAATTGCGGATAGGGCTGGGATCTGATTCTGCACAGCATCTGGAAGAATTCAGAACCGGCTACCTGCCGCAGCGGCTTGAGGTATTCAGACAGCGCTATCATGACCGGCTGGTGATCGCAGAGGAACTTCTTCAGCAAACCCGTACCGACGGAGGCAAAGCCCTTGCCTATCGGCTCGAGAGAGAACTGTATAAAGACTCACTGATCCGGCGCAGCGAGGCGTTTCACAAACGGATGTACGACCGCACAGTACATCCAACTCAGAGATATTCTATTCAAACAGAACTCTGTTTTCAAGGTATCATTCACGATCTCCTCCGCCACCGTGAAGTATCAAACCAGAGTGTTCAATCGGCCGTGCAGCAGCTCCTTCGGGAATACCATGCTCTCAATGTGGCTATCAATTCCAGCGAAGAATCTGATGAACTTATTCTGGATCTTGATTCTCTTATCGATAGCGAGAACTATGCTGCACTGTTCGCTGCGTCTGATTTTCACTCTTTCCTCTCGTTTTGGGGAGATTGGGATGGAAGCAATCGTCCTTCCGGCCAGGGACATCGTTTAGTAGCTACAACGCTGATCGAAAATGTATCCCGGCTTTCCAGCTTACTCTCTCAGCTGGTCCGTGTAGAAAAAAAGCTTTCGGTTGATCCGCAGCTTCTCGTAGAGATTCAGCGGGTTCCTGAAAACAACCTTCAATTTACTCGTCTCCTCAACGACATCACCTCGCTGACGCATCAGCTTGAAAAACGTTACCGCGGAGTTCTTCCGTTCAATGTAAAGCCGGGAAAAATACGGTATGTCGGAATGAAACTTCATCTGGCGCGCGATCCGCTTTCTCTCTTGTGGTACCATAATGACCGGCTCGAACGAAAGATGCTGGATCTCCGGCGGCGCCGATGGGAATCAATGGAGCGGTATTTTGAGTTAAACAAAAAACTACGCAAGCAGCTGCACACGCTGATTCCGGTCATCCTCAAACATCTTGATAATCGCGCGTTGGCCCTGGAAGCATGTCTCTATCGGGATCTCCTTCAGCGTTTTGTCATCACACCGCGTGTTCATCAGAAGATGATCACCGCGCAGGATCCGTTTGCCATCGATACGACCGTGCACAATCTTCACGAGATCAATGAGCTGGCGGCAACGTATGGAAATCCCGGACTCATTCTTGCACTGCAGGTCAGTATGTCAACGAAGGCAGAAGCGCTCATCGCGTTGGACCGGAAAATGCGCGCACGCCGCGAACAGACACTGCGTGAACATTCCGGAATTGAACTTCCCCCGGTACTTCTTGTTCCATTATTCGAAGATCTGGAAGCCGTGCGGACGATTCCGGCCTATCTCAACAAACTGTGGGATTACGCGCATCAGAGCCGGCGGGTCGATCAAGACACTAAAGATCGTTTCGCTGAATTTATTCCGGAAATTTTTATTGCCGGTTCAGATTTAAGCCAAGCGGTAGGACAAGCGGCCGGAGCTGCTTTGTTCAGGCAGGCGAAACACGATATTATCCTATGGCTGGCTCAGCACGGATTGACGGATGATGTCCGAATCAAAATGGGAAGCGGCGAACCGATGCAGCGCCAGGGAGGATATTATGCACCGTTCTCCGGAGAACCGGCGTTCATCTCTTCTCGGGCAGCGATGAAATTGTTTGCGCAGCAGCTTCCTGCTTCCGCGCGAAAAAGCGCTGAATATGCCACCACACCCCTGATGGGTATCTTTGTTGGTGGAGATCTCCGCACATTCCAGAGTACGCTCTCCGAACATCTCCGGTATATGCCGGTAAACGAATTGGTGCAGGTTCTTCATCACGTCAAAGAATCTCAGCACATTCACCACGATGACCTGCTTCGAGCTTCTGAGTCGCTCATCGAAAGCCGGTTACAGCTGAAAGAACGGGGAGCACAGGAAATTGAACGGTTAACACTCGGCTCCCGCGATGCGGTCTACGATCAATTCACTTCACTCGTCACGGAAAACTTCAGGCAAATCTTATACGGCCGGGAGGCGGACGTCGTCGGTATGCACATCGCGTCATATTTTATTGCCCGTACTATGCCGCAGCTGCGCGACCGGCCGACCGTGCGTCCAGGATCAGGGCCGGACAGCGACCGCGGACAACGCATCCTCGAAAAAGTCTCCCAGACGATCCCTCTGGCTCGGTATGGAAGTATGTTGCGTGCGATCGCCCATAACCAGGCGCAAACCATGGTGCTGGGGGTCAACCAGCTGACAACCGGTTTATTCCGCGCATTGAATGTTTTTTCCCAAATGGAGTTCAAGGATGGGGATGCAAGGACGCTGATTGCGGATCGCGTCCTGCCGCAGCTTCCGGTCTACGAAATTCTCCAGACACTCCGGTTGTACCATGACATCGATCTCACGTATCTCAGGAAAATCGAAACCGCGTTTCCGGCGGGCAACTCTGCATTTCTTGCATTGCGCGAGGATAATGATAGTCTCCAAAATTTCCTGCATCTTTTCCGGCAGGAACTTGTACGCCGCCATGGAGTGGATGTGAATGAGTTCTTTGAGGGGGATATTTTCCTTCCCAAATTACTGCCGACTCTGCGTCCCGATCTGGCGGTACTCCTGCAGCGGGATCTCTTCAACACACAGATCGATGTATTCCTGGAGGATGTCGGAGACTCTATCGATCCACGATGGAAAACGTCGATCGAGCAGCTTCTTGGTGTCCGTACACACGTGCAGTCATGGCGGACAAAGATCTGGCAGCTGCTGGAAGAGCCGGTGTATCAGCAGGTGCGGAGTTTTACAGAACTTGCTGCGGCACTCAATTCCCTGACAGCCGGAAAACCGCTCACTGCAATTCCCGCTTCATCGCGGGGAGTGAAGCTTTCTTCTGACCTTTCCCAGTTCTTCCGTGCATCCAGTGCCGACGATGAAATGCGCCAGTTCCTGGCAGCTTCTCTGGAATACCTTGCATCAGTCTCTGAAGGAATGGTGGAGGTGCCGGTGACGATCATTCGGGCCATGAAAGATGTCGAACAGATCGCCCGTATCGAAGAGCAGGCTCTTCCCACCGACAAGCAAGATCTGCTGCGGTTCTATGTGCTCCAGATTGCGCGCCTCACAGGTGAGAACGGATAAGATGATGTGCTGAGGATCCATGATGATATTTTACTTGTGTTTATGATTCCATCTTCATAGTTTTTCATATTCAAGAATGAGAGGATTCCACGCATGCCAAAAAAAATAATGGTTGTTGATGACGAAGATTCATTCCGCAAATCCATTGCTATCATGCTGAAAATAAAAGGGGGATTTCAGGTGGTCGAAGCGGAAGATGGGCTCACGGGACTGGAACTGGCCCGGCAGCACTATCCGGATCTCATTATCAGTGACGTGTTCATGGATAATATGAACGGTTTCATGATGCTTGAAAATCTTATGGATGATCCGCAAACTGCAAAAATACCTGTGATTATGATGACGAGCGCCGCGCAAGGAGCCGGGGCATGGAACTCCTGTCTGGCAGTTCATTATCTGGATAAGGGATTTACACTGCCCCAGCTTCTTGAGTTAGTGGACAACATCCTCAAGATCGAACGGAAAGTTTGATTGCCGCAGGGAGAATGGTTTTCCGATATAGTCGTGCGGCGGAGATTCAGCAAGACGTTCCGGACCTTTTTCAATATTACTCCACGGAATAATTTTTACTTAGATTTTTTATATCAAACCAAGAACCACCTTGTCAAGGACAGCACCACAAGCGGGGGCATTGAAGAAGCTCACGGCGATCCTCGTGCTGCTTGTGCTTCTCCCGGCCATTTTCTATTCTGTTTATGAGATCAATTCTCTGACACAGAGTGAGGATTTGATCGATAAGGCATATCGGCAACAACTCGACGCTGTTCTCTTCTCGGTAAATCAGTACGCTTGGGATATTGCGGACAGCTGGGCCAGCGAAATCGACCGGGTCCTTCGGACGGAAAGGCCTTTGGCATTGCCTCATGTCGAAAGCGAATTCAGGGAGTTCATGTCGTCCAACCGCGGAATTCATACACTTTTTCTTACTGACACATCCGCTGAAAAGATCCTGCTGATATCGCTGTCATCACAAGATTCAATCCAAAGAAAGTTGCGGGCAGGGGACGTGCAACGACAACTCCGAGCAGATCGCGGGCTTGTTACCCGCCTTGTTCGGCTGCAGGAAACCGGATATCGCAAGATCGAAGGCATTTCCATCAGCGACAGCCGGGGAGAAGAATCGACAGTTCTCCTCTTTGTCAGCGATGCCCTTCCAGGCCCAAAATCCTTGGTTGGAATAATGTTAGACTCCGAACCCTTCATTCGTGAGATTCTTCGTCAGAAAGTAGATGAAGCTGCCGGCAGCGAGTTTGTTCTGATTCTGGCGCGAAAGAGTAACAATCAAGTCATTTACGCAACTGGGGAAACAGCTCCGGGCGATGTGCGCCAAACAAAAGACCTCTGGCTCTTTTCGGACTATAGTCTCGGGATCCGTTTGAAAGGTCAGACAATTGAGGAGCTTGTCCGCGAGAGGTTCTATAGCAGCCTTATTCTGCTGGGGATTCTCAGCCTTATGATCATTACCGGCGTATTGTTTGTGTATCGCACGATTCGTCGGGAAATGGAACTGGCTCAACTCAAGTCTGATTTCGTCTCGAATGTGTCCCATGAACTTCGAACTCCTCTCTCCCTCATACGTATGTTCGGTGAGACATTGGAAATGGGTCGAGTATCGAGTGAAGAAAAGAAGCAGGAATACTATACAACCATTCTCCGGGAGACCGAGCGCCTGACGAGACTGGTGAACAACATTCTCAATTTCTCTCGAATGGAATCTGGAAGGAGGGAGTACCAGTTCGCAAGCGTAGACTTGAACACGGTCGTTCTGAAAGTCCTCTCAAGTTATGAATCACATCTCGCACACAACGGCTTCAGCGTGAAGAGAGAGATTACCGATCCTCTGCCGTACATCAGAGCAGATGCAGAGGCGGTTTCTGAGATGCTGCTGAACCTTATCGACAATGCTGTGAAGTACAGCGATAAAGAGAAATTGCTCAGAATCGCTACAGGTATTTCCGGTCAACGTGTCTATGTTGAGATCGAAGACCACGGAATCGGTATAGCACCAAGCGAACAAACGAAGATCTTCGATAAGTTCTACCGTGTCTCGACAGGATCGGTCCACGAGACAAAGGGAAGCGGCCTGGGTTTAACCTTGGTTCAACATCTTATAGACGCCCATCACGGCGAGGTATCCGTTGAGAGTCAGCTGAAGAAGGGAAGCACCTTCCGGCTCTCGTTTCAACAGATGCCTTAACGTAAAAAAAACTGATAAACGAGCAACGACATGCCCACAATCCTGATAGTTGAAGATGAACCCGAAATGCAGCGGGGATTAAAAGACAATCTCGAGTTCGAAAACTATGTTGTTGAACTCGCAGCTGACGGTCAGATCGGACTGCAAAGAATTTCCGAGCACTCCTATGATCTCATTATTCTGGACATTATGCTTCCAAAGATGTCCGGACTGGATCTTTGCAGACGCGCCCGGGAGCAGGGGATAAAAACTCCGATCATCATGCTCACCGCAAGAGGAGAAGAGATTGACAAGGTGCTCGGCCTGGAGCTTGGCGCCGACGACTATGTTACAAAACCGTTTGGCGTGCGGGAGCTTCTGGCACGCGTTAAGGCTTTGCTCCGGAGAGCAGAAGGATCTGTCGGTGCGGCTTCCGAACGAGTGGTCTTGGGCTCCGTGGAAGTAGACTTTGCAGCCTATACTGCCACACGTGAGAGGAAACCGCTCAATCTGACGCCAAAAGAGATTGAGATCCTCAAATACTTCTGGCACCATCGCAACAAGACTGTCACTCGTGATGAACTCCTCACGAATGTGTGGGGTTATGATGAGTCCTTAAGTACCCGCACAGTGGATAACTTCATTTTAAAACTGCGCCAGAAAATCGAAGTTGACCCGGCAACTCCAAAATATATCCTCACAATCCACGGTGTTGGCTACAAACTCGTCGTCTGATTACTCCCTCGCCATGTACAACCCACTTTGTCCCAGGGACAACCTCCTTAGAGACATCTTTTGACAAAATCCTTACGCGTCTGAAACATCTTTGACAAATGCATTCCGTACTGTGATGTAGATTCACTAATCAACGAATCACATCTCACCGATACGTTGGAGGATGCCATGAAAACACTCAGACTGCTGGCAATTGGATTTGCCATCTCTGCAACCGCCGCTGCCTGCTCGCCATCGCAGCATCAACTCTCAATACTCGAGGATTCCCTTTCTGGAAACGAGGCCTCAAAAGGGCTCGATATCCGGATGATCGAGAAAAGTTACCTCGCTTGCCTCGGCTCAGGAAATCCTGGCGAAGTTGAGTCCGCGCTTGACCATGTGATCTATATGCGAATAGCCTTTCCCGATGAGGATCTCAGAGAAAATGAAGCTCCCCGCCGCAAGCAGCGGGGTATCTGTGACGCTCTAAAAGAGTGTGAGTTGGTTTGTCTTGTGTATTACTTTATATTCACTTTCAAGCCCTTGTTCTCTGACATATTTTGATATC
>Ga0268276_1003500_pt1 | contig 12098 bp, 17 predicted proteins | sample saktaG_4_FD_190145 | JGI IMG/M metagenome (GOLD analysis project Ga0268276, IMG submission 190145) | Saline water microbial communities from Sakinaw Lake, British Columbia, Canada - sak_2010_1_5_45m | ecosystem: Environmental > Aquatic > Non-marine Saline and Alkaline > Saline ...
GTTGTACCTAAATCGATTCCTAATATCTTTGACACGATTTTGTGAGCGAGGCGAACAAGATCGCCTCGCAAATGAGGATGACTAAAATATTATACATTTAGTCCTCATTTGCGCTGGATACCTTATCCCCCCGCCTTATTTATTAATTAATTTTTATTTATCTCCCATTAAATCCCTAAATAGTTTAGTAGCAGGCCTCTTTAATAGTTTACGGTCTTCGTCTGTGATGGGTTCGCCTTTACCCAATTTACCTCTTATACCCTGCATCCTCGTCACGTAAGCATCATGGTCTACTTTCAACTTTTCAAGCCTTTTTTGGGATTTTTCTTCTCCTTCCTGAGAGGCATCTCTTTTTCCCTCGGGTTTTTTCTCTCCTTTCCTACTTTTCCCTCCCTTAAAGAAATCTTCGGTGGCTTCAGTTTGTTCTCTTATTTTATCATCTGCTGCAAGTTCCTCGGGTGTCATTTTCGCACGCTTTTTCTCTCGCATTTCCCTTAATACTCTGTCAGAAACAGTTTCTTTATTCGGTTGCTCTTCAGAAATTATTTTTAATTGGTCGGACATGTCTTTTTGTTCAGTGGTTTCTTCTTGTCCCGGAGTTTCCGTCTGCTCATCGCCGAAGCTTGGATTTTCAACTGACATATTTTTTTAATTTATTTAATTTTTTAGAACCCCACTTTATTTGCTTATTTTATATATTTTTTATATGTCTGGGCTAAGTGCTGGTTTCTTCCTAGAAACCAACCCTATCCTCAGTTGTTGTTTTCGGCCTTTCGGGGAGCTGGGTTTTTATTTCGCCAAACTTCTTTTCGTATTCCTCAACTTGTTTTTGCAAAAGTAAAAGAATTCTTTTTGCGTGCTTTGGCGTTGCGTTAAATTGCCTTCCCTGATTTCCCGACGTTATCATAAAATGAAAAAGCTCTTCATCAAACCCCATATTTACCATACTAATTGTGTAGGCATTAGGGTCTAAACCTATTTGCAATTGTTGTTGTTTTTTGTCTTCATTTTCCATAATTTTTATTATTTATATTATTTTTGTTATTTATATTTACTTATTATTTCCTCGTTATTTATCCGCATAACCGACTAAATTAGTCCGATATGCGTTTTTATTATTTATTTTTTGGTGAATTGATATGTATATGCGTAAACAGGTGTGTCGTTATTAACCTCGTAGTCGGGATTGTGCTTTTTGAACGCGTCAATTAATTCTTGTCGGGTTTCGTATGTTTTGTAATGGGTTTTGTCGCTTAAGTCTATCTCGCCCACGGTTGTCTTGGCAACTTTTGTAATTTCGCCTTGCCCGAATACTTCTCCTGTTTGGCTATTTTCAAAATCCACAACGTCACCCACCTCCAATTTATGGTCTCTCAATCTCCACGTGCTTGTCTTTCCGTCAAGAACTTCCGGCACAACACTCTCATGAAATCCGATTTTTCCCATAAATTTTTGTTATTTATATTTACTTATTATTTCCTCGTTATTTACCTCCATAACCGACCAAATTAGTCTGATATGCGGGGTTTAGCTACCGATTTTTACTTTTGATCCTCAAGGTCTAATTTGTAAATTACTGTCTTGCCTTCCTCAATTTTTGTAATATTGTCGTCGCCATCCAATAGCAAATCCATAGTGTCTTTTGGCAAGTCGCTGGGGACGACTTTCCTAAAATCTCGCCTTTCGTACATTCCACGCGCCTTTGTGTGTTCGTCATCGGTCTCGGTTGATAAATAAACCTCCTTATACTGGTTTGCCTTTGCAAATGCCATAAGTTCATTAATTAATCGTGAGCCGATTCCCTGGCCCTCAAAACCTGGACGCACACTCAATCTAATTAATTTCCCAACACCATCTTTAATAAACCTCAGTCCCACGGTTCCTACAACTTTATCTGTTGGCTCATCTATCGCAATCAAAAAATCTTCATTAGGAAAGCGCTGACAATTTTCGTGAATATTCTTATATCTTGGCTTTACGTCGGCTTTTGGGTCGTTATATTGAGTCCTTCTCACCTCTCTAATGCAGTCTTCGGTGCTTTCCTGGTATTTTGGTTCAAACGACTGTATTTTTGCTTTTGGTTTTTCATTTTCTGACATTGATTTCTCTGTCTCCATAAATTTAATTTTTTACACTAATTATCCTTCTTCTGTTTTTTTACCGCCATAACCGACTAAATTAGTCCGATATGGTATTTTCTTTTCTATAAATATTTCAGCATTATGTATTCGGCGATAAGTTTTCCTTTCCACTGGATTTGTTTTGGGATTCTTCCGACAATTTTAAAACCCATCTTTTTATATAATCCGATTGCAGGTTTATTGTTCACATAAACTTCCAGTTTTATAATTTTTGGCTTGGGTTTAAAGTTTCTTTGTGCCTGTTTTATAATCTCTTTTGTCATATACGTTCCCAACCCGATGCCTCTGTACTTATCTTTTATGGTTATTCCGTATCGCCCAACGTGATTTAATCTCCACCTATCCTGTTCTATGCTTGTTGTGCCCGCAATTTCTCCGTCGCATTCTGCAACCAGATATACTCTCTTCTTATCTTTTACTGCCTTTAAGGTGTTTTTCAAAAATTCCGCTTCATCCTTCGTGCTTATTTCCTTATTCATTGAAAGCTTGGCGTCTTCACAAATAAAGGAGTTTATAAAATCCTGAAATTTCTTGGCATTCCTTAGGTCCGACTTACCTATTTCCCGTATTGTTATTTTTTTATCGCCGAATTTTTTTACTTTCATATGTATATACGTATTTACTTACATGAATAAGTACTCAAACACATAATTTGCTATTTTGAAAGCTTAACCTTGGCTACTCTAATTATTTTGCCATGCATTGTGTAACCCGTTTGAACTACTTCTACGGCAATGCCCGGCTCTTCTGGTGCGCCGTCGTGCGATGATTCGCGTGCGGGAACTTCTTCAACTACCTCCATATAATTTGGGTCAAATTTTTCGTAGAGCGTTTTCATTGGCTCAACCCCCTCTTTCTTCAGAAATTCTAGAAGCTGGTCCTTTATCTGGTTAAACCCATCGATCCAAACTTTCCACGCTTGGGAAGTTTGCCCCGCGGAGCCTTTTGGCGAAGTGGGGCTCTCAACCGGTATGTGACTTTCTGCTAAATAAATATTATCTAATATTGGAATTATTTTTAAAATCAGCTCTTCGTTGGCATATTTTGCTAATTGCCCTATTCTTTCCATTTCGTCTTTTTTGTAATTCAAAAAGTCTGCCCTTTCTCTTTTCCAGCCGTTTAAATACTCCTCGCACTTTGCCTTTGCTTCTTCTAGATCTTTATGTAGTTTATCTGTGTTTATGTTTTTGGTGTCGTTTTTTAATTCGTCTGTCATTGTTTGTAAATTTTTATGTTTTTTAAAAGTTCTCAAGGTCCTTAATTATTTTACTTATAATATCTTCGTTTTCCTCACAAATTATTCTTGTAGGTCCTAAAATTGTCAATGCTTTAAATAATGTTTCGCTTTTTGGTTCAAATGAAACCTCTAGTGATAAAGAAATCTGTGATAACGACTTCATCAATTCTTCTGTAAGGCGCATTTCGTTTTCAATTTGCCTCTGTGCCCTTTTTATTTCCTCGAAAATAAATTCATTTATTTTTTCTTGTCTTTCTGCTGAAATTTTTTCGGCGAAATATTGATAAGCTTTCTTTGTAGGTATTCTTCCTGCCGAAGTGTGTGGCTGGTCTATAAACCCATGCTTTGTTAGCTCCTGCAAATCATTTCTTATAGTAGCTCCGCACACGTCTAAATCGGCCACTTTTTGCAAAGCTTTTGAGCTTATTGGTTCTGCGGTGCTTATATATTCCCTAATGAGAAAATCTAATAATTGTTCTTGTCGTTTTGTAATCATAAAATCTACTACACTCGTATCTTATTAAATTAGCAATCTCTTGTCAAGAGTGATAAAGAACGATACATAAAGAATATCGGATAAATATGATATAATAAATAAATGAAAAAAATTATTGATAAATATTTGGTGCAAATACAAATTGGAATGCTTATTTTGATTTTGGCTATGGCTGGAGCAGCAGGATATTTTATTTATTCCTTGTCTAACGATATAGCTTCTATAAGAACTAATCTGGTTTCCTCAACAGAGGTTTTAAACGGAAAGATAAATGATCTTCAGTTGGGCTTAGACACTGCAACAAAAACAAGCGATACGCTTTCCCAAAATCTTCAAACTCAGCAAAATCAAAGCACTTCTTTAGGGCAAACATTAAATGGTTTGGCGGGCACCGTTAATACGCTGGAAAAACTATCAAAAACTGACCGAGAGCTTTTGCAGAAATATTCAAAGGTGTATTTTCTCAATGAAAACTATGTTCCTATCCAGCTCTCCAGTATAGAACCAAAATATCTTCAAAATAATAATTCGAGCCTTAAATTCCATACTGTTGTGATGCCTTTTTTGACACGTATGCTTGATGATGCAAACGCTAGTTTGGTGCCAATGAGGGTTGTTTCTGCATATCGTTCTTTTGGTGTGCAAAGCGCGCTGAAAAATAGTTATCGCACAATATATGGAACGGGAGCTAACTCATTTTCTGCCGACCAAGGATATTCAGAGCATCAGCTTGGCACAGCCGTTGATTTGACCACGTTGAACCTTGACCCTGTTCTTGATATAAAATTTGAATTAACGCCAGCTTCCATCTGGCTCGTCAATAACGCTTATAAATACGGATTTATACTTTCTTATCCCAAAGATAATACTTATTACCAATACGAGCCATGGCATTGGCGATTTGTGGGTGTAGGGCTTGCCACAAAACTTTATAATGAAAACAAATATTTTTACGACCTAGACCAGCGGGAAATAGATACTTACCTCTCGACAATCTTTGATCAAAACTAGCGTAAACAAAAAAAGAGGCGGCTCGGGGATCTCGTTGTGGAGATGCCTCAAACCGCCCTTGCGGCGAAAAAAAATCTACTTCGTGTGACAGACTTATGTCATTGCGCCCTCACACGTGGCGGCGCTTAAATGTGCTTCACTACTTGCTCTCCTTGTAGCTTGCCGAGCCGCCCAGGCCGTCGGAGGCCGTCAGACGTTGTCGCCGGCGCTGTTTGTCGAATTATTCAATCGGGTCATGAGCCCATTCGTGTTGGCGGTGTTCCCGCCGTAGTGTTGGTACTTCATCTAAGTACTCCCTTCTGCGCCCGATTGCGGGCGTCTCTATGGCTTGTCCCACCACATAGTAGGACTTTTATGATCTGTGTTGAGTATGGCATATTCAAGACTGTTTGTCAAGTGCTGGTGCGTCTTTTTTCAACGAACTACTGGAGACGGCCGGAATTGAACCTGCGACCCTACGAACTACAAAACTGTTACTCCCCGACAAAAACGCTTTGCGTATTTTGACGGGCCCGTCACAATCTCACCCGAAGGCGAGTTTGGTCGGGTACCATTGAGCTACGTCCCCAATTACTAAAATCAATATTTGTATATTAGCGAATATTTTTAAAATGGTCAATAGTTCTGTGCAACAAAAAAGAAGGCACGATATGTGCCACCCTTTTTTTATTTAAATTATAAATTAATTTTTCTCTTCGTTTTGTTGTTTTTGTCCGCAACACTCTCCGCGCATTTTCTCGTGAAATTTTCCGCTCCACCACACTCCAGAACACATTGGACAGTTTCCCTTCTTGGCAAGCATTTTAAACCCAATTGCCAAGAAGAATATTGCTAAAAATAATCCCCAAAAACTTCCGCCAGCTATTATGCCGAGTGCGTCCAAAAGTAGGAATGCGCCAAAAATTATAAAAATTATTGCTAAAAACACGTTTTGTAGGCGAAGGGGTTTCTAACAATCTCCGCTAGGCGGGAACGCTGAACACCTTACGCGATTAATATTATTAAGTTTATTATTATACTATTATGCAATATTTTCAAGAGCTTGTTTGTTTTTCTAAAAAAAAGACCGCGGTATGAGCAATACCGCGGTTGGTGTGGCTGGCGGAGGGTGTTCCAGCCAGACCAATTTAGGACGAGTGTCCCTTGGAGGTAAAGATAGTTGATAGGCGACCTATTGTCACAGGTGTCCGTCCGGTTGGCTTCCGGGGGTAGGTGGGAGGACGGAAATTCACGGGCCATGGCTCACCTTTTGCGTACTAGGACCGCAGTGCTGCCGATACGTGTCGGCATGCGGAGCAATATGGCTATCATAGGCTCTTTGTCTCGATTGCACGAGACCTACCAACTTATCACAGAAAGTAATAATAGGGTCGCGGCAACGAGCATAACCGCGACCCCTGGGTGGGTTTGACCAAGTACACACACTTGGTCAAAGCGTGGTCAAAATGAAAAGAGCAGAAAATAACAGCTGGCAGGCAAGTTTGGCGTGAATCGGCCCTTTATGACAAGTGGCTAAGTCACATTGAAAGGTTTCCCCTTCCAGCCGTGAAGGCGAAACTACCTACGGCGGGTCGTACTGCCACGGGCCGGGTTGCGGGCGTCGTTGCTGAGGTTTCCCATCCAGCTCTGCCCGAACATTGCCTTGCGCAAGGACTTTGTCGCCACTCCATTACAGGGTATCTAATCCTGCAATGATCCTTTTTCGCGGATGTCCGTTCGCTCGCCGCTACTAGGACAGCACAGGATACCTGCCGAGCTGTCAGTTGATTATTACTAAATGTTATATAATATAAAAAAGCGTGTCAATGGTGGAAAACTCTAAACAAAAAAACCGCCTTACTTCGGCGGTCTTCTCATTTATCTGTAATTAATTTATTCCTAGCATATCGACCTCAAAAATCAGTGTTGCATTTGGCGGAATTACTCCTCCTGCTCCATTTGCTCCGTAGCCAAGCTCTGGTGGAATTGTCAGTTTTCTTTTTTCTCCAACCTTCATTCCCGTAACGCCCAATTCCCAACCCTGTATGACGCTGTTTTGTCCTAATGTGAATTCAAAGGGTTGACCACGGTCTATTGAGGAATCAAACTTTGTGCCATTTTCTAGTGTACCTACATAGTTTACTGTTACAGTGTCGCCAGCTTTCGCCACTTCCCCATCTCCTCGTTGCAAAACATCCACATTCAGTCCTTGAATATCAAAAGTATCTGGAACTTGCTGATTATTATCTTGATTCATATTTCCTGAAATTGCCGCAGTGGAACTATCCGAGTTATCTTTCAATAAAAAGTATGCTCCAATAATTACGGCTATTATTACTATTGCTAAAATTATTTTTTGATTTTTATTCATAATAAATATTTCTTTTTTATAATTATAATACCAAACTTAAGAAACTTCAACATCCGCCTCCTTTTTTATTTCCTCAAACTCGTTTTCAATCTGCTTTAACCTTTCCTTGCTTTCTTTTATCAAAACTACAGCCTCTTTAACTTTTGTTAAACCTTCTTCTACGTCTACCTCTTCCCTGTTATCAAACCACTGCGAAATTTCCTCGAGTTTTTTTAAGTTAGTATTTAGATTATTATTTTCTTTCATCGTTTTTTATTTAGTTAATATTGATAAACTTTTTTTATGTGGTACTATGGTGTTAAGTTTTGGTCATTGTCATTCTTATATAGAGAAAGGGATTACTCAATGGATACCTACGAGGTTTCGTGCAGTGTTTGCGGGTGGTGTAAACAACTTGAGGCTCGATCACCTGGTGAGGCGCAACGACGCGGGAATCGGGATCACAACGAATCGGCTCTGAAGAGAGAGGCGGGCTGTACAAAGGAACATGTGTCTGTAAATAATCTGACTGCCCTTGAGCAAAAACCCGCCCCGGCCGAGTAATGACTCCCCCCTTCAACAGTGGCCCGCAATTTCCCCGCGGGTCTTTTTTTGAGTGCCGAATATTGCTAGCAATTATTTATTATTTTAATTCCTTCACTTCCGAAATAATTATACCATCAGAAACTTTTATATCCACATCTTCGCCTACTTTTACATCGCTCGTTTTTCTTATTATCCTACCATTAGAAGTCGCGATACTATATCCTAGTTTTAAATTTCTTTCAGGATTATTAAAAATTACCATTTTTTCTGTATTTTTCAATTTCTCTCGCGTTTTGTCGCACAATAAAGAAAAGCTGGAAAAATAACTTTCATAATATTCCTGCAAGCGGTCTTTAATGTTTAAAATATTATTTTTAAAGTTCTGCAAAGATATTTTAAACTTATTTTCAATTGCTTTAAATTTTTCAAAAATCAGTCCGTAGTTAGCAAAAATTTTCCGCTCAAATCTTTCCAGTTTCAGCATTGCCTGTTCCCATGATTCGTTTAATAAATTGGCCACCGCAGTTGGAGTTGATTCACTCTTATCGGCGGCCATCGCCACCAACGGCACATCCTTATCGTGCCCAATTCCAACAAGCACTGGCACAGGGAAACCAACTACTTCGCGCACCAGCAGTTCATTATTAAACGGCATTAAAGATTCCATTGACCCTCCTCCCCTAATAATCACCAAGACATCTATGTCTGTTTTTCTAAAGGTTTTTATAGAAGCCAACAAATCCTCCACTGCCCCTTGCCCCTCAACCCGTGAATCAATCATTTTAATATTAAACCCAAATTTGCCCATATTATTTAGAAGGTCGTGAATTACAGCCCCCTGTTTTGAAGTAATAACCCCAATCTTGTGTGGGTATTTTGGTATGGGTCTTTTATTTTCTACGTTGAAAACCCCTTCTTTGGTCAGTTTTGCCTTCAATTCGTCGTATTGCTTTTTTATGTCGCCCTCACCAGCCAGCTCAATAGTGTCTGCAATAAAAGATAATCTGCCATTTGGAGCATAAATTTCTGGCGAGCCATAAGCCACAATCTTTTTCCCAGGTTCTAACGTAATTCCAAACAACCTATATTTTGAGCTCCACATTATACAGTTCAGCATCGCCCCATCCTTTTCATCCTTCAAAGTAAAATACATATGCCCGGTTGGCCCAGCCTTTGCCTCACCCACTTCTCCCACAATCTTAGCTTTCATCCACTTCAAATCAGCGTTTAAAAACGCCACAAACTCCGATATACTATAAATTTTATCTTTCTCAATATCCATAATTCCTTATTTTGCTTCTTGTTTTGTGTGGGTTAATAAATCCAGCGGATATTTTTTGCCCGAAATGTAATCTCTAACCATTTTTTTAATATCAGCATCGCGCAAGGTGTCCAAGTCCATACTCTCTATTTCTTCGGGTGTAAACCACTTTGTCTCTGATATTTCATCTTTCATATATTCTCCAGGTTTTTCAGAAATGTCGCCAATAAACATTATTTTAATTGGATGATGCCCACTCTCAATTCCATATTCCTTAGATAGCGAGTAAATTCCTAAAATATTTTTTGGTTCAAAGTCAAAGCCCGTCTCCTCTTTAACCTCCCTCTTCACTGCGTCAGCTGGGTTTTCGCCTACTTCGATCCAACCGGCCGGTTGATTCCATTTACCCTTTGCGGCCGACTTTAATTCTTTTACTAGTAAAAATCTGCCATCTTTTTCTAAGATAGCCCCGACTACGCCGAATGTTTGAGTAAATACTCGCTCTGCCATAATTTTTTATTTAATACTATTTAATATAGAAGTTTTTGTTTTAAAGAATTTTTTTCTGTAAATTGCAAAGACAATAATTGCGCATACAACTATTATGTATATCTGAAATGCAGAGTTCTCAACATTCCACTTTGGAATGGATGGAAAAATTAATATTGTAGCTACAATGCTTGCTATAAAGGGCCAACTGGTTTCGGTTTCGGGATATTTCCACGATTTTATAATTGTAGGCAAGGAAGCCACGCCGTCAGCTATAATTGCCAATATAACCGCGAGTATAGGATATCCAACAACGGCCCAGACTATGATTGCAATAAGCGAAACTGTTCCGCAGGCAAAATCAAATTTTGTCAGACGCCAATAACTTTTTGGATTTATGAAGGAAGCGATGAAAATAAGCAAAGGTAGAAATCCAGCGAAGAAGATACGGGATGTGGCCCAAATGTCGGCACCAGCGGAGAGTGCGGCTCCGGTTCCAACAAGCGGTGCTATTGCCCACATTAGCCAAGTTACACGGTTTGGCTTGGACTTTCCTTTTAGGGTATTTATAATGTAAACCAAAGAGCCAAGAAAATTAACAACCGCACTTAAAATTACTAGCCAATGTATAAATGTCATTGACCTTATTTTACTCTTCTACCGTATTTTTTCAACCTGTCACGAACGGGTCAACGACGTTGACCCGTTTAGCAAATCCTCATTTTTGCAAAAAAAATCCCCACACACGGTGCTTTTTGTGCATGGGGTATATGTTCAGGCTTCTGCGTTTGGATCGGACCTCACATAGGGTTCATCTTCGGTTTGAAGTATTTGATTACAGGCACTGCACCCTTCTGCGTGCAACATCGCCCATTCAATCTCATCGGCTTGCATCAGCCTCAATTCTTCTAGTGTGAAACAGTTTCCTCTGACATACATGGGATATTTCTCCCTCGCATGGCGTTCCATTTAAAGTATGGGCCGTGTGGGCCAGGGTTCAAGCCACTCATAGTGAAGGTTTCGTGAAGGCAACGAAACTTTTGTTTTGCATCTAGGCCTGCCAGTGGATTATCGGGGTTGTTGGCTTGGGCTAATCTCGCTTTCTGAGCGTACTCGTAGAGAATTGCTTTGGCATGTATTCCAATCGCCCTGAGTGTATAATCGCCCATCCGTTTACCATCATCGCCAAACGCATCCATGAGAGGCATGAACCGGTCAGCAAAGGCCGACAAGGAACATCCCGTGTTGGGTAGCTGTTGATGGTCAATGTCTTTGGGGTCATGATAAAGACACCAAATCAGTCCCGCTGAGACGATGAGAACAGGAAGTCCGAAGGCGGTTATCGCAATAACTAAGATTACGTCGGAAGTAATGTTTTTCAGCAACATCACAACAATTACCAAGCCGACTAGCCACATCAAAATGCTAGCCCAAACCACTATCTTGATTATCCGTTCATCCTTCAGGGCCAGCTGGCACCGCTTCGCCACCGCATCTACAACATCCTCCGGAATTAAAGCCATCGGGGCCTTTCGTTCGCTAACTGCCTTTAGAAATTCTTCGTCACGATTCATGGTGAGTCTCCTATGCCTTGAAGTTTAAGAAATGGAGGCGCCTGTGCCTCACGAATCAATGGGTTCCTGGCCCAAGGCTCGCACTTCATTTCTTCTGGCGGATAAGGCATTCGGCCAAATGTCAAAGAGCATGCTTTTTATACCACGCAAATATTATTTTTACCAGCCTAGGTACAACAAAAAACCCGAGCTAGAAACGCGGGTAATTTGTCGCACAATAAGATTATTTTACTATACTTCCTGGCTCAATCTCTTTGTCGGGATGCATCAAAACCGGGCCATTTACATCAGACGGACAGAGTATCATTCCTTGCGATTCTAGGCCCTTCAGCATGCGCGGGGCCAGATTATAGGCAAAAGGGCATTCTTTGCCAATCAACGCTTCTGGGGCATAAAATTGTGCTATTCCTGCGATAATTTGGCGCTGGTCGGTCCCAAAATCAACCTCTAATTTTAGAAGTTTGTCTGAGCCTTCAGCTCTTTCTGCGGTTAGAATTTTCCCAATCCTAATATCTATTTTTCGAAAATCTTCGAATAATATTGTTTCCATATGTTTAGATTGTAACTTATTGAATTTTTTTATGCAATTGTTAAAATAAAAAAATGACAAACAATGAAGCCTGGGCAAACAAGTTGCTAGAATCAGCCGGAACAAAAATAAACGGAAAAAATCCGTGGGATATTAAAATTTTAAATCAGAAATTTTATAACCGCGTTAAAGCCGAGGGATCCCTGGGTTTGGGTGAATCATATATGGACGGCTGGTGGGATTGCGAAAAACTGGACGAGTTTTTTTATAGACTCCTTTTGGCAAAAATTCCCGACAGAATTGGCTTGTCTCTACCTATTATTCTTGACATACTATCGGCAAAGTTGTTTAATTTGCAGGCGGTTTCGCGCGCGTTTCAGGTTGGGGAAAAGCATTATGATTTAAATAACAAGCTTTTTCCCGCTATGCTTGGAAAAACAATGGCTTATAGTTGTGGATATTGGAGGAATAGTAAAAACCTAGAC
>Ga0268276_1003501_pt1 | contig 12097 bp, 10 predicted proteins | sample saktaG_4_FD_190145 | JGI IMG/M metagenome (GOLD analysis project Ga0268276, IMG submission 190145) | Saline water microbial communities from Sakinaw Lake, British Columbia, Canada - sak_2010_1_5_45m | ecosystem: Environmental > Aquatic > Non-marine Saline and Alkaline > Saline ...
AATTGTTAAGAGCTTATTAGTGATGAAATGCGGCTTAACCGACAAAGACGCCAAAATGAAAGACCCGTTTGATGAAAACGCGGGCCAGCAATGCAAAGGCGCTTGCTTGGGGCAGGGCAGTGACATAGCGGCGCAGGAACTGCAAAGCGACCCAAATTGCCCGGGCAACATTAAAAACACTTGCGAGCAGTGCAACATTTTACTCAATGATTCAACGGCCTATTTTGTCATATTAACGGCCATTGAATCGGACATCGGGCCGGTGTCTTTGAGAACCGTTCAACAACGAAAGAATGAAATAGAAACACACCGTTGGTTGCGAGTGTATTTTCCGCTTTGGGACGGAGAAATTCAGAAAGTGGCGCGAAAAAGAGGGATTGCCTGGTCAGAGGTTATGGGCGAAGAAAACAACCACGATTATGTGGATAACCTTAATTTGGATAATGCGGGCAATATGACAAACGGCGATTGGCTAAAAGTTATGGTGGCTTGGCGGTTGGGCAGAGCCGGCGGCCCCGGAACAATCAGAGATGTTTTAACGCATATCCCTGATGGCATTATCAAACCATGGAGGCAAGGAGACGCCACCTTATTGCGAGCAGCCAATCAAACAGAAACAGTTAATATCTTAGATAAAACCCCCAGCCAGATTTTGGGAGTTGGGAACATTGCTGGCGTTTGCAATAAGATAGAAGAATCTTACGAAATAAAATATCCAAATTATACTTTTTCGGCGGTTTGGCGGCAGGTTGATAACCAGCGCAAGACCGGCTTGCCTTATTCAATGGAAAGATTGGATCGGCCAACTGTTGCTGAAGCCCTTAATCAGCTGGCCGATAGCCCGGTGCCCGATGAGTATAAACTTCCCTATTTGATTTGCCAGTATTTACGGAGCACGCCCGCCGCAATTTTTGGCTTGGACCAGGAGCTAATGTATTACGTGCGGCCGCAAGAATATCAAATTTTGTTCCAGCTTATTCAAGACCAATTAGCGCCCGGCGAGCGCCCGGAATTCTTAAACAGTTTGTTGAATTATCTTTCTAACTATACGCCAGTGCTCGCCTTGCAAAACGCGGCCGGGGCGATGGCAGTGGTCGGGCCAAACCCCGCTTTATCGGGCAGGTGGTGGGAGATGGCTGGCGACTTAGCGGGAGATCTCCGAACTACCGCCCCTAAGGTGCAAGCGATAGCTGATATTTTTGGCACCACGGTGGCTAAACAACTCCAAGCCGCTTTTGTCAAGGAAACCAACGGAACAGATGAGAAAAAGATTATTGACCAACTTTGCGCGACTTTGCCGGCCGGCCTTTGCGCCAAAAAACTCTGCGGAAACAATGAAAATATCAGAGGGCCCGAAAAAGCAAAATGTCCGAATTTAGAAGAATTTGAAAATTTGCTTTTAAAATCGCCGATTGATTTAGTGGCTAAGGCGTTGGATTATACAATACCAGCCCCAGCTAATTTTGAAAAAATGGCCTGCCGCAAGCCATCACCGATAGTTAAAAGGATGCCTGGGTCTAATGGTTGTACAGCCGACGAAAACACTACCTCCAAGCCAGGATTTTGCTGCAAAAATGTGGACAGCTTGATGGATGCGGTTGGGCTTTTCTGGCCTTTCTTGGGCGACCCTTACGTTGATAGTTTATTTAACGCGGCCGGCTGGACTGACAAGATGTATAGTTTCGTTGAGGGGGCCAGTGATGTTAGCGATGGCATTGACAAGATGACCATTACCGTTAAAAAGTCGGTTACAGGCGCCATTGATAAGGTTGTTTGGGAAGAGCCCGCCGCCATCGCCAAGTTTGTGGGCAATAAAGTTTCCAGTTTAGTGGGCTTGGAAATCGGCAATGATTTGGGCAACACTATGGCTGGCACCGGCCAATGTTGGGAGGCAACCTCGGACGCGCCCTGCGATACCGCCAAAGGCCAGGTGGCACGCGTCAAGGATGGCAAAAATGAGTGCTGCGATATGGGGGGCGCATTGGTGTGCGAAGATAAATGCCGGCTTAAAGGCCTTGCCCCTTACTGTAAAGAAAAATCCGGCGAGAAGTTAAAAGAAGAAAACAGCGACACTTGCTGCTACGCGAACCTCACAGCGAGTAATGATGAATGCTATAATTGCCGCGAGCTTAAAAGCGTTGACGCGGTTGGCGGAGGCAAATGTACCCGAGAGGGCGAAGTAAGGGTTGAGAGGCAAAGCGACGACGGCAAACAACGTTTGACTTTGTGCTGCAAAAAGCGAACAGCAAAAAAATTGTCAGCCCCGGGGTTTCCCGAAGGCAACGAGGCGGACGTCCAAGGCGCGCATAAATTATGCTGTGAAACCATCACCGAATGTGTAACCAGCAAATTTTTGGACCATTTAGAAGTAATGAAGGACTATTTAATTGACGGCCTGCCCATCAACGCCAGCAGCTTACTGCCAAAGAAGCAGTAATTTGCATAGGGAGTTGATATCTATCACCAAAACTGATACAATTTAGGTGAATGCAATCACCTAAGTAATAGTTTTTATGGTCATAAAAAGGGGAATCAAAAGAAGTATTGAAAATATCTAGAAAGAGGGGGTGCAGGAATCCGTAAAATTCATTAATATTTTTACAGATTAAAAGAGGGCTGTTCTCGGTAATTTTGCTCAAGTTACGCGGCGGACGCATGCAAAATTTTGACAAGAGCGGGTTTTTTAGGTTATTATTAAACCGTATGAACGCAGAGATTATAAATAGTGCTGTTTTGGCGCAAAAATTTCTTTCCGCTGATCAGGAGTTGGTTGTTTTATCTTTGAAAAAATGGCAAAAAATAGAAAGTGCCTTGGAAGATTTAGAAATGTATCGTTCGGCTGGTTTCGTCAAGGAAATTACCCGCCGCCGGCAAAGTAAAAAAAGCATACCGCTGGATTCTCTCCTGGATAAACACATGGCTTAATTAAATTTTGTGTTTGTTTTTGAATTTAAAGAAAAAGCAGCTTGGCGAGTACCGTTTTCGCATTGGCGATTACCGAGTTATTTTTGATATTGAGGGTAAAAGGATTGTAATTTTGAAAGTTGGACATCGCCGAGACATTTACAGCGATTCTTAACTTTTGCTAAGAACATCTGACCTGTCAAGTAATTTAACTATCTGACCGAAAATGGTTTTGACCTTTCGGTCAGATTTTTAATGATTTAACCAGTGCCCGTATAGTCGTGTCAAATCATTTAAGATTGCAGATTGCGATACGTTGACAGAGGCGGTTGGGTTGTGTTAGCGTAGGGCCAAGAAAATGTTCTAAAAAGGCCAGCATTTCGCTGGTTTTTCGGTTCTTTTATTGTCCTTTTCAATTTATAGGAGGTATTTGTGATGAAGCGCGCAATTTTCTTTATTGTGGCTATTGTGATTTTATGTTCGTTTCCTTACCAAAATTTTCTACTATAATAACTTAAAGTTTAAAAATGTCTATCCAGCCGTTAAAAAGTAAAAATACAAAAAGAATATTTCACGTTTTAAAAGATATTTTTTTGTACATTATTGGCGTCAACCTATCCCTCGCCTTCTTGGGCGGAATATTACCTAAGTTTTTTAATTTTGAAAAATCAATTGTCATCAATATTTTTCTTGGTTTGGTCTCCCTTGCCGCTATTTGCTGGGCAATAAAATGGGGGGTGGAATCGGCCCTCCGGAAGAATAAGGTTTATCCTAACGAATACTTCAAAATCAGTGTGATTATAGGAGCTATCCCGATATTTTTGATGTTCGTCTATGTTTTGATAAGAATTCCTTCTGCGTACCGCTTTGCGAAAATTGTCGCGCCCCTTCCCTTTTTGCGTGTTTTATTTTTTGCCCTAAAAGAATTTACCCTCGGATTTATCAGCGGGCTCATCTATGGAACAGCCGTTTATTTTTGGTTCAAAAAGTTATCAAAGCGAATCTCTGCTGTTTAGCGCAGTAGTGGACGCATATAAATGCTTGACCTAATTTGATTGATTGGCTATAATTGGATATAGTTAATATATCTAATAATTTTACTTATAATGAGTAAATTGAACTATGACAAGAAATAAGCGGTTTGACCAGAGAATAAAAAATATTCCAGCAGAAATTTGGTCAAAGATTACACAAATTGATGAACAAAAAGGGCAATGGATTGCCGGCGCTCGGCTAAGCCCGCAAGTTTTAGGCCGCCTTAGGCGGTCTGTTTTGATTACTTCCACTGGCGCTTCAACTCGCATTGAGGGATCTCGGCTCTCTGATGAAGATGTTGAGAAATTAATGCGTGGCATTGATATCCAAAAGTTCGCTGATCGCGATAAGCAGGAGGTAAGGGGATATTTTGAATTACTTGAAAATGTTTTTGATTCTTGGAAATCGCTTAAGTTTTCAGAAAGCGCTATCAAACATTTTCACAAAGAGCTTTTGAAGTATGTAAAAAAAGATGAGCTCCACAGGGGCGAATACAAAAGAACCGAGAATAAAGTTGAAATGATTGACATGGCCGGCAAATCCGTTGGCACCCTTTTTGACACTACGCCCGCATACCTTACCCCCAAAGAAATACAGGAATTAGTGGAGTGGACTCAAGAGATGTTGGCTGAAAAAAAGTATCATCCACTTCTTATTGTGGGCAATTTTCTTGTTGAGTTTTTGCAGATTCACCCGTTCCAAGATGGCAACGGCCGGCTTAGTCGTGTTCTCACAAACCTTCTTTTATTGAAAGAAAATTACTTGTATACGCCTTATATTTCGCACGAGAAATTGGTTGAAGACAATAAGCCGGATTATTATTTGGCTCTGCGAAAAAGCCAAAAAACATTCAAAACAGGCCACGAAGATATTACGCCATGGTTGGATTTCTTTTTGACTGTTTTTTTGAAGCAGTCAAAGATGGCCGTTGAATTGCTCTCAAAAGAAAATATTGAAAAGCTTCTTTCAGTTAAGCAGCTTGCTGTCTGGGAGTATTTGCAGAAAGTAGACGAGACCGCTACTGGTGAAATAGTTGAAAAAACAAAAATTGCACGGCCAACAGTCAAGCAAGCGCTTGATAAACTTCTGCGACTCAAGAAAATCGAACGTATTGGTCTTGGCAGGAGCACCCGATATAGAAAATTTTAAAGTTTGGGGGTTTGGCAGAGCGCGCCTGTTCCCATCTTATCAATGTCCAATATGCGGTGGACGCATATTAAAAATTTGACAGAGGCGGCTAAATTGTGTTAGAGTATGGCCAAGATATGACTAATACACATAAAATGTGTTGTAGTGTCAGGCTCGGCTTGTGGTCGGGTTTGGCCGAAAAATTGGTCTAAAGAGAGCCAGCTTTTTGAGCTGGTTCTTTTTTGGTTCTTTTATCGTTCTTTTTATTTTATTTTGTTCCGCTTTTCGCGGGACGGGAGGTGTGAGATGAGACGGTTCATTATTGTTGCGGTTGCTTTATTTTTATCTTTCTACGGTTGCGGTGGTGACAACCCAGTAGAGGATTCTGGGATTCAGACTCAAACAGATGATCTAATAAGCCCAACGATTATTTTTCCGCAAGTGCTAAGTATTGACGTTCGCCAAGGCGAGCAGATCAGTGAATTTAGGCCCATTACCGTTAAATTTAATAAAGAGATGGTTTATGTGGATATAAGAGTTGATGGCGCTGAAGGCATTGTTGCGCTTAACGGGGACATAGCTATTTGGACTCCGTCGTTAAAAACGGTTTCTCCGGGTTCCCATTTGGTACATATTATGGGGATAGATAAGTCGGGGCAACAACTTGTTGGCTTTGAACCTATCGTTCTTATTAATAATCCCTTTATTATTAATCCATGGGAAGTAATATCAAAAGCTGCGATTGCTGATTTATGGTTTCCCGGGAATATTGGTTCAAAATGGACATATGAAGAAGCCGGAGAAAAGATGGTTTTTTCGACATCTATAGTAGAGCTAAACGGAAAATCTTATAAAGCTGTCTTAAACTCTCTTTTCCCTGGCGAAATATCTGGGTTGCCTCTTTATGTGTTTAGAGAGATGGATTCAAAAATATTTGGCTATGCCGAGAAAGATAAAAAACAAACAGAAGAAGCGTTAGAAGATCTATTGAAACAAAGTTTAATCTTTGGTAAAAATCATGCTCCACTCATAGAAGCTGGTTTTTCAGAGAACGATATCCAAAATGTTCAAGTAAAACACGAATCAATGGACGAGTGGTTGATACTAGATAAGAATAATTTGATACCCGGGGGACATTGGCTTGTTACAAAGACCCATACATCTGGGTGGATAAAAGGTCATAAAGTAGGTGATAGAATACAAGGAATCCGGGCATCTGTTGTCGGGGTCGGTTTCGCCAAAGAATTTGGTATTAGCAACCAGGCATTTTGTAATCTCCCGATAGCTTATGTTGAATACAAAGTAGTGGATGAAGACCTGCAGGGAAATCCAATGAACAGCTATTTTCTATTTGGCACTTGTGTCTCCCCAGATGTTGGGATGGTGTCATTCATAGGCAAGGGGTGGAAAACCGAACTTCTGGAATATAACATTGAAAAATAATTTTCTAAGCAGTCGGGCGGTCCAAAAACCAATCCGGCTGCTTGTCTAAAATTAATCAGTCGTTCGGCTGATTTTACACTTAAGGAGGTGAATAAGAATGAAAAAGTGGGCTTTTATTGTTCATCCAAGGGACGTCTTTGATTTAAAAGTTGCCTCTAGTAGCTTAGGCAGGACCATTTTGAGGTTGCTTAGTCCAAAGATTGCTATTTCAATTTTTAATGCTCCCAGGGTTTTATGCAGCGTGAATGGTATTGCTGGCGATGGTATTTTAGTAACAGTACCAATTTTACCGGCAACTATGTATCAAAGACCAAAATACGCGCGTCAAAAAATTTTGGAAGCCGTAAATCTTGGCATGAAAAATGGATGTCAAATTGTAGGACTAGGAGAGTTGACAGCCCCCTTTACAGATGGAGGCAGATGGCTTTTAGATAAGATTCCGCCGGATATTTTAATTACCACTGGAAATTCTTTAACCGCAGGCAATTCTGCCAATGATTTGCTTGATATTTCTTCAGGAAAAGATTTAATCGCATTAATTGGCGCTACTGGTTCTATTGGATCAGCTGTTGCTAAAATTTTGGCCCAAGAAGGAAAAAATTTATTGCTTGTGGCTCGAAACGAAAAAAAGTTGAAGCTAATGGCAAAGGAATGTGGCTGCCATTATTCAACTGCAATTGATGATATTCGCAATGCAGATGTAATTGGCGTTTTCACCAGTAGTTCAGAACTGCTTATATCTTCTGATCATCTGAAACATAATGCCGTTGTGTATGATATTACGCAGCCTTCTAATGTTGATGAAGGAACCATAGGCCAGGAGAGGGAAGATGTTGCCTTCGTAAAAGGCGGCCTAATCTTCGCAAATGGCATTAGGATCGGAGCGGATTTAAGATTGCCGGAGGGGAAAATGTTTTCCTGCCTTGCCGAAACTATAGTTTTGGCAAACAACGGCTTAAATTTTTCATCTTACGAATTGACTGGTCCGGTAAATCCTGAAATTGCCCTGTTCTTATCAGATAGGGTGAAAGAGGGATTTCCGATTTTTCAAGAGCCTCTTTCCGAAAAGGCTGGAATGTATTTTTAACCCAAAAGGTTATCTATAACATTCCAGCCCTTTTTTAATGCAAAAAAGTTGGTATAATACAGAAATAACCTGTCTATTATGATTGCCATTATTCAATCTTTGAAAATTACGCCACTCGGGCTCGGAGCGGGATTAAGCGCTATTTGTATATTTTTGTTGAGCATTTTTGTTTTGTTCAAGAACAGAAAGGCCAAACTAAACCGGCTTTTCTTTTTGTTTTCTTTGTGCGTCACTGTTTGGCTTATTGGTACAGTAGGCATGTTGAGCAATTGCAGTAACGCTTATTTGGTTTTATGGTGGGATAGATTTATTTATATTGGAGTGGTTTTTATATCTGTTTTGATGTATCACCTGTCCTTAACTTTTAGCGGAAATCTAAAGCGGCAAACGCCGCTTTTAGTTTTCGGTTATATATTTTCTTTGATATTTTTATTGCTTTCGCGCACTAATTGGTTTTTGAACGGGGCATATATTTATAAGTATGGCTGTCATGCTCAAGCAAAAATTTTGCATCACATTTTTTTACCAATTTTTCTTTTATTCGTTGTTCTATTCTTTGTTAATATTTACTCTTTTTTCCGGAAGACGAAAAGCCCAGTTCAAAAAGTTCAGGCCTTTTATTTTTTAATGGCCTTTGCAATGTTCTCATTGGGTGCGGCCGCATTCTTTCCTGCTTACCGCATTCCTATTCCGAATTTTACTTTTTTTACAGAGCTTATTGGCGTTATGATAATGGCTTATGCTATTACGAGATACCGTCTAATGGACATTCGGGTAGCGCTCGGCAAGGCAGCGGTTTATTTATTTTCCTTTTTGGCCACAATCGGGATGAGCTTTCTTTTAATGTTTTTAAATAATCGCTTAACTCAGCCAATTTCCCAAAATATTATTCTGCCCGCCACTGTTATTATTGCTATTTTGTTTTATCAGTTGTTTTTCAGATTATTTGAAAAACTTGCCGCTCGTTATTTCTACTACACTTTTTATTCTTCTCAACGGGTGCTGAATGAGCTGGGCAAGCAATTGATTCGGGTTTTGGATTTGCAAAAGTTAAGCGGTTTGGTTGTGGAAACATTGCAGTCAACAATGAAATTAGACCGCACCGTAGTGCTTTTGCGGGAGGATGACGGCCGCTTTGTTATTTTAAAGAATGTCGGCTTCAAGGAGGAGAACGGGATTTCTCTGGTTAAAGACAATTTTTTGACCGAATTTTTGCGGAAAACCAAAAAGCCTTTGGTTTTTGAGGAATTGGCTTTGGCCGAGCGCGACGCGCGCCTTGGGCGAGACAAGGTCAATTTTCGCCAGCTGCAGGATAATATGAAAAAGATTGAGGCGAACGTTTGCTTGCCTTTATTTCAAAAGGAAGAAATCATCGGAATTGTTGTTTTGGGCAGGAAGATTTCAGGGGACGCCTATTCAAAAGAGGATTTGGACCTTTTAGCGGTTTTATCTTCGCAGGTTTCAGTGGCCATACAAAACGCGTGGCTCTATGACAAAGTAAGCGACCTGTCTGAAAATCTGCAAGCCAAAGTTGACGAACAGACCGGTGACATCAAGGCCTTGTTAGAGATGAAAACTGAATTTCTTAAGGTGGTCAATCATCAGCTGCGAACGCCCATCTCCATTATCAAGGGGATGTCGTCAATGCTTTATGAGAGCCGTATGCCCGAGAAAGAGGAGCAGGATTTCAAGAGAAAAATGTATTTGTCGGCTGAACGGCTTTCAATGATTCTTGATGACATCTTGGCAGCCCAGTCGCTGGTGGCCGAGCGCGAAACAACCGAGCTGGTTCCCTGCGACGCGGCGGCGATTATTGAAAAAAAGATCAAGCACTTCCAGCCCCAGATAAAGGAAAAAAACCTCTCGCTTGTTTTCAAAAAACCAGCCCAGCCAATAGCCGATGTTTTGCTTGATGAAAGAATGTTTGAAAGGATTGTTTCCCATCTTATTGACAACGCCATTCTATACACGGAAAAAGGCGAGATTGCGGTTTCGCTGGAGGCGAAAAAAATGCCCGACGGGCAGGATGTTTTAGAGTTAAAAGTTAAAGACGTTGGTATGGGGCTTGATGATGAAACCAAAAAGCATCTTTTTGAGCTGTTCTACCGCGGCGAGCGGGGCAGAACCGCCCATCCCAACGGTTCGGGCCTTGGTATGTTTATCGTTAAGGAGTTTGTTGAGGCGCACAAGGGCGAGATTGCAGCAGCCAGCGAGGGCATTGGCCATGGCGCGACCTTTACCGCGCGCCTGCCGATTATTGAAAGCGTGGAGTAAACAGAGAACCAACAAAAAATCGCCCTAACGACGGTTGGGTTTTAGATAATTGAATACGTATGGTTGACTTCATTAGTCAAAATAGGATATAATTCAGAGAAAGAAAAAACATATGGCCGACTTAACTCTTATATTAAAACCAGCCCTGAAACCGCGAAAAGTTTTGATTGAATTAGACGCCCAAAAATTGGAAAAATTGGCGGCTAATTTTGGTTTTTTCAGCGAAGATTTTTTAGAAAGCTTAGAAGAGGCGGAAAATGATTGTAAGGCAGGACGAATAAAAAAAATAAAATCATTGAGGGCTTTGAGATAAGCGATTATGGAAGTTTTTATCACACAAGAATTTCAAAACCGCTATGGCAATTTACCTGTTTTAATAAAGAAGAAAGCCGAAAAGCAAGAGCAATTATTTAAACAAAACCCTTTTCATCCTTCTTTGAATACTGAAAAATTGTCACCGAAACAAAAGGAGATTTGGAGCTTTAGGGTTGATAAAAAGTACAGAATTTTTTTTCGTTTTTATCCAAATGGAAAAAAAGTTTTACTATTGACAATCGGCCCGCATGATTGGATTTACAAATGGAGGTTTTGATTATTTTTGACATTCTCGTTGTTGGGAATATAATAAAAACAATAAAAATTATGAAAACCTTTACTTTTAGAATTATTATAGAGCCAGATGAAAAAAATACTTTTCACGGTTTTGTGCCGTCTTTGCCCGGCTGCCACACTTGGGGATATTCCATTGAAGAAACAAAAAAAAATCTTAAGGAAGCAATCAAATGCCATGTTCAGGGCTTGCTGAAAGATAAACAAAGTATCCCTCGGATAGATGAAGGCATGGAGCTTATCCAGACCTTTACCAAGCAAGAACTTGCCTTGGCCTAATAATCGCTATGCCTAAACTGCCTGTGCTTAAATCTAATCAGCTAGTGAAAATATTAAACAAGCTGGGATTTTTTTGTTATTGTGGTGCAAACCTAATAATCACCTTGCGTAAAAACCATCTCACTTCCCTTGCGATCGCAAGGGAAGTGAGATGGTTTTTTATGCCAGATGGGGACAGGCGCGCACCTGTCCCTGATTGCCACAGAGAACCAACAAAAAACCGTCCTAATGGCGGTCAAACTCTCGTAAAAAAATACGAGGGTGAAATTAGATTTCACCCCTTGGTTTGGAAAAATGTACTGTAGAAATAAACTCTACTGTTTTATCTATTATGCACAATAAATGCATAAACTGTTATAACTTGACATTGCTAAAACAGTAAAGTTTATAAAACGCCCATCCGACCATTTGCCACATTACCTCTCACTTCTTTGAAAACTTGCTGTGCGCATCGTTACGAGCCGAAGCTCTGTCGTCTCCCCAACCCCTGTGGGTTTCCCCCGTTTCTTTTTTCGTTACATCTATTTCCGTCCCTGCTTTCACAAAACCTAATGTCATGGTTTCAATGGCGCCGTCTACCAACCTTTCGGCCACTGTCGGGACAACTTCTCTTGTTTCATACTTTGATTCTTTACTTGGCTTTGCCATCTTCAGGCACCTCCATATTTGGTTTTAAATACTAACACTTATTATTGCTCCTTCATCTTTATAGTAAATAAAAATTATTAGAAATGTCAAGATTAGTTATTCACAGCTTAAATCCTCGGCGTTGGGCTTGACAAATCTGCCTGGTTGATGTTAAAGTATGAGTGATATGACCTATTGTCGGAAAACTTATGTTTTCCGTGCCAGAATCGGGACTTTTCCGGTTTTGGCCGGAGAATTGGTCTAAGAACAGCCAGCTTTTTTGCTGGTTGTTTTTTTTGCTCTTATTGTTCTTATTTTCAATCCCGACCTATTGTCGGGAAATATGGAGGCGTTTGAGATGAGACGAGTTATTTCCGTTAGTGTTTTTATTGTTTTTCTAACTTTAGTGGTTGTTCCGAGGGCATCCTGCTCTTCTTGGAAGGGGCTATGGTTTCCAGGGGAACTGAACTCTGAATGGACATATGAGGGACCGGAAGGGCTAAATACAGTTAAGCTTATCGGTGTTGATGCATCGTTTGAGTGCAGACTTGAAGAAAGCCGTCCATTCATTAATAAATTATGCAACCTTTCAGAGGGTATTGGCCCGTTTGGAAGTTTTGATGTTGTGCATTCCGGGGGTATAGTCACCACACATGATGAAGGAGCGCAGAGTGCGGCTGACGCTTTTGCCAAATCATATGTCCAAGAGAG
>Ga0268276_1003503_pt1 | contig 12093 bp, 15 predicted proteins | sample saktaG_4_FD_190145 | JGI IMG/M metagenome (GOLD analysis project Ga0268276, IMG submission 190145) | Saline water microbial communities from Sakinaw Lake, British Columbia, Canada - sak_2010_1_5_45m | ecosystem: Environmental > Aquatic > Non-marine Saline and Alkaline > Saline ...
TTTCATAAATTACAGTGCTATGGTCCTGGAACATTAAAAGACCATCTTTCATGTATGCCACTTCTTTTTCTAATCCATCTGGAAAAGTTACTTTTTTTGGCGTTTTTGTCCCTTGCCATTCAAATGAAAATGTTTCCATACCCTGTTCTTTATATTCTTCAGTCAATCTAGCGACTATACCTGGAATAACTTCTTTTCCTGTCATTTTAGTATCTTCTCCCTGTTTTCAACATAACTACAGAAGAGCATGCTCTTCCTAGTTGTTCAAAATAATTTGAGGTGAATTCTCTCGCACCTTCATAGTAATATTGTTCTAGAGCAAATGAAGCAGAAGATAATGAACCCCCAGCAATTGTTGACGGATGAATTTTTTTTCTCTTGTCCTAATTCTTTTAATTTTTCTTCTCCTAGTTTGTATAGTTCAGCTATTGCAAAAGCAGCTATTCCAAAATATTTTTCATGTTTTTTAGTAACTCTGATAAAATCAATTTGATTTCTTGCCCTTACATTCCTTTGAGTTGCTTTTTGGTCTAACTCATAGAATACTTGTGCAGCTTCTTCTAGGTTTTTTACATTCATTTTAAATCATTTAAAATCAAAAATATTTGGGTATTTAAATGTGGTTTAATTCTCTTATTTATTAACCACTATATAGTTGCGATAAGTTTAAAAAGCTAAATTGCTTTGTTTTATTGATTAAAATGTTTGTAAATACGCCTGGAAAAGAATCAATATATGCCTATGGTATTGGTTTGGGAGCAATGGTTGCAACTATTGTTTCATATTACTTGTATCAGATAGGCAGGGGAGTTTATCTGGGAATTAGAGGCGGAATTAGAGAAAGCCGGGGAATTGAAACCAATAAACCTGAAGCGCAAAATAAATTAGAAAAATCATTGAAAGAATAAAATGACAGACTTATTTTTTACAGAAGAAAGAAAACTTGAAGATGGTCTTTTAACAAAGATAAATTTTAATTTGGGCTATTGTGGGGTTATGGAGATTTTTCATTATGAAACATTGAAAATAAAGAGATTTCCGAAACTAGAACGTGGTTCAAGAGCTTCTTTAGACATGGGCAAGGCAAAAGTAGTATATTCAGCATTTGAACATCCAGATTATGTTTTTAAAGATAAACAACCTTTTGATAGGGGTTCACAAGACACTTATATTGGTTGTTCATTTGATTCTTTGGATATCTCTCCTGTTTCAAATTCTGGAAGATTCTTTTTGTCAAAACAAGCACGAGATACATCAATCTCAACGTCAGCGGACTATTATCCCGATAAAGAGTGGACATTTGTCCATCCTGTTTCTGATTTAGAAGCTTTTTCAAAAGACATTGGAAGGGGTTTAGAATTATGTGGAATCCCGGTTAGAGGAACTTCTGATTTTAGAAGAGAGATATTCAAAAGATTTGGTTTTGATGTAAATCGAGTTGCTGATGATTATGATCATGTTGATTGTGTTGCTATGCTAAAAGCATTTTCTGAAAAATGCGGGCAGCCAATGAGTAGTATAACTGAACTGATGCTTCATTTGCATGACGCGGGGCTTAGTAATGAAGCAATTGGTGATCTTATTATCGGGCCTCATCTAAAAGAAAAAAAAGAGGAAGATGAGGAATAAAATGGATAAATCTAATGAACATAATAAATGTATGTTAGAGTTTATGGTAAAAAGATTTGATAAAGCTGCTTTTCAACATCTTAGAGAAAGTCATAAACTTTCTCAAGAAGGTCTTTCAAGAGAACTTGATATTTCAGGACATACGATTTACAGGTGGGAAGCTGGAAAAGCTAAACCAAGCCAAATGGCTGTTTCTGCTATAATCCAGAAATATGGCCAAGAAATACTAAATGATAATTTTTATGTGTATTATATGAGGGAATAAGTCTAAATTTATTAGTACTTCTTTAACTCTCTTGGGCTGATTGCTACTTTTATTTATTTGGAGGAATCTAATTTAAAACTTTAAGTTCACAAAAAAACATAATTCTGGAAACAATTAGCTACAACTACGCATTCGCTTTTCGTCTTAGGATTTTTAGGGGGTAGAAAACATGCATGGTTTTTTAGCATAATCTTTAAAAATAGCAAATAAATGGGGTTTTAATGAGAAAACATGTATTGGATTTTTATAAAACACTTTCGGACAAATTTGCGATTCCCATGCCTGGAAATCACACTTCTTTTTATTCTGCACATGCCCATTTAATTAGTCCTGACCAAACCAAATTTCCTGCACGTTTTAATTTTGGTATAAGCGCAGTTGCAAATACTGCTTTTAATGCAAGAATATTACATCCCCTGCCTTTGTTTTATGAGAGATTACCTCCAGATAGGAGTTTTGTGACTTTTGAAAATTTTGCTAGTGAGCCAGTTGCTAAAAAGTTTTTAGACGACTTTGCGAGTGGATTAGAGGAAGGTGTAAGAACATTTGAACAACAGTTTAATTCAGATCCAAATTTAAAGAATGCGAGTCTTAAATACGGGGTTTTAACGAGAAAGGACTCAAAATATTATTTTACCTTATCCCTTGTTCCCTATTTAGTTGGGTCATAAATCATTTTTGAAAACTTAACTTCACCAATGCGAGTTAAGTCATAATTGATTGCTTTTCACGCGTTCTGATTTTATTTAAAAATTCTTTGAAACAAAAATCATGAATCACCTAAAATTGTTTTACAACATATATCTGGCAAAGTTAAGCTTAAAAAGTTAAATTGTTTCTTTTGCTTTCTTTTCAGCGCCTTTCTTCAATAATTTTTCTTTAAGCTTTTTTGCTTTTTCTTTTTCCTTTAGCTTTTTCTTTATTGCTGTTTGTTTTGCCTTAATTTTTTCTTTTTGCTCTTTTTTCTTTAATAATACTTTTTCTTCTCTTTCTTTGAACTTAGCTTCTTTTTTAGCTGCTTTGTCTGCGGCATCTTTTTGCCAGCATCCCGGATTCATACAGAAGTACCAAGGGGGGCGAGATTTTTTTATAAGAACTGGCATTTGCCTTCCACATTTCTCGCATCTTCTGTCTGATGCTTTAATCATGCCAAATTGTGGAAGAGCATAGGTTTTGCTGCAAGGTTCATTATCGCAGGCAGCGTATCTTTTTCCTCTCATGCTCCTTTTCATAATTAAATCACCCTTTTTGCATTCAGGACATGGGAATAATTTGCTTGATTCTGTTTTCTGGATTTCCTGCTCTTTGCTTGCTGAAATCAGAGCTAGGCCGATTTCTTTCTCTTTTTCTTTGAATTCTTTGGAAATCTTTATGATAATCTTTTTAGCTTCTTCGAGAATATCATTCTCTTCTTGTTTTATCTTTTCGGGGGATTTTTCTTCTTGGATTTTTTCCATCTCTTCTTCAAATTTTCTAGTTAGTTGTTCATCTAAGATTGTCGGAGAATTTTTGTTCAAAGTGTCTACAGTTGCAATGCCCAGGGAAGTTGCTTGAATTTGCGTCCCTTGTACATAGCCCCTTTTGTATAAAGTGTCTATTATCATAGCTCTTGTTGTTTTTGTTCCTAATTTTCTTCTTTCAAGTTCAAGGATAATTGAGGCTGGAGAATATCTTCTTGGGGGTTCAGTCATTTTTTGCTCTGTTCTTGCTTCTTGGATTGTGACTTGCCCGTTCATTGTAGGAATATCATTTTCTTGAATTTTGTAAGGATATATCTTTAGCCAGCCTTGTTCAAGGATTTTCTTTCCATCTGCAAAAAATTCTTTTTCTTCTGCATTTACCTTGAGTTTTTTATTCTCAATCAAAGCATCATTTGAGAAACATGCTAAAAATCTTTTTACTATCAGTTCATAGACCTTTTTCTCGTCTTGGGCTAGTTTTAGAGAATATTCGCCTGTTGGGAAAATAGCTGGATGTGCTGGGTCTGTTTTTCCGCCTTCAACTGGTCTTTCTCTTGAAAGTTCTTCTGCTAGTTTCGGGAAATTTTTCTTTAGTTTTTCCAGAATTCTCCTATAACCTATTGTCGGGGGAAGTTTTTGGGAAGATGTTCTTGGATAAGAGATAAGTCCAGCAAGATACAATTTTTGAGCTAAAGCTAAGGTTTGTGCTGGTGAGAAACGGAATAATTTGTAAGATTCCATCTGCAGACTTGTCAAATCAAATGCAGGAAATGGTCTTAATGACTGATTATTAATCTCAGTGATTGCTTGTCCTTTCTTTCCTTTTAACTTGAGAAATTTTTCAGCTTCTTCTTCTGAAGTGATATTTTCTGGAAACTTGACTTCAACTCTCTGACCTTTTTCATCTTCAACTAGTAAGAAGACTTGCCAATAAGGAGTTGGCTTGAATTCTTGAATCCTTTTTTCTAGTTCAACGATCATGGCTAAAGCAGGGCCTTGAACTCTTCCGATTGATAGGATTTTAAAAGCTCCTACTGATTTTACTGATTCAATCAATGCTCTTGAAAGATTAATACCATAGAACCAATCAAGATAATGTCTAGTTTCTCCTGCGTAAGCTTGCCCGTAATTTATTGTAGGTTCAATATCTTGAAAACTTTTTTGCAAATCAAATTTAGTTAGAGCTGAAAATTTCATTCTCCTTGCTGTTTCTGTATGGCATATGAACCTTAATGCATTAAATCCAATCACTTCTCCTTCAACATCATAATCACATGCAAGAATATAATCCGAAGCTCCTTTAGAGATTGTTTTCATTGCAGTTACGTATTTTCTTGAGAAACCTTCTTTTTCATCCCACTCTAAATCAAATGTTGGCCATTCTTTACTTGAAGATTTTTGTCTTAAACCATATAAATGGCCTACTGCAGAAGCAATAACATATTTTTTTTCATTAATCGCCAGTTCCCAGTAAGGGACCCCATAGAAATTTTTCTTTGTAGGAGAAATATCTGCTAAAGAATAAGCTATTTTCATAGCAGCTTGAGGTTTTTCACAGATAATCAATGTGAAATCTGCTTTTTTTATTTCGAGAGAAGAATCTGGAGGCAAATGTGTTTCTGTATGAGGTTTATCTATAGGTTGGTTATCTGGGGTATGTATGTTATTATCGATGTTCTTTGAGGAGATTGTTGCAGCCGTCTTTTTTGTTTGTTGGTATTGAACAGGCAAAGGAACATTTGAAGAGTTTTCTTCTGGCTTTTTCTTAGGTTCATAGGTTTGGATATCTTTTGAACCTACTTTAGGGATTACGTAACCTGAGCCATCATCTAAGTAGATTGGGTCAACATGTCTTTTTAACTTAGCCATGAATTTTTAGAACTAGGGATTATAAAAATGTTATTATTCTGAATCATAACGAGCTATTTCTTCTCTTAAGAATTCATCTGCTTTGTCAAACTCTTGTTGATGATTGTCATAATCAATATCTCTTGACAAAAATTCAAGTAACCTATTTTGGTTATATGGTTGAGTTTTTCTTATCCGGTCTACTAAAGTATCTCCGTTAAAATCCTCGTATTCTGTTGTTGTTGAAAACCTTGTTCCGGGGTCAATTCGGATTAATTTTAAATTATTTTTTAACTCCGTGTATTCTATAAATCCCCCAATACCATAGTATCTTGTATGTGTTGTTTGAGAAGATTGTGAAATTGTCTTTTGTCTATTTGAATTGCAGCAATATCTTGTAGCAAGAAAGCCGATAACTACTGCTAATGCTGCGAGTGAAGTTATAGCTCTTATCTTGTTTATATATGGCATTTTAGTCTTGAATATATTCTCCTAAATCGTGCTTTGCAGAATCACTCATTAATCCTTGTCCCAATCTTACTGAAGGACTTTTTTCCACTCTTTCATATTTGTGTTCTGCTGCAAATTTAAATCCTTTCGAGTCACTAGTTAATAGTTTTGTCTCCACAAGAATATAATCCTTTAATTCGCCTTCAAAACCCCTCAACATCCGAGAATTGCCAATACCTATATAAGTCAATCCTGATCTTGGCATTTCAACTGCAATTAATATTTCTTCAAGCTCTTCATCTGGCATTTTATCTTGTTTTTTAAAATTCGTGAATTTTAACTAAAAGTTTTTCCGTAAAAATTAAATTCTTTAAGAAATGGAACATATTCTGGGTCTATGCCTGAGACTTGTTTTGCTCTAGCTTTTTCTTCTTGAAGATGTTTCATTGAACATGCATATGCTTCACTATGGTGGGTATATCTTCTGTCAAGTTTAACAGCTAAAACATTTCTATCTTCTAAAGTTTCTCCTTCTTTTCCTCTTGCTAAGAAATAAAGTATTGCAGCTTCTTGATTATGTGAATCAGATATAATCAATTCAGACTTTAATTCAATATCAAAACCCATTCTTTTTAATTCTTTTCTGTATAAGTTTCCTCTTAGTTCAGATTTCAGTGTTTTTTCTCTGATTAAATCTGCTAAGTCAAGAAGTCCTTCTACTGGTAATAATCTTGGCCCAGGTAAAGGCGATAATTCATTATTTGTTGAACTTGGTCCCAAATATTTTAGAACATTGTCAGCATATTCTTTTCCAGCAATATCTGTAATTGTCGCGTCAGTAACTTTTGCACTTGCTATTTTACCAAGGTCTGGAAAATTTCCTTTAACATATGTAACAAATAAATCGTCTCTTCTACCATATATCGATGAAATGTCAATACCCCCTACTTTCTCAATTTCTGCTTCTTCTGTTTTAGAACCATAATCAAAACAAACTTTGCCAGCAAGTTCCAATGCTTTTCCAAGAACTTTCTTTTGAACTTCTATTGCTTTTTCTATACGAGAAAGTTCCATAGTATATTTTCCTGGGTCCATGAACCATTGTGCACTATGCGTTAGATATTGTTCATGGGCTAACAAAGGATTTAGGCCTTGGATTACTCCAAATTTGCCTGTGCTTCTGTGTTCATCCTCATCTGTTTTCATTAATCCTAATTTATGTTCAAGTGTTCCTAATACTTTTAGATTTTTTTCAACATCTGGCTTATCACCAGTGTATCTAGTTACATCTAAATGCCCTAATGAAGCATCTATTAATGATTGAATTGTAAAATCTTCTCCAAGAACTGTTTTATAAGTGTCAAAAACATCTTTCATTTCTTCTGGGGTTATTTCTTGTGGCATTTTATTATGTTTGATATTTTAACCAAGTGTTCTTCCGTGGAATGTAAATGTCTCTGGAAACAAAAGGTAACTTGGGTCTATTATTTTGACTTGTTCTGCTGTAGCAAGTTGATCTTCTAGATGTTTTCTTGAACAGACATAAGCATGGCTTTGGTCAGAGTATCTTTTATCAAATTGAATTGCTAATATGTTTCTGTCTCTTAAGATTTCTTGAATATTTCTAGGTGAAAAATAAAGTGTTGCTTTTTCAGGGTTAGTTGAATCAACTATTATTTTTTCTGCTCTACAATTGATGTCTATCCCTACTCTTCCAAGCTCTTTTCTGTATAAATATCCCCTGAGTTCAGACTTTAATATCCCCTTGGGGTTTAACTCTCCGATCATATCTAAAATTCCCCTTACATCAAGTAAAAGCTGCCCTGATTCGGGTAATGACCCACTATCTGCTGAGCCTGGGCCTAGATATTTTAGAACATTGTCAGCGTATTCTTTTCCAGCAATATCTGTAATTGTTGCATCAGTAACTTTTGCACTTGCTATTTTACCAAGGTCTGGAAAATTTCCTTTAACATATGTAACAAATAAATCGTCTCTTCTACCATATATCGATGAAATGTCAATACCCACTACTTTCTCAATTTCTGCTTCTTCTGTTTTAGAACCATAATCAAAACAAACTTTGCCAGCAAGTTCCAATGCTTTTCCAAGAATTTTCTTTTGGACCTCAATTGCTTTTTGTGTTCGGGAAAGCTCACTATCATATCTTCCTAATTCCATAAAAGATTGACCGCATACAACAAGATATCTTTCATATGTTAACAATGGGTTTAAACCTGGAATAAAAACTCTTTTCTTGGGGTCATGTGTGTCAAACATCAAGCATAATTTTTCTTCTAGCACTTCTCTTGCTCTGAAATCTTCTTTTTCTGATGCTCCAAGGTACTTATTGCCCGAAAATCGGTGCCCCCACACTGATGTATTGATTAAGTTTTGAATGGTGAAATCTCTTCCATTAATTCTTCTAAGAACATCAAATACTTCATCCATTCCTTCTATTATTATTTCTGGGGGCATTTTAATCAAGTAAGTCTAGATATTTTACCCCATTTAATTGTAACGAGATTACTGAACGGCAGGCTCTTGCAAGATTATCCAAATTGCGCATCTCAAGATTTCTATCACCAAGAAAGAAATAATCTTCTATTAATTGAGATGCTGACCTAAGATAACCTTCTGAAACCATACCTTTACATACTTTTCCAGTTGATTCATGTTCACCCACTTTTTCTATACCTTCTAAGTACAGTCTTGCTACTGCATATGCTCCGATTCCAAGCGCTTTTTCATGTCTGCTTGAAACTTTGACTCGGCTCAACTCACCTCGGTTTCGATTTTTTTCTGCTTTATCCCTTAAAGTATCAAATAATCTAGCTGCTTCTTCAAGGTTTTTTGGGCCTGGTACTGACCTTGGTTTTTTTGTCATTTTATTGATAAAATTCGTATTTTCCTTTTGAATTTATGATCATTGATAATATTGGATGGCCTAATTTTATTGAGACTCTTGCTCTTTCGTGAGAAGCAAAACTCTCATTACAAACTTTTTTATTTCCAAGGTTATAAGCATATCCAACTATCTGTCGGTGTTCTCTTTCCATGTCTTTGAATAACTCGGCTTCTATCCCATTACTTACATAAGCATTTTTACCAGTCTGAAATTGTTGAGGAACAACTACATCTTCTATATTCGCTACTACTTTTCCATCTTCTTTTGGTATAAAATATCCGATGAGATATCCGACTTGTTTGGTTCTTTCTAATTCTCTGATTGTGGTCATCTTTGTTTTGACTAATTCAAGTGAATCAGAATTCAACCCTATAAGCATTTTTAATTTTCTTTTTCGTGCCATTTTATTGATGCTTTTTTAAGAATAATAGGTTTTTAAACCTTTTTATTTGTAACTACTAATAAAAGACAAGTTTATCATAAAATTTAAATACATGCTTTTCTTGTATCTTACGAATTAAAATGGAACCTCTATATGTAAAAAATGAAAAATTTGTGGTTAATAATACTTTCAAGGGATTTTATGGCGGAGAATATCCTACTTTAGCTGCAGCAAATGAAGCAAATCGTAGTTTTTCAGGTTTTTTTTATATTGTTCATGACGTAAATGGAAAAAGACTTGAGTTTACATCTGGAATTGGTGAAGTTGAAATATTTGTTGGATATAAAAAACAATGGGATTATGATGTTGATGGTGTTGCGAGGATGACCGATGTTCCAGTTTATAGAACCGAGACTTTTTAGGCATGGCAGAACCAGAATTTGACTTTTTCTTTTGGATTGTATCTGCAATAACCCAAACCAGAAAAATAGACAATGTCTGTGTCTTTGAGTTTCTTGATATCTAAATCTGAATTTCCTTTGACTTTTGTGTTGTCAGGCATTAAGATTTCGATGGTGTATTTAGTGTTTATGTCAGATGTTGTAGATTTATGCGCTTTATTTACACTTCTGCGCTCATCTTGTTGAACAAAAACTACCTGAATTGATTTGTCCTTGAGAACTTTTCTATTGAAATTGTCTAGAACATCGAAATAATCTTTTCTTGACAATACTTTGTCAACTTCACTTATGCCTCGTTGGATAGTCATTTCGGCAAATGCTTCTGGTTCATAGCCACGAAGTCTTAGGATGTTGATTGTTGGAAGCCTGATGTCATTCCAGCCCTCGAACAATTTTTTTTCAATAGCTTCTTTTATTTTTCTTTTAGACATCTCAATGTCTGTGAATTTTATTCTTCCCATGAACAAAGTTACTGGGAATTTTTTCTCTGATCCAAGAACTTTGTAAATCATTTTCTGTCTTTCTGCATTGTCTTTATGGTCCTTTCCCCGGATAATATGGGTCATGTTATATTCAATATCATCAACAGTAACAGATAGGTTCATCAAAGGCCAAACTCTGTATTTGTTGCCTTGTTTTGGATGTTTTGTTTCATTTATTCTTGCTAATGGAAAATCTCTAAGAGCAGGGTTTTCGTGTTTTAAATCTGATTTAAATAAAAGTACTGCTTCGTGTTCTTTGTAAGCTTGGTTTGTCTTGCTTTTGTTCAACATCCTTTGCCATCGTTCTTGATGTTCTTTGATTGGAAGTGAACGACATGGACATTGCTTGGATGCTTTCAGAAGTTCTTTGAATTCTTCTTGCTTGCAAGTGCAAACATAGGCTGAGCCTTTTTCAATTAATTTTTCAGCGTACTTGTAGTAGAATGCTAGCCTTTCTGATTGGAGAATATACCCATACACATTTCCGAATAGCCAGTCACAATCTCTTTTAATAGCATCATAAGCACTCACATCAATGCTTTCGGGATTTGTGTCTTCTATTCTTATGTAGAATTTTCCCCTGTATTTTTTTACATAAAGTGATGAAGGCATATTTGAGATTATATGCCCAATATGCAATTGCCCTGAAGGAGATGGAGCAAATCTCATTATCACACCGGATTTGGGAACATTTGGCAATTCTGGAAGTTCTCCTTCTTCTCTTACATCTCTATGGCTTATCTCTTTTTCTTCTTTTTCAAATTGTTTTTTTTGTTCTTCTAAGGAAAGCGAATTTACCTTCTTTGTTGTCTCTTGAATCAAAGGCATTATCTCTTTTACTTTGCCTTTTTCTAATCCTTCGTGGAACAAAGAACTTAGAATAGAACCGGGTTGACATTTTCCTTCGTGTTCTATTGCATTTTTTAATGCATAAGCTAAAATCTTTTCTTCAAACTTCTTTTTTAAATCAACCATTTTTTAAATCTCTATATGTATTTTATTGAATATCTTTAATATCTTTATTTTATGATTCTTTATTGTCTTAATCTTGTTTAGCTTCTTTTATTATGCTTATTAATTACAATAATGTTTTTAAAGTTGTTGATTTTTTGATAAATTTCTATTTTAAAGATAATCTTGTTCTTTTCTAGTAGTAACATTTATAAAGTTTTATTTTATCTATGTTTATGAAAGAGCTAATTGTTGATGATGTTAAGGGTTTATACCAAAAAATAAAAAGCGAAGTTTTGGGGGGATATGACCCCGAACTTGGACTTCAAAGAGTAAGAACAACAGAAAATCTTTTGGATTTTATTGTGGGGTATGCATATAGGTCGGGAGCATTGAACGAGGTTATGAAGGATTTGAAAATAAAACAATATTGTGCTGAAGAATGTCCCAAACATCCAAAAGGGATTGGTTGTTGCAATAACACCTTTCATTATAAATATGGAATTGAAGACCCAATTTTTTTAGCTTTACAAGAAGTTGAAGCAATAAATAATGGATGGAAAAAACCGGTTTCTGTTTCATTAGAAAAAGGTTCATGCCTCTATCATCAAGATACTGGATGCAGTTTAAATTATTTTGAACCTCCACAATGTTTGGGTCGGCTTTGTGGAGCAGTAACAGACGCCAGGGTGGAGAATGATGACGTGGGTTATGGGGAAAATTTATCTGATAAAATGTATCAAGTTAAATGTTTATTAGATAAAAAAGGTTCATTAAATCCTGCAAACTTCGTCAATATCTTAGAAACAATGGATTCAGCAATTGCACTTGGGAGAGTCTTCATTTCAATTGGTTGGGCTAAATTGAGCGTAAACTAGAATCTTTAAACAAATTCCACATTAAACTCGCCTTCTTTTATCTCTTTAGAATTAGTTACAGCTTTCAGATCATCTAGCATGTCTTTAACAAGCCTTAAGTCTTCTTTTGTTATAGTCAAAATTATTTCTGCTTTCATTGATTTCTGTTTTATTGATTTTTCTTTTCTTACTTTCTCTAATATACTCAATAGGGTGTCTCCTTGTTTCTCTAATTTTTCATGAGTTTTGTTGAATTTTTTGATTGATGGCTGGGGCCACTTGCTTATATGTATTGAACTGTATTTTTCTTGTTGTTTGAAAAATTCTTGATATATCTCTTCTGTTATGCAAGGCATTATGGGAGCAAATAATTTGATTACTGTCAAGAAAGTTTTGTTAA
>Ga0268276_1003506_pt1 | contig 12083 bp, 9 predicted proteins | sample saktaG_4_FD_190145 | JGI IMG/M metagenome (GOLD analysis project Ga0268276, IMG submission 190145) | Saline water microbial communities from Sakinaw Lake, British Columbia, Canada - sak_2010_1_5_45m | ecosystem: Environmental > Aquatic > Non-marine Saline and Alkaline > Saline ...
GCCGCCGCCAGCGTGTCGAGAATCGACGGGGTATCCGACTGTGACAAACGCGCTGCGCGTTCCGCAAGCTTGAGCGCCTCTTTGGCATCCGTCGCGGCTGCAATGGGCGAGGTGGCCAGCAGCCAGGCCATATCGTTCAAAAGGCCGATGTCGTCCGGGGTCACCTGAAGTGCCGTGCGCATCGGCAGGATCTGTTCGGCGAAGGCCTGCTTCCGCGCCTCGATCTCCTGAACCCGTATCGCATCGAGAAAGTCCAGTGAGACCCCCGCATTCTTCATGGCGACCTGCATTTCCTCCTTGTCGATCGCCTTGACGTAGGCCTCCTCCGCCGAAACCAGACCGGCGGTGACCAGCTTGGTCAGCGCATCACTGAACGTCTGCATCCCGAGCGCGCGGCTGGTCTGCATGACCGAGGGAATCATAAAGATTTTACCCTCGCGAATGTGGTTCGCCACCGGAACGTTGACCACCAGCACTTCGAACGCAGCGACACGGCCGCCACCGATCTTACGACACAACGTCTGGGCGACGACACCCTTGAGCGTGTCGCTCAGCATCGAGCGGATATGGTTCTGCCGACCCGACGGAAATTTATCGATGACGCGGTCCACGGCCGTGGCCGCAGTATTCGTGTGCAGCGTGCCGAAGACCAAATGGCCTGTTTCCGCAGTTTCAATGGCGATCTCAATGGTCTCAAGATCTCGCATTTCACCGACCAGGACGATATCGGGGTCTTCGCGCAATGCGGCCCGCAACGCACGCGCAAAACTCGTGGTGTCGCGGTGCACCTCGCGTTGGTTGATCAGGCATTTGATGGGCCGATGCACAAATTCGACAGGGTCCTCGATGGTGATCACATGTTCCGAACGGTTGCGGTTGATGTGATCAAGCATCGCGGCCAACGTCGTCGATTTGCCGCTGCCCGTCGGTCCGGTCACCAGCACCAGTCCTTTGGAGAGATAGCACAAATCACGCAACGCCCGAGGCAGACGGAGGTCCTCGAATGTGGGAATCTTGTCGGGAATCAGACGAAATACGGAGCCCACGCCATTCATATCGTGAAAGCCGTTTACGCGGAACCTGCCCAGCCCCTCGATTTTATAGGCGAAGTCGGTATCCCACTCCTTTTCCAACTGCGCGTGATTGTCGTCGTGCATGATCCCGTTCAAGCACGCCTGGATGCCATCGCTTGTCAACACCGGCTCGGACGAAATCGGCACCATGGAGCCGTGGACACGCAGAAAGGGGCGTTGCCCGGTTGTCAAATGGAGATCACTCGCCTCTTCCCGGACCATCGTCTCCAGCAGTCTGTCAATCAACGGCATGTATTAAACTCCCTTGCTCGACGGGCCTCCCAGCGCCACGACGGCGGCAGGCGAAAACGCGGCCAGGAATCCGATGACCTTCCTGCGTATATCCAGTTCGGGAGCCAGGCTTAACGTCAATTGAATCCGCATCCCAGAGGCATTGACCACCTGGACGGTCTCTCGCCACTGTGTCCCGGCGAGCACGCGCTGGATCGCATCCGTGGAACCCGCCTCTTTCCAGACCAGCGAAAAGGGCTTGTCGTGCAGATCTTCGGCTTTGGCATATCCCAACAGCTTGGCCAGCGCCGAATTCACCACTTTGATATTCGCCTCGATGTCGCATGCCGCGGCGGCCGAAGGCACGTGGTTCAACAGGTTCTGGCAACTTTTCAGCTTCTGCATCTGCACATGGCGGCGTTCCACATTGCGAATCGAAAAGACCAAGTCGCCATCGTTCATCAAGTCGATCGCGCTAATGGCAATCTCCGCCGCGAACGTCGAATGATCCCGGCGCACACACCGACCGTCAATCAAAACAAATCGTTCTCCCGAAAGCCCCTCCCGGATACGGCTGATCAACGCCGTGTTCACACCGGGGATCAGCCCCTTGATCGGCAAATCCCATGTCTCCTCACGGGTGTAGTTGAAAAATTCCGTGACACGCGCGTTGATGTCGATCACATGACCCTTGGGATCCGTGACCAGCACCGCGTCGTACAACCCGCCCAACAACTGCTTGTAAAGCGACCGATGATCGCTCTTGAAACCACCCGCACGCTCGTCGCTGATCCCGGATGATTTCTGTTCCGCCGGATTAGCCGGGGCTGAAACCGGTGCTGAGGGTTTTGTGACCGCACCTGACGCGCCTGAAACGGCAATACCCCGCCCAGTCAGTGCGACGGCCAACGCCACGCCCGGTTTCACTTCCGACGTCTTCACGGTCTCGGGCGTGGGTTCCACACGTTCAGCCGCTTGCGGAAGCTTATCGGGCTGCTGTTTCTTAAACCAAAGTTTCATGGCGCGCCTTAGCTATGGGAAATGTACGCAACAATTATGCCATTTTCAGGTACCGTTGGCTAGCAAAATCGCTTATGCGATGCGTGATTATCAGAAATGCGAATCATGATGTGGAAGTTCCGCACGCCACAGCTTCCATTTAATGTCATGCGCGTGATCAATCCGCCTATCCTTCGAGGCATCTGCCCCGAAAATAGACTTCGATTTTGTTTGGCATGTTTCCGGCTAATGACTACACTTAAGATCAAAACGTGATACAAACGGATCGCAATCCCTCTCGAAGAAACAAGGATTTTGACACCATGGACACACCCTATCTTAAGGCCAACTTGATAGCCGAACTCGCAAAAACCGTTGGCATGAGCAAGCGGAAAGCAGATTTTCTGCTGACTCTACTGGCCCAAATCGCGTATCGCGAGGCGCCCACGGGTTTTACGTTGCCCGGCATATGCAAACTCGATGTCGTCCATCGGAATCCGCGGCGCGTACGCATCCCACGGACAGGAGAGCTTATTATCATCGGCGCGCATGATTCACTGCGGGTGCGCCTCTTGCGCAAGGCCAAACATGCCGTGACCCCCATGCATCCCGGACTGGTGCAGTACGTACACGTTGAAACGCCTGCGGTTGAAGAAGCGACTCCGGTTGAGGACGTGTCCTCGACCCCCTCTCCAGCAGACGCTTCCCCAAATACCCTTCAGGAGCCTGTCCCGGCGTTCGCACCGGCAGCGCCAGCCCAGGGATCTCAGCCGGATCCAGCCCCCGTGCCGTCCGTTTCGGACGTGCAACCGGTGAACAACGATTCCTTGGTCTCGTTCCGATGTGCCGCATGCGGACAGGAGATTGAAGCACCGTTCGACATGGCGGGCACCGCCTCCGAATGTCCCGCTTGCAGTGGCCTCATCGAAGTGCCTTATATTTCGGAGCCGGGTACGATCTGGGGGCGGGCCCTGCCCAATGCCAGATCGTCACTGCCACCTGCAGGCGAGCCACAGACCGGAGCCCAGTTGGTGGCAACCCAAGAGGCGATGAAGAGCCGGACCATCCGCATCGAGCTACCCGACGACATTTAGCCGGCTGTTACGCGCGGCCGAACTTGCGGGCCAGTTCACGATACGTCGTGAGGATCATGGTCGGGCGGCCACGCGGGCAGGTGTAAGGCATGCGGCATGCGGCGAGGTCGCGCACCAACTGTCCGGCCTCCTCGTTCGACAACGTACCGTCGTTCTTGACCGCCGCCGCGCACGAGGCCCGCACCAGCGCATCCTCACGCCATCCCTCCGCTCCACGTCGCACGCCCAGCGTCTCCAGATCGCTGCAGATGTCGGGCAACAGGCTGCGGCAGGGAACTCCCGCAACCTCCGGCGGGAGCGCGTCCACCAGGAACGTGTCGCCCCCAAACTCGGCCACACCAAACCCCATCCGCTGTAAGACCCCCAGCCACCCACGCAACCGTTCGGCGTGAGCCGGCGGCAAGACGACGGTTTCGGGTAGAAGCAAGGTCTGCGTCAGCACCTCCCCACGCCGCATCCGCGTGAGCAGACGTTCGTAAAGCACCCGCTCATGAGCCGCTCGCGGATCAAGCACCACATAGCCGGAATCGATCTCCAGCAGCAGATACAGGCCGCCCACCGGACCGATGACGCGGCACCAGGTCCACGGGGCCTCCGTGTTACCGGAAAACGCCGTCTCGGGGAGAGGTGCCGGATCCGTTTCCGGTACAGCGGGATAAGCGGGGGGGTGCGGACTCGGCAACGTCCGTCCCGGATACGCGAACGGCAACGGAACACCTCCGGCCGGATGCAACGGCGGCAGCGGCAGATCGCGTTCAGGAGAACGGGGCGGCGGCGAAGCCGTCGGCGCAATCGGCAGCGCCCCATCGACGCGCCCGCCATCGGATGGCCGCCAGTACCCGACGCCCAACGGCGGAACGGTCCCCGCTGCAACCGCCATGCGCCGTGTCCTCCCCAACGCCGCGCAGACCCCTTCGATAATCGCCTCGCGCACATCGGAAGGACGTCGGAACCGCACCTCGCGCTTGGTCGGATGCACGTTGACGTCCACCAACTCCGGGGGCATCGCCACGAACAGGAACACGATCGGCTTCCGCTCACCGTCAAGCGGCGGATAGCCCTCCCGCAACGCATAGGCGATTACCGGCGCGGTCGCCGGACGTCCATTGATAAAGACATACTGGTCGCTCCGATCCGAGCGGGTCAGCGCCGGCAAGCCCACAAATCCGGTCACGGCCACTCCCGCCAACTCGCGCGAGACCGGACGCAACCCCATCAGAAATTCCGGGCCGAACAGGTCGCGAATCCGATCCTCCAGCGTCGACTCAGGCGCCAACCGCACCACCTCCCGGCCATCCGACTTGAGCACCATCCCGATTTCCGGATGTGCGAGCGCGTGCAGCGTGAACACCGTGCGGATGTGCGCCTGTTCGGTTTGATACGCCCGCAGAAATTTGCGCCGCGCCGGGACGTTGAAGAACAAATCTCGCACTTCGATGGTGGTCCCTTGGGGAAAACCGGCCGACTTGACGTCCTGCAACCTGCCGCCGACCACGGTCAGCTCAGTCCCCTCCTCGGCTCCCGCCGCGCAGGTCTTGAGGGTGAAGCGCGAGACCGATGCGATCGCCGGAATGGCCTCGCCGCGAAACCCGAGCGTGCTGATCCGCTCGATATCGTCCACATCCCGGATCTTGCTCGTCGCCTGCCGTTCAATGCTCATCAGCGCGTCGTCACGACCCATACCGAAACCGTCGTCACGCACTTCGACCAACTTGCGGCCGCCCGCCGCAACATGCACCTCGATCCGGCGCGCTCCCGCATCAATGGCATTCTCAACAAGCTCCTTCACCACCGACGCCGGGCGCTCCACCACCTCGCCCGCCGCGATCTTATTCGCCACCTGCTCCGGCAGCAGCCGTATGTGACCGTCAGGACCCATGGGCGTACAGCATGCCCCAAAATCCGGCACAGCGCAAGCGACAGTTACCGAAATGTTGGAATCGGGTGCGATTGCCCGAAGTTGCACCCGCACACCAGCAATTCTAATTATGGCAGCTGCTATCGGGATCCAAATCGGGATCGGGACCGAAATCGACGAGAAAACAAGGAATTCGACCCCGATAGCGATAGCGATAGCGATTTCGACTGTACGGATGTGCCCAAAATTAGAATTGCTGCCCGCACACATAAACCACTCGACGGGCGATCATCAAATCGATAATATGTATACTCAAATTAACCGGATGCTGTCGGTCGAAACGGTAAGCGGCTTCAGGCGGGGTCAAAATGACTTTGAAAGTTGGGTTTGTCGGGTGGCGGGGGATGGTCGGTTCGGTCCTGATGGAACGGATGCGCGAAGAGGGTGATTTCAAGGGTATTGATCCCGTCTTTTTCTCGACGTCGCAAATCGGCGAGGCCGGCCCGGACCTGGGGTGCGGTTCGGCACCGTTGCTGGATGCCTCCAGCCTGTCCCAACTCGCCGGAATGGACATCCTCGTCACCTGCCAGGGAGGCGACTACACCGGCGCCGTTTACGGCGCGCTGCGTAAAAACGGCTGGCATGGATACTGGGTTGATGCCGCCTCGACGTTGCGCATGGCCGACGAGGCGGTGATTGTCCTCGACCCCGTCAACCGCAGCGTCATCAACCGATCGCTCGCGGCTGGCGGTCGCCTGTTCGTGGGCGGAAACTGCACCGTCAGCCTGATGCTGATGGCTGTCCACGGGCTGTTCGAGGCCGGGTTGGTTGAATGGATCTCGACCATGACGTACCAGAGCGCGTCCGGCGCGGGTGCCAAAAACATGCGCGAACTGCTGCTGCAAATGCGTCAGGTCGCCGCCGCGCCGGGCACGCTGCTCGACGATCCTGCCGCTGCGATCCTCGATGTCGACAGGCAGGTGGCCGCGAGTGTCCGCGACCCCTCTCTGCCGACCGAGCACTTCGGCGCGCCGCTCGCCGCGAGCCTCATCCCGTGGATCGACAAGGCCGTCGCCGATGGCCAGACCCGTGAAGAGTGGAAGGGGTTTGTCGAATGCAATAAGATTCTCGGCACCTCTGAGCCGATCCCGGTTGACGGCGTGTGCGTCCGCGTCGGCGCCATGCGCTGTCACAGCCAGGGACTGACCATCAAACTGAAGAAAGACCTCCTCCTGGAACACGTCGAATCGCTCCTTTCAGGCGCGAATGACTGGGTTCGTGTGGTGCCCAATGAAAAAACGGCCTCCCTGCGCGAACTCACCCCCGCCGCCGTGTCGGGCACGTTGACGGTTCCCATCGGACGCCTCCATAAAATGAAGATGGGGCCTGAATACATCGCCGCCTTTACGGTCGGCGACCAGCTCCTGTGGGGTGCCGCCGAACCGCTCCGCCGCATGTTGAAGATCATCCGGGAGCATCTCAACTCATGAAACGGTTTTGGGCCACCTACCTGCTCACCGCCGTGATTGGCACGGTTGCGATCTATTTCGGTGCGCCGATGATCGCCTCCAAACTCGCCCGTCCGACACCGCCGGTGCCGTCGTCTGCAACCCATCCGACTGTCTCGGAAATCAAACCCGCACGCCCCCTGTTTCGAAGAATCTCTGCCGCGGCACTCACCTCAACTGTCGGACAGACCGAACCACGCGCGCCCGGTGTGACACACTCCCGCGACGTGACGAACACGAATACAGGCGACCTGCCCGCGTCAACCCGGGAAGGAACGGTGTCGGCCGTGCCGTCTTATCGACCGCCGGATTCCGACCCCAGCGCGCCCTCATGGGCCATTCTGACCCGGCAGGCATCACACTATTCCACCGACGGGAAAAACCTCGGCCCCCTCCCCGCAGGTACTGTTGGAGAAGTGACCCGCACCACGACCTCATCACGAGGCGATTTCGCCGTTTGCACAGTCGATCACAACGGACAGTGGAAGGGCCCGGTCCTCATCGGTGTCGAATACCTGATCCTGTTCGAAGGCCCGCTCACCGCCGTCCCCACGGAACCCTTGAGCCTGCTCCATCATTATTATGCCCTGAAGGGACGCATTGACGCGCGCTCCGCGACGCTTCAGCAGCAGCATGCTCCCGGCAACCCTCACGTCGCCGCCCACACCCGCGCCGTCAACGCAGGCACCGAATTCACCAGCCTCGCCAAGAGACGCGTTGCCGCGATGAATGCCGCCAGCGGGGCGAAGCGATCCGAACTGCTTGATGAACTCAAGCAGATGAAGTTCGAGCAAGCCCGCCTCGACTCGGAACGGCAGCAGGCTGAGGCCCGGATGAAGGAATGGGACGCCCAGAACCCGCGTCAAACAAGGGCTCCAGTTGACCCCGAACTGAACGATTGGCTCGCTGAACTGCGTCGGCTCGAACCCGAAAAACAGGCTGTTATCCCATGAACACGTGTTTCGTGTTCAATGAAGGGGCTCGGACATGACCGTCACCATTGTCGGACTCGGACTCATCGGAGGCTCGGCCGCGCGCGACCTCGCCCGGACCGGGCTGGCTTCCGTACAGATCGGCGTGGAAAGCGACCCCGACCACCTCCGTACCGCCCGGCAACTGGGCCTCATTGACCGGGAGCTCGCGCTTGCCGAGGCCGTGACGGCGGCCGACCTCGTCATCCTCGCCATACCGGTGGACGCCATCCTCCGCATCCTGCCTGATGTTCTCGACCGCATCACCGACCGGCAGACCGTCGTCGACATGGGTTCCACCAAGCAAATGATCGTCGACGCGGTTCGGAACCACCCCCGTCGTGCGCGATTCGTTGCCGCACACCCCATGGCCGGCACCGAAGACACCGGTCCCGCTGCCTCACGCGAGCACCTCTTCGCCAGCCGCATCGCCATCCTGTGCGACACAGCCGACAGCGCGCCCGATGCACTCGCCACGGCCGAACGCCTCTTCACGACCGGACTCGGCATGCGCCTGATCCGCATGGATGCCGCGCGCCATGACCTGAACGCCGCCTACGTCTCACACCTCCCGCACATCCTCTCCTATGCCCTGGCATTGACAACCCTCGCCCAAGAACGCGATGATCCCTCCCTTTTCTCCCTCGCCGCGGGCGGATTCACCTCAACCGCGCGCCTGGCCAAGAGCGACCCCGCGATGTGGGAGCCCATTCTGAAGCAGAACCGTCACAATCTGCTGGCTGCGCTGGGCGCCTACCAAGAACACATCGCCACCCTCACGAAGGCCATCGCCGATGACGACCCCGCCCGCATTCGCGCCCTGATCACCGAAGCCAACCGCATCCGCGCGTTTATGGCGTAAGACACGCCTGCGCCAGGCGCAGGGCGTCGTCAATGTTGCCGGTGATATTCTCCTGCCCCACACGGTCCAGAAATCCGGAGCGCGTCATCACCACCAACGGCTGGCTGTGGACACCCGATAGGATGAGTCGCGTCCCGCGCTTCTCGCATTGCCGGAACACGTCGTCCAATGCGTTCAACGCCGTAGCGTCGAGAGACAGCACCTGCCGCATCCGGAAGATCAACACCCGGGGTCTGCGACTGATCAGATCGAGCGCATCGCGGAATTTGTCGGCCGCTCCAAAAAACATCGGGCCATTGATTTCAAACACATCGCACCCCTCCGGGACATGCCGCCGCGTGATGCTCAGCGGATCGTCCGCGTCGTCCGCCGTGTCGCCCAGCAGCCGTGTCAGGTAGCCCGCCTGGGTGGTCTCCGCCATCCGCCGGATGAATAGAAAGGCGGCCAGGACCATGCCGATCTGGATGGCGACCGTCAGATCGACCAGTACGGTCAACAGAAACGTCGCCATCATGACAAGCGCGTCGCTCCGCGTGCTGCGGAACATCCTGCGGAACAGATGCAACTCGCTCATGTTCCACGCCACCACAACCACAATGCCACCCAACGTCGCCATCGGAATCATAGCCGCCCAGCGTCCGAGATACAGCATGATCAGCAACAAGACAACCGCGTGGATCATCCCGGAAAGTGACGACCGGCCGCCGTTCTTGATGTTCGTCGCCGTGCGGGCGATCGCACCGGTCGCGGGAATGCCGCCGAACACAGGCGACGCGATGTTGGCCAACCCTTGCGCGATGAGCTCTGTGTTGGAGTGATGGCGCTGTCCCGTCATGCCATCGGCCACCACGGCGGACAGCAACGACTCAATTCCCGCCAACAACGCAATCGAAACCGCCGGCGAGACCAGCGTGCGGAAGGTCTCCAGATTGACGAGCGGCAGGCGCGGTGCTGGAATGCGCATCCCATCGGCAACCGCCGGAAAGCGCTGCCCGATCGTTTCCATTTCGAAGTCCAGCCCACAGGCCCACGCCACCTGCACCCCGACCGTCGTGATCAGAATGGCCGCCAGCGATCCGGGCACCCGCTGCGTGACCCGCTTCCAGTTCAGCACGATCAGGATCGTCACCAGGCCGACCCCGACCGCAAGCGGATTCACCGTGCCGATGTGACGCCCGTACGCCATGAGCTTTTCAATGAAATCGGCTGGCACCTTGTCGATCGCCAATCCCAACAGGTCTTTAAGCTGCCCGGTAAAAATAATGAGCGCGATTCCCGTCGTGAACCCGACGGTCACCGGATACGGGATGAATTTGATGATCGTGCCCAGGCCCGCAAGCCCCATGAGGATCAGCATCACACCGGCCATGAACGTCGCGACCGCCAGCCCCTCATACCCGTGCTGCGCGACAATCCCGTAGATAATGACGATAAACGCCCCGGTTGGTCCCCCGATCTGCACCCGGCTGCCGCTGAGGGCGGAAATCAGAAAACCGGCGATCACCGCTGTCGAAAGCCCCTGTGTCGGGGAAACACCCGAGGCGATACCGAATGCGATCGCCAGCGGCAATGCCACCACCCCCACGATCAGGCCCGCGAGCAGATCATGATACAGATCGGCCAGCGAATACGGTTGTTTGAAGATCTCCAGCGAAGCCGGACGAAAACGCAACGAGACCAACGCACGAAATCTGGACAAACCATTCACGCACGCAACCCTCTGCCACCCGGCGCGGACAGTGTGCTGTGTTCGAACAAGCCCGAAAACAAGACACCGCGACACGACTCCTGCACGACGGAGTCAAATTTGAGATGAGCGCCCTGTCCATCTGCCGCACGCATGCAACAGCATCCGTGCGTTGCGGCGGCGTGGCCGACCGCAAAAAAACGGATAAAAGGATACTCCCGCGCCCTTTCGATGTCCAGCCTTACTCTGTTTCTCGGCAGGGCATCTTAATTTTACCGCAAAAGCCGCCAATGAGCGGTTTCACTCGAGAGGCGCTTTCAAAACCCTTGAAAGCACCGGGAATCAGGGTTCAGGATGCCAGGTTCAGGTCGAAAACGCCTCCTGAACCCCGAACCCTGAACCCTCCGCTTGCACAAACCGTAGGTTTTGCAAGCGCCTCTCGAATCTTTTTTTATCCCCCCCCTTGACGCTATTGAGGTATTCTGGTATTGTTATTCCCGAACTCAAGAAACGGGAGACACTCAATGAAGACACCGGTCAAAATCACGGAAGCCTCCTCGATCGCCTTGCATGCCTGTTTGTGGCTGGCGCGTGATCCTGATCATTATCACACCACCCGGGAAATATGCGCCGCGCTTTCCTGTTCGCATGCCCACGTCGCCAAGGTCATGCAGGATCTTGCCCGTGCACGCGTCATCCAGTCACAGCGCGGTCCCACGGGAGGCATACGCCTCGCCGCCCGTCCCGATCAGACGACCCTCCGCACCGTCTACGAAGCTGTCGAGGGGGTGATCGCGCAGAACGACGCCTGCCTCCTCCCCCTTTCGGTGTGCCCGGGAAAAAGCTGCATTCTGGGCCGCGCGCTCGCGCAGCTTCACACCCAGTTTGCGCACTTGCTCGCGACGACCACGCTGGCAGACATTGCCAATCAAACAAAACAGGAGCACACATGAAGCGAAAGATCATCACCATTGACGAAGCCGCCTGCAGCGGGTGCGGCCTGTGTGTCGACGCCTGCCACGAAGGCGCTCTCCAACTCGTGAATGGCAAAGCGAAGCTGGTCTCGGACAGCTATTGTGACGGGCTTGGGGCCTGTCTGCCCACATGCCCTGCTGATGCTATTCACATCGTCGAGCGTGAAGCCGCGCCCTTTGACGAAGCCGCCGTGGTGGCCAAACAGGCCGAACGGAAGATCGCTCCACCCCACCCCGCCCCGCCGCCGTTGCCCTGCGGTTGCCCGGGAACGATGGCCAAGTCCATCTCCCGTCCCCCGGCCGCCACGCCGCACAAAGCGGAGGGCGCACCTGCCGCCACGCTCGAATCCCGCTTGACGAACTGGCCCGTGCAGATCAAGCTCGTGCCGCCCCACGCGCCATACCTCAAGAATGCCGCCCTGCTCATCGCCGCAGACTGCACCGCGTTCGCCTATCCCGACATCCATCAGCGTTTCATGGCCAATAAGGTCACGCTGATCGGATGCCCCAAGCTGGATGCCGGCGACTATTCCGAAAAGCTCACCGCCATCCTGCAGGCCAACGACATCCGCAGCCTCACCGTGCTGCGCATGGAAGTGCCCTGCTGCGCCGGTATCGCCCATGCCGCCCAGCAGGCGCTGATCAACAGCGGGAAAATGATCCCCTGGCATGTCGTCACGATCGGCACCGACGGTACGATCCTGGAGGAGTAGGGTCCAATTCTTCGCTTTCTTTCAAAACACATCACACCACAAGGAGATTCATACCATGAGCGATATGTTCTGTTTCCAATGCGAGCAAACGGCGGGCGGCAAAGGCTGCACCC
>Ga0268276_1003508_pt1 | contig 12076 bp, 12 predicted proteins | sample saktaG_4_FD_190145 | JGI IMG/M metagenome (GOLD analysis project Ga0268276, IMG submission 190145) | Saline water microbial communities from Sakinaw Lake, British Columbia, Canada - sak_2010_1_5_45m | ecosystem: Environmental > Aquatic > Non-marine Saline and Alkaline > Saline ...
GATCCTTTATATGAAGAAGCAAAAAAGATAATCATGGAAACCAAAAAGGCCTCTGCCTCGTATCTTCAGAGAAGATTGAGAGTAGGATATGCTAGGGCTGCAAGATTGTTGGATACCTTAGAGGATAAAGGAGTTATTGGACCTTCTCAGGGAGCTAAAGCAAGAGAAGTATATGGCGGGAGGGAAGAAGAAATTGAAGGGGGAGCTGCTACATTCAATGATGACGATGATGAACCAAAAGATTTTGGAAAGGATTATAATGAAATAGATTAATTAAAATATATGAATAAAAAAATATTAGTTCTTGTCATTTGTTTGCTAATAGTTGTCATTGCAGGAGTTTTGGTTTGGCAATTGTGGCCAAAATATAAATATAAGCTTGATGATGCTGTTTTTCCAAGCGATTGTCCTCAAGAAACAAAAATATGTCCGGATGGTTCTTCTGTAGGTCGCATTAGACCCAGATGTGATTTTGCAGAGTGTCCTATCGTTATATCGTCAGACATTAATGCTTCGTCAAGCTTACCGATAGACGGAACAGCAGAATGGAAAAAATATAAAAATGAAGAATATGGATTTGAGATAAAATATCCAGATAAATATAAATTAGTAATTGATGAATATGGCTGGCCAAATTCAATAATTCATTTTATAGAAAAGTCAGCAGCCCAATCATATAGAGCCGATATTGAACTTTGGAATAACATAGATGATTTTTCTAAATCAACTAATCATCAGGGTGCACAGCCCTCTTTTATTACAATTTTGAATGGAAAATATTTAACAATCAACTATTTTAAAGATACAGAGGCATTGGATAACGAATGGAAAAAAATAATTTCTACTTTTAAAATTACTAATTGTGGGTTAGCTGATTGTCCAATTGTGGTTTTAGACGAATCTGCATATTGGAAATTGTACCAAAACAAAGAGATTGGATTTGAGTTTAAATATCCTGGAACATTAATTTTAAATACACAGATTTGGCCACCAGAAGTAATTATTGAAACTATTCCTCAAGAATTTTCTTGCCAGGAAAACAAGAACCTAAAAACTATTTTTGGCTATGGAGAAAGAAAAAATATAACAATAGGAGATAGAAATTATTGTATGACGATGGGGGGAGAGGGTGCGGCCGGGACTAATTATCTTACCTATCAATACGTGATAAATAAAGACGATAAGCAGGTTACATTTAAATTTGGAGTTTCCAAAACTAATTGCGGTGTTTTTGGTGATCAAGAAAGAATATTCCAATGTGAGACCACACAAAGTAGTTTTGATCCAGATAAATTAATCGACGATATATTTTCAACCTTTAAATTCATTAATAATTAAAATATATGAATAAAAAAATATTAGTTCTTCTCATTTGTTTGTTAATAGTTATTATTGCAGGAGTTTTGATTTGGATTTTCTGGCCAAAACCAAAAATGATTGGTTGTACTGCAGAAGCTAAACTATGTCCAGATGGATCTTCTGTTGGCAGAACAGGACCGAATTGTGAATTTGCAGAATGTCCTATTGTAGACGAAACAGCAGATTGGCAGGTTTATACAAATCAAGAATTTGGATTTGAAGTTAAATATCCGGGGAATTGGAGATATTCAGAAGAAAAGTCATCCCTTTTGCCTCTGTCAGTCGGTTTTATTCCGGAAGGACAAGATATGGGCTACGAAGGATTATTTGGGATGTTCCCAATATTTATACACGTTAATCAATCGCCCTCGGATCGTGATGTTCTTGATCAAGAAGAAATATTAATAAATGGGATTGATGCGCTAAAAATATCATCGCACTATGATTGGATGATCAATTTCCCAGAACCTAATTCTGCTGGCTATTACTATTCAATCTTTGAGAGCAAAACTGGTATTCTTTGTGATGTTAATAAAGACGAAGAAAATTGTGAAGTAGAAGACTATGGCAGATCAGAAGATGAGACTAGTAAGATCTTTAATCAAATGCTTTCAACCTTTAAATTCATTAATAATTAAAACATATGCCAAGAAAAAAAGAAAAACCAGAAATTAATTCATTAGATGAAGCAATTGATGAGATAAAACGCCAATTTGGAGACGGGGCAATAATGAAATTAACAGAAATGAAGGAACAGGCAGTAGATGCAATACCTACCGGCTCTATCTCTTTAGATACTGCTTTGGGAGTTGGCGGTCTTCCAAGAGGAAGAATAGTAGAGATATTCGGCCCTGAGGCCTCTGGAAAAACTACGGTTTCTTTACATTGCGCAGCTCAGGCACAGAAACTGGGAGGTGTAGTTGCTTTTATTGATGCAGAGCATGCCCTAGATCCCGCCTATGCAAAAAGAATAGGGGTAAACATTGACGATCTATTAATCTCACAGCCTGATTCTGGAGAACAAGCATTGCAGATTGCAGAAAATCTTACTCGTTCAGGAGCAGTAGATATTATCATCATTGATTCTGTAGCTGCTTTAACTCCAAAAGCAGAAATAGCAGGAGAAATGGGAGATCAGCATATTGGTCTGCAGGCAAGATTAATGAGCCAGGGATTAAGAAAACTTTCTGGTATTGTTGCTAAGACAAAGACCATCATTATTTTCTTGAATCAAACAAGAATGAAGATAGGGATAATGTTTGGGAATCCAGAAACAACTCCAGGAGGATTAGCTTTGAAATTCTATGCTTCAACAAGAATCAGGTTGCAGCCAAGAGCGAAGATTAAACAAGGGGACAAGATAATCGGAACCATGGTAGAAGGTAAAGTTATCAAAAACAAAGTAGCTCCGCCATTCAGAATCGCAGAATTCAATATTTACTACAATGAAGGCATTTCATATTATGCAGATATAGTAAATGCAGGATTAAAATATGGATCAATTAAAAAGAGCGGCAGTTGGCTGGAATTTGAGGGAGAGAAATTAGGACAAGGGTTAGACGGAGCTAAAACATTCTTAAAAGAAAATCCTAAAGTAGCAGAGAAGATTAAAAAAGATATTGTTGTGAAAGCCAAAGAAGCAGAGATTTAAAAGATTATAAAACTCACCCGCTCTCTGGGTGAGTTTTTGATTGTATAAAGATGGGGGAAGATTGAAGACGGGCGGTGTCGGCGCACGGTTTCCTCTCTTTCCCCGGGCCTGCGCGGTTATCCGTCTTGCACGGAACCGTGCAGGGAGGGGAACTATCTTCAGCGTATTATATTTCTAGAGGTAAAGTCAACAGCAGATTAATCTAATAGTATGAGGGGGCTGAACTCGCAAGTTCCAGCCCCCTCGAGCGGAGTCGGTGTTTCTTTTTTACCTCCTTTTTCCGGAGAAACACCTCTTCGCGCTTGCGAAAAGGTACTATTCTATTATACCTTGTTGTTGATAAAAAAAAGATTCCTTTTTGAATCTATAAAAGAGGGGAATGGGAGCGGACGTCTATTTGGTGGGCTTTTACTGCGTCCGCTCCTATCCCTGCCCATGATACTCCGATCAGGAGTGAATCAGCGATCGATCCCTCGCTCTGGAAAGTTCGTTCTCGCTACTCCTATCGTGTTGCATGGGCCTAAAGGCGAGCTACAGAGCAGCCACGACCGACGCGCAACCTAGACGCTTTTTCATTGTCCGGATCGTCTCCTTCTTTGCTCTTGTACCTTCGCCTGCGAAGGGCTATTTTTATTATCTCTCTTCTCTGTATATGAAGTCAATATAAAAGAACGGGGTGCCGGGTTCGTCCAACATTGAGCACCCCATTCTTTCCGAGGGATTTCCCGCCACCTATCTTTTCGGGAACTATCGTCTCTCCTTTCAGCCCTCGAATGAGAGAGCTGTTTTTATTATCATCATTCTTCTTTAAAAGTCAAACAAAAAACTCCGATTTCTCAGAGCTTTTTGTTTAACTTTTTGTAGTTGCTGATAGTAATCCTAGGTTTCTTGCTCTCTTGATCGCATTAGCAACTTTTCTTTGATGAAACAGGCATAATCCGCTTGCTTTCCTTGATCTTATCTTTCCCAGTCCTGTTACAAATTTTTTAATCAGTTTTACGTTCTTAAAATCAATTTCTCTAGAATTCTGTTTACAGAAATAGCATTCCATAGGTTTAAGATTTAAAATGGTATGTCGCTTACGTCTATATTCTCCTCTTCTTCAATTATTGGTATATCGTCTTCAGCCGGAGCGCTTTTATCAGCAGCAGGAGCCACATTCTGTTTTATTCCCTTAGGTCCTAATTGCAGAACCTCTGTAACTATTTCAGTAGTTGATCTTTTGTTTCCTGCCTTATCCTCCCAAGCTCTAGTTGATAGCCTTCCTTCTATTAAAACCAATGAGCCCTTGGTCAGATATTGAGCAGCAACATTAGCTAATTTGCCCCAAGCAACTATTCTGTGGAATTCAGCTTTCTGTTGTTTTTGCCCGCTCTGCTTATCAAACCAAATCCTATTCGTAGCCATTCTGAAACTGCAAACTACCTGACCTGTCTGAGTTGTTCTGGTCTCAGGATCAGCAGCTACGTTTCCTAAAAGAAAGACTTTATTTAGATTCATATTATTCTTCTCCCAATATCTCGTCTAATTTTTTGTCTAAACTCTCTAACTCGACCTTTCTTTCTTTAATTGGTTCTTCTTTGGCTTCTTCCTCTATCTGAGCTATTGTCTCTTCCGCCTTTTCTATGGCTTGCTTTCTGAAAGCTCCTCTTTCTGGCTTAGGAGCTGATATTTTTTTAGCAAAGATAATATGATTGATAATTGACTTTTGGTTTTCAAAGAATTTCATCAAACTTAATACCTTATCCGGTTGAAAATTTAAATCAAAACTTCCCATATAGGCAGTAGAAAAACCATTGACCGGATAGTCCAGTTTTATCGGCATAGCTGAAACCTCTGTCTTTATCTCTCCTTGATTGTCGGAGATAAACACCTTAAGATCTTGGATTGTATTGTTTAATTCCTCCTCTGAAACATTAGGAGAAATTAACAATGTTAATTCGTAAAGTTTCATATTGTGTTTCTATACTATCAATAAATGTATTAATGGTCAAGTAAAAATAGTGTATCCCCGCCGCTCTTACCTCCCATAGAACGGCGGGGACTACGTATTCACGCTTGAGGGAAGGGGAAGTTGACAACGTAGACTTCCCCTCCCACTTGAAGGAAAATCGGATAGCGGAGCGATTGATCGCTCATGTGGGGTTTGGCGTAACGATGGAAGGAAATCCTCCAGATCTTGTGCTCTCCGACGATGATCACGTTGCGGATGCCAGGGATGGAGCGGATTTCTCTCAACAGCCACATAGCCAAGATGTCGGCTTGTGCTTGTGGAATTGCCAACCCCAGCTTCGCCAGTTGTGCTCTGGGCCTTCCTCTTTAGAACATCCCAAGCGTTCACGAATCCGATTGTTCCACATACGGCAGGGATCTCAACCTTCATGGTTATTCTCTCCATTTTTCCGTTTCACCTCCTTCCTTCGTGTGAATTTTAAACCAGAGAACACGGTTGTTCTCCGTAGCTGCTTTAAATCTTAAGCATTTTCTGCAAAAAGTCAAATTAAACCTCAATAACTACAGGTAAAATCATTGGCCTTTTCTTTGTTTTCTGGAACAAGAAGTCGCCCAATTTATTCCTTAAAACATCTTTAACATAGGTCCAGTTAGTGCTTTGATTCTGGCCAGCAGTTTTGTTTATCAAAGTAATTGTCTGTTTTCTTGTCTGAGCTAATAAATCCTTAGATTTTCTTAAATAAATGAATCCTCTTGAAATAATATCAGGAGAACCGATTACTTTTCCTGTTTGAGCATTAACAACGGCAATAATTACAAAGATTCCATCATTAGCCAGGGCTTGTCTGTCTCTTAAAACAACCTCTCCCATATCTCCGATGCCAAGTCCGTCAACCATGATATAGTTAGAAGCAATCTTACCTTTTTCTATAGTCATCTTTCTTCCAGAAAGATTAGCAATTTCTCCATTTTCTACAACCTTGATATTCTCTGGCTTGATTCCCACCTTTTTAGCTAATTGAGCATGGTTGTATAACATAGAGAATTGTCCATGCATTGGGATGAAGAATTTAGGTTTGAATATCTCCATCAATTGCTTTAATTCATTTCTGTAAGCATGACCGGAAGCATGGATATCCATCATCTTGTAATGATAGACCTTAGCCCCTTGCCTATATAGTTCATCTTTTAATCTTTGAACCGTTCTTTCATTTCCAGGAATCACGGAAGAAGAGAAGATAACGCTATCTCTTGGATTAATCTCAAGATGTTGATATTCCCTATTGGCTATCCTCATTAATACTGCCTGCTCTTCTCCTTGGGCTCCAGTGCAAAGGAACGTTATCTTTTTATCAGGAATCTTTCCAATGCTTCTTGGATAGATAATAGTTCCTTTTTTGGCTTTGATATACCCAAGCTTTTTACAGATTTCCACATTAGTTTTTAAACTGTATCCGTCAATTGCAACAGTTCTTTTGTACTTTTCAGACAAAGCAATAATCTGTTGTACTCTATTAATCAAAGAGCCAAAACTGGCAGCAATGATCTTTCCCTCTGCTTCCGCAAAAATCTTATCCAGATTTTCCATAATGGTTCTCTCAGACAGTGAATGCCCTTCTTCTTCTGCGCAAGTAGAATCAGCCATTAAAAGAGTTACTCCTCTTTTAGCTAGAGTGCTCAGCTTGTTAAAATTGGTTGGAGTATCATATACCGGATCAGGGTCAAATTTAAAATCAGAATTCAAAACAATATTTCCAACAGGGGAATTGATGAATAATCCGAAAGTATCCGGAATATTATGATTCTGTTTAAAGAATTCAACAGTAAACGGCCCCAATCTTATCTTATCTCCGTCTTTGATTTCCTCAACTTGCAATTTCTTTAAATGAGAAAAATCCTCTTGTCTTCTTAAAATGATTGCCTTTGTCAGGGCTCCGGCAAACATTGGAGGGTAATGAAGCTTCTCAATCAGATAGGGGACAGCCCCTATATGATCATAGTGGCCGTGAGTGAATATTATTCCAAGAATATTTCTTTCTTTACCCCTTAAATAGCTGATATTGGGAATAATATAGTCTATCCCGGGCATGTCTTCCCCCGGCATTTTAAATCCCATATCAACTATTAATATTCTTCTTTTATACTCAAAAAGGGTCATATTTCTGCCTACTTCCCCCATTCCTCCCAAAGGAATGATTTTTAAATCCTCCTCTCTATGAGGAGTTCTATGAACTTTTTCTGTTTTTGTAGTTTCCATAAACAAATTGCGCAACAATTAATATATATCTGTTGTGCGAGATATTTTAATTATTTTAGAAATTTACTAGTGCCCTCGGCTGGATTTGAACCAGCACGACCGTGAGGTCCTTGGCTTCTGAGACCAAGGTGTCTGCCAATTTCACCACGAGGGCTTATTGGTCAGTTGTTTTAAACGAACGCTGAGTATGTAAATACCAATTTTGGATATCGGCGAACCTTTCAGAAGGGTCAGCTATTAATTGAGGATTGATTCCCTTTATTTTATCAGAAACAAAATATGTGTAATCAGGATTGCACAGAAATATTGCTGGTATGTCATCTAAGAGAAGCTTTTGAGCTTCTTCTAGTAGAGAAATCTTCAAAAGAGAATTTTCCTCTATCCTAATATCTTCTAGCAATTTGTCAACCTTTTTATTACTATAATTGGCCAAATTAAGCCCAGGATAGTTTTTCTGGGTTGAGTGCCAGAAAGAATACGGATCAGGAGTTATACTTAATAGTTGGCCGAATATCAAGGCCTGGTAATTCCTATCTTTTATTGTTTCCTGCTTAATTTTAGTTAATTCAAATGATTCTATCTCTGTAGTAATGCCGATTGCTTCCCATTGTGTCTTAATCTCCTTTGCGATTGCTTGCAGCAATGGATCATTGCTGATAGTTAAAATCATTTTGACCGGCTCTTCTTTGGCAGGAGTGGAAGAACAAAGTTCATTTAATTTCTTTCTGGTGGCTGATCCTACTTTTCCGTTTCCTTTAGTGATTCCTGCTGGTTTTAATATATCATCGGGATATTTATTCTGAAAAGCGATTACTGCATCTCTAGTTTCCTGGCCAAAATATCCCGTGATTTTCTGGCTCGGATAGATATCTGGGAAATTAGACAGGCATTTCTGGAGTTTTTCAACTTCTATTCCCTTGGATCCAAAGGAAAGATCCTTAGTAATTACCTGAGTTGTTGCTTTGGTAACCTTTACCCAGAATCCGTCTTTTAATTCAAAACCCAATTGTCCTAATATCTTTCTTGCTTGGCTGGCATCATATTTGATTGCATTGCTCGGTGTTTGCAGATTGAATATGTCTGGAAGGAAAGGAGATATGACAATTTCTCCATCATTATTCAATACTTTTTCCTTAACATCCTTGATATTAGTAGCATAGGCGAGGGCTAAGCGGAAATCGGTATTCTGCAGATTGGTATTTTTATCCGGATTAAAAAATATCGCAAAATATCTTGGCATTGTAAAAGCATATTCATTAAACCTTTCGTAGCTATTCTGGCTCTGAGGATACGCCGGAGCCATTGCATTGATCATTCCTGATTTGGCAGCAGAAATGAGATTGTCTTCATTATCAAAGAAAATTAATCTGACCTGGTTTAATTTTGGCTTCTCTGAATAATAGTGATTATTTTTTTCCAGAACTATTCCCTTGATCTTCCCATCATTGGTTTTTATCAATTCATTAAACCTGAATAATCCAGATCCTATAGGTTTAAAATTATATGCCGACAATGGGAAATTTTCAGCGGAAACGTTTTCCCAGATATGGGCGGGGATGATTTTAACTGTTAAGTTCTCCAAGAATCCGGGATATGAATTCTTCAAAACAAATCTTAATTTCTGATCAGAAATTACCTGCACTTCAACGCTCAGCCATTTAGCCAGAAGGGGACTCTTAAAATCAGGATTTTGGATTGTCTGTATTGTAAAAGCTACATCTTTGGCTGTTAATTTCTCATTGTCATGGAAGCGCACATCATCTTTTAGCTCTATATCATATGTCTTTCCCTCGTCTTTCACCTCGTATTTTTTAATCAAATCCAGTTGTAAGTTTCCTTGAGAATCATATCTCATTAATCCTGAAAAGATTAAATTGGTGATGTCCCTGTCAACATCATTGCTTTCAGCATATATGGGATTAATGTATCTTGGCTGCCCGACAATACCTTCAATTAAAGTTCCCCCTTCGCCAGGAACAATATTTGTATGCTTATAGTAAAAGTCAAAGATCAAAAGAAGGCCGAAGACAAGGATTAGGCCAAGACATATGCAAAAAGAGATAAACTCCTTTTGATTGAAGGCCAAGATCGGCCTTAACCAAGTATGCTTACGATAAAGCTTGGATTTTAAATTTTGTAACTTAAAATGTGATTTACTCACGAGAGCAATTTAAATTATTTCGAGAAATACAGATTAAGCAGAGCTAAGATGATAAAAGCAGCGCCTAAAAAGATTGTAAGGTAAAGGATTTTTTTCTGCAGGCCTCTTCTGCTTCCATAAAATGAGCTTCCTTCCTGTCCGAAAGCAGAACCCAAAGCAGAACCTCTTTGCTGCAGCAACACAGTCACTACCAAAGCACAAGAAACTACTATTTGAGCAATCATCAATATTGTATTCATATTATTCTTTCTTAAATGATTTCGTTGCAGAGTATAGCATAGCGCTGAAGAAAGATACAACTATTGTTGTAAATAGCAGCGGTAGCCAACCCCCTGAGACGATAAATTCATTGGCGAATATATATTTTGTTAAGATAAACACTAATCCCATATTAATTACCAATCCGAATAGTCCGAAAGTTATCAATTTCAATGGGAAGAAGAAAAAATGAAGGATCGGTTTTAAGGCGAAATTAAGAATTCCCAAAACTACGCCTGCCAGTAAAAAGATTTTTACCGGACCGGTAAACTGTATTCCGGGTATGAATTTGCAGGAAAGAAATAAACTTAACAGTCCTGCAATAATTTGGAGAATTAAATTCCTCATTTGTATATATTCAATATATCAAAAAAAAAGAAGAGGGTCAATAAACGACGGGGGAGGCAGTAGCAACCTACTGCCTCCGGGGTGCGGTGGAGATAAACACGCGCTTCGTTTCAACTCCTCCCAGTGCCTGAGCAACATCTTCTCGCGAGGGACGATAGAGGTCGAAAATCTTGACGATCTCGCCAAGCTCTTCCTTAGTGTATCCGCACTTCCAAACTATGTCTGGAAGATGAGCTGCGCTGATCTTCTCTGGATGGAGTCTTGGGTCAACGACCTCAGCCGTCCACGTGTTGTTCTCCCTGTCGTGCCAGATTCTGAAGAGAGGGTTGGACTTTCTCCTGATTCTGAGCACTTCAGAGAAACCCACAACATCTCCGCTCTTATCCGTGAACACCACGAACCGACGATTGGGTCTTTTCATCTTCACCTCCTCCGCACTAATGTGCGTTACTTTCTCCTATTTTGTTTATACTTCATTGTCATGCTTTGTCAAACAAAAGGGACGCCCTGAAGAGCGCCCCAGAGGCTTTCGCCCCTTTGGATCTACGCCGGTCAGGAGTTCCCAGACCTCGTTTGTAATGATCTGCGCGAAGCGATCTGCTTCTTGCTCCGGCAAACCACTTACTCCGATCTGGAAGATCCTGTTCCTTTCTTGGCCGTTGCGCCGAGCCCTAGAATGGGCCTGATCGAGTGCCCTGTAGGCGGACCGAAGGGTCCATGGTTCACATAGGGCGAACCACCTAGCTACAGAATGGTCAGGTGTTCTGAGGTCGAGCGCGACGAAAGCAACAGATGGAAGTCCATACCGTCTCATGGCCAGAGCTAGTGCCACTCTGTAGTGAGACAGCACTAAACACAGAGCAGTTGAAACATCCATGGTCCCTCCTTGGGCATAGATACTGCGAATTCCGTTTTGAAGTGCAACTGAAATGAGATAACATTTCAGCATGAAAACATATCATCATTTAAGCCAAAACGAGAGGGACAGGATCCATGCCCTCTTGTCTTCTGGCCATAGTCAAATAGAAGTGGCCCAAGTCTTGGGAAGAGACAAGGGGACCATTTCAAGAGAGCTGGTAAAAGGTTGTATGAAGAATGGAGCATACAGAGCGTCATATGCTGATCATAGGGCGTACGTTCGAAGGAAATACGCCAGATACCAAGGCAAAAAGATATGCGAAGACAAGAACCTGGAAGTATTCATCATTAAAGGGCTGATTCTTGATTGGAATCCTGATGAGATATCTGGAAGGATGAAGGAGCAAAACAAGCCCTTTTACGCCTCAAAAACAGCCATATACGAATGGCTGTACTCAATACATGGTCAAATGTATTGCTGCCTTCTTCCTTCAAGACAATATATGAAGAAAAAGAGAAAAGGGAAGAAAAAGGATAGGAGGGAAATGATACCAAACAGAGTCGGGATTGAACAAAAACCGCTTGATTACGGGACAAAAGCAGGAGATATGGAAACAGATACCATTGTTTCAGGAAAGAGAACTAAGAGCACAACAGGCATAACAGTAGTAAAGGATGTTTTTTCTAAATTGGTTGGATTAAGAAAAATATCAAGTATAAGGCCAGCTTTAAATGAGGAAGCTATTGACGATATCATTGTCAATCTCAGGGCGAGATATCTGTTAAGGGACAATGGGATAGAGAATAAGAATCATGAGCAAGCATTAGTTCCTAGCTTTTTTTGTCATCCTCTCTCAGCCTGGGAAAAGCCGCATGTGGAAAATGAAAACAAGGGGCTCAGAAAATACTTTCCCAAGGGATGCGATTTGAGCGGATATTCACAAGAATACATTTCTCTAGTAGAATGGCTCTTAAACAACAAGCCCAGGAAATGCCTGGGATATAGGACTCCGTACGAGGTTGCGAAAGAAAGCGGACTAATCCGAGAACCATTAAAGGTCAACCGATATTCAATTAATGTAGATAATTTTAATTGCTCATCAGTTGCACTTCGGGGGTGAACTTGCCGATGTGCTATAATCGTTATCTTACTGATAATTTAATTTTTGTCAACTACAATCTAGTATTTATCACATCCACAGAGAAATCAGTTGGATCAACATTTACTATA
>Ga0268276_1003511_pt1 | contig 12073 bp, 13 predicted proteins | sample saktaG_4_FD_190145 | JGI IMG/M metagenome (GOLD analysis project Ga0268276, IMG submission 190145) | Saline water microbial communities from Sakinaw Lake, British Columbia, Canada - sak_2010_1_5_45m | ecosystem: Environmental > Aquatic > Non-marine Saline and Alkaline > Saline ...
TAACCTCCGCCGGTATCTTTAATTTCAGAGCTCAAAAGGAATAGTACCGACGATACCATGACCGTTAAGACTATCATCATGATAAAAGTTGTGATGAGGATGAATCCGCGGCGGTCGCCCATACTAGAGATCCCTCTCTTCAGTGTTTGTCCGGAGCCTGAAAGTCTCGTTATTATCCGAGGCGGTCACGTCTATGCCTACGACTTTAACCTGCGAAGCCGTGACCGGGAACCCTAAAAGGGCATTACTTGAGTTGTAATAAGAAAAAGCGGCGGTAGTTACTGAATGTATCGCAGGTACCGTTATTGTGTCTATGCGGTTTAGCGGATTTCCCGCTACCCCGCCCCATAAATACTGAATAGTTTCAACCAGGCCATCGCCGTTAGTATCGGCGGTGAATGTCACGCCGGCGGCTGTGGCGCTCGTGATCGATACGGCCTGGCGCAGCTCGGCGCCCATCTTTATGACCGCGCGGTCGATCTCAGTCTTTACGCCGGATCTTACGATTTGAGAGGTAGAAGTTTTTATCCCGACAATATATACGCTCCATGTGGCGATAACTATCATCGGGATGAGCATTATGACCGCCAGGACCTCAAGAAGCGTAAAACCATCCCGGGATCTAAAGGTTGGAGGCATACGTTACCAGACTCATGCTAGTTTCAACCGCTTTATTGAACCAATAGACAGTGACAGTTACTTCTTTCAAATTTGTGACGGGGGTAGTGAAAGTGACCTCGCGTGTAAATCCTGTAAACCCAGGAACTGCCGCCTTGGACTCTGCTACAATGCCGGCGTAATTTGCATAGTCCAGATTACGGATAAGTTCCATCTTTTCCTGCGCGAGATTTACAGCGATTATCTCATTCTCATTTATACCGCTTGTAAAAAGTCCTGAGCTCAAGGCCTGCAAAAGAAATACAAGCCCTGAGCCCATGATAAGGACCGTGATTAAAACTTCAAGCAGCGTAAAGCCTTTTTTACCCGTACGAACTCCTTTATCCGCCGGACCCGGTCGGGCCGTTAGAGACATAGATATCGTCGCCGGGACCGTCGATAGCGCCTGTGGTGGCGTTAATTTCCGTGATATCGGCTGTTCCGTTAGGGCCTACCGAGAAGATGACATAGTATGGAGCGTTCAGTATGTACTGGTAGTCATTCGCCGAAGCGAATGCATCCTTCGGGGCAACCGCTACGACCTGCGGTACGGCGGCGCTAAGCGTGGCTGTAGTGAGATTTGCAGGATACCCGGTGTGGTGTATCCGGTAGCTCTCAGCCGCTGTCTGGAGCGTTCTTAATTCGCCTTTAGCTTTCGCGTAGTTTCCCTCGTCCTTCATACCTTTGAATCTCGGTAATGCAATGCCTACCAATATCGCAATTACTGCGATGACTATCAGGAGCTCCAGTATCGTGAAGCCCTTATTTGACCTTAATTTTAAAAACATATTATCCTCCTTGTATTTGGGCGAACTACCCGCCCGATTGTACCGTACCATTTGAAACGTAGATATCGTCACCGGCAGATCCGGCTAATACACCCGCGTCACTTATCCCTGTGATCGTCGCCGTGCCACCCGGCCCGACGGAGAATATGATGTAGTAGTTACCGTTCGTCGACTTGAAATATTTGTAGATCGTCGTGCCGAAAGCGTCGATCGGAGAAGTGGCTATTATTTGAGGGGTGGCTCCGGTCAGGTTCCCGTCTATATTGGTCGGGTACGCGCTTGAATTGTGGAGGTAGTAACTCTCTACGGCTGTCTGGAGCGTCCTTAGCTCACCCTTCGCCTTAGCGTAGTTACCCTCATCCTTCATGCCTTTGAACCTCGGTAATGCTATGCCTACCAATATCGCGATGACCGCGATGACTATCAAGAGCTCCAATATCGTGAAGCCCTTATTTGACCTTAACTTTAAAAACATATTACCCTCCTTTTATTTTTTAAGCGCTATGTAGAAAACTATTACGCTTAACACTACCAATATTATCCCGCTCACCGCGTGCGCGGAGCGCATTTTGTCCTCGATCGGCAGTACGGCCGTATTCAGGAAATCAGACACCTTCTTTACCATGTTTGGCGCCAGTAACAGAAGCCCTCCGAATATTAACAGTATTATTGCGGATCCGATCAAAAATATATCCATACAGGTTCCTCCTTTCGCTAGATTTCTAATGTCTTATAGTTTTTACCATGTCAAATATGGGCATGAGCATCGAGGCCATTATGACGCCGACCATCGCGCCCAATATTACTAAAAATATCGGCTCTATCACCGTGGTCAATTTCTTTACGGCGTAATTTACAGTCATGTCATAAAAATCGGCGATCTTATTCAGCATATCGTCCAGGTTTCCGGTCTCCTCGCCGACCGACACCATCTGGATGACATCCGGTGGGAACTCTCCGCTTACCTTCATCGGCTCGGTCATCCTCTCGCCCTTCTCGACATATGTTCGTATATTGGTTATTGCCTGCGCCAATACCTCGTTACCCGCTACTTCCCTTGTTATATCCAGCGACTCCAGTATCGGTACGCCGCTCGACAGGAGAGTTGAGAGAGTCCTCGAAAATCTGGCAATGGCGACTTTTTTATAGAGAGGCCCGGTTATAGGAAGGCGCAGTTTTAGCGTATCGACCAGATACGCCCCCTTCTTAGTGGTCGAGTAGAATTTAATACCTATCGCGATCGCGGCGGCGCCTATTATTAAAAGATACCAGTAGCGTTTTATTATGAGGCCGGCATTGTAAACTATGAGCGTCGGCGTAGGAAGCTTTACCCCGGCTTTCATATATAGCTCGGCAAACTGCGGTATTACAAACGTCACTATAATGACCATGACTGATATACCGGCCGTCATAAGTATCATCGGATAAAAAAGCGCGCCTTTTACCTTTTCCTTTAAGTCCTCCTGGCGCTCGAAGAAGCCTGCATAGCGCATCAGGACCTGGTCTAGATTGCCGCTCGCCTCACCGGCCCTTATCATATTCACGAAGAGTCTAGGAAATGTATTGGGATATGAAGCGAAAGCCTGTGACAGGCTCATTCCGCTTTCGACCTGTCTTGCGACATTACCTATCATCCCGGCCAGGCGCTTATTGTCGGCCTGCTTTGCCAGAGTTGAGAGGCTCATCATTATTGGTATGCCGGCGGTGATCATGTTAGACAGCTGAATGTAGAATATTAGCATATCGTCGGACTTTATGCGCTTAAACTTTTCCAGCATAGAGCTTACGTTCAATCCGGGCTTAGCTTCAGTGACCTTAGTAGTCATGAAACCCATCTTCTGGAGTTTTTCTACAAGCTCCGTCTTTGACGGAGCTTCCATTGAGCCGGCCACCCTTTTCCCCGCGCCGTCTCTTGCCTGATATGAGAATAGTGCCATTTTAGCCTTCCCTTGTGACTCTCAAGACTTCCTCTACGGTAGTGATGCCTTGCTTTATCTTGTCAATGCCGTCTTCCATAAGCGTCACCATTCCGGTGGCTATAGCGAGTTTTCGTATTTCGTCCGAAGAGGCCTTTGAGACTATAGCGTTTCGTATTTTGTCGTCGGGTATCATGAGCTCATATATACTTATCCGACCTTTATAGCCGGTACTCAGGCATTTATCGCAACCTTTACCGCGGTAGAACTCGAGTTTATCATTCCCGGATAATCCTATGTCGGTTAAAGCTTCTTTGGAAGGAGTATACTTTTCTTTACATTCCGGGCATATTTTACGGACAAGCCTCTGCGCCAGGACTCCAATGAGAGAGGACGATGCTAAAAATGGCTCTAGCCCCATGTCTATGAGGCGCGTAACGGCGCCGGGCGCGTCATTTGTATGGAGAGTTGAAAAGACGAGGTGCCCTGTGAGCGCGGCTTGTATCGCTATTTCGGCCGTTTCGAAATCCCTTATTTCGCCCACCATTATTATATCCGGGTCTTGCCTCAGAATAGAACGAAGCCCATTGGCAAAAGTAAATTCTATCTTCGTCTCTACCTGTATCTGGCGTATGCCGGGGAGTTTATATTCCACAGGATCTTCTACAGTTACTATATTTTTTTCAATAGTGTTTATCTTCGATAATGATGCATATAGGGTCGTCGTTTTTCCGCTTCCAGTCGGGCCGGTGACAAGTATTATTCCGTGAGGCCTCGTTATAAGCTTGTCAAACGCCGGAAGCATCGTCTTAGAAAACCCAAGCTGATCTAGTCCCAGTAGCGCGCTTGTGGAGTCCAAAAGTCTTAAGACGACGTTCTCTCCGTATATAGTAGGAAGGCACGATGTTCTTACGTCGACTTGCTTACCTTCCATCTTTATCGAGAATCTGCCATCTTGAGGGAGGCGGCGCTCGGCTATATCGAGGTTAGCCATTATCTTTATCCTTGATATTATGGCCGACTGTAAGTGCTTGGGGGGCGAGTCTATTTCGCGCAAAATGCCGTCCACTCTGATGCGGATCTTAAGATCCATCTCTTCAGGCTCTATATGAATATCGCTTGCGCCTTCTTTTATGGCCCTCATTATTATCAGATTGACGAGCTTTATGACGATAGGCTCTTCCACTATGCCCTGGAGCTTCTTTACATCCGGCTCCTTACCGCCCGACAAACCGAATTTATCTTCGCCCATCGATTTTATCAGATCTTCCATCGAGCCCTTTGCGCCGTAGTGCTCGTTTAAGGCTTTCTTTATCTCTACATCTGTCGCCACGGCAGGTTCTACCGTAAGCCCAGTAGCTGATCGTACCTCGTCTATCGCGAATATATTCCAGGGGTCCGTCATGGCGCAGGTCAGGCGGTTACCGATCTTTAAGACCGGTATGACGCCGTATTTACGCGCTATGGTTTCGGGGACGAGCTCTATTATTTTAGGGTCTATTATGTAGTTTGAGAGTTCCATCCTGGGGATGCCCAGCTTGTCGCTTATGAATTGGACAAGGTCGCCCTCATCCATCGCCCCCATCTTTACGAGTGTGGTACGCAGCCGCTGACCCGATCTCTTCTCCTCATCCTGCGCCTTCTTCAGCTGCTCGGTAGTAATTATGCCTTCGTCTAAAAGACTTTCGCCAAGCGATTTCTTCTGCTTACCCATTCAATAGTTCCTTTATTTTAGACAGAAGCGTCTCCGGCTCAAATGGCTTCGTAATATAAGCGTCCGCGCCGGCATCTTTAGCCATCTTCATGTCCTCGTCCTGAGCCCTTGCGGTGAAAATAATAATAGGTATTTTAGAATATCTTGCATCCGATTTTAACAGGGCGCATACTTTATAGCCATCCATCTTTGGCAACATGAGGTCTAGTATTATAAGATCCGGTTTTTCCTTCTTAGCTTTTTCATAGCCGTCCTGGCCATCGTAGGAGCTTATTACCGTATAGCCGTTTGCCTCTAATCTAAATCCTATGGCTTTTGAAAGATCTTTTTCGTCTTCAATAAGCAATATTTTCTTACCCATTTAACCTCCATTCACAATCCTTTATCGAGTTTTTTCCCCAACATCTCTATGGCGGATTTTAATGCAGGAACGACTTCGGAATACGCGCTTAATTTCGGTATAAACGCGTGTATACCGAGTTTGTCTGTGTCCTCCATCGTCTTTGTATTGGGATAAGCGGTGAACATTATAACGGGGAGTTTCTTATCAAATTTGCGTATTTCCTTTAATGTCGCTACGCCATCCATCTCCGGCATCATATAGTCGAGCACCATTATATCCGGTTTTTCCTCTTTGACTATAGTAATGGCAGCTCTGCCCCCGGACGCTTTCAGCACAGTGCACCCCCAATTTGATATCCTTAGCGCCATAAGCTCCAGAAAGTCCGGCTCATCATCAACTATCAGGATTTTAAGTTTTGGCATCATTCCTCCTTAAGAAACTTCTTTATTTTAGGTAGAAGCTCGGACGGCTCGAAGGGCTTCGTTATGTAGTCGTCCGCTTTCACGTCCTTTGCCATCTCCCTATCGGCGTCGCCGGCCCTCGCAGTAAGTATTATAACAGGAACTTTCGCGAAGTTCTTATCAAATTTAAGCATTCCGCAGACCTTATATCCGTCAACCTTCGGGAGCATCAGGTCGAGTATGAAGAGATCCGGCTTCTCGGTCTTCGCTTTCGCAAGGGCTTCCTGGCCGTCCATAACCGCCACTACGATATATCCGGCATCTTCAAGCGTCGATTTCAATATTGCCAGTATCGTGGGGCTATCTTCGGCTATCAGTATTTTTTTCATTTTGCCTTTTTAGTTTTCTTTGGCTATCAATTTGAATAACTCGTCAATTATCCCTTCAAGAGGCACTATGTGATCGACGCATTGACATTCTATGGCAACCTTATTCATTCCGAATATGATCGACGTCTTCTCATCCTGCGCTATCGTATGACCTCCAGCGTCCTTTATCGCCTTCATTCCTATGACGCCGTCCCTGCCCATACCGGTCATTATGAGTCCTATTGCATCTTTTCCATAAACTCTGGCGACGGAGCTCATCATGGCGTCTATAGATGGAATATGCGTTATCGCTTTATCGGTATTCGCCGTTAATCGGATCCTGCCATTATCGCCGGCCTCCATATGGAAATCATCCGGAGCTATAAAAATGGTAGAGGCCTTTATCTCGTCCCCTTCCGCGGCTACTTTAATCGCGGACTTTGTGGTGTATTTAAGCCATTCGACCAGCCCTTCTATAAAACCTTTTGACATATGCTGGACCACCAGTACGGCGCCCGGAAAATTAACAGGTACGTGGGCCAATAGAACTTGTAGGGCCTGAGGACCCCCCGTAGATACTCCTATGGCTACTACTTTAAGATTTTCCGGTCTTTTAAAACTCCTTGCCGGAATAGGCGGCCGTATTTTAAAGCGGCGTATAGGCCTGACGCGGGAGGCTATCTTTACCTTACTTAAAAGATCACTGGCTATAGCGTTCATATCGCCGGTCACGGGAACGAAGTCCATGGCGCCTATAGTTAAGGCCTGGATTATTACCTTCATATCCATGCTGCTTACTACGACTATAGGTATGGGGTTCTCTTCCATTATACGCGCGACGGCCTCAAGCCCGTCCATCATTGGCATCTTAAGGTCCATTGTGATGACGTTTGGTTTCAGGGCAAAGGCTTTTTCAACACCTTCCATGCCATTCTTTGCCATTCCGACGACCTCGATCGACCCGTCGGATTCAAGAATAGACTTCAGCGCGTCGCGAACAAGCGCAGAATCGTCGACGATGAGTACTCGTATTTTATCAGCCATAATTTAGCCTAGTAACCTTTCGATTGTATCCAGCAATATATCCGAAGTGAATTCACTCTTCAGTAAGTATGCGTCCGCTCCTGCTTCCAGGCCGCGCCGCTTATCTGCGTCGGACTCGCGGGTCGTGACGATTATTACAGGTATGTCCTTATATATCGCGTCTTTTTTGAGACGCGTCGTCAGTTCAAAACCGTCCATCCTCGGCATGAGCACATCCGTTATGACGAGATCGAACCTCTCCTGGGTCGATCGGTCAAGCGCCTCTTTTCCGTCACGCGCAATTACGACCGAATATCCCACCGATTCAAGGATATTCTTCTCAAGCATCGCCGTCGTCAGGGCGTCCTCAGCTAAGAGTATCGTCTTCTTGTGCTTGCCGCGCGTTTCAGTAGCGCGCGCGCCGACCGCGGCGCTTTGAGAAGACCTTCTTATCACTATGCCTTCGGCAGAGTCTATTATAGACGGTATATCAAGTATCAATATGACCTTGCCGCTCCCCAGTATCGTGGCTCCGGAGATGTTCGGGGTTTTGCTTAAGGGATCGCCGATTGCTTTACCCACTATATCCTGATGGCCCAGAAGCTTATCTACCAGAAGGCCTATCCGCTTTTCTATGGACTGCACTATGACTACGGGAAAATAATTCTTTTCGATTATTCCTTTTTTAGGCAGGCCGAAGAGGTCGGTCATCCGCACGAGCGGGAGTATGTGTCCTTTTACCGTTATAGCTTCTTTAGTTTCGACAGATTTAATATCCTGCGGATTTATCCGAATCGTCTCCACAACCCTTTCGACGGGTATCGCGAATGAGTCATCGCCGGCCGTTACCAGGAGACTACCGGTTATGGCGAGCGTAAGAGGCAGTTTTATTATGAACTTTGCGCCCTTGCCCGGCTTCGAGAATACCTCCGCCATGCCTTTAAGTGAACCAACCTTCTCTCTGACGACATCCAGGCCTACGCCCCTTCCCGAGGTCTCGGTCACGTCCTCTTTTGTAGTGAATCCCGGGGTGAATATTATCTGTAAAAGCTGTTCGTCGGAGATGTCGTCGATTCTGTCTTTCGAAACGATGTTCTTTTTTAAAGCTATACTCTTAACCTTCGCTAAGTCTATTCCGCGGCCGTCGTCGGAGATCTCCAAAACTACTTGAGATCCAAGCTGATACGCTGACAATAGCACATTACCGGCCCTTGATTTTCCTTCTCTCTCCCTCTCATCGGGAGATTCTATTCCGTGGTCCACGGTATTCCTTAAGAGATGCATAAGGGGTTCGCGCATCTCGTCGATTATTGATTTATCAAGCGCCGTATCCTCGCCTTTAAGCTCGAAAATTATCTCTTTACCCTTTTCCTGTGCCAGCGTACGCATCGCCCTCGGGAAAGTATTAAATAGGACCGATACCGGCACCATCCGTATATTCATGACCTCGGCTTGAATGCTCGAAGCAAGTAGATCAATATTATTGCTGACCGTACTTAAGTCCTTTAAGGTTTCACCCAGAGCGTCTTCTATATCTCTGTGTGATTCAATCTTGTTTCCGATAGTTTTTATTACGTCCCCAAGGCGTATCTTGGATATGAGCTGCTCTCCTGCCAGATTTACGAGTCTATCGAGACGGCTTGTGTCAACTCTTATACTTGTATCGGAACCGGCGGCATTGACTTGCGTTGTGCGGACTTCAGGTGTTTTAAAAGGGGTTCTTGCCTGCGGCGTTTCTTCGTGTTTTTTCCCCGGCCCGCCTTCTGTACTTGCCGGGGAGGGTCTTTCTTTTTTTTCTGTTCTTTTTCCCGCAAACACCGCATCCACCTCAGAACAGAGGTCATCCACAAATGGACGCGTTATCCCTTTACCTTCCCAGGTGATTTTGTCTTCCAGAAGAGGATCTATGGCGTCTATGCATTTTAGGAATACGTCAAAATGTCCGGCCTCAAGTTTCAAGCCTTCCTTAAGCGCCTTCTCCAACCCGTCCTCCATCTTATGCGCTATATCGGAGATGCGCTTATAGCCCATCATAGTTGCCGAGCCTTTTATGGTATGGGCTTCTCTCATCAGGGAATTTAAGAGCTCATGATCGGACGGCGTCTTCTCAAGTTTTATTAAGCCAAGGCTTAAGTTTTGAAGATGTTCGCGCGTCTCGTTCTTAAACTGTTCTATAAATTTTGATTTATCAAAAGGCATCCCGATCCTTTCGTTATTTCATCTTTTCAGTAAGAACCTTAAGCTCTTTTCCGAGCTCCGTCAGCTGTTTTACGGCGACCTGGCTCTGCTGGGCGCCTATCGCCACCTGCTTCATAGCCTCGTCGATATTTGACATCGCTTCGGCGATCTGCTTGGAACCCGCGACCTGCTGGGTGGTCGACATCGCGATCTCTTTCGACCGTTCGGCGGATTCCTGCGAGAGCTTCGACTCTTCATCTACGGAGTTGACACTAGTCTCCATCGACATGATAGCGTTTGACATTTCGTGCTGGATGAGCTCGATCAGTGCCGTGATATCCTTCGTGGACTTGGCGGTCGAGTCGGCGAGCTTTCGTATTTCGTCGGCCACTACCGTAAAGCCCCTGCCTTGTTCTCCGGCGCGGGCGGCTTCTATTGCCGCGTTAACCGCCAAAAGGTTAGTCTGGTCTGCGACGTCGTCTATAACTTCTGTGATCTTTCCTATTTTCTGGGACTTCTCACTTAAAGAAGTTATTATGTCGCCCGTCTTTGCCATCGCTTCTTTTATCTTAGCCATACCGGCAAGTGCGTGGGTTGCGACTTCGGAGACTCTCTTTATACTGTCTCCAACAGCCTCAGCGGACTTTGAAAGCTCTCTGGCGGCGGATGTAGTCTCAGATACCGCGGCGGACTGTTCTCTGGCGCCTGCGGCCTGCTGTTGGCTTGCTGCAAGTATCTCGCTTGAGGCGCTCGTTATCTGGGAGACGGCGTTAAAAAGCGTCCCTGTAGTCTTTGAGATCATCGAAATTATGAATATCATTATGAATATGCCCAGTAATATGACGCACAAGAGTAACATCCCTGTGATCATATTGGTCTTTCTCTCGATCGTGACAGCGTCATTTATATCCGCACTAGCCATCCGATGGCCTTCTTCCGACATCTTATTGTATTCGGTCTCGATGGAGTGACTGGTTTCGCGGGACGCTTGCATCGCTTCGTAAAGCTCATTCTCTTGCCTTGCTATATCTATGCCGGCACCTGACTTCGACAGCCCTTCTATGAATTTAACGAGCTCGGCTGTCATGGACGCATATGTAGTAATAAGTTTTTCCATTCGGTCAACTCGCGCAAGGCCCTCGGCGTCATTCTGTTTTAACTCCACGACGCCTATCTCTTTAAGGGCCTTCCGCATTCCTTCGATGTATAGATCATACCCCTTCGTTATATATGCATCTTTTGCTTTTTCAAAGCCTTCAGTTTTGTAGAATACCACAAGGTCTTTTTCCCTCCGGCGGGAATTTAAGAAATTTATTTCAAAATCGTCGGCTTTAACGGAGATGGCCGTCCCTACCTCATACGAATGGCGCCATGCATTGGAGACTTGACGTATCCCGGCAATGCCTACAACCCCGACCACAACTACCAGGATAAGCATCACCGATAGCGCTATAACAAGATTCTTTCTCATCTTTACTCCTTAGGTTATTTTAGACTTTGAATTTTTCTGCCATGCCGCTGAGTTCTTTTCCGAGCCCCGTCAGCTGTTTTACGGCAACCTGGCTCTGCTGGGCGCCTATCGTTATCTGCTTCATGGCATCATCAATATTTATCATCGCGTCGGCTATCTGTTTGGATCCAATTACTTGTTGCGAAGATGATAGCGATATCTCTTTTGATCTTTCGGCGGATTCCTGCGAGAGCTTCGCCTCTTCATCTACGGAGTTGACGCTAGTCTCCATCGACATGATGGCGTTTGACATCTCGTGCTGGATAAGCTCGATCAGTGCCGTGATATCCTTCGTGGACTTGGCGGTCGAGTCGGCGAGCTTTCGTATTTCGTCTGCAACTACCGTAAAGCCCCTGCCCTGTTCTCCGGCGCGGGCGGCTTCTATTGCCGCGTTAACAGCTAAAAGGTTAGTCTGGTCTGCGACGTCGTCTATAACTTCGGTGATCTTTCCTATCTTCTGGGACTTTTCACTTAAAGAAGTTATTATGTTGCCCGTCTTTGCCATCGCCTCTTTTATCTTAGCCATTCCGGCAAGTGCGTGGGTCGCGACTTCGGAGACTCTCTTTATGCTGTCTCCTACCTGTTCAGCGGACTTTGAAAGCTCCCTTGCGGCGGATGTAGTCTCGGATACCGCGGCGGACTGTTCTCTGGCGCCTGCGGCCTGCTGTTGGCTTGCTGCAAGTATCTCGCTTGAGGCGCTCGTTATCTGGGAGACTGAGTCCCGTAATTTTAAGATTATCGCATTTAGGTTTTTAGTCATGATGTTGAAGCTTGCGGCAAGCTGTCCGATTTCATCTTCTCCTATCACCGGCACATTCACGCTCAGATCTCCCGACGCTACCCTCGTAGCCGCCGTGGAAAGAGCTTTCAGCGGGTCCGATATTCTTTTAGATACGGCCATGGATATAAAAATTACGGCCGTTGCGAAAAATAAAGTTATAAATACCAATACTACGCTTAATTTGCTTAAAGGCGCCAGAGCTTCAGAAGCGTCTATCTCCGCTACCACGCAAAATTTATTCCCCGTGGCTATAGTGATGTCCTGGTCTACCGAATAATGGCCGAGAACTTTCTGCCCTCTATAATCTTTGAATATTCCCAGAGTGTCTTTGCCGACAAACGCCTGGCTAATCGCTTCGCTATCGACTTTTTGGTTCAATATGACCGAATCCCCT
>Ga0268276_1003512_pt1 | contig 12067 bp, 15 predicted proteins | sample saktaG_4_FD_190145 | JGI IMG/M metagenome (GOLD analysis project Ga0268276, IMG submission 190145) | Saline water microbial communities from Sakinaw Lake, British Columbia, Canada - sak_2010_1_5_45m | ecosystem: Environmental > Aquatic > Non-marine Saline and Alkaline > Saline ...
AGGAAGTTCTTTCTATAACAAGGAAATATTAAAAATTTAGAAACGGACTTGACAAATCATTTTTCTTTGCTATACTAAAGATGCCGTTGTTTTGAGGAGCTTGCTCCAATTAACAGCGGCATTTTTTTATACCTTACAATTATATTAATTAAAGCTTTTTAGGGCTTGACAGAATAAATACAAAAATTTATAATTAGGACATCTAACACGTGTAACTTGAAAATTAAATATAATTTTTGAAAAGGAGGGCAATAAGATGAAATTGTTTGATTTAGGTTCTAATAAGCTAGACCAGAAAAAATATGGATATAATCATAGTACGGACAATGCAACATTTCTCAAAAATGATACATTGATTGTTAGGGACAATAATAGATATATTATTTATTCACCATTTGCCAATATAATTACAAGAGTTTCCGAATTTCCTAAAGATGGGACAGTTTTAGAAGGTACTTTAAAACAAAAAGGGTTTTTTAAAACAGTTCCAGACACTATTCATCAAAATACCGAATGGAAAGGATTTAAGTCACTTACGCTTTTACTTACCAGAAAATGTAATTTGCGATGTATCTATTGTTACGCATCACCGTCTATAAATGGTCCAAGTATGCCTGATAATCTTGCAATGGATGCACTTAACTGGTTTGTGAAACAAAATCAGGGACCAAAAATTAGAATAACTTTTCATGGAGGAGGTGAACCTACATTAGAACAATGTCTTATCCAAAGAGTGGTAGCACGAGCAGAAGAAATTAAGGGAAATCGTTTAACTCATTATCTCATTGTTACAAATGGTACTGCTAAAAGAAGTTTTTTGGATTGGATGATGAATAATAAATTTGCCATTACTTTTTCTGTAGACGGACCTCCAGAAATCCAAAACAGAAATCGTCCTTTTTCTGACGGATCACCGTCAAGTCAAGTCGTTGAGGGTAATATCAGGTATCTTATTGCTAAGAATTATCCTTTGGGAATACGACTTACTTATTCCTCTAAAGATGATATAGTTCAAATAATTCAATATTTCGGGGAATTAGGCATTAAAAGAATTCATCTTGAACCACTTTTTCCATATGGGCGTTATTACAACAAAGTTCAATTTGGAAATGGTAGTAAATATAAGGTGTTTTCGCCAGAGACAGAAGATTTATTGGTCAAGTTTTTAAAAGCAATGGATGTTTGTAAAAAGTACGGAATGAAGATTTATAATGGGCATATCATGCATTTCAATAAAGGTATAGGTTATTTTTGCGGAGCCGCGAGTGGAAGAGCAATGCTTGTTACGCATGATGGTTTACTTACTGGATGTCTCGAAGTTGTTGATTCTAAAGATAAAGATGTAAAAATATTCAAAATTGGTAATTGGGTTCCAAATGAGAAAAGATTTGAAGTAGACATGGATAAGATTTCTGTTTTACAAAAAAGACACGCTGATTTTTTGCCTGTTTGTAGAAATTGTTTTGCACGATATGTGTGCGCAGGTGGTTGTGCAGTTAAGGCAGTGAGAGCGAATCAGGGATTCTTTGGGAGAGATATATCTTATTGTGATTTTACTCGGGCTTTTGTGCCAATTCTCGTTAAGAAAATCGCTGCTATCAGTAAAATCTAACAAGGAGGTGAGAATATTATGGTTATGAAAATTAGAGTTTCAAAAGCGATGTTTCTAAAAGAGCTGGCTCTGGGGATTATTACTACTGGTTCGTGCCCTGGAGATGATTGTAATGACGATACAGGCGATTGCTTACCAGCAGATTCAAGTTGTGGACAAGATTGTTAGGATTGTTTTTGTCCAAGCACGAGTGACGATTGTTATGATGATCAACAATAGATAACTACTTATCGTCATAGGGCTAAATCATAAAGTATGGTTTAGCCCTCTTTTTATCCATTTTAACCAATCTTTTTGGATTTCTTCTAATGATTTTTTAAATATATCTAAAGAAATCTTATCCTGATTTTTTGCCGAGTTTTTTAATTTTTTTAAAAATAAAATCATTTTTTTCCAACCATACCTTTTAACTAAATACTGAATAATACTTCCTGCCAAAGGATATAAATTTCCAGGCATACGTGTTTTCCATTCTTTCCATGATGTAGTTAAAATTACCTCAGAAAAGTTTAAAGAAAGAGCATGCTTTTTTTGATTGGTTTTTGTCCCATTAAGATATGTGCATAAACCTTCTTGCCATAAACCGTTGCCTGGCAGGTTTTTTGAATCATTAATTTTTCCAATAAGAACATGAGTTAATTCATGTCCTGGTGACTGATTAAGGTGTCCATGAATTTCTCTCATTTTTATAAAACAGGTAGCTGGAATGATTCCAATTTTTTTTCCTATTTCTATTGATGGATAAACAAAAAAACTAACTTTTGGCGGTTTTATTTTAAGTATCTTGGCGTTTTTTTTGTAAGCATTAAGTCGTTTTTTAAACCATTCATTGTCAATTTGAAAATCAGGATAAACGAAGAAAGTTATAAGACCAAAATTTCTTTTAGTCCAATTATTATAAAATCCTTGCTCTTTTAATTCTTTAACCCTTTGTTTTGTTTGAATCATTTAATCAAATATATTTTTATTTTTTTTTATCTCTTCATTATACCTTAATATTGTATTGATTAACATAAAAATGGGCTACATTTTTAAAAATATAGTATAATAAAACATAATAAGATTATGATTTTATTAAAGAACATTAGCAAAAGTTTTGGCGGGAAGGTTGTTTTAAAAGAAGTAAATCTGACAATTCCTAAAAAAGAACACATTGCTCTTGTTGGAAAGAATGGTTCAGGTAAATCAACGCTTCTTAGGATACTTGCCGGTTTATTAGAGCCAGATGATGGTAAGGTTGAAAATCCCCAAGGGTTAAGAGTTGGTTATTTTCCTCAAGAAATCCCAAAAAAGGATCAAGAGCAAACAGGAGAACAATTTTTTAATTCACTTTTGTCTCTAAATAAGGATAAGCTTTACGGAGAAATGGGTTTGTTTTTTAAAAAACTTCAATTTTCTCCAGAAAAATTTAAGCAAAAGATTGAAGATTTGAGTGGCGGTGAGAAAAGCAAGATTTTACTTATGCTTATTCTTAAATCTCCTGCGGACATTTTTTTGCTTGATGAACCGACAAATAATCTTGATTTGAGGGGATTAGTTGTACTGGAAGAATTTATTGATTCCAGTCAAAAAGGTTTTTTTATTGTATCACATGATAGAAAAGTGTTGGATCGTTTTGTGGAAAGTGTTGTTGAAATGAACGATCAAACCAATACAGTAGAAATTTATCATAATTACAGCTACAGTGAATATTTACATGAATGCAAAATGAAGGAACAGAGAGAACTGGATGTTTATAACAATGACCAAAGAGAAAGAAAAAGACTTGAGGAAACAATTCTTCTCAAAAAACAAGAAGCAAGAAAGATGCAGAGAGGTTCTAAAAAACCTCGAGATAAAGATAAATTTGTCGTTGGTTTTAAAAAAGATCGTTCCAAGAAGATAGCTTCTCAGGCATCAACTATTGAAAAAAGATTAAAGAGAATTAAAGAAATAAATCGTCCTCGTCAACCTCTTCCTCTCAATCTAGAATTTGATTTAGCAGAAAGAAGCGGTGATATTGTTTTTCGTCTTGAAAAAGCAAAAGTGAATTATCATAATTTTTCTGTTGGTCCTGTGGATGTTGAAATTCATTATGGAGACCGAGTTGTTATTTTAGGACCGAACGGGGGAGGTAAAACTACTTTATTAAAACTTTTGATTGGGGAAATGAAACCAGATAGTGGATTTAATTACATTGGTTCTCGGGTGAATATAGGGTATCTTTCTCAGGAAATACGTTTTAACAACCAAGAGAAAATTTTGGGTTGGTTTTTAAAAAACACTCAAATAGATGAAACAAATGTTCGGCGAATTCTTGCTCGATTTGGTTTTTTGCAAGAAGAAGTGTATTCAAAGATTGGGAGAGTGAGTCCTGGACAACGTTCACGTCTCATCCTGGCTTCACTCATGGCCCGCAAAATTAATTGTTTAATTCTTGATGAACCCAGCAATCACTTAGATATTGAAGTTTTTGATCGTTTGGAAGGAGCGCTTAAGATATTCTCTGGCACTATCGTTATGGTAAGCCATGATCGTTATTTAATTGATCAGATTGGCATTACAAAAACTTACCTCATTGAGGAAGGAAGGATTAATCCTCTTTTAGATTATCATGAATACCAAAGACGAATCCTTGGTGATTAAACTTTTTTGTTGCAATAGATATGCTGTCGTTTTGAGAAGCTTGCTTCAAAAAGACGACAGCATTTTTTATACCTTAAAATTATATTAATTAAAATTGATGGTTTTCTAAATTGTTAAGAGATAATTTTAGCCGTATTTATACACATACTCAAAACAATACTTTATCTTGATGAAAACCGCCATATGTCCTTACGCATTACTACCATCGCTGGACAGTAAAAGGACTAGGAAGAACAACTTCTCAAAAAACCCGATAGTTTCACAGAAGTTTCCTTGAGTGTATCGTTAATGTATATAGCGGGAAGATTTTTTTACATTCGGCATAAAATTCTCGATTATGTGTCACTGCAATTAGAAAGTTTGATGCATCTCGTTTTGCAACTCTTTGACAAGATTTTGAATATAACATTTAGCTCCTCCGATGTATTTTCCAGGACTTAAAATAAAAATACAATCAAAAAATCTATCTGGACGGTGGTTATAATGTAAAAATTCTTTGAATAGATACAATCCATAACAAGCGTGCCCTACAATTTCGTATGGTATTTCTGTTTTTTGGACAAGTAGACTCTGGATACAGATTCTTAACATTTCTGGTCTGTTGCAGGTAGCGATAAGAATGCTTATTTTAACTTTTGTGTTTGTTTCCATGGTTTCTAATTATCTGATAAAGAGCAGCTTTTTTACCGGATACAAGAATATCATATTTTCTTTTCAGGAAAAAAGTATCTACAAATTTATTTTGCAAGACACTCTCAAAAACCTCCTTAGCACCGATAAGAAGAACAATGACACCATCTGGTTTCAGAATGCGATCAAATTCTTTGAGTGTAGTTTCATAAAATTTCCCTGGATCCGATATTTTTTCGTACTCTCCCCAAGGCGGATCAGAAATGATTTTGTCTACTGAACTATTTTCTACGTCGTTTAAATCCAGGGCATCACCATGGATTATGTTTATCTTCTTTTTATGCTCCTTAAATTTTTGTTTTAATCGAAAAACTAAATTTTTATCCTTATCTACGGCAATTATTTTCTTGTATGGGAAGCTTTTTGCGCGCTCAAGCGGTATTGTTCCATGCCCCGCAAATGGATCAATCACAATATCTTCAGGGTTTGGCTTGGAGATAAAACTCATAATATATGCAATTTCTTTCCGGAGCTCACCCTTTTTGCGATAGCTTTCTTCGTGAAATGGATAGGTAATTCTTATACCAAAAAAACCATAACCTTCTCGTCGCAAAAGTATCCAGAATTCCAGATCGGGTTTTTTAATATTCAGCCTCATTCCCCGTATCCGCAAAATAACAGATTCAAGCTCCCTCAATAATGTACGGCTAACGGACACCATTCGATTCTCTAGTGAAGCTACTATCCTGAAATTTCTTCTGCGCGGAGGAAGATTGGTAAAAATCTGACGATGTATATTTTTATCATAAATTACAATAGCCAATATTTTTTCAAGCGACTGAATATTTGAGGTAAAATCGCTAAAAAACCGTAACAATAAAAATGTGTTGTTAAAAATATAAAAGTTTCTGATTTCTCGTTCAGAATAACCAGATTCGTACACAACTAAACCATCAAGCAACAACTTTATTTTTGCTCTCCGCTTTATAAGAAATTCTTTTACTATATCCTGTGTGCCAGTTATAAATGTTGAAAAATATGTTTTCATAATTTTGTTTTTTCAATGGAAGTCACTGCGGAAGCGATCTTGATTTTCTTTGTTGTCGCCACAGGTTCCCATAAATGGGGATTGCAACTGAATTTAATTTTAACGTCAGCTATATACCTTGATAGACCAAAAGATAATTTTTTTTAATTTTATCGAAAGAAAGTAAGATTTTTGGTCTTGATTTTTTAATATAATTGAGAAGTGGTTTTTCTCGCTGGGGATTTTTATAGAGGAGAGCGAAATAAGTGAGAGTAGCTTCTCCTATATGGTTGTTAAAACGCATAAAACAAAAAATCAAAAAACTCTTTTGTTGTGTTATCCAACCCTTTTTCTCTAAAATATTTTTGAGCCTTTTTTGTTTAAGCAGTATGAGAAACTTTGCCCCAAGATTTAGGATATAAAGTAAAGTATCCTATAAAAGCGAGGTACATTAATTGAGGCCCTTCTTCATTTTTAATAATAATTCTCATTGATTTATATCCCCATTATACCTCAAAATTATATTAATTAAAATTGATGATTTTCTGACTTTTTTTCTGCAACGATTGTCGCAAAATTAAAGATAGATTGAATATTGGTGCGAGGTCGACAAAATAAAGAGAGAATAAATGTTTGGAAGTTCAACTCCCAAACATTTACATCCAAACAATTTATTTACCTCCGCATTTCTTTTTCACGAACGAACCGTGAATGAGTCGAAATGCTAACCTTTTTTCTGCCTTATAAATCATTGGTATGCTGATAAGTGTATTGCACTTCGGGCACTTCAGGTTTGGCATTTCTGTTTTGCTACCAATCATTGATTGCAGAAGAAAAAATTTCTGAGGTTCAAAAATTCTGTCCAAATAAATCCGAAGCAATCTACCGTGTCCATCCTTTTGATAAAGAACAATGTGTTGATTGCACTTACTGCAATAAATATCAAGAAAATGCGAATTACCTCCGCGAGCATTTACATACTTGTCTTTTTTGAGCGTGTGCTGAATTATCTTTTGATATACCATATTTACCTCCTTTTTTGGCTGTCAAAGAACAGCTTTTGATTAATTACTATAATATAATATATCAGTTTTGGTTTCTTTACAATTCTATATTGTTTTAGATACACACATATTGCACTCCTAATTTAAGAACTTAATTAGAGGTTTTTCCATATTGATTTATTTTAAGCTATAATATAAATATGAAGCTACAATTTCTATATTCCAAAATTAAAGAAAAAGAAAAACTATTGAATATTTATGAAGAATATCAATGGTTTATTGATAATAATTTTCCTATTGTTTTGCCTAAATTTTATTCTAGAATTTATCAAGAAAATAAAAAGGATAGAAAACTTTTTGTTAAAGAGTTAAATTTAGAGCTGAATAAAATATATGATGAAAATGGTTATCAGCGAAAAAGCGAGAAGATAAAAAATAATTGGAAAAAAATTGAGCAATCTTTTTTCAATATCCTGAGAAGTCTTAATTTAAGAATAAAAGATAAATATATTTGCTATATTTCTTTATATGGGCCATCTGGACAGTTTAATTATCCTAATGCCATTAATTTACGGGTGATTAATACCAAAGACATCAAGGAAGCTAATGAAACAATTGCTCATGAGTTGATCCATTTGTTAATTTACAACAAAGCTAAAAAATTAAAATTGAGTTATAAACAAACAGAAGGTGTAATTGATTTGTTTTTTACAGAGACAAAATTAAAAATAATCTTTCCACGATATAAGCTACAAAGCATAGCTATTTATAACAAAAAATTGTTTAAGGAAATAAAATAAGCTTTATGAGAAAAAATCAACGAGCTGGAGTTGCGATAAAAAAAGGCGAAAAGCTTTTATTAATTAAAAGAAAAAAGAATAATAACACCTATTATATTTTACCTGGAGGCGGAGTTGAGTCAGGCGAAACTCCAAGACAAACAGCAACCAGAGAAGTAAAAGAAGAGTTGGGTATTGATGTAATAATTGATAAGAAGATTGCTGAATTTGAGCACAGGGGCAATACGGAATTTTATTTTTTATCAGAAAACTTTAGTGGAAAAATAAAATTAATTGGAGATGGCGTATTTAATTCAAACATTACTGATATAGAGGAATGGATTTTAATTAAGGATCTCCACAAGATTAACTTATTGCCTGAAAAAATTAAAAATATTTTAATTAAATTATTTACATAAGCATAAATTATCCCGAAAGAAAAAACTTGACAAATTGTAGGAAAGGATATATAATTGGGGTAGTTTTGAGCATGATTGAGTATAGCACCTTAAAAATTTAAAATTTTTTTTAGGAGGTGAATTAGAATGAAGAAGATAATTTTTTTGATGATTTTGTTAATAATTTTTGCTAAGATAGGATGTGCTACTCCAGTCACTGCTGTAAATGCGCAGAATGTAACAACTGAGGACATTTTGTCTCCGGCATTCCCAGATCCTAATACTACTGAGTTTGGGGATCAATTTACTGGTCCCTCAGGTACAACTTATGTATTCAATTCAACTGGTGATAATATCAATCTTAAATTAACAACAGGAGGTTATTTGACAGTACCTGTAGGAATTTGGGTTGTGGTAGATGAAGATGATGAAATAGTCTATCCCACTCCAATCACTGCTGTAAATGCGCAGAATGTAACAACTGAGGACATTTTGTCTCCGGCATTCCCAGATCCTAATACTACTGAGTTTGGGGATCAATTTACTGGTCCCTCAGGCACAACTTATGTATTCAATTCAACTGGTGATAATGTTAATCTTGAAACTACAGGAGGTTATGTGAACGTACCTGTGGGCGAGTGGGTGCCGGTAGATGAAGATTGAGATGAGAAGATAAATTAGTTTAAAGAGGGTATGATATAAATATATCATATATTATACCCTCTTTTTTATTATTAATAATTAATATATAATTAACTTGACAGTATTTATTTAAGCGTTATAATTAATATATAAGATTAATATATTAAAATCAATAAAAATACATGAATATCAACAGAAAATACATTATTATTTTTGGAACATTGATTCTTTTATTAGTGATTATTACAGGAGGAATTACTTATTATAATGAGAGAAAAGAACAGGTTCAAGTTCCTAATATTCCTGATATAAAACAAGATGTTCTTAGTTTTTCTCGGGACTATCCTATGAGCCTTAAACAACTCTCAGATTTTCTTATTTTCTGTCATAATACACCATTTTCTGACATAGAAGGATTAAAAAACGAGAGGATAAAAGAAGTTGTTTGTACAATAGGACGAGAATTAAGAAACTTAGTATTAAAAGATAATACATTTTTAGTTAGTGCCTATATTCCTTCGTTTTCGCCTTTAGATTCTATTACTTCATTTATGCCTGATCGTTATGTTGATATCGCAGTTGATCTGAAGGATGTATTAAGAGAATATGATCCTTCTCTTTTAGAAAAAGATAAATTGTATTTCTGCAGTATTTCTGAACCATCTTGGGCTGATCCATTTAGTTCACAAATGAAGAATCCAAAACAGACGATGATTTTTGATGAAGGGGATGTTTCATGCGCAAGTGTTAATATGGATCCCATTCTTGTTATGTACTTTTATGGTTTCATCCCCCAGGCGGAGTCCTTAAATATCAAACAATATCTTGTTGATGAACAAACAGTATCTGAGGTTATGAATAAACAATCTTTCTCTGAAATCAAAGAGATCTTAAAAGATTATCCTATTATCTGGCAAATGGAAAAACCAATTAATCTTTAATTTATTAAAATTTATGAATAAAACAAAATATATCATATTAAGTATTGCATTGTGTTTTTCTCTGGTTCTTGTTGCTTATTCGTTAAGGGCTTCTGCTGATGTGAATATTCCGCAATCAATCAGTCCTAGCACCGATAGTGGACTAATCGATCCCAATCCAATCAATGCTGTGAATGGACAGAATGTAACAACAGGGGACATTTTGTCTTCGGCATTCCCAGATCCTAATACTACTGTGGTTGAGGATCAATTTACTGGTCCCTCAGGCACAAATTATGTGTGCCAGCCAACTGGTGATACTATCATTCTAAACGGTGTGGTAACACCAGTTGTTATTTGGGTGCCGGTAAGTACTGATACTGGTGGAACCATCACCACTACAGGAGGAAAAGAAAAAGGTTGGAGATGTCCTTGTGATGGTGGGGGATGTAGAGAACATATTAGCACTAGTCCACAATATTCTACTTTAGCACAATGTGAGCAAAAATGCCCTTGTGGTATATATAAATATTGTAATACAAAAAATAAATGTCAGGATGCTGTATGGTATAAAGTAAATCCTGGAGATCAATGTAAAGTTGATGCTGATTGTCAAACTCCAACTAAATATTCCTGCAATACCTCAACATGGACCTGCTCCACAAATTCTGCTGGAGATTATACTTCTTTAGCTACTTGTCAGGCTAATTGTGTTGCAACACCTATTCCAGGGGGTTGTCCTTCTGGTCAGACTAAGCCACATAGAGAGTGTAGATAATAAGTGTCATGTATTAGTTCTTGTGATATGTATCAATGATAAAAATGGAGATGTATTTAGAGATAATTTTAATAAAAAAGATTGTTTATAAAGAAATTTTAGATATTAGGTAAATTAAAAAATTAAATCTTATTAATTAATTGTAATAAATTTATGAATAAAAAAATTACGAAATATTGTTTATCTGTTTTAATATTGATATTAATAGGATCTATTAGTTTCGTTCAATTTGTTAATGCTGGAAGTATTGTTAATACGACTACAGGAATGACTCCTCCAATAATATCTTTACTTGATTCTAATGCAAGCAATGGATTAGATGGAGGGATATTAAATAGTAGTGTTAATAATAATATTAAATTGACGGCTGGTTTTTTTAGTTTTGTGGCCGATATCTTTAAAGCAATTGTTTCAGTTGTTGTCGCAGTCGTTCAAGCCGTTGTTGCAGTTGTTGTCGCAGTCGTTGAAGTCGTTGTTCAAACCGTTACGAACGTTGTTACCACTATTTTCTCTCCTCAACCACCTTATACTCCCCCTCCTCCTCTACCTCCCCAATATTCATGTTTGCAATGCAGGGGTACTGTTTGCTCAACAAGATATTCAAGTAGTCCTTGCTCTAGTACATGTAGCACAAACGCAGATTGTAGTCCAAGCATAGGTAGGTGTGTAACTGTTAATACTTGTGGCGTAAATCAATGTAGTACAGATGCTGATTGTGATGTATACTCTAGTGGAGACTCTAGTGGAGACTCTAGTGGAGACTCTAGTGGAGGTTCCAGTGGAGGTTCCAGTGGAGAATGGTGGTCTCCTCCTCCTAAATATTCCTGTAATCAATCTACATGGACATGTTCTCAAAATTCTAGTGGGCCATATTCTTCTTTAAGTAGTTGTCAAAGTGCTTGTGTAGAACCACCTTGTATGATTGATTACTTTGAATTTCCAAAAAGAGCATGGGTTGGTTATTCAATAACAGGAAGATGGTCAGCAAGTGATTGGTGTGTGGATTGTGATGTAACATGTACTCCTTATCCAGAATGCGCATGGAAACAAGATAATATTGGTACTGGATTTGATGAACACAAATTCACACTTGAACAATCGGGAAACTATATCTACACCCTTACATGTTACAAACAAGGAGGTAGAGATCAAAAACAAGCAACTGTTTCTCTTGAAGCCCTTAATCTTCCATGGTGGCAAGAGATTATTCCTGTGTTGCCAGGATCTTAAGAGGGGTTTAAGTACAATATAGACACATATAAATTAAAAATATGGAGGTTCATCCTCCATATTTTTAATGTGCCTGGGGAGAGACTCGAACTCTCAAGGCCTTGCGACCAGTAGTTTTTGAGACTACCGCGTATTCCGATTCCGCCACCCAGGCATAAAATCAGTATACAGTATTTAGTATGTAAAATTCAAGAAGTAGAACCGGAGAAATAAATAGAAATAAATAGAAATTTATTGTATAATAATATTAATGACAGAAATTATTGCAATTTGTAATCAGAAGGGTGGCGTTTCAAAAACCACGACCTGCATAAATTTGGGGGCTTATTTAGCTGCCTTTGGAAAAAAAACATTAATAGTTGATTTTGATGCTCAAGCTAATGCCACTTCCGGTTTAGGTTTTGATTATAAAAAATTAAAAA
>Ga0268276_1003513_pt1 | contig 12063 bp, 10 predicted proteins | sample saktaG_4_FD_190145 | JGI IMG/M metagenome (GOLD analysis project Ga0268276, IMG submission 190145) | Saline water microbial communities from Sakinaw Lake, British Columbia, Canada - sak_2010_1_5_45m | ecosystem: Environmental > Aquatic > Non-marine Saline and Alkaline > Saline ...
AAATATCTCTCGCCAATTCCCGTCTGGCATGTTTGCGTTTCATATTATCACAAGTATAGCAGGAATAAACAATTTCCGAAATGGCTTTGTTCCAATTCTGCTTCTTTTTACGCTACTCGTTGATTTTTATTGCCTTTCCTCTAACGAGAGCTTCAGCTATTTTCTTGTGGGCTGAAGCTAATATTCTCTGAAATGTACTTTGCGAAGTCTTCATTTTTTCTGCCGCCTTAATCTGTTCCAATCCCTCAACATTTTTGAGACGAATAGCTTCCATTTCTTCCAGAGAAAGCTCAACCTCTTCAAGGTAACACAGGGGAATACCTTGAGGTTTGAAATACCTTGTTTTTGGATCAAATCTTATTCTCCTGCATAATCGCGGCCTTGGCATATTATTTTCGTTCTCTACTTTTGTTGGCTCTTTAGGACGGTCTTTTCTTCCCTGATTGCAGCCAACTCGTTTTCAAGCATCTTTTCCTCATCTTCCAGAGCGGCAAGTTCGTTTTTCGGGGAAACAAATCTTCGAAATCCATATCCACCCCAACAACCCCAACCGCGTCTCATGGCGCCATTACAAACACCCATTTCTCGGCCTGTTCTCGGACCTTGTCCCATTGGACCTGTTTTGTTTAATTTAGGCATAATTTTTTATCTTTAATATTTTGATAAAACGACCTCTAATATATTATGAGTATATACCCATAACTATTAGAAGTCAAGGTCGGTACTATAACTGATTTTGTCGAAAACACCATAAATACATTTATCCTAGCCCTATGTCAGGCATGAACTCGTCAATTATAAATAATACCGTTTGGGGTCAGGCACTGTCCAGTCTTATAACAGTGCTCGAGGATAAAGAGTATATGGTTACTTTACGCGAAAAAATGAATAACATCAAGAAAGTTGCCAAGTTTTACAACTACGACCTCCTCCTAGCCAAAAAGTAAAACGTTGTTGCCCCTTGTCTGCCCTTGGGGCGAGTTTTGCACCCCAGATAGACCTTTGACACCTCTTGCACCCGGACCAAACCGTAAAACGAAATTTGAGAGCTTGGGGCGATTTGCTTAACTTTTCAAAAATTAAGCAAATTACACCGAGTCATAATTGCTTAACCTTTTCGCTTTTTTGATTTAGAGACTTCCTTCCGATCTGCCTGAATTTTTTTAACGATTTCCGCCTGCTCCGCTAACCACTTATCATAGTCCGGTCCCGCAAAACTCGGTTCACCGCCGGTGTCGATATACTTCTGGATATCCTCCATAGCGAATCTCCCCAGAGCATCGTAAAAGTTAAGTAAGTTAAATGCTTCATCCGAGGCTTCCTGATCCGTCCATTCAACACCAAAATCTCTTTTGACCAATTCCTTTAACTCGTCGATTTTCTTTTTTGATGGAATCATAAAATTAAAGACTTTCTTCGATTTCGACGGCGTCGTCCTCGTCTACACCCAAGTCCTCCATAATCTCTTGAACACGCTCGGCCGTGTCCTTATCAAGATCGTGACTTTCCATAAGCTCGACGACTTCCTCGTCCGGAGCTTCTTCAGCGGGGTTATCTTTAATTGGATCATTATCGTCTGACATATTATTTCTTTTTATTTTGATATTCCAACAGTTTCTCGGCCGGAGAAATACCACCGAGGACTTTGTGCGGAAAATAATTCCAGGCATCGGTTACTAGCTCAAGAACATTGCTTAATTCTGAAGCATCTCCACCACGGTCGAACATCGCCACGACTTTCATCATGTCGTCGTTATCCTCTTCGTGGAAAATAACATCTCGGATATGATCCAGAGTAAAATCGCTCTCGGTTTCTTTGAGCATATCCACGAGTTCCTGTTCAATCTCTTTCCGGCGTTCCAAAATTTGTTGTTTTGATTCGGTTTGCATGTAATATGGCTTATCCTCTTTTTTGAAATCCTGCTTCTAATTTTTTAAAATTATCTGTGTTTTGAAAAAACTCAATAATTCTGCCAACTTCCTTATTACCAATGGTATTTATAGAATTTTTGTAATTCAAAAGTTTTATTTCAGGAAAAGAGAATCTGGCATTTACACCTTTACCTTTATGAATGACATGAAAATGCTTACCATGATCATTACTGTACACCCTAAACTCAAAGCCGTTGATACTTCCGACCAACCCCTTCAGTAGAGGCCCTCTCCATTTGAGAGCGTCCTTGTATTTTTCCTCTAGCACGCCCTCCTTTTTGTCTTCATCGCTATAAAGATATTTATCAAAAGAATCCTCGGCATGCTCAAAAATGTCTAAAATGCCACTGGTAATATTCCAGTCTTGAATATAAGCATAGGCATTTGATTTCTGATCCTCATAAATACTGTCTTTGGCTTCACGGCTTTTTGTAATCTCTGCCAATTCTTTGTAATAATTTCTCAAATCTTCTTTATATTGAGTAACTATATCCCCAATCTTTCCGTGCTTGTTTAAGATCTCATCATCCACTCCACCCTCTGGTTCTAATTCCTTCACGATAAGTGGAATATAGATCGACTGAGTGTCTTCCTTTTGTCCACTAAGCTTGATGGTAATCCGCCCCTGAGACTTAGAGATAAAACCAGCGTTGAATTGATTAAACTGAACCACCGTATAGAATTTTAGTTTCTTTCTGAATTTTGATAGCCAATCTATCTGAACATCAACGGATGTACCCATGAATGTCTGTCCCTCTATATCAAGAAAATCTAAAAATAATCGATAATCCATTCGACCATAGTCAGTCCTTAGCCAAACCTTGGGAACCCAGCCCGATAGGACAAATCTAGCACCCACTACATCATATGGCTTCGGACAAATAAGCTTTATAGCATCATTTTTTATTGAGTGTTTTGATTCGGTTTGCATATTTAATTTTTTAAATATCGAGCAAATGAGTTTCTAACAAGATCAGAAAATGAATGGGGGTATTTTTCCGGTATGTCCTCCTCGATTCCACCTTCTTCGAGCCAGTAAATATGATATGGCTCAAGTTCTTTGTTGGTTAGAAGAATTAGTTTTGCTTCCTTTGCGAGCTCTTTAAATAAAACTATTTCTTCGGGAAGAAAAGTATCGCTTGTTTTTGAGAAGATGATACAAGCCTCCATGTTGCCTTTTGATGATATCTTTTTTGCAACTTCTTTTAGCTTATTGCAGTCATCCTGAGTGATTACGCCACTATCACTCTTACATTCACCGATAGCAATTTCTATCTTATCGTGGCGGCCATATTGAACTATGCATAAATCCGTTTCGCATCCAAGATTTTCACCGCTCAACTCCAAGGCCGTAGAATATGTGAAGTTTGAGTGATCCGCTATTCGTTTTATGGCCAAAAGGGTAAGTAATACTGGAATTGCACCTTCTTGATGATTATCTTTTGCGAAAAGACCACTTTTCCTAAATTTCCAATCGCCTCGAGTCTTGAGATGGGTGCTAGTTTGATTTTGACCGCCACAATACTCACATATCCAAAAATCATCAATACTTTTGAGAGTAAGCCAATTTTTTAGCCGGCATTGTTCACACGTCAACTCAAGCCCGGCTCTAAAAAAATCTTTTTTTAGTAAATAGTCAAAGACGGAATTACTATCTAATTCTGCTTTCTCTCTTGCTTCAATAAATAATCTTTTATGCTTCAGGAAATCATTTTCGTTGATCGTTTTAGTTGCTTCTCCACGAGTTATAGTACTACCCGAACTGCCTTCTTGTAGTATTTTTCTAACTCCTTTAATTTTCAAAACTCGCGCATCCTCAAGTTCTCCTATTTTCTCGATAACTTTTCGAGCGATAAGTCCCGGTTGGCTCATTTGAACCTTTATTCCGGCAAAATCAAATACCTTACTAATAAGGGTTTGATGTTCTATTGGATATAGAGTCTCTGTCTTATCATCGAGATCGATAATAACAGCTATGCTGTCTTCTTCGGTTCTAATTTTCCACGGATCAACCGAAACTTCTCTGCTGTAAAACTCGTTTAAGTCTCTAATATAAGGTAACTTAAGGGTATATCCAGCAAAACCGAAATCAGAATAAGAATCTAGCGACACAGCCAGTGTTTGCTTAGAGACGTCACGCTCACTTTCCGTAGTAATAAATTTCCTTTCAGGCAAATTAACATTCACAACATATTTGCCGTAAGATTTATCAATGAGACCATTAGTGAACTCCCATCCTAGTATGTCTGTCGGCAAATTGTAGAGTGTTTCGTCAGGAGAATAATTAGAGATATTACTTTTATAAAAAGGTATGCCATCTTTTTTAAATTTATTAAAGATTGGATCGATAATTTCCTCTGTTTTGTCTCGGTAATAAAAGATAATCGATCTATGGAAGTCCGGTTTTTTTGTCGACTTAATTACATGGTCGAGATGTTTTTCTATGAACTTTAAATATCTTTCATGACCTTGTATTGGTAAAAATTCAATCCAAAGCCCCGTAGCCCTAAGATTCCAATAAAATATTAAATCATCAAAATTATTCGCATCGCCTAAATAGACGCCACCATCTCGGAATAATTCACGGCGATAATTTTTCAAACCGATTGATGTTAAGGTGATAGGACTTATTTTTCCGGCAAGATTAGAGTCCAATTCTTTATCTTTTTCTATATCAATCTTTTTTGATCGCAATCCTTTTAAAAAAGCGTTCTCAAAATCGTCTTGTAAATTGAAATTGTTGGTATAAGTGCCAAAGGTTAAGGCAAAAACGTTTGCAAGCGGATCTGTATCAGTCCACTTAGGTAAAGCGCAGTTGCTGTCACCTTCCTTTACTGGCACCCCCTTAAAATATTTATGATAGTGTTTCTCAATAATATTTAAAGAATCAAGATAAACAAGAGATTTCTTTTTCGAATGCCAATCCTCCGTGAACATCTCATAAGTAAAATGACGTGGGGATTTAAGAAATGGAAAAGCATTGAGAACCGCGCCTATCTTCTCATTGTTAACAATCGCATGAAGAACATCTATCGGTGCGGACTTTATTTGTTCAATCACTTTTGTCGCGTCAGCACCTACGGGAATAATTGGGTTGTGTTCGCCACCCCACAGCAAGGTGTTTATTTTGACCGCCTCAATGAGACTTGAAATATCGTCCTCTGGAATTAGAAATCCAATTTTGAGCGTTCGGTATTTTGCTGAAAAATTTGTAATAGCCATATTAATTATTTCGATTCAACAATTTTTACCTCATCCTCAGTGAGGCCATAGATCTTATACACCAATTCATCTATTTGATGTTCGAGATCTTTAACTTTTGCTTGTTTTTCCGAATTTGATTTATAATCAGAAAAAGTCACTAATTTCTCAATTTGGTTCACAATTTCAATAAACTTATTTTGCACATCTTTTTCAAGAATATTTTTTGGTATTGGAATTTGTTGAATATAAAAATTATATAAATCCATTCCCCTAATAGCTCTCGCATAAATAAAATTATATGCATACCAACTTACAAAGGACGAGTTCAGATACGCCAACCAAAATTCTGGCGATATTTTTTTATCCAACTCAAATGACATTAGGGTGTTGGTAATAATAATACCTTCTCTTTCATAACATGCAGTTATTTTTATATGTGGTATTGGATTTTCTATATGTGCCACTAGCCTTTGTGCAATTATTTTTGGTTTTAAAAATTCTTCGGCTGATTGCCAATTCAATTTTTGTTTGTTTTTTAACCATCTATGAGATTTTATTTTCCAACGACCAATATCAATACCCTTAAGAAGCTTGTCGTCCGTTTCAACATCTGAGAAAAAGTCAGTACCAATTGCTAGTCCTAATTTTCCAACAACAAGCCTCTCATCAACTTTTTCACTATGGATTTTACTCCAAAATGTTTTTGGTATTTTTAACAAATATACTTGAGCGGTAGAATTTTCTAAAAATATTTCATCTTTCCTCCCTTGTCCAATTTTAACAATATGATCATTTTTATCTAAATATAAACAATTAATGTTTGAATCTGCGTTATTCTTAATCAAACCAAAAGCATTGGCCTCTAATAAAACATCGTCAAATGCCTTACTTGAATCAAGCAAAAATTGTAAATTATTCCTTAGCCAATAATTTCTTCTAAACCCTTCCCACGCATCTCCGTAGAGTGATTTTTTAGGAATAATAAATGTTAAAACCCCATCTTTTTTAACAAGATTATCAAAAGATTTTTTACAAAATAGCTCTGCACTATCGCCGCTACTAAATTCTATTTTTTCAATTTTTCTGAAATACGTTTTTTCGGCCGGTGTTAATACATTTCTAAAACCGTACGGAGGATTTCCTATAACCACATCAAAACCACCATTCTCTTGGAAGACTTCAGAAAAGTGTAGTTTCCACAAAAAGAATGGTCTCGAACTTTCTTTTTCTAGCTTTTGAAGCGTCGTCTGAATAGCTTTTATTTGTTGCTCGGCAGTTTTGATTTTCTTTTCGTCCTGAGTATTTTTCTTTACAGTATTTAACCTTTGAATCTCCTCATCACATTTTGCCGATATAAAAGACTGCTCTTTTTCATCAATCTTCTGTTTCAGAATCAGTTTCTTGTTTTTATTGTTTTCCTCAAAATAAACGCTGTGTAGTTTTTTCAATTCATCAAAAATGTCCTCGCTTTTATCCTTAAAGAGTTTGTGCTGGGTTTCTTTTTCAAAGAGATTTTTTGCGTTTTTAGTTCGTCGGTCAACCTTAACCAAATCATCAAGATTGAATTTAATAACTGTATCGCCAATAACTAAATCCTCAATCAAGCTATTGCCCTGCATTATTTTGTAATCCAAGTTCGGTAATGGCTTGATCTGTTTGATATCATTCTCGTCAACGATCAAAGAGAGCCATAGACGAAGCTTGGCAATTTCAACAGCTCCCGGATCGAGGTCAACGCCATAAAGAGAATTTTGGATACAATCACGCTTGAAGCCGTAAACAGTTCGATCGGTATTCTTGATATAGCTAGAAAGCACGGTCCGAGCTTTTACTATTTCGCTCATCATGCCAACTGGGAAAGCCCCGGAGCCAATGGCCGGATCACAAACTTTAATAGTGGCTAATTTGTTATCAATTTCCTCGGCAAACTTGCCGATAGACTCCGGTAAAATTGATTCATACGAACCTTTGTAATCCGGGTCATTTTCTTTTTTGGCAATATAAGTAGCTTCGTGCTCGGCGACATTTTCTCCAAACTTAATCAGCTTCTCTAAATCTTCCTTGGAAACCTTGCCCTCAAGCTCAGTCGCAAGGTAATTGATCAAACTTTGCTCACACATATAGTGAACTATTTCTCGAGGGGTATAGTAGGTGCCTTTGGACTTACGGTCCTTAACTTCAAGCAAGTTTTCAAAAACCTTGCCAAGCATCTCTGGGTCCACAGCGACCTCTTTTTCCAGTGGCTCATCTTCCTTAACAGTAAAGTTATAACGATCAAAGATGTCCAGAATGCCGTCACCGATGTCGCCAGTTTTTGGATTCTTGCGGTCATTTGAAAATAGGTCGTTGGGAATATTTATCGCCGTGTTAACCCAGTCATAATTGTTGATTGGATCAAAAAGACCACCATTCAAAAATGGGATTTTACATTCAAATCGGCTATAAAAATCATCGTCTCGTTCTTTGGCTAAAGCCTCGTAAAACAACGGCTCAAGATAATCATTAAAATAATTCTTATCTGCGTCGCAAGCTTTGGTAAACAAACTCCTCAAAAACCTCTTGTCGCCATCGCCCCAGCTTTTTGTCATTGGCACGCCAAACCAACCCTTTTTCTGTAAGAAATATAAGAAAACAATTTGGCCAAGTAATTTTTTGGAAAAGTCTACGATATTAACATTCTTTTCAGTAAAATCTTTTTTGATAGCTGGATTATTGCTAACAATATCTTCCAAAGTCTCTTGAACCCTAAGGAATAGGTCGCGATATTTTTCAAAGAATTCTTTGGTGACCTTTTCAATGTTAAAAGCTTCTTCAAGTTGCTTGAGTAAAGGATTGTGGCTATCGTCCTCAACAATGGGAGAAAGGCGACTCTGGGCGGTATGGCTATTTTCATTTGAACCAACCAAGAAAGACCAGCGTTTGGCTGGAGTAAACTCTTCCTTAACCTTTGTGCGTCCATTTTTGCCTTCTTCAAACTTATATTCCATCTTGACCAGTGAGAAACGCCAATCGGCAGAATCCGGGGATACAAAAGCGACTAAAGCTGCGTCTTTTTGTTTTCCGCCCCGACTACCATTTAAATACCAAGCGATAAAATTCCTTTGTCTCGTTCGTGCTCGTTCAAGGGTTGAGTCCTTTTTCAAATGGACAACAAGGATATCGATGCTATTCTCGCCATCAGAATATTTGCCGACCCTTTCAAATGTATTTATGTATTGATCGTACGCATCGGGGATAGTGTTTCCACGATAGACAAAGGATGCTTCTTCGTATGAGTTAAGAAGTTCACGAATAAATCTGATAAACTTTGTTTTATCAAAAGAATTTTGAAATACATCTTTTACCAGGTTTTGTGACTGCTTTTTCTCCATACATTTACTTGATTAAATATTCGGACAGAATCACTTCTCGCTTGCCGGTATTACTTACACCAGACTCAGCAAAATGACCGCTTAGGAGTCGATTGGAGATATTGGTTTCAAGGACTCCGAGGATACGCAAAGGATTTGGTACTTTGTTTGTTTCCAATTCTTTATTTAAGACCTGAAGCGTGACTCTGGTGGTTTGCTTTGGTAGGCCACCTTCTTCCAGCTGGACGATGACCTTCTTAAGATACAGTTCCTGATCTTCAGTAAATTGTCGGCGATCTTTCATTGTCGCTTTAAGAATCCGCAAAATCTGAGTAGCACTGTCTCGGCCACCTCTCATTTTTACTTCTGGCATTTCTTCAGTAGTAGCGAAAACGAACGCTTTCTTGTTTTCATCCAATAATCCATAAAAGTTTTTATCAGTTTTTTCTTGATTAGTTGTTTCAGCGGTTTCAAGAATTTTAGCCGTTGACATAAAGTCTAATTCTTTAGAATCGTTGCCGGTATTAGCTATAAAAAATTTCTGCACCTTACCTCGGCGAAAATAAGTAACAAGGTGGCCAGCCAAGTTTCTGTCTATTCTTGCGGTCCTAGCTTTTTTTGGTAAGTATTTTATTTTTTCAAACAGATCTGGCTTTTTATCACGCAATTCTTTGATCGCATGCAAATATTTCAATTCACTCTCCTCGCCATCGTCTTCACCAGTAATAAACTTCTCGGAAGTTAATCGATTAAATAATTCATGCGAGCCGATCGGTTCGTTTTCAGTTAAGAGATGGGCATCTCCACCAAGGAGAGCCAAGAAGGCGTTGATTTTGGCTTCAGCGGCCTCCCGAAGCTTGATCTGGTCGTTACCTTGTTTTGTTGGGAAAAAGTTATAAGTGTAAATTTTATCAAATTTGGTATCAACACGATTGATACGACCAACTCTTTGCATCATACGGGTCGGGTTCCAAGGAATGTCATAGTTTATAACAACATTAGAGCGGTGTAGATTTACGCCTTCTGCCAAAACTTCAGTACAAATAAGAATACGATAATCATCCTTTGGAAACTTAGCTTTGGCGTCAAAGTTTTCAATGACTTGTTCGCGGACTAATTCGCTAGAACCGCCGGTAAAACAGACCGCCTGTCCGGGTATTTTTTCTTCAATATTCTTGGCTAGATATTCCGCCGTTTCTTTTGATTCAGTAAAGATAATCAGTTTATTCTTTTTGAGAATTGGATTGATGGAAAGTTTATCAATAAAAGCTACAAGCTTTGGGTCTCGTTTAATGCCGGTCCACATAGCATGTATTTCTTTCAAAATATCTAGGTCATTTTGCAAATCCCTTCTTAGATCATCTTTAAAATCCTTACTTGGAAGTTTTTCAGCTTTGCCCTCGCTGATCAAATTTTCAACAGCGTCATCATTGTCGTCTTCCAAGTACTCAAAAATCTTATTGGTATATTTCTTGCTGACATAAACATCGCCTTTTTCCAATTCAGACAAAAACGAAGTATATGAATTTATAAACCTATCAAGAGAATTGCGGAAAGCGTAAAAACTGCTCTCCAGTCGTTTGATAAGCAAGATTTTCATAAACTTACCCATGTTCTTTTGTGCCAACTCTTCCGGCTGACTCAACTCGCCTTTGTAGTAGAGCATCGGGGTATAACGAGAGTATTTGAATTTTTTGGCAATCAATTCAATCGTTTTAATGAATACTGAATCTTCGTCCTCATTCAATTCGTAGAAAACTGCCTCAGGTTTTTCAACATCGGGGAATTTCAATTTTTGCTTAGCCAAATCTTCGGTAAAGTATTTATTAATCTCCGAACGAGTTCGGCGAACCATCAAATACTTCAAAACCTTTTCTCTAATTTCTTTAGCATTTTCTTTAACAGTATTTATATAAACAGCATAATCTTTTTGACGATCAAGATTCTTGAGTTTTCTCTCAAGGCTGGCAAAAAACTGTTCGAGGTCTGGGAGATTAGGAATGGTACTCTTTCGGGCTTTCTGGAAAAGTTTAATTTGGCTTAAAATATCTTTTGGCGAATTATTATAAGGAGTAGCGGTAACTAAGATTACTTTTTTACCCCGACAAATTTCGGCTAGTTTTTCATAGGTAGCATTGTTCTCGGTCCTAAATCGGTGAGCTTCATCAATGATGATGTTATCGAACTTTTCCACGCCTCGCTTGATAATTTCATCAAGTTTACCGACAGATTCACATTCTGCCGAAACCTTAAAATCAAGTAATACATTAGCCCATGATCCCGGATTCTTTTTATCAATCAAAACAGGAGGGGCAATAACCAAAGTTCTGCCGTCCAGCTGGCCGGCAAGCATTGAAGCGATATAAGTTTTACCAAGACCAACAACATCGGAAATAAAAACTCCACCATATTCCTCAAGAATCTTTTTTGCGTTTATGACGGCTTGTTTCTGATATTCGAATTCTTTAAATTCCTCCGGGAGATATTTCAAAAACATCTCATCTTGCTGATTTAGATCATCTTTAAAATATTCGTATAAAAATTTGAGATAAAGCTCGTATGGGGTAATGCTGTCGTTAAGCCATGTTTTTGTTTGAATAGTTTCAATATATTTTTGACTGACATCAACAGCGTCTTTCCAAAGCTCATCAAACTTTTCTAAGGCAAAATCGTAGTCAGCTCTGTTTTTAAGCTCAACGTTAAACTCCAAGTTGTCCACGAGCCCAGCCTGAGTAAAATTGCTTGATCCGGTGATTACCCTGCCTTTATCCCTGTCCTCATCACCAAAGGTCATAATATAAACCTTGGCGTGTATTTTTTCTGTTGGATAGGCACGAATCTCAAGGCGACCGGATTTTATCCACTCGATAAATTTTGAGACGCCATCTTCCACTTTTTCACTATCCTCGGCCTCTTCCATTTCCTTCTCAATTGCAGTACCTAATTGCTCCTTAGTTTCAGCACTGGAAAACTGCAAAGCGGATTGCTCGGCCGGATTTGCTTTCTGCATCAAGTCATATGTTTGTTGGTTTGTGCTAATACCGATAAGAATTCTAACCTTATCAGTGCTTTCAAGAGATTTATATAGAGCATGAAAACCACTAGTATAAAAATAACCAACTAAACAATCAAAGAATTTGGTGTCCTTGATTAATACTTCAAATCTCTGTTTGAGATTTTGACCTTTTTCGTTTGTTATAAATGTTAAGTCTGAATTCATATTTTTAATTGTTATTTTGAAATCTTTGTGTAATCCTTTTCATCGCCACCAATCCGAACGTAATTCTCGCATCCATCAACATAAATAGCTTTACACTTACATTCAATAAGCTTTTTATGGGTATTCCAAAAAATCTCATCTTTGCAATGAGCGCATTTGTAGTAAGTTTCTTTTTTGGTTTTATTGGCGATTTCCATATTTAATATTAGATTAGTAGGAAGTAATCTAGTGGTACCTTAATAACATTGGCATCTTCTAAGAGAGTAAGAGAGTTTCGGCAAACTACTACACCGTATTTGGCGGAGCCCACTTTTTTCATAGTACTCCTAACTTGGGTGCCCAGCTTTTCGCCCATAC
>Ga0268276_1003514_pt1 | contig 12060 bp, 10 predicted proteins | sample saktaG_4_FD_190145 | JGI IMG/M metagenome (GOLD analysis project Ga0268276, IMG submission 190145) | Saline water microbial communities from Sakinaw Lake, British Columbia, Canada - sak_2010_1_5_45m | ecosystem: Environmental > Aquatic > Non-marine Saline and Alkaline > Saline ...
GGATGAGGTTTTTGAGTATAATTACTTGTAACCTTGCTCGGTAGCTCAACGGTGGAGCGTCAGGCTGTTAACCGGAGGGTTGTAGGTTCGAATCCTACCCGGGGAGCCAGACATTTCCAGCCCTTTGGCATAATGCTGAAGGGCTTCTTTGTTTTTATGAAATTATTTTGCAGGGAAAGAAGGATTTTTAATATTAAGTGTTGAATATAATCTAAAAGTCTCAAGTATTTGTTACTTTCCCCTTAAAAGAGTAAAGAGGGGAAAAGAAAAAATTAAAGTTTTAGATAAAGAGGTGTGGTAAGAAAAAACACATCTTATTCTTTTCCAAATATTAAAGTATCATATATAAGGAAAAAATGTTACATAATAACCACTCAGGACAGTTTAAATAATGAAAAGAGGACGAAAAATGAATTCTGCGTTATTAATTATCGATATGCAAAAAGGATTTTTAGACAATCGAATATGTTACCCATCAATTAATTCAACCCTTGAGTATATAAATGCAACGGTTGAATTATTTAATGAAATCCGCAAACCTATTTTTACTATTCAAGATGAAGATGCAAAAGAAGAACCGGGACCTAAAAGTTATGAGCTTATTGATTCTTTAAAAAAAGAAATGATAAACCATCATAAAATATCGAAAATTTATTCAAATGCCTTTTGGAAAACATCACTTGAAAAAGATCTGAAAAGTCAAAACATCAATTTTTTAGTACTCGCTGGATTTTCCGCTGAAGGATGTGTAAATTATACCTATAACGGTGCTCTCGAGAGAGATTTCAACGTTGTTTTATTAAAAAATGGAATAACCAGCTATCAGGAAAGATATACACAATTTATTCAAGAGATCTGCGCTACAATATCATATTCTACATTGAGTTTTTTATTGTCAAATAAAAAATAAATTAGAATAAGTAGAAGTACATGTACTAGCTCAATAATTCGCTAACGGAAGAGTTATACTGAATATTTTATTGAATTTTAATTCTTATCAAATACTCATTGCTTCTTCTAACTCCAGATAAACTTTTTCAGCTTCCTCACTCATACAAAAAGTTCTATAATCGTCCTGTCCGCGCAGCCTGACCATTTCCAGCCCTTTGACATTTGCTAGAGGGCTTTTTTATTTAAAAAGAAGGATTTTTAATAAGTTGTATAGTATATAAATAATAGTAGAATTTTATCGAGATCTTAATGTATCTAAAAAATAAAATTATAAGAAAAAGAACCGAAGAGGCAATCCCTAATCATTAGGAAAGTCCTTAATACAGCCGATATTATGATATATTGGTAAGATAAACGCGTTATTGTATATATTGATTGTAGCTAAAATTATCATTGCAGGGAGTGAATAAGACTGTGGTTTTAAAAGTAGTGGGAATTGTAAGTAGTCCCAGGAAAAAGATGAACACTGATACTTTTGTAACGAAAGTGTTGGAAGGTGCCCAGTCCATCGGAGCAGAAACAGAAAAAATCTACCTCAATGATCTGGAAATAAAGCCCTGTCAAGCCTGTGACAGGTTTCCCGCTCCTGATTATTGTTTCTACCGAGATGGAATGGAAAAAATATATGATGTTCTTGCAACCGCTGATGCTCTGGTTATCGGGGCTCCTGCATATTTTGGTTCCTTCAGCGCTCAGCTCAAATTGCTCATTGATCGCTCAAATTGCCTGGCGGAAATGGTTACACTCCCGGATGGTAAATTGATATTCAGGTCGAGGTTGGAGAAAAGAAAAAAGGGCATCTTTATCTGGGTGGCTAACTTATCAAAAAATCCTGAACACGCACTGGTATCTATAAGAATCTGGTGCAAATATTTCACCAATGTTGAGTTGGTAGATACTTTAATTATTACAGATTCTGACCGTGGAGAAGGTGCCAGAAAGCGAGAAGAACTGCTCTGCAAATCTTTTGAACTCGGCGTATCACTGGGACAATGATGGCAATTTCGGTGAACACGGTGTTGTTGTAAACTAAGCTTCTATAAATTAAGGAACGATTGTACTAGCTCAATAATTCGGTAACTTTTTTCTAATTTTTCATAAGGAGGATTTATAATCAATAATAATATCAAACACTGACTACTTCTTCTAACTTTCGATACACTTTTTCAGCCTCATCATTCATACAAAAAGTTCGAAAATCGTTCTGTTGGGGGAGCTCGTCAATTTCCAGCCCTTTGGCAATCAAGCTGAAGGGTTTTCTATATATAGGATAAAGGTTTCCATCGTTTAGAGTGCAGTTCGATAGTAAGATATTTAAAAGATTCCTTTTACCAGTGTTATTTTGCTCAAGATAAGTAGAATAAGCCTTTTGAGCAAGTTCTAAAATTTTGATTCCTTTTTCAAAATAATTAGTATTCGCATCTTTATGTTTATTAATATTTACTAGTATATTATTTTGTTCGTTTTTCCATTCATTAGTCTTTTCTTGATAAAATTCAGTAGTAACTACTTCATCTAATTTGTTCATATAGATTCTATCTAAACGACGCTGTAGCTTATTATATTGTTCTTGCAGAGTTTTTATCTGGCTACTGTGATATTCTTGCTCATCTTTATGACTCATTAATAAAGCTTCTTTCAGCCAATCTATAATCCTAGGTTCAACCTTTATCTTTTTAACTAACTCCCCTAGTTTTTCAGTTAATTTTTCTTCTCTTGTAAATTTATTACCGCATTTACCTTTATAATGGGTGCAGTGGTAATAAACATATTTATCTTCTTGAATCTCTTAGGGTTCATTCCCCGCAGCTCTGCTGCGATCAATAAAATATGATAAAATGGTATAAAAAGTAGAGGAGTAAAGTGATTTGAGTAAGTATATTCACAAATCACATAATGTATCTGTGCTAATATACCATTTTGTATGTCCGGCAAAATATAGAAAGGTTATTTTCAACAAAGAAGTAGATGAAACTCTCAAAGGTATATGTCTTGAGATTTTCAAGAGGTATGAGATTAGTTTTTTAGAGATAGGAACAGACAGGGACCATGTGCATTTTCTAATACAGTCAGTTCCAAAATACAGTGTGACAGAAATAATAAGAATGATAAAAAATATAACTGCCAAAAAGATATTTGAAAAACATCCGGAAGTAAAAAAGCAGCTATGGGGTGGAGAATTTTGGTCAGATGGATTTTTTGTAAATACTGTAAGTAAGTTTGGCAGTGAAGATACCATAAGCAAATATGTAAGAAATCAAGGAATGGAAAAAGAATATAAAAAGTTACACTATTAGCAAATTAGTTTGTTTTAGTGGGTAATAGATACCTCGTAGCTCTGCTGCGAGGAGTTTCTTTAGGATGAGACAAAAGTTGATTTATTTAATAATTACTGTATACTAGTATACAAGTATACATATTTAATTACAGTTAATAATGACTTAAGAAAAAATGTTTTGGAAATTATTGGAGAAAGCGTAAAAATCCTAGTCCTTATTGTAAGAAGATTTATAAGTAAAGGGATATTTATAAGGTGGGAAGATTTAACCCTAAATATTATCTACAGAAATAATCTTATCCTTAAGAAGCTTGTATAATTAAGAGCTTTTAATTTTTTAAAATACTTTAATATTATTAAGAAATTGAACAAATATAACTGTGAATAGTTCTATAAAGGGGAAACTTACAATAAGAAAATAAGAATTATTATTAAATAAAAAGGGGGAAATTGTATATCGAATGAATACATTTCAAATAGGAAGTATCGTAAATAAACAGAAATACCTTCGTGATCATATCTTTGAAAAATTACAGCAAGCTATATATAGTGGTAAATTGAAATCAGGAGAGAGGTTAACAGAAAAGAAGATAGCAGAAGAATTAGGTGTAAGTAGGACACCTGTTCGAGAGGCTCTTTACAGATTAACCTCTTTAGGATTAATAAAAATGATTCCGCATCGTGGATTTCTTATTAGTCGTTGGTCTTCTAAGGAGATTGAAGATGTTATTGAATTGAGAAGCGTCCTAGAAGCATTTGCAGTAAGACTCGCTATTCGATATATTTTGAAAAAGGAAATCGACGAATTAAAAGACCTAATAAATAAAATGGAAAAAGCAGTCTTAAAAAGAGACGTTATGAAGGCATCTTGTCTTAATTCTCTATTTCATGACAAGATTGTTCATGTCAGTAGAAATAAAGAACTTTCAGAAGTGATGGAATCGATAAAAAATAAAATTTATCATTTTCGAATTATTTCACTTTCTTCACCGAATAGACTAAAAGAATCTTTTGAAGAACATAAAAAAATATTAGATGTCATTATAAATAAAGATAGTGAACTAGCACAAGAATTAATCTCTCAACATATAAAAAAGATAGGCCTAATTATAAAGAAAAAAACAAAAGAAAAACAAGAACAGGAAACGATTAAATCATAGCAAATCATCAAGAAGAATATTTTGAAGATATTGAAGGTATTACAGATTATCCATTTCTTTATAATCGAAGTAAGGATAATGGTTATGTAAAAATATGATGAAAAGAAAGGAGAATTTAGTAGAATAAATAATAAAATAATAAAGAGTTTAATTTGTAATCAAAGAAATGTTAGGGGATTGTTTGATAAAATATTTTAAAAGGAGGAAAGAATATGAAATCTAGAAAATTTTACTTGTTTCTTATAAGTTTACTTGTGTTATTCCTATTATTAACTAGCTTTTCTGTTTATGCCCAGCAAATTTACAAATGGAAAGTCCCCACCGGTTCTGCAACAGGTACATATTACCCAGCGATTTCCGGTATATGTATGACCCTTGGTTTATATACTGACAATATATATGCTACGGCATCAGTGGGAGGCGGCGGTGCTTCGAATGCCAGGAAGGTAGGAACAGGCGAAGCTGCATTTTCACTTACTACATCAAATATCGCATACTATGCAACAAGAGGCGAGAAGATGTTTACGGAAAGTTATCCTGATATTAGAGCATGGGGGACATTGCATAAATTATATGTCGATTTTTTAGTGAAAGCTAACTCTGATATTAAAAGTTTTGCTGATTTGAAGGGTAAAAAAGTTGCCATAGGAGAACCGGGTAGTGGAGATGCAGTTGCAGCAGAAGATGTTTTAAAAGCTGCCGGTCTTTTTGATTTAGTGATAAAAGTACAAGTAGGAGACCCTCAAAACATGGATCTTTTGAAACTTGGGCAAGTAGACGCTATCATCCACCATACCTCAGCACCGAATCCAAACTTCTATGCATTTTCAACTACTACTCCTATAAGAGCGCTTGATATACCACAGGATGTTATTGACCAACTTGTGGATTTGGGATACTTCGCTGCCAGCGTCATTAAAGCGGGTACTTATGAGGGCCATGATGAGGATGCTAATGTCGTTGTATTACCTGTACTTTTGATTGTTAATGCAGATATTCCGGAAGAAATTGTTTATGAAATGACACAGGTTACATGGACGCACTTTGATGAAGTAATGGAAGTTGCACCTTATTTAAAGAAGGATGTAGACCTGAAGAATATACTCAGGGGTATTTCTATACCCTTGCATCCTGGTGCATATCAATATTTTAAAGAAGAGGGATATGAAATACCAGATAGATTGAAACCGTAAATATTAAACGAATCAAACAATCCCCTAATATGTAACAAAATTTACGGAAAAAATGGTCATCGTATATTTAAATTAATTTTTCTGTTAAATAATATTAGAAAGGAACAATAGAAAATGGAAGATAAAAAGAATGGCTTTGTATATAAAGTATATTTTACTATTTCACTTGTTATCGCTACATATATGATCATATTTAGTCTAGGGTTTAGTTCTGTTTTTCTTGAGATTTTTCGAGATATCTCAATGTCACTTGATTTTAAAGTTAAATCTGCCATGCACCTGATAGAGGTACTTACCTTTGCAGATGTACAGCATATGTCAATTTTTATAGGGCTGTTATCTGCACTTGTATTTATCAAATATCCTATTGGAGGAAAAGGTGAAACAAAAAGTTTACGAGAGAAAGTGCCATTTTATGATTGGATTCTGTTTATATTAGTTCTCATTCCATTTTTCTATACCTTTTTTGTCTATAATTCACTTGCTTTAAGACAGGGTATAGTCTATCCAATTGATGTAATTTTTGGTTTACTGGCAATAATCCTTACCATTGAAGCTGCCAGGAGAATACTCGGTTGGCCCTTGATTCTCCTAGCTGTTGGTTTTCTAGTTTATGGTTTTTATAATTCAAATTATGATATCAAAAATTTTGTAGGGATGTTGTATCTTTATAATTTAGGTCTATGGGGTACAGCTGTTTGGGTCGCTACTTTTTACATCTATTTCTTTATGTTTTTTGCTAGTGTTTTAAAGCAAATTGGCTTGGGAGAATATTTTATTAATGCCGCAACAAGTTTGGCAGGTTCAAAAAAAGGTGGTCCTGCAAAGGTTGCTGTTCTTTCGAGTGCTGCTTTAGGTATGATGACGGGTTCCTCTACTGGAAATGTTCTGACAACCGGTGCATTTACCATACCCCTGATGAAGAAAACAGGCTATTCTGCAGAAACGGCGGGAGCTATTGAAGCAGCAGCTTCTACGGGGGGTCAGATTATGCCACCTGTTTTAGGCTCGGCAAGTTTTATTATGGCTGTCTATCTAAGTATGAAATATATTGATATATCCATTGCTGCTATTTTGCCTGCTTTGCTCTATTTTTTTGGAATATATATTTTTGTTGATCTGGAGGCTAACAAGGCTGGCCTAGAAGGTCTCCCTTCGGATAAACTTCCACCAAAGATAGAAATTATCAAAAAGGGTTATTATATCCTGCCTATTATTTTCCTTATTTGGGTCCTTGCCCGTGGATTTTCTCCGCAATATGGTGCTATGTCTGCTTTGGGTATGGCGATGCTCATAGAATGGATAAAATATAAAGATAACCCTAATCTTCATAAAGTTATATTTATAACACTCGTTGTAGGTTCTGCAATCATTCTATTGCTATTGGGATTTGAATGGCAAAATCTCCCACCGTTTATTGCAGTTATTACTGTCTTCCTTAGTGTATTTTATGGCTTTTTTGTCAAAAAAGTTAAAAAAATGTCTCATATTGTTGTCTCTTCCATGGAAGATAGTGTATCGAAATCATTGGGTGTCGTTATGGCCTGTGTTATGGCAGGGCTTATTGAGGGTGTTCTTCTTTACACAGGTCTAACTATCAGGATAAGTAGTATATTTATAAAATTATCAGGTGGGAATCTTTTAATTCTTCTATTTCTTTCTATGGTCATTGCGATTATATTGGGTATGGGGATGCCTACTCCTGCTGTTTATGTTATTACTGTTATTACGCTTGCTCCCGCACTTGTTAAACTTGGTGTTCCTGAACTTTCTGCCCATTTTTTTCTTTTCTTTTTTGGCATTTTGGGTCCACTTACACCGCCGGTTGCAGTTACATCTTATGCTGCTGCTGCACTTTCTGGAGGGGATTTTTGGAAAACTGGTATACAGGCGTTTCGAGCAGCCATCGTCGCCCTCATTATTCCCTTTGCCTTTGTTTATAAACCTGAACTTTTAATTATACCTGTTGAAACTTGGGATTTAATGTCCGTTTTAAAACTTGGTTTTTATTTTACCATGGCTTTAATCGGTGTATACTTCACTGTTGTTGCCTTAGGTAATTATCTTAAGGGGAAACTCCCCGTCTATGAGCGTTTAATTGTTTTTGTAGGTGCAGGTTTTAGTATTTTATCAATCATAATAAACCCCTGGTTTTCTATTATTGCTATGTTTGTTGTAGTTTTTGAAATAATTGCTTTAAAGAAAAGAGCAAATCTTTCTTTAAACAGATAGGTTGAAGAAAACCATTATGAATAATTTTTATTCAATTGATATTCCTTTTTATACATACTGTTAAAGAATGAAAACGTGTTGAGGAGGTAAAAAAATATGGGCTTAGGCGTCTTTCAAAAAATTATTAAAAGTCATTTAATCGAAGGGGAAATGATTGCCGGGAAGAGTATAGGAATTAAAATCGATCAAACACTTACGCAGGATACTACCGGAACGATGGTATACTTGGAATTTGAAGCCTTTGGGATTCCTCAAGTAAAAACAGAATTATCCGTCAGTTATGTAGATCATAATTTGTTGCAGAATGGCTATAAAAACGCTGATGACCATAGGTTTATTCAGTCTTCTGCCTCTAAATATGGTGCATACTTTTCACGTCCCGGTAATGGGATATGTCATCAATTACATTTGGAAAGATTTTCAGTACCTGGTAAAACACTTTTAGGTTCCGATAGTCATACGCCTACATCTGGCGGTATTGGAATGATAGCTATTGGAGCAGGAGGGCTAGATGTAGCTCTGGCAATGGCCGGGAATCCTTTCTATATGAAGATGCCTCAAATTGTCAATGTTATTCTTACGGGCAAACTAAAACCTTTCGTTTCAGCTAAAGATATCATTCTTTACTTATTAAAAAAGATGAGCGTTAAAGGTGGAATTAATAAGGTATTTGAATTTACCGGAAGTGGTCTTCGTTCCTTAAGTGTTTCTGAAAGAGCAACCATCACCAATATGGGAGCGGAATTGGGTGCTACTACTTCAATTTTCCCGAGTGATGGTGAAACCCACAAATTCATGAAATTACAAAATAGAGAGAGTGATTGGGTTGAAATCGTTGCAGATAAAGATGCCATGTATGATCGAAGGATAGAGATCATTTTAGATTCTTTAGAACCAATGGCTGCACAGCCCCATTCTCCGGATAATGTCGTTAAAATTAGGGATATTTCCGGTATGAAAGTAGACCAAGTAGCTATTGGAAGTTGCACAAATTCCTCTTTGAGCGATTTAGTGAAGGTTGCTCAGATGTTAAAAGGGAGAAAGATCCACCCCGAGGTAAGTGTAGCTTTAAATCCTGGTTCGCGACAGGTTGTTCGTGAACTAGTTCGAAGAGGTGCTTTTGACTGGTTACTTTCTGCTGGTGTAAGGATATTAGAGATGGGATGTGGCCCTTGTGTTGGTATTGGATTTTCACCACGGTCGAAAGGAGTAAGCCTGAGGACTTTTAATCGGAATTTCTCCGGCAGAAGTGGAACAGAAGATGCTCAAGTCTATTTGGTCAGTCCAGAAAGCGCTGTCGCTGCTGCAATAACCGGTAAAATTACTGACCCTCGTGATCTTGGGATAGAATATCCAGAAATTGATATTGACAAACCATTGATAATAGATGATTCAATGATTATTCTGCCATCAAAACATCCAGATAGAGTTAAAATTGAAAAAGGTCCGAATATTATTTCAATTCCATTAAAATCTTCTTTAAGTAATTATATCCAAGCGAAGGTTCAATTAAAATTGGATAATAATATCAGTACTGATGATATATTACCAGCAGGGACAGAAATAATGTCATTAAGATCTAATTTACCTAAAATTTCTGAATATACCTTTCGCTATGTTAATCCTGATTTTTTTCAAATAATGAAAAAAGAGAAAACAGGTATTATTGTTGGAGGAAATAATTATGGGCAAGGTTCCAGCAGGGAGCATGCGGCCCTTGTAGTAATGTATTTAGGGATTCAAGCAATTATAGTAAAGTCCTTTGCCAGAATCCATAGAGATAATTTGATTAATTCCGGGATCTTACCTCTTATTTTTAAGAATGAAGAAGACTTCAATAAAATAGAACAGGGCGATATGTTAGCATTTGAAACAAATCATTTAAAATCATCCAATATTCAAATAAAGAATATATCCAAGAATTTTGTTTTTGGAGCACTTCATGATCTTAACGAAAGAGAAAAGACCATTGTTGGGGCTGGGGGGATATTGCCTTATTACCAAAGTAAAAAATTAGATTAAGGGAGAAAATAATTATTATGTTAGAAAAAATAACGATTCCTTTTATTGAGGGCGACGGTATTGGCCCGGACATTTGGTATGCATCCCAAATGATATTTAATAGGGCAGTAAAAAAAATATATCAAGGGGAAAGGGAAATAGAATGGAAAGAAATCTTCGCTGGAGAAAAGTGTTATCAAAAGTACGGGAAATGGGTTGTCGATGATACCTTTGAAGCAATAAAAAAACACAAGATTGCTATTAAGGGACCATTGACTACTCCCATAGGAGGCGGTTACAGAAGCCTTAATGTAACGCTAAGACAAAAACTTGATTTATATGCATGTATAAGGCCTATTAGGCATTTTTCTGGCGTTCCTGCACCTGTAAAGAATCCTGAATATGTTGATGTAGTCATATTTAGAGAAAATACTGATGATATCTATTTAGGCATTGAATGGAAAGCATATTCTCAAGAAACTAAGAAGATAATAAATTTTATTAATAAAGAATTTAAGATTAAAATTGACAAGGATGCTGCAATTGGCATCAAACCTATGAGTGAATTTAAAAGTAAAAGATTAGTTAGAAAAGCAATAGAATATGCTATCAAATATAATAAACCCAGTGTTACCCTGGTTCATAAAGGCAATATAATGAAATACACCGAAGGAGCTTTTAAAGATTGGGGTTATGAAATAGCTCAAGAGGAATTTAGGGATGACATTGTTACTGAAGATGAATTGAGGACGAAGTATGATGGTCAGGTTCCAGAGAATAAAATTGTCATAAAAGATAGAATCACTGATGCAATGTTTCAACAGATCTTACTTCGACCCAGAGAATATAGTGTTATCGCTGCACCAAATTTAAATGGTGACTATCTGTCAGATGCCATTTTGGCTCAAGTAGGAGGATTAGGGTTAGGTCCTGGTGCTAATATTGGAGATAACATTGCTTTGTTTGAAGCGACGCATGGAACAGCGCCTAAGTATGCCAATTTGGATAAAGTTAATCCAGGAGCTATGATTCTCTCAGGCTGTCTCATGTTTGAATATTTAGGATGGAATGAAGTATCAAAAGCAATTATTCATGCTTTGGAAAAGACGATTTCTTCTAAGATAGTGACTTATGATCTTGCCAGACAGATTAACGGGGCTCAAGAGGTTAAATGCTCAGAATTTGCTGAAGAAATTATTAGAAGAATATAAAGCTGTAAATAACGCTTTAAGGACTCATAAACTAAAATTATTGGAAGGTGTATATCTTCCGAGCCTTATTCAATAACCAAACCGTCCTCCAATTAAGGAAGGAAAATAACAACTAACCCAGTTTATTCAACCACTGGAAGAGGCAATATCTGTCAGAAGAATTAAATAGCAATCATGGTTAAAGATAAATACAAAAATTGCAGATAAAGATAGCCTAATTAGAACAATTATTGGAAGATTGACTATTCTATCTTCTCAGGGTTTATTTCTACTAATTCTAATACTTTTTTGATATACTGAGAATAACCATAAATTAAAAATTGTATAGTATGTCCTGGACAACGCCAGCAAAGTCCTGAATCCTCTTATTTTCTTGTATACTTGCCAAAGCGCTAAAGAAATCCTTAGGGTTTTATGATAAAATTTAATACATGTTCTATAATCAATTCATCAAAAAATCATTATTTATTTTGTTGGTTTCATTAGTAAACAGACATTATTTTAATGGACATCGCCTCTGCGAAGACCTATAATCTATATATGCCAAGAATAGCACGAATCGTTGCAGCGGGCTAGGGGTATAACTTATTGATAAGCAAGGGCTTATATTTAACTACACATTATTTGGAACACTGACAGGAAGATTAATTAACTCCTTTAGTTTGCAGGTGTTTCGTAATTCTTCTATATTTTCACCCCAACAAAAAGTTCTGAACGCGTCCAATAGGGGGAGCTCGTCAATTTCCAGCCCTTTAGCTTTTTGCTGAAGGGCTTTTTGTGTGTGCCCAGCATGGGTGATTACTAGTCGGTGAAAGTCCGATATGGGGGTCGATAGTGCCAACCATTAGCTCAAGACAAGGGTGTCCATCGTGAGGTGGAATCTGAAGGAAGTCGGCGGCAAAACTCTGGTCTTTAGGAATACAAACTACATATAAGGCATATGCTTGTGGGTAAGTTTGCACAACAAAACAAAGCCCAAAACTATCCGAAACAGGCGGTGTAAATGTAGCAGATAGATGGAGTGAAAGTAATCG
>Ga0268276_1003516_pt1 | contig 12054 bp, 10 predicted proteins | sample saktaG_4_FD_190145 | JGI IMG/M metagenome (GOLD analysis project Ga0268276, IMG submission 190145) | Saline water microbial communities from Sakinaw Lake, British Columbia, Canada - sak_2010_1_5_45m | ecosystem: Environmental > Aquatic > Non-marine Saline and Alkaline > Saline ...
ACTGGCCGGAATAATCGAACCTGTTTCCGGATCGGTTTCGTTTTTATCGAACGGGCATTCAGCCGTTCCGAAGATTATGTATTCACCTCAGTTTCCAGAAAAGATATTGCTGGGGGTTCACATTGGGGAGACCGTTCAGCAGATCCTTTCTCAGAATGTAAATAGTGCTGGTGTTTATAATTCAATCTGCGATTACTTGCAGAAATTTTCCCTGGATTTTGACACCATCAGAGATAAAAGCGGATTTGAATTGAGTGGTGGTGAACTGCGGCGGCTGGCCATAGCGCTGAGCCTGGCGCTATCACCGGAACTTTTGATTTTGGACGAGCCGACCATTGGCCTTGGGCGCAGAGGGAAAGCACAGCTGTATCGCATACTGGAAGAATTTCGACAAAAACACCATATCATGATCGTATCTCATGATTTTAATCTGATTCGTAAAATCTCTTGCCATTATTGGATTTTAGACAGGGGTAACCTAATTTTCACCGGGGATTTGAATGCCCTGGAACACCGGCAGGATATTATTGAAAAGGTTGGAATTAATTCACTTGAACATTACCTGACAGCAGCCGTTAAAACCAAGGAGATGAGAACGCATTGAAAAACAAAGTTCGTGAAAAATATGAATCGATGCACCCGGACCGGATCGTAACGATATCTAATATAATCTCTATTCTAAGAGCATTTCTGACTTTGCCGATTCTTTATTACCTCAATGAAGGCCGGTCAGATATTGCGTTTATTTTTATCATTATAGCAATTGCTACTGACGGGTTAGATGGCTGGCTGGCTCGTATCGGGAACGAGATTACCGATCTGGGAAAAATTCTGGATCCCTTTGCCGATAAGGTTGTGATTTTTAGCGTCATGTTGTACTTGTTAGAATCCGATAAAATGCCGATGTCCTATTTTCTGATTTTAGCCGGGCGCGACTTGTCAATTGCACTGGTTGGTATTTACCTGATGAATAACCTGAAAATTGCACCTTCGGCCAATAAACTTGGCAAAGTTTCGATCGTCTTTACATCCGCAACAATTTTAGCGTTTATTTACACCGATATACTTGGACGTTGGATCTCTCCGATTATGTGGACGTCGATCTTTTTCCTCTTCATTTCCTGGGTCCAGTATATTTACACTTTTTTACAACACATTCTCCGAAGAAGAAGGAAAACTGCTCTGACTGATAAGCCTGACCGTTTGTCAGCCGGGCTTCGGAAAACCGAGTCCGGCATCGCGACTCGGATTCCATTGTTGGGCAAATATTTTCGCATTGAGAATGAACTCCTGACTTCAATTGAGGACACGCTGATTGCTTCGGATTTGGGTGTCGAACTGACCGATGTTTTGATTGACCGCCTGAAGAAAATGGACCGGCGTGAATCGGCGAACCTGGCTGAAATCCTGAAAAATGAAATAAAGTCGCTGATTCGTTCCGATATACCAATCGATGAGACCGAAGCGAAACCCAGAGTGATCCTGTTTGTTGGCGTCAACGGAACAGGAAAAACCACCAGCATTGGCAAGTTGGCGCACCGGTTTCAGACCCAGGAAAAAAAGGTATTGTTGGTTGCGGCGGACACATTCCGGGCGGCTGCCTATGATCAGTTGAAGGTTTGGGCAGAACGATCCGGTGTGGAATTTTTAGGTAATCCAAAGGGTAAAGACCCTTCATCCGTGGCGTTCGATGCTATTAAATCGGCGCTGGTCAAAAGCCATGATATCGTCATGATTGATACCGCCGGAAGATTGCACACCAAATCCAATCTCATGGAGGAATTGGGTAAAATCAAACGGGTGATTGCCAAGCAAATTCCCGAGGCGCCCCACGACATCTGGTTGGTGCTGGATGCGAATACCGGGCAAAACGGTATCGTTCAGGCCCAGGAATTCTTGAAAGCCGTTGGCGTGACCGGGATAATTCTGAACAAGCTGGACGGAACCGCCAAAGGGGGTGTTGTCCTGGCAATTCACCACAAATTGTCCATTCCGATCCGATATCTGGGCGTAGGCGAGCAAATTGATGATCTGGTAAAGTTTGATCCTGGTGATTTTGTGGATGCTCTTCTGAAAGTAATGGAATGAAACCGAAGACATTTTCCATAATATCCCTCGGTTGTCCCAAAAACACGGTAGATTCCGAGGTTTTGAAGGGATACTTGAAATTCTACCGGATGGATTATGATCCCGAACCGGAAAATGCCGATGTAATTATCATAAACACCTGCGGATTCATCGAATCTGCCCGCGAGGAATCGGTGGAAACGATTCTTGAAACGCTTGAATTGAAAAAAACCGATCCCCAAAAAAAAGTAATTATTACCGGATGCCTTTCCCAACGTTACCCCGAACAACTGCGTATCGAATTACCGGAAGCGGATGGAATCTTTGGGGTTGATGCTACAGACAGCATTGTAAAAAGCATCATAAATTCATCGGAAAGTTGTGATGATGTAGAACGGATTCGTTCACTGCTGACACCCGGTCATATAGCCTATCTTAAAATTGCCGAAGGGTGCGATAATCAATGCAGTTTCTGTTCGATTCCCCTGATTCGCGGGAAGCAGCAAAGCCGATCGATTGATAGTCTCAAGAGAGAAGCATCCTATTTGAAAGAAAAAGGCGTCAAGGAGTTGATTCTGATTGCCCAGGATCTGACCCGCTATGGTTCGGATCTTGGACTTGGGACGGATTTACATCTCTTGTTGGATGAATTGCTGTCGGCGAAACTCTTTCCCTGGGTTCGGTTGCTGTACACAAATCCCGATTTCTGGGATGGTAAAATCAACCGGCTTTTCCAAAAATATCCCGAGCTCTGCCCCTATCTCGATATTCCGATTCAACATGCGTCTCCCCGGATTCTGAAATTGATGGAGCGGGGAAATGATGTAGAACGAATCAAGCATAAACTGTTGCAATTGCGAAAAGATGTTCCGGAGATTGCGCTGAGAACATCCGTTATGGTTGGTTTTCCATCGGAAAGTCCGGAGGATTTTAATATGCTGCTGGATTTTATTGAAGAAATTCGTTTTGAACGTCTGGGCGTTTTCACGTATTCTCAGGAAGAGGATACAAAAGCCGCCAGATTCCGGGATGGTGTGCCGGAAGCAGAAAAGGAACGCCGTAAGGATTTGATTATGCAGCTTCAGTGGGCAATCGCCCGGGAGTATGCCGAGTCAAAGATAAATCAGACAATTGACGTAATTATAGAAGAAAATGCCGGGGAGTATTATATAGGCAGAAGCCGCTGGGACGCTCCGGAAATTGATGGCGTTGTAAGAGTCCATAGTGAAAAAGCGCTTGAAATTGGGAAGTTTTATAAGGTGAAAATTGATAGCGCTGCAGGGATAGATTTAGTTGGGAAAGTCGCTTAAACCTGTTAGATTTATTAGATTCTTTTTCCTCAGATGAGATCAATTCAGTAAACCTGACAGGTTTAGAAAATCCGTTAACTTGACAATCAAATCATTAATGATTATACTCTGAAGAAATGATTAAAGAACCGGAAAATGGGTCTATAATTTTGTCTATGGGGAAAACCCGAAAGGACAATATTGTGCAGGTTAAACCGTTAAATGTATAAAAGAGGGAATCATGGATTTATCCACAGTTTTAAGTTCTGTTGTTGTTGCTGGCGTGGTTGCCGGGCTTATAACCCTGAGAACATCGGCACGAAAAATTGCAATTGAAAATATCACTCAACAGAGGCAATTATGGCGTGAAACAATTAGAACAAAGGCACTTGATGTCATCCATACATATGTAAGGAAAAACACAGTGCGATTGAGAGAACTGTATGTTGAGTTTCAGTTGATTCTTAATCCAGGAGATAACGATGATAAAAGTATTCTGGATTCGATATGGGATATGGCATTGGAAAAAGAAAATAAAAATCTGCCAATTGAGTTGTCTGAAAAATTGGCGCTACTTCTAAAGCATGATTGGGAACGGACAAAGAAAGAAGCAAAACCAGTCTTTTTACGCTGGGGAAAACCTAAAAGGACCGCCTATAGTGAATTCAAAAACAAACGTAATTAACAAAATAGCAAACATGGCGCTTCAACTGACCGCGGTTCCCCTGCGCCTCAATGCGGCGCACAGGTGAGCTTGATTGTTAGCCCATTAAACATTGTTGTAAAATAAAAGAAAAAAGAATTAAAAATGAGTAAGAAATTATTAACAGCTGTTTGTTTTGCTATTTTCACTACCATTGTTTATTTGCCAAACGTAACTGAGGGTGGTAATGTGGGCAGGGACTATCTTTTCTTGCAAAACGAAGCCATGCAGATTCTCAGGAAAAACCCGATACTTGAGAGAGAACTAAAAAAATTGCTAAGGGAAATCCTGGCTAATGAAGTATCCGAACACCCCGAACTTTTGGAAAAGATCCTGAAAATGAAGGATGGAAATGGTGAAGAAATAGACAGATTATTTGAACTAATAAAAGATGAAGATAGGTTTTCTCTGAACCAACAAAGAGATAATTCAGGAATGCCGCTGACAGGATCTCAAATGCAAACCATTGGAGTAATACTTGATGATTTTCAGGTTAATGAAATAGATACAGGTCGATGTGATAATCATTGGAGTCCAAATGTAGCAGTAGCAACCAATGGCACATTTACACTTGCTTGGCGTGATTACCGCAATGGGAATTCTGACATTTACTGCCAGCGATATGATAATAACGGTACAGCCTTGGGATCTAATTTTTTAGTGAATGATGATGCAGGTGGCGGCTATCAATCCAGTCCAACTATAGGTGTGGACGGGGAGGGTAATTTTGTAATTGCTTGGCAGGATATGCGCAATTGGAATTATGACATTTACTGTCAGCGGTATGATGCTAACGGTACAGCTTTGGGCTCTAATTTTTTAGTGAACGATGATATAGGTGGCGGATATAAGTCCAGTCTAACGATAGGTGTGGACGGGGAGGGTAATTTTGTAATTGCTTGGCAAGATGACCGCAATGGAAATTACGATATTTACTGCCAGCGGTATGATAATAGCGGCACAGTCTCGGGCTCTAATTTTTTAGTGAACGATGATGTAGGTGGCGGCTATCAATCCAGTCCATCCATAGGTGTAGACGGGGAGGGTAATTTTGTAATTACTTGGTGTGATGATCGCAACGGGAATTGGGATATTGGTGCACAACGTTATGATGCTGATGGAACAGCCCTCGGTTCTAATTTTATGGTCAACGATGATGAGGGCAGTAGTAGACAAAATGGTCCAACGATTGTCGTTGATGTCAATGGTAATTTCATGATTGTCTGGGATGATTATCGCAATGGAAACTATGATATTTACGCCCAGCTATATAATGCCGGATGTACAGCCCTCGGCTCTAATTTTATCGTCAATGATGATGAGGGAGATAGCCGGCACTTTTGTCCAACTATAGGTGTTGACGGTGAGGGAAATTTTGTAATTGCCTGGCAGGATGAGCGTAATGGGAATTATGACATTTACTGCCAGCGTTATGATGAGAATGGGACAGCCCAGGATTCTAATTATTTAGTAAATGATGATATAGGTGGCGAATATAAATCCAGTCCATCCGTAGGTGTAGATGGGGAAGGTAATTTTATTATCGCATGGGAGGACAGACGTAGTGGAAATACTGACATTTACTGCCAACTGTACAATGCCGGTGGTACAGCATTATGCTCTAATTTTAGAGTAAACGATGATGTAGGCAGCAGCAATCAAATTCTTCCTACTATTGGTGTAGGTATCAGTGGCAATTTTGTAATTGCCTGGCAGGATAACCGCAACGGGAATGCTGACATATACTGCCAGCGCTATAATGATAACGGTACAGCCTTGGGCTCTAATTTTTTAGTGAACGATGATATAGGTAGCGGCTATCAATCCAGTCCAACCATAGGTGTGGACGGGGAGGATAATTTCATGATTGCCTGGACTGATAACCGCAATGGGAATTATGACATATACTGTCAACGATATGATGCTAACGGTACAGTCTTGGGCTACAATTTTTTAGTGAACGACGATGGTGACATCAAATTTCAAACATATCCTACTATTGGTGTTGACGGGGAGGGTAATTTTATAATTGCCTGGGAGGATAACCGCAATGGGAATTATGACATTTACTGCCAGCGGTATAACGAGAATGGCACAACTCTGGGTTCTAATTTTAGGGTGAACAATGATTGGGGTAGCAGTGAGCAATACCATCCAACAATTGGTTTAGATAGCAGTAGTAATTTTGTAATTGCCTGGGTGGATAACCGCAACGGGAATGCTGACATATATGCTCAACGTTATGACATTATGGGTGTAGTCATCGGCTCTAATATTAGGGTCAGCGACGACGAGGGAAGCAGCTATCAATTTTCTCCAACCATTGGTGTTGACAGGGAAGATAATTTTGTAATTGCCTGGGTGGATAACCGCAACGGGAATGCTGACATTTACGCTACGAGATTTGATAACAAGGGTAACGCTTTGTGTTCAAATTTTATGGTAAACGATGATGACGGAAGTAATTCTCAAAAGTATCCTACTATTGGCATGGATAGCAGAGGTAATTTTGAGATCGCTTGGGAGGATGACCGCAATGGAAATTATGACATTTACTGCCAGCGGTATAAAAGTTCTGGTGATGCTATAGAATCAAACTTTATATTGACCACTGATGGTGAGTTAGCGATTCAACAGTATCCATCAACCGTTTTCAGTAATGGCAAAATCTATACAGCATGGGTAGATAATAGAATCCCGGGGCAAGGTATGGATATTTTTACCAATGTTTTATTGTTTTATAAACCCGCAGCAGCATATTTTACCGGAGAGCCTATAGAAGGATCTCTGCCATTGACTGTTGTTTTCAGAGATTTATCTACAGGAGATATTGAGAATTGGACATGGGATTTCGGGGACGGGACAGATACATCTTATACTTCATTTGCCGATTCAATTATTCATATATATGAGAACAATGGAATATATACCGTAAGCTTAATAGTTTCATCTCCGGTTAACGCAGATACTTTAATAAAGAAAGATTATATAACTACAATAATAAATGATATTTCGATTGATACTAAATATTCTGGAGTACCTGAGGTATTTTCCTTAGATCAAAACTACCCCAATCCCTTTAATCCGATAACAGCTATCTCTTATGAATTACCCAAATCATCACTTGTAAAAATAGCCATTTATGATATTAATGGGAGATTAGTCGAGACATTATTAAATGAGATAAAAAATGCAGGATATTATTCTGTTGAATTGAATGCGAAAGATTTTAGTTCAGGAATATATTTTTACCAGATAATGGCTGGGAATTATTCAGCGATGAGAAAGATGATCGTGATGAAATAATCACCATACATACGCATACTCGGTGAGCTATTCGACAAATCTTAATTCTCACAAAATGTTGACCCTTGTATCTCATGCGCCGCCCTGCAATAATAAGAAATACTCAAAATATTTGAGTGAAGCCCAATAAGTTCTTGACATTTATTATGGTATCATATATACTACCAATATGAGCAAGAAGTATCAGATAGTAATCGACACAAATGTTTTTGTCACAGCCTTGAGATCAAGGCGCGGCGCCTCTTATAAATTGCTTTTTGAAACTATCCGGGAAAAATATGAACTAAATATTTCGCCGGTGCTAATATTTGAATATGAGAGTATTGCAAAGCGTGAATTACATAATCTAAAAATTAGTGAAGAGCATATAGAATCGATTTTGGATATGATTTGCGCAACTTCTAATAAGTGTAAAATATTTTTTCTATGGCGTCCTCAATTAAAAGATCCAAAAGACGATCATATTTTAGAATTGGCAATAGAATCTCAAAGCAAATATATCATCACATATAACAAGAGAGATTTTAAAGGCGTGGATAAATTTGGAATAGAAGTATTAACACCAAAGGAATTTTTAGAGATAATAGGAGAAATATAAAAATGAGCACTTTAAGTTTACGTTTACCGGAATTTATATACAAAAGAGTAAAAGAGTTCGCTAAAAAGGACGGAATCTCGATTAATCAATTTATTTCAAGCGCAGTATCGGAAAAGATATCAGCATTTGCAACTAAGGATTATCTCGAATTACGTGCAAAGAGAGCAAATCCGAAAAAGTACAAAGAAGCACTTTCAATGATTTCCGACGTCGAGCCTGGGGATTTCGATCGGTTATAGTAAAATACGATAAAAACTGCTGATGAATCGGTTTTATCTTCCGTCACAACACAGAGCAATGAGAGCCAATAAGATTAGCCCCGGGGTTCATGCGGATGTTTGTTTTACACCTGTCAGGTTTAAACGGTTTTGCTGCTTCGGGTTCGCATATTTGATTAAACCTGACAGGTGTAATCGCTTAATCTCATTGCTCCAAATCCATATACTCCTCTATACGCTTATACTTCCATACTCACAACCGGGGCATTACATCAGGTCTGAACTTTTTCTTGCTTGTCTTGCTAATCCTCTTGATTTCATTATTAGTGAAATGTATTGACATAAGGCACACGTTATTTTAAATTTTACACCGTGAAAATATTTAATTGGAACAATGATAAAAATGAAAAATTGAAGGCAGAGAGAGGTGTCTCTTTCGAAAAAGTTGTATTTTGTATTGAAAATGACCGGTTATTGGATATTATAGAACACCCAAATAAAAAAAAATACAAGGGACAGAAAATGGATGTTGTTAAGATAGATGAATATGTATACATAGTTCCTTTTGTTGATAAAAACAGTGAGAGGTTTTTAATAACCGTATTTCCCAGCCGGAAGTACACAAAATTTTATCTTAATCAGGAGAATAAAGATGGTTGAATTAGATAGAGAAGAACAGATGCTATCCGAATCCGTTGAAAGAGGAGAATGGCAATCCGTTGAAAATCTTAATGATGAGATAGTAAAGTCAAAAGAATACGCTAAAAATACTTATATTAAAAATCAGAGGATGAATATTAGAATATCGGAGAAAGACCTGAACGCACTAAAAATCCGAGCCGCCGAAGAAGGTTTGCCCTATCAAACACTGGTTTCCAGTATCATTCACAAATATCTTTCCAATAATTTATTTGAGAGGAAACCTGTCTATATTGCGCAGGAGGCAAAACCAAAGTTAAAAAATTCACAAAAAGGGAATTAAGTATGAAAGCACTGATCACAGCCGGTGGACATGGAACCCGGTTACGACCGATTACCCATACCCAGAATAAGCATCTCATCCCGATTGCCAATAAACCAATTTTAAATTACGCTCTGGAATATGTCAAAGAGGCCGGCATTCGCGAGGTAGGAATTATCACCAATAAAGACAGTACCGAGGTGAGTCGTGTTTATGGTGACGGGCGGCAGATGGGGATTTCGATTACCTATATTCCCCAGGAAAATCCATCAGGATTGGCTGATTGTGTACGTATTGCAGAACCGTTTTTGGGAAGTGAACCGTTTGTGTTTTACCTGGGTGACAATATCATTGTCGGTGGGATAAAACGGTTTATTAGTGAATTCAATACCAATAAATCCAACTGCCACCTCGTTCTGGCGAAAGTTTCCGACCCGGAACGTTTTGGAGTGCCGGAAATTAAAGACAATCGCATTGTCCGCATTGATGAAAAACCGAAAAAACCCAGGAGCGATTACGCGGTTACGGGTATCTATATTTATGACAGTTCCATTTTTAAAGCGGTGAACAGTATCAAGCCCAGTGCCCGGGGAGAGCTGGAAATATCCGACGCGCACCAGTATTTGATTGATAAAGGACTGACGATTACCTATTCGGAAATTACGGGATGGTGGAAAGATACCGGAAAACCAAATGATCTGCTGGAAGCCAACCGCCTGGTTCTTGATAATATCAATACGAAAATTACCGGAAATGTTGATAAAGAGAGTCAAATATCTGGCCGTGTAATCATTGAAAAAGGGTGTGAAATTCAAAACAGTAATATCCGGGGTCCGGTAATTATCGGCGCTAATACGAAAATCATAAACAGCTATATCGGCCCCTACACTTCCATCGAACAGCATTGTATTATTAAAGATTCTGAGATTGAGTACAGCATTGTATCAGAAAAATGTGAAATAATGGATCAGAAGATCCGAATTGAGGCCAGTTTGCTGGGCAAAGATGTTAAAATCATCGAAGCCAAATCAAAACCTTTTACCAACCGGTTTATTATTGGTGATCAAAGTATCATAGAAATCCGTTAACTGTGATCAAGACAATCAATTTCCGTACACTGGGATGCCGGCTCAACCATGCGGAATCCGATTCAATCCAATATGGATTTCAAAATGCCGGATACTACATTGTAGACCAGAAATCTCCAGCGGATTTGACCATTATCAATTCCTGTGCTGTAACTCAGCAGGCAGAAGCGAAAACCCGTGGAGCGATTGCCGCTGCACGGCGGATTTCGCCTCGTGGGAAAATTGCGGTTATCGGGTGCTACTCACAACTATCGCCGGAAGTATTAGCCGACCTAAAGGGAGTTGATCTTGTTCTGGGAAATTCGGAAAAATACCGGATACCGGATCTGCTGGATATTCTGGAAAAGGGGCAAAAGAAGATTTGTGTTTCTAAAACCATCGTCGGGGATACGTTTCCGCCGCTTGGAATGATTTCCAAAGGTTCCCGAACCAGGGCACACATGAAGGTTCAAGAAGGGTGTGACTATCGTTGTGCTTATTGTATTATTCCACTGCTGCGCGGTTCAACCCGTAGTCGCGATCTCCAGTCATGCGTGGATGAGGCGGTGATGCTGACAGAAAAGGGCTTTAAAGAAATTGTCTTAAGTGGGATAAATATTGGAACTTATCATGATGGAAATTGGGATTTCGGCGATTTGGTAGCGGCGATTCTTTCAAAAAGTGATATTGAACGGTTGCGAATCAGTTCCATTGAACCTGACCTGGTATCGGATCGGCTGATTGAATTAATGCGAAGCGAACCACGGCTTTGTCGCCATTTTCACATTCCCCTGCAACATGGGTCGAATGAAGTTTTGGGTTGGATGCGCCGACGGTATAAAGCGGAACTCTTTGTCGAACTGGTTAAAAAAATCTCACAAAATATCCCCGGTGTCTGTATCGGGACTGATGTACTAGTCGGTTTTCCCGGTGAATCGGAAACTCATTTCAGTGAAATGACATTCCTGCTTGAACGGTTACCGCTGGCTTATTTTCACGTCTTTCGATATTCTGCCAGACCGGGTACGATAGCAGCCGGTTTGAATGATTCGGTGTCTAGTAAAACGAAAAAAAAACGCTCTGAAGTGCTTCGAAAATTGAGTGAACGTAAACGGAATCATTTTCTTCGGCAATTCAAGGGGGAAGATTTATCCGTATTAATTGAAAAGAAATCGAAATTGGGGCTTTACCGGGGACTTTCTGATAATTATATTACAGTCAATGTCAAATCTGATAATCAGATCGCTAACAGTATCAAAACAATACGAATTACCGATATTGGTATCGCGGAAGTTCAGGGAGAATTGATCGGTGGATAAACAGACCTACTTCATTGGGATTGCGGGAAATATTGGGGTTGGAAAAACCACAATGACTGATATAATTGCCGACCGGTTTGGCTGGCGTCCGTTTTATGAATCGGTGATTGATAATCCCTACCTGGAAGATTTTTACGAAGACATGAAGCGGTGGAGTTTCAATTTGCAGATCTATTTTCTGTCTCACCGGTTTCGTACCCATAAAATGATGACGGAGAGTGGGTTTTCGTCTATTCAGGATCGTACAATTTATGAAGATGTGGAAATATTTGCCCGGAATCTGCACGAGATGGGCGATATGTCAAAACGGGATTGGGATAATTACTGTGCGCTGTTTGACATTATGACATCCTATCTGAAAAAGCCGGACCTGATTCTTTATCTTCGCGCAAGTGTGGACACCCTGCTGACCCGAATAAAAAAACGGTCAAGAGGTTTTGAATCTAATATCTCCCCGGAATATATCTACCGGTTGAATATTTCCTATGAGCGCTGGATCAAACGGATTCAGGGACAGTCCCCGGTT
>Ga0268276_1003518_pt1 | contig 12049 bp, 7 predicted proteins | sample saktaG_4_FD_190145 | JGI IMG/M metagenome (GOLD analysis project Ga0268276, IMG submission 190145) | Saline water microbial communities from Sakinaw Lake, British Columbia, Canada - sak_2010_1_5_45m | ecosystem: Environmental > Aquatic > Non-marine Saline and Alkaline > Saline ...
TGACTATAAGACTATTTGCGAATTTCGTCAGGTTTAGATAAACTTAAACTATATGAATAATGATAACGATCGTCTAATTAGCCCCATTGAAAGACAGGGAGATGAATCTTTGGATTTGTCACTACGCCCCAAGGTTTTGATTGAGTATATTGGCCAAGAAAAGATTAAGGAAAATTTAGAAATTACTATTACCGCTGCTAAAAAGCGTCAGGAGCCCATAGAGCATGTTTTATTATATGGAGCCCCTGGTCTAGGGAAAACCACCCTGGCTCATGTTATTGCTAATGAAACTGGAGCTAATATTAGAGTCACCTCCGGACCAGCCATTGAAAAAAGTGGTGATTTGGCAGCTATTTTAACTAATTTAGAAGCCGGCGATATTCTATTTATTGATGAAATTCATCGTTTAAATAAAGTTGTTGAAGAAGTGCTTTACCCGGCCATGGAAGATTACGCCCTAGATATTATTATGGGCAAGGGGCCAAGTGCTCGTACTTTACGATTGGATTTACCCCGTTTTACTATTATTGGAGCAACCACCATGGCTAGTCTTCTATCTGCCCCATTGCGAGATCGTTTTGGCATCACTCATCATCTTAATTTTTATGAAAATGATGAGATTGAAAAAATTATTACTCGTAGTGCTAAAATTTTAGGAATTGATATTGTTCCTGAAGCTAAAAAAGAAATTGCTTCCCGCAGTCGCCGTACCCCTCGAATCGCCAATCGTTTATTAAAACGAGTAAGGGATTATTGTGAAGTGAAAAGTGACGGAAAAGTTTCTTTGAAGGATTGTTTAAATGCTTTTCAAATGTTGGAAATTGATGAACTGGGTTTAGATTTAATTGATCGTCGCATTCTTGAAACCATTGCTGTTAAATTTAGAGGTGGACCGGTTGGATTGAACACCCTGGCCGCTGCCAGTGGCGAGGAGATTGATACCATCGAGAATATCTATGAACCATATTTAATGCAATTGGGCTTTTTGGATCGTTCGCCTCGTGGTCGAATAGTTACTCATTTGGGCTATCAACACCTAGGAATGAAAGTCCCCGGCCAAGAAAAATTAGTATAATTATGTATCAATTAAAAGATTTTAATTATCATCTTCCTTCAGAATTAATCGCTCAACAACCAATTAGACCGCGAGACCACTCGCGTCTTTTGTTGTTAAACAAAAAAACTGGCCAAATTTCTCATCAACATTTCTATAATATTATTGATTATTTAAAACCTGGAGATTTATTAGTATTAAATAATTCTAAAGTTTTTCCAGCGCGTTTAATTGGTCACAAACAATTTAGTGGAGGTAAAATAGAAGTTTTTTTACATCATAAATTAAGTAGAAATACTTGGGAATGTTTATTGGGCGGACGAGCCAAAGAAGGTTTAGTAATAAATTTTTTACTTAATCTCCAGGCCGAGGTTATTAAAAATAATCAAGATGGTACTTGGCAGATTAAGTTCAATTTAGTTGGTGATAAATTCTGGCAAGTGATTAATAAAATTGGTTTAGTGCCTTTGCCCCCCTATATTAAAAGAAACAAAAAACAATCCGATGATCGAAAAAATTATCAAACAACTTTTGCCAATCCTAAAAAAATTGGTTCGGTGGCCGCACCCACTGCCGGTTTTCATTTTACCCCCGCTCTTCTAAAGAAAATAAAAGATCAAGGCGTAAAAATCAGTCAAGTTACTTTGCATGTTGGTTTAGGGACTTTTGCGCCAGTTAAGGTTGAGAAAATTAAGGATCATAAAATGCACTCTGAGTTTATGGAAATTAATTCTCAGACTATTAAAGAAATTTTAGCCACCAAAAAAAGAGGTGGGCGGATTATTGCTTTGGGTACCACCAGTTGTCGAGCCCTAGAATCGCTTAATTTAAAAGAGTTAACAACTCAATCTTTTTGGACTAATATTTTTATCTACCCAGGTTATCAGTTTCGATTGGTTGACGCCCTGATCACTAATTTTCATTTACCTAAATCATCGCTTTTAATGCTGGTAAGTGCTCTGGCTGACAAAAAAAGAATCGGTCAAGCCTACCAGGAGGCTATTTTACAAAAGTATCGGTTCTTTAGTTATGGTGATGCTATGTTTATTTATTAAATATTAGCTTAATATATTAGGTTGATTTTTTTCTAATTTTCTGATATAGTAAAAGCTAATTGGCGTCAATTTTATAAAAATATGCGTAAATTTTTCCTTTTTATTTGGGAAATAACTAAAGTGGTTTGTATTTCTCTGGCTATTATTTTGCCAGTGCGTTATTATTTAATCCAACCATTCTATGTAAAAGGAGCTTCCATGGAGCCCAATTTTCATGATCATGAGTATTTAATAATTGATGAAATTAGTTATCGTTTTAATACCCCTATTCGTGGCCAAGTAATTGTTTTCCGTTATCCTCGTAATCCTCAAGAATATTTTATTAAAAGAATTGTTGGATTACCGGGTGAAGAGCTACAGATTAAAGATGGACAAATTAGTATTTTCAATAATGAATATCCAGAGGGGTTGGCTTTAACTGAAAAATACCTATCAATCGACTTAATCACCTATGGTCAAAATGAAGAAAAAATTACTATTGGCCCAGATGAATATTTTGTTTTAGGTGATAATCGTAATGCTTCTAAAGATTCACGTAGTTTTGGTCCAGTCAATAAAAGTTTTATTACTGGTAAAGTTTTGTTTCGAGGGTGGCCTTTAAATGAAATTAAACTATACGATAAAAGTGAGTGGCCACAATATAATGATTAAAATTTATGCCTAGACGTAAAAAAAATATGCCCGAAACGGCTCCTAGAAAAACAGAACGAAAGAATGATAAAATACCTAATCGTCTTTTAGGAATGAAGGATATGCTTAACTCAGAATATCGTTGTTTTGACTTTGTAGTTAATAAGGCTTTAGAATTAGCTAAATTATATAGTTTTACTCCAGTTAAAACCCCAATTTTAGAAAGTTTTGATTTATATAAAAAATCAACTCGAAAAAATAACGAAAAAGAATTTTATTATGTTGAAGGTGAGAAAAGTGAAAAAACAATTTTACGTCCCGAAATTACTCAGGGGGTTATCCGCGCTTACTTAGAAAATAATTTAGGAGAAGAATTGACTCCGGCTAGACTCTTTTCTCTGGGATCAATTTTTCGTCGAGAAAAACTTCAGACTGGCCGCTATCGAGAATCAACCCAATTTAATTTAGAAATTATTGGTGAGAAAAAGCCAATGGCTGAAGCAATTTTAATTAGTGTCGCTAATAATTTTTTTGAAGAATTACAGATTAAGATGCAAGTACAAATTAACAGTTTGGGTAATACGGAGTGTCGTAAAGAATATTGCAGTAAATTATTAGCTTTTTACAAAGAAAGGGGGCGTCGCTCTAAGCTTTGTAATAATTGTAAAAAGAACTTAGATAGAAATTGTTTAAGTCTATTAGATTGCAAAGAAGACGATTGTGTTAAATTACGAGAGGAGGCGCCACAAATCGCCAATTATTTATCTGATGAAAGCCGAGAGTACTTTACTAAAACATTAGAATTTTTAGATGAATTAAATATTAATTATAATTTTAACCCTTATTTAGTAAGAGGTTTAAATTATTATAATGATACAGTTTTTGAATTTTGGCCGCTTAATGAGGATGGCTCGGTAATTGGTAAAATGGCTTTAGGCGGTGGTGGACGCTATGATTCTCTAATAGAGAATCTGGGTGGTCAGGCCACACCAGCTGTTGGCTTAGCTTTGGGGATGGAACGAACCACCGCTCGCCTAAAAGACAAACATTTATTGGCAGTTGATTCAGAAGAAGATATTATTTTTATCGCCCAATTAAGTGATCAAGCTAAATTGAAAGCATTGCAATTATTTGAAGAATTAAGACGAGCTGGTTTTAATGTTCGCCAATCTTTTGCCTCTGATAGTTTAAAAATTCAATTAGAAGAGGCAGTTAAGATGAGAGCAAAAACTAGCTTAATATTGGGTAAAAAAGAAATAATGGATGGTACCATATTAATGCGCGATATGGATTCCAGTGCTCAAGAAGTTGTTGTTTTTAAAAAGATCAAGGAGCGTCTGGAGCGTAAGGATAAATTAGAAAGAAAAACTATTAGAGTTAATAATAGAAAGGAAGGTGGATTATATGGCTGACTTTAAAAGAAAGCCGGGTGAAAGCTTTGAGAGTTTCTTAAGAAAGTTTAAAAGAGGCTTGAAGAATAGTAAAAGATTAGAAAAAGCTAGATCGAAACAACATCTAGAACAAAAAACAACTAAACGTTTACAGAAGAAGAAAGCACTTACCGGCTTAGCTCTGCGTAAAAAAAATGAATATTTACGTAAGATCGGCAAATTACCTGAAACCAATAATCGATAATTAGAATAAAAATAAAACTACTCGTTAAAGAGTAGTTTTATTTTTTGGCGATTAAATATTTTTTTATTTCATTTTAGGAATTAATCGTCTAATGTTTTCCAGGGTAGACTTACGGGCATATTGTTTAATGCGGTCACGAGCTCGTTTGGTTTTTACAAATTTTAACCAATCTTTGTTGGGATGCTGCCGATTTTTCTCAATAATTATTTCTACCAGGTCCCCGTTTTTTAATTCTTGGTCAAGACGACTAATTTTATCATTAATAATTACTCCGGCGGCTTTGTTGCCTACACTACTATGAACAGCATAGGCAAAATCAATGGGTGTAGCTTTTTCGGGTAATTCAAAAACATCTCCCTGGGGCGAAAAGACAAAAATTCGATCTCGAAAGATATCTAGTTTTATTTTTTTTACCAATTCGTTGGTATTAGTAATTTCTTTTTGGATATCCACAATTTCTTTCACCCAAGATGGCATTTGGTATTGATCAGGACCTCGCTTGGCTTTGTAATACCAGTGGGCAGCTAAACCGTAAATTGATTCTTCATGCATTTCCTTGGTTCTGATTTGGAATTCAGTAGTTTTACCTTCCGGTCCGAAGATCGTAGTGTGCAAAGAGCGATAACCATTGGGCTTGGGAACGGCGATATAGTCCTTAAAACGATTGGGCTTGGGTCGCCAAAGAGTATGAATGATTCCTAATACTTTATAACAATCATCGATGGTTTCGACGATTACGCGTAGAGCAAAAACATCGTAAATTTCATTAAAGGGTCGATCTTTTTCTTGCATTTTTCGGTAAATACTATAAAGATGTTTAAAACGAGCCTCTAATTCATATTTAATTTTTGTTTCTTCTAATTTAGGGGTTAGAATGCTTTTAACTTTCTGGAAGAAACGATTTCTTTCTACTTTTTTTTCAACTTCATATTTATATTCTATTTCATGAAATTCTTCAGGATAAATAAATTTGAAACAAATATCTTCCATTTGCCATTTTAGTCGGCCAATGCCCAGTAGGCCAGCAATGGGAGCATAGATTTCTAGAGTTTCTCGAGCAATTCTTTTTTGTTTTTCTGGTGGTAAATTTTCTAAAGTGCGCAGATTATGAAGACGATCACAGAATTTAATAAAGATGACTCGTAAATCATTGGTCATAGCCAGGAACATTCTTTTAAGATTTTCTCGGTAGCGTTCAATTCCACGATATTTAATAGTTCCTAATTTGGTTACTCCTTTTACCAAGGAATAAATTTCTTGTCCAAATTTTTGTCTTATTTCATTTAGATTATGATCAGTATCTTCGGGCACGTCATGAAGAATGCCAGCGACTACAGTTGATAAATCAGCCTTGATTTCCGCTAGAATATAAGCTGTGTTAAGGGGGTGCTGGATGTACGGCTCACCATTACGACGCACCTGACCAGAATGAGCTTCTTCGGCAAATTTAAAAGCCTTTTCTAATAGTGAAACATTAGCTTTTGGATGATTTTCTTGAAATTTTTTTATGATCCGCTCAATAGTCATAAAATTGTTTTTCTTTTCCAATCTTTATGTTATAATAAAGGTATAATAAATTATATCATACTAGATGTAATTTGAAAGTTTTTTTATCTTACCGAATGTCCAAAAAAATTAAACTAATTATTTTTGTTTTCAGCCTCCTCAGCTTTAGCTTGGTGGCTAATTTTGCTTTAGCTCAAGATTTTGGGATTGATCAAGTTTCTAATACCATTAGTTTGAGTCAGACCGACCCGCGAGTTATTGTTGGCCGAATTATTCAGATTGCCTTGAGTTTTCTAGGAGTAATCGCCCTAGGTTTAATTGTTTATGCTGGATTTTTATGGATGACTTCGGGAGGAGAAGAAGAAAAGGTGGGTAAAGCTAAGCAAATTTTAAAAAATGCGGTTATTGGTTTAGTCATAATTATATCATCTTGGGCAATTACCACTTTTTTATTGGCTCGTCTACTGGAAGCTATTGGAGGAGAGGGCGGAAATATAGATGGTGGCAGTGGTGGTTTTTCTAGCGCCGGCGCTGGAGCCGTGGGCGCCTGTACGATTGATAGTTTTTATCCGGTTAGTGATCAAAAAGATGTTCCTCGCAATACCTCCATCATGGTAAGTTTTAAAGAAGAAATAAAATTAGATTCAGTTTGTGTTGATGATCAGGGTGATAGTTGCACCTGTGATCGCATTAGTTGTAATAAAATTAATCCTCTGGCTATTAAACTTTATAAAACTGAGTTAGGAGATGCCTGTTCTAGTACTTCTTGTCCGGAACCCAATAGTAACGTGGCTGATGTTTTAATAACGATACCCAGTGGCAATAAGACTATAGTTTTAACCCCGGTTAATTTTTTAGGTTCCCCTAGTGCCAATACTTCCTATAATATTAAATTAACCAATCGAATTAAAAAGTTAGATGATAGTTCCATGTTTAAAAATTGTTGGTCCGACTATGCCGAATGGAAATTTGAAGTTAATACTAGTTTGGATTTAACTCCACCGCTGGTAAAACTAGCGGGTATTTTCCCGATTCCTGATAATGAAAAAGATATTTATCAAGAAATTACTCCCGCAGTGGCAGCCAGTGGTTCGATTACTGTGAATGCTTGTCCCCAAGTTTTCTCCCCGGCTCAAATAAATAGTATAGCGCCAGCTAATGCGGAAGCAATTTTGGATTATCATGGATCAATCTCCAAGTTTAAAGTTACAGTACCAGCGGATACTCCCAATAAAGCTCAATTATTTAACGGCAATGATAATCGCAGTTTGCTGGGGGTGGCTGATTTTGATGATAATGGCGTGGCTGTTTTTCCAGGTTATCTAAGCTTTAAGGCGACTAATCATCCAGCTGGCAGTCTTTGGGAAATTGATTTTCAACCAGAGCAGTTGGCCGATACCCTAACCGTTGATTCAGTAGTTTATGTTTTTGCCACTTCTTCGGAGAATAATAAAATAAAAGTACCAAGTAGCTGTGATAAAAATGTTCAAGCAGCTAATATCGAAGCTAAATTAAGTGGACATCCTAGTATTAATGTTGATCGTAATAATAATCTAATTAGTCTGGTGGCTAAAATAGCTGGTAAGAGTGGTAATAACATTTCTTTGGTGACCACTAACCAGTCAGCCCTGACTCTAAAAGCCTTGAGTGGGGGAGTTGATTTAAAAGAAACCAATCAAGCCCGAGATAAACAAGATCGTCCCATGAATTCAGTAATTCAAATTAATTTTAGTGAGGCCATTAATCCAGTTACAATTTCTGGTTTAGCCAGTGAGGTATTTAACTATGTTCGAGTGATTAATGCTAATGCTTCTAGTAGTCCGGCGGGCACAGTTTGTAGTGTTGATGCTGAATGTCTTTCCTATAAATGCGAAAACAATATTTGTGCCGGTGATTATATTAACGGTAAATTCATGATTAGTAATGGTTATCGAACTTTAGAATTTATTTCCGATAAGGAATGCGGAGTAAACGGTTGCGGCGAGAAGATATATTGTTTGCCAGCCAATAGTCATTTAGCAGTTGAATTAGTAGCTGCTGATTTAAAACCTTGTAATAATGATAATGATTGTTTGGCGCTTAGTCCCTTTAAAACCTGTTCACCCTCAGCTTTGGCCTATAAAACTTGTCAGGATCTTAATGCCAAGAATTATCCGGCTGCTGATTTGAATACTCTAAATGGTATTGTTGATGCTGCTATCAACTCCTTGGATGGTAATCGTGATGTTCAAGCCGACGGACCGATTGAATTCTATAATGACAATTATCAGGCGGAATTAAATATGAATAAACGTGATAAATATAAATGGTCTTTCTATATTAATGATAAAATTGCCCTGGATCCTCCACAAATTACCTTTGTTAATCCTAGTCAAGGACAGAGTGGAATTAGTTTGGCCGAGCCGATTCAAATTAATTTTAATACTTTAATGATGAATAGTAGTTTGCGCACCGGCAGTACTTTAATTGAAAGCGGAACTAGCACAATTGAGCATAAACTTATTAATTTACGTAGCTCGGTTTCTAGTCCTTTGGGTTATTGGATTTTAAATGATAATCAAGATGTCGATCCTTTAGATGGTGAACCAGATTTAACTATTTCTAAAATTTATCATTCTATTTTTAATGAGTCGATTACCTATAAATCTCAAGTTGGTTCAGGCATTAAAGATATTTATCAAAATTGCTATAAACCCAGCGTTGGTCCTAATTGTGCAGTTACTCCCGCAGAACCCTCTTGTTGTTTTGGAACAGCCACCAGCACTCTTGGTTTAAATGGTAATTGCCCCTAAAATAAAAATTTATTAATTTAAATATTAAAGCATTTTCTGTGTTTAAACGAATCAGCAAATATTTATTAATCTTTTCTCTTCTGCTAGGCGGTCTTTTATTGGCCCGTCTGGTTTTGGCACAAGATTTTGGGACGGAAGCGGTAAATAATGGTTTGGATGGTGCTCTTGGCGCCGATGATCCACGAACTATTACCGGACGAATTATTAATATCGCTCTTGGAGTTTTAGGTGTAATCGCCGTCGGTATTGTAATTGTCGGCGGTTTTATTTGGATGACTTCTGGGGGCAATGAAGAAAAATTAGAAAAAGCTAAGAAATTATTAAAAAATGGAGTAATTGGTTTAGTAATAATTTTAGCTTCCTGGGCAATTGCTACTTTTATTTTAACCAGATTAGGCGGAGCCATTAGCGGCAACGGTAATGGTTGTTTTAATGGTGAAACAAGTTCCTGCGGTTGTGGGGGTTATATGATTTGTAACGAGGGTTATTGGAGTGGTTGTATAAATTCAAATTGTGGTGGTGGGCCAGGGCCCACTAGTTGTGATTCTGATCCTAACCCAGGTTGTCAGGCTACTTCACAAATTTGTGCTTCCGAAGATTATTGCGATGAAAATGATTGTGGCTGTAAACCAAAAGGAGGCACGGGTGATCCCTGTGATGCTGATTTAAATAATGCTACCTGCGAACCAGATAATAATCGTTGTGCCGCCTATTTAACCTGTAGCCTCGATACTTGTACTTGTTTTGGTCCTCCAGTAATTACTGAAATTAGTCCGATTGGTGGTTTTTGTGACGATAACCCTAACCAGGCTTGCATTAATGATAATAATTGTACTACTACTTGTAATTTAATAGCCCCCAACGGAACTCCTGATAATTTTATTACGGTTTTTGGTCAGAATTTTGGGGAATATTCACCGGGAATCAGTCAGATAATTTTTGAAGGTAATAATAATCCACGAGAAGGAGTTCAGCCGGTGGAATTAAATCCAGCTTGTATTAGTTCTTGGTCAAATGAACAAATAGTTATTGCTGTTCCCGCAGGAGTTAGTAATGGCGCCATTAAAGTAGTAAGCCTTGATAATTTAAGTGATACTACGGCCGATGATTATGGGCCCAAGATTCCAGATTTTGAAGCTAATGATATTGCTCGCCCAGGATTATGTCACATTAATCCTAATCGAGGAGTTTTGAGTTCAGAAGTTGGTTATCAAGGTATTAATCTTTATACCGGTGATGCTTATTTTGGTAATTATCAAAGTAATGTTCGAGGATTGGATCCTCAATTTAATAACCCGATTGGCTTATCCGGAACAGCCACTACTCCTAATATTAAATCTGGTGATTCCGGCAGTTTTGTTATCAATAATTTAAATGGTAATAATCAAAAAAGTAATTATTTAAAATTTGTTAAAGAACAAGAGCCAGGTGAAGGACCATTTATTGTTTCTTTTACACCATCGGCGGGGAGTGCGGGACAATATGTTACCATCCAGGGTAATGGTTTTGGCGGTGCTCGCGGTTTATCAAAAGTTTATTTTGGTGATACCGAAGCGGCCTATGATTTTCCCAGCATTTGTTTAGATTCAGTCTGGCGAGATGATCAGATTATTGTTAAAGTTCCCGCGGGTCTAGAAAATGGTTATCAGATTATTAAAATTGATTTAGGAGAAATTGTTATTGATACTCAAAGATTAAATCCCAATACTTTTGAAATTAACAAGAACTTAGATCTTAAGACTAGTCTTTGTAAAATTAAACCAATTTTAGGTCCAATTGACACGCCAGTATCTCTTTGGGGTGAATATTTTGGCCAGGTTGGAGCCGATGGTTTAGTGAAATTTAATTATGATAAATCAACTCTAGGAGAGATCGCTAAAGATGGTCAGGCTGATAATATTATCACCAATGTTCCCCTGGAGGCTATCACTGGTCCAGTTAAAGTTATTAAAAATAATGACTGGGGGAATGAATTAAATTTTGAGGTCGGTGAATGTTCAGTTGACGCTGATTGCGGCAATCAAATTTGTTGTCCTCAAAATACTTTCAAGAAGGGTCGTTGCGCCGATACCCTGATGGAATGCTTTTTAGATATTCCGACTTCAGTTTTTGAATGGGATTTTAATACTGGTTTTGGCAATGCCACTGATACGAATTTTTATAGTTGTGCTGGTATGTCTAAATATTTAGGAGCCTGTCAATCAGGGGCTACTTGTCCTAATATTCCTGGTACTTGTTCTCCCTATGCTGGCACTGGTCAGAAGAAAGTGGGCAGCTGTGATTATTCCTGCGTAACAGTCCCGGGTTGTAATAGCTTCGGTCCCAATAACTGTACCTATGATGTAGATTTGGATCGTTGTTTAAAAAATGGAGAAGGAGCTAGTTGTGATTTAGCTCAAGCCTTTTCTTTTGTACTTGGTAATACTACCTATGAAGCTGTTAAAACCTGTAATGCGGATAAACACTGGGAGATAAGTATTCCCACTTCTTGTCCGACCGGTTGGACCAGAATCTCTGGTAATCGCTGTGTAGATTTAAATTCCAATTGTTTACTTTGTTCAACTGATTTTAGCTGTCAAAAAATTGGTTCCAACGGTCGTTGTGCCTCAGATAAGATTTGTCCTAGTGGAGCAACCTGTCAAGATAATCCTAATGTTGGTGAACCGGATGATTGCGTTATACCCGATAAGCCAAGTTGTGATTGTTGTTGTGAAATTGGTCAGGATGAACGAGATTGTTGTGCTCCTTTGAAATGCGCAGGTACTTGCGGTTTAGATATTACTGACGATGATTCTGGTTTAGGTCTTTGTTCTGGTTGTGCTTTGGTTGGAACAACTACTGCCGAGCACGATGCTGCTTGTAATTGCACCGGGCATAGCGGACAATATTGCGATATTTCCCCTCTACATCCGGATGGAGTTTGTACAGATTGTACTAGTTTAGCTACTCAACAAAATTGTGTTGATCATAGTGGATCCTGTTGTATTGATGCCAAACGAACTTCTACTACGACTGATGATATTTGTCGTGGTGGTGACGGACAATTAATTAGTAATGATCCTTTTAATCCAAATTATGGTTATTGTGCTTATTATGATTGTCAAACTCCGCCAGCCGATCCAACTTTATGTGCCTCTTCTACACCTTTGAAACTAGCTTTATATGAAAATTTAGATAAATGTACTAACGGCTGTGCTGCCAATCCAGGTTTAGATTATTGTTGGTTATTTAATGGGAATCAAAGTGCTTGTATTGCCGAAGAAGCTTGTTGTTTTGATAAAACTACCAGTAATTGTTTAGGTGGTGCTCAGATTAGTGGTGGCACCAATACTGGTTACTGTGCTTATTATGATTGTCGTTTAGACGAGCCGAAACTT
>Ga0268276_1003521_pt1 | contig 12039 bp, 10 predicted proteins | sample saktaG_4_FD_190145 | JGI IMG/M metagenome (GOLD analysis project Ga0268276, IMG submission 190145) | Saline water microbial communities from Sakinaw Lake, British Columbia, Canada - sak_2010_1_5_45m | ecosystem: Environmental > Aquatic > Non-marine Saline and Alkaline > Saline ...
AAATTCGGAACCTGTGGATGATGGCGGCGGTTGGGCTGACCGTCTGGGCGCCCTCTGCGGAGGCGCTGGAAAACAACGGCGGCTATACGATCAGCGACGTGACGGTGCGTCAACGCTGGCCGTGGAGCCGCAAGGTCGACATCGACTTCTATCTCGCAAAGCCCGAGGGGGGCTCCTCCTCCCAAGCCGTCGCTATCGGTCTAGTCGCCTCCAACGGCGCGGACGAGGTGACGATTTCGGATGCGTCACTTGATGGCGACTACGATTACATGTTGCCGGAAGGTTGCCGCCGGATCGTCTGGGATCCGACGGTCGATCATTCCGGTTCGTCCTTTTCCCAATTGAAATTCTTTCTGTCGGTGACCTCGACCAATCCCGTGCAGTCCTATATGGTTGCGGATCTGGCCAGCGGTGACATTCAATATAAGGGTTTGTCGTTCACAAATCAGGTGAACGCGGATATGTACAAAACGGACAAGCTTGTTCTGCGCCGTATCACGGCAGGCAATTTCACCATGGGCGACGCTAAGGTCGCCATCACGTTGACAAAGCATTTTTATGCGGGCGTTTTTGAAATAACGCAACGCCAGTATGAATGGATAATGAATAACAGACCCAGCGCTTTCACCAATTCGGTTTATTATGCCATGCGCCCGGTGGAAAAGGTTACGTACGACATGGTGAGAGGCACATCACTCGGCACAAATTGGCCCGCCAATAATTCGGTCGATCCAACGTCATTCTTTGGCATTCTTCGGGAGAGAACCGGGAAGCTGTTCGACCTGTCGACAGAGGCGCAATGGGAGTATGCCTGCCGTGCGGGAACAACAACGGTCTTCAATGGCGGCGACCCTGCCGCTTTTGTGAGTGGCGACAGCGTCGATGAAGCCTTAGATCCCCTGGCCCGGTATAAAAAGAATGGCGGGTATATTGACGGCGTGACAATACCGACTTATGATGTGTCGCCTGTGAACGGCACGGCCATTGTGGGATCATATCGGCCGAATGCGTGGGGTCTCTACGATATGCATGGCAATGTCTATGAATGGGTTTTGGATTGGAATGGCACATTGGTGGCCGATACTGATCCTGCGGGGCCAAGTAATTTAGATAACAAACATGTATTTCGGGGCGGATGTTGGTATCTCTACCCAGTTCATAGCCGATCTGCCGCGCGGACTGCCGATTTCCCGTCCTATACCACATACGGGCTTGGTTTTCGTGTTTTTCTCACTCTGCCGTAATCTCGAAAACCGTTTGGTTTTAGCACACATGTGCAAAGTAAAGATTCGTTTGAAAAGATTCACCCATTGGAGATCTGGCACATTAAAGTGGATTTTTATTCTGACGGCCATGATCCCTACGGTTTTGAGCACATGCGGTTTTACCGTAGCGATTCGCGGACGTCCGGCAGACTACTCGATCGTCCGGCCTGTCAAGGCTTCGCCGTCGCAACTCTATGCGGCGGCGGAGTTGCAGAAATTCATTGAGGAAATGACGGGGGTGAAACTCCCCGTCATCACGGATGACGGGCCGCTTCCAGAACGGGCGGTTCTTTTGGGGGACACCCTCCACACGGCGGGTGTTCTCGGTGCCGCCGTCGATGTCGCGTCGCTGGGGGATGACGGATTCCGGATCGTGACGCGTGCCCCGCATGTGCTCATTATCGGAGGGTCTGTGCGCGGTACGCTCTATGGCGTGTATGAGGCGCTCGAATGTTTCGGGGGATGCCGCTGGTATGCCTCTTGGCACAGTGTGATTCCCAAGCAGGATCGGTTTTCGGTTCCCGTGGTGGATGAGACCCAGAAACCGGCCTTCGCTGTGCGCGAGCCATGGTGGTTTGATCTGCGCGACGGCGATTTTGCGGCTCGCAGCAAGGTCAACGGAAACCGGGCGCGATTAATCGAAAAACACGGAGGGAAAAATCGTTTCGGTCTCTTTGGACATTCCTTCCGTCAGCTCTGTCCTTGCGATGAGTTTTTTGATGCGCATCCGGAATATTTCAGCGAGATTGAGGGCAAGCGCGTCAAAGACGACACGCAACTCTGCCTTACCCATCCGGATGTGCTCCAGATTGTCACCGAACGACTTTTCGCCCGCATCCGCCAAGACCCAGCGGCAAAATTATGGAGCGTGAGCCAGAACGACAACAAGAATTTCTGCACCTGTCCCGCCTGTAAGGCAGTCGATGACCATGAGGGATCGTCCTCTGGAACATTGATCCGTTTCATCAATCAAGTTGCCGGGGCGGTCGAGAAGGAGTTCCCCGATGTCGTGATTGTAACCTTCGCGTACCAATACACGCGCAAACCGCCGAAGACCCTTCGCCCGCATCGCAATGTTATGCCATGGCTTTGCGATGGCGAGTGTGAATTTTCATTCCCGATCGCCCAGAGCGGAAAATCGGAGGAAAACCTTAGATTCATGGAGGATCTCCAAGGCTGGAGCCGGATATCGGACAAGCTGTATGTTTGGGACTATACCACGAATTTCCGGCATTTCGTTGCGCCGTTCCCCAATGTGAAGGCTCTTCAAGGGAATGTTCGGCTTTTCCGTGACCACCGAGTGACGGGGCTTCTTGAACAGGGAGACCAACAGGGGCGCCATGCGGATTTTGCGGAGCTGAAGGTGTGGCTGCTCGCTAAATGGCTTTGGAATCCTGATCTCCCACAGGAGGCACTCCTGCAGGATTTCTTCAAGGGCTACTACGGCGCGGCGGCACCTTTTGTACGCCAGTATTTTGATGAGGTGCATACCTTTTATAACGATCCGGAAAAAAAGCCGCTGACGATTTGGGATCATGTTTTGAATAAGACGATCCCCGACGAATTTTATGTTCGCGCCACACATCTCTGGCAACAGGCCGAAAACGCAGTCAAGGACTCGCCCGCACATGCCTACAACGTAAGAATGGGAATGTTTCCCGTGCTGTATGTGCGCTATAACCGGTTGCCGGTGTTCAAAAACGTATCCGATGCGTCACAGGAACACAGGGCGCTTGCGGCTGAGTTGTTGGCCCGCTGCAACGAGGCCGGGAACATCAAACTCTCCGAGAACGACAAATTCCACACGGAAATGCTTGGTGTTTGGAAAAGTCTCTGTAAGGAAAAAAATGAACCACTTCACTCGAACACGGCTTTATAACTTATCGGTTCTGCTGTTGACCCTGTGCATCGAATGTCCTTTTCAAAGTCACGGGGAACTCTTCGAAAAAATTGATCCTCCCATCTGTGCAGGCGAGGGTACGAACCTGCTTTATCAACTGGATCAAGCGACCCCGTCCCAAATGATGTCGTACGTGATAAAGACAAAACAGGGAAGTCTGATTGTCATTGACGGAGGCACGGCTGGCGATGCCCTTTATCTCTTAAAATATTTGAAAGCGTTGGGGCAGGATGCCAACCGTCCCGTGGTTGAAGCTTGGTTCCTTACACACTTGCACTCTGACCATGGCGATGCCTTTGCTGAAATCATGGCTAAGTTCAAGTCTGTGGTGACGGTCAGAAACGTGTATGCCCATTTACCGTCACATGCGGTTCTTGATAGGTTGACGGGCCGTGAAAAACAAGAAGCGGAAAAACTGGAACAGGTCATCACGTCATTGCCGGAAGGAATGCTTCACGTTGTCCATACGGGAGAGAGCATTCGCGTTGATGACATCACGTTTGACATTTTGCATGAACCGGACGAAACGGTGACGCATAATGTGCTCAATAACTCCTCCCTCGTTTTCCGTATGAAGGTTGATGGGCAGCGTTGTTTGTTTACCGGGGATATCGGCCGTGAAACCAGCACCCGGTTGGTTCAACAGTATGGCGCCGCATTAAAAAGCGACATTTTGCAAATGGCACACCATGGACAAAACGGCGCGACACGGGAATTCTATCAGGCGGTGAATCCCAAAATCTGCCTGTGGCCAACACCGGATTGGCTCTGGACCAACAGGGACGGAAATGGATCATACCAGACGCTGGAAGTGCGCAGGTGGATGCAAGAGCTGAAAGTTGAACGTAATATCGTTTCCTGTTTTGGCACAAGCTATCTCGTCTTTCCTTATGGGTTGGAGACCCCGCGGATTTCAACAACCCCCAAGAGCTGTATGGAACAAGCGTGGTGGAAACGACGTTTTGAGGAGAAGCAGGCGCTTGTGAAACAGGGCGGTTGGGAGATCGTGTTGATAGGCGATTCGATTACGCACGGCTGGGAAACCGTGGGGTCAAACGTATGGAACGAGGTCTTCGCGCCTTACAAAGTGTTGAACCTTGGATTCAGCGCAGATCGCACGGAACAGGTTTTGTGGCGTATGGAAAATGGCGAACTGGACGGCTATCAGCCCAAACTAGTTTTTCTGCTGATTGGTACGAACAATACGGGATTGCGGCCAGTCGAGCAGGAAAACCCCGAAGACACAGCAGCGGGTATTCAGGCAATTATCCGTACAATCCAAGAAAAGGCACCTGGAGCTATCATTGTTTTGCATCCGGTTTTTCCGCGTGATGAGAACCCGAAACACTTTAGGAGGATTCGCAACAATCAGGTGAATCAGATCATCAAGAAATATGCGGATGGACAAAGCGTGATTTTTATCGATTTCAATGATAAGTTGAATAATCTGGACGGCACATTGACCTCTGCGATTATAAAGAAAGATCAACTTCATCTTCAGACGGAGGGATATGAAATATGGGCGGAGTCCATTCAGCCAACCATAAAGCGGGTCTTGGAAAGCTCGGAAAGCGGGGTTAGACCTTAGATTAAAAGTTAGCGGGCTATAAGCTCTTATTTAACTGACTTTCAAGCTTTGCAGTCAACTCGCCAACAAGGTTCATCACCTCATCATTTTCCTGTGCCGACCTCTGTAACTTGCGGAGCTGGCAACTGACGGCGACTCCACTTCTAAGATTCAGTACTCCTGCGGCTTCGCGCTGTGTCAAACCGGCAAACTTGCAGAGTATCTTCGCTGCCACCGGCCTAACCGGGCTGCCGCCGTTGCCGAGGCGGGTCTCGGGCCGGTCGACCGGCCCGAGACATCCTCTCCATTACTACTCTCTCTTCTTTCGTCAAATGCTTGCCTTTACGATTATGTCCTGTAAGCTTCCCTTGTTCCATGCCATGGTCCTTTCCTCGTTAGTGATCCTTCGTAAGACCACCGAGGATAGCGAATCCAGGCATGGAACGCTTCCTTTTATACTTGTGGCATTTTAATTTACAATTTCCTAAAATCGCGGGTTGACAGTTTTCTCATTCTGTAACATCATATGCTTCAACACTGACTACGGAAGTGCAATATGCTTATTCAAGCGGCTTGCTGGCGGTTAGGGTTCACGTTGCAGTTTGCCTTTGACCGAGGGTGATGCCGTTTAAGTGGATCGTACGAAGTCAAAAAAAGGAGCTAATCATGGGCGACAAGAAAGGCAAAAAGGAAAAGGCCAAAGCGCAGAAGCAGAACAATGCTAAACATGCGAAAAGCGAAAAGGACAAAAAGGACCGGCAGAAACCCCGCGTTGTTTAAAAATGAGAATAAAAGTACTAAACATTCTGATAATCGCGGGGATACTGATCACGGGGACGGTTGTTCACGGGGAAGTTTTCTGCTCCGGCACTTTCAAAGGTCATCTGCAAGGCATAGCGGCCGATGAGAGCGGCAACCTCTATTGGTCTTTCACCGTTACGCTGGTCAAGACTGATGCGCAAGGGAAGGAACTTGCCAAGGTGGCCACCCCCGGGCACTCCGGCGATCTGACATGGCACGGCGGCAAGATTTACATAGCCGTTGCCAACGGCCGCTGGAATACTGAGGGTGGCGGGGCCAATTCTTTTATCCATGTCCATGACGATAAAACGTTGGCGTTAATTTCCAAGCATCCGCTCCCGGAGGTCATCTATGGATCAGGGGGCGTGGAGTGTTACAACGGACGTTTCTTCGTCGTAGGGGGGCTGCCTAAGGGGTATCAGGAAAACTATGTGTACGAGTACACAGACACCTTTCAGTTCGTCAAACGATATGTGATTCCGAGCGGGTATACGAGTGTGGGAATCCAGACGGTCTGCCGCGGAGACGATGGGATCTGGTGGTTCGGCTACTATCCGGCAGGTACCTTTAGGACGGACGGTCAGTTCAAACTTTTGGAGAAGCACCAGTTCGATACGGCGATAGGGATCGCCAGAACCAATGAGAAGGGGATTTTTTGGGTTGCCTCCACGAAGAAAAACGACCAGGGAACCTACACGGGGTCGGCCCGCCGTGTGAAACAGGAAGAGATTCTGGCGAAATAGCGCGTTCACCGCCGCTAAGCGGTTGGCTTTGCCGTGCTATTTCAGTTCAGCAGGGTGCTGGACGGGCGAGAACAGGCAGCCGCAGAGAGTCGAAGAACTCGGCACTCTCAAGTGTTTCACATTGGAGACTCTTGCAAGAGCCTCAAAGGATTGGAAAGATGGAAACCTTATCCGGTGTGCACCATTTTTACGGTGGCATGGGAATGGCTGTGCTTGGATATCTGCTGCTTTCGTTCGGGCGACGACGGGTAATCGTATCCGGGCTGGTGATCGCCCTTGCGGGTGCGCTCATCATGACGGATGATATCTGGCAACATTGTCTTCAGCATGTGTACAGGGACAACTACGCCAGCCCCTGCAAGCGGATTTACTGGAACGTGAGCAAGAGGTGCCCTTTTCTGTCCAGGACGGTCGAAGCGGCGGACCGGGTTTTTCTTGGCACCATCTTTGACGAACCGCCAAGTGATCCGAAGCGGTCCGAAACGAGGTGAGACCATGAGGCGATCCGAAGACAGGCGGGGCGGAAATGCTCACGAACGCGGCCATCCCGGTCGTTTCGTGACCGGCATGGCCATTGCACAAGCGGGGTTTATGCTGATTTGGGTGCCATGGAAAGGGCTTACGATCGCTTGCGCCGCAATCAGCGTCTGCGGGACGGTTCTCATGAGTCTGGAAGTCTGGCGTCAGGCATTCAGACGCAGGAGGATACTGGCGGATCGTGCATCGGAAGATTCTGTGCCGGGGTCGGTTGAGCGGAGAAGCGCAGTTAATCGAGATGGTTAAGGGTAGCGGAAGCCCCGCAACAGGATGAAAACAAAAGTTCTTGTTGTTCTGATTTCCATCTGTGGAAACATCCTTGCAGATAGTCGTGTGTTTTGTACGGATGCCTACAATACCTGTTTGATTGACCCGGTTTATCGGGATTCTTTGCGGCGTGATGGGCAACTGCCGGCAGGGATGCGGTTTTATCCGGATTCAGGCACGCTGTTGTGGAATCCGGACAGCAATGCCATCGGCACGTATCACATTTGTTTAAGCTCAACAAAAACAGGGATTAAAGAAACCGGAGAACTTGACATTGAAGTTAAAGAACTGGCGAAAGTTCTTTGCGTGTTTGCTCATTCGGATGATGAATTCGGCATTATCGGGAAAATCGTTCAGCTAAAGGAAGCAGGAAAAGATGTTTTTCTTGCCTGGACACGTGTGTCAGGGGATAAACGTAATAACGAATCCCGAAAAGCAATGCGAAGTATTGGGATCAGTGAAGAAAAAATGAGTTTTCTAGATTGCGGGAACATCTCGTCTCCTGACACTTTCCCCATATATATTGAACAGTTGGCGGCGTTGATTTCAAAGCATCGGTTTGACCAGATTTATGTGCTCGGGTATGAAGGCGGCCATATTGAACATGATCTTACCCATATCGCAACTGTTTCTGCCTGTCGCAGCATCGGTTTCGCCGGGCAGATTTATGAATTTGGTCTCTATCATCTGGTCCATTTAACTCCTCAGCCGTTTTCGCTTATTTCTGCCCCCTCACCGACCATTCAGATGTCCTTGGATAAACAGTCTTTAGATTTTGTGGAATCTCTTGCTGATCTCTATGAGAGTCAAAAATATCTTGTTTGGGGTTTCAAGCTGGGAATGAGTGTGGCGAAGAAATCACATCCCTGCTATCGGCCTCTGCCTAATTGGGACTACTCTCGCCCTCCGGCCAGCGGAATACTTTGGTGTGAAGCCAACTTGAAACATCCCGCTTCGTTCAAGAAACATATCCAGCCGGCTTTAAAAGCCTTTTGGCAAACACATCCGATTGTTGTGTCGCAAAACAGATATGCCCAGGATATGCGGCGAAGTCAAATAGGCGCTCTGGTTTTACCGGACAGAAAAAAAGGCGAAGTCATTGATGTTGGCTACCCTTACTCGATTTATGTGTACGCCGGAATTAGCGTGTTGTTGTTTGGTGCAGTCTGGCTACCGTACAGGTCATGGAAAAAACGAAAAAAAAGGACGCGATGAACACATGTTCAAAATGGTTTGGAAGTACGGCCATCGTCCTTCAACAGCGCGAACGCGGACACCAATGCGTGGCTGGTTATGCGTTACGGACTTATGGCGCTATATCTGGCACTGAATCGGCTGGACTGGGAGGGGTAGGTCAGTTAAAATGTGGAGCATGCAAGGGAAGGTTACGTAGACCTGCCCGGGTTTGTCACATCATGGGGAGGGAAGTATGAAAAGTATAAAACGCCGTTCATTTCTTAAAGGCACCGCCGCTGTCACCACTTTGCCCGCTGTCGGCTTGACCGTGAAGGCCGAAGACAAGCCATCCGCCACCGTAATCGTTGTTCATGGCAAGGATATCGCTAAAATGGTCGATGCCGGCATCGCCATGCTGGGAGGGTGGGGCGCTTTCGTCAAGCCCGGCATGAAAGTGGCCATCAAACCGAATGTCGCCTGGAACTCGAAGCCTGAACAGGGCGGCAACACCAATCCAGAGCTTGTGCGGGCCTTTGTTTTGGCCGCGCAATCCCAAGGAGCGGCCAGGATCGACCTGCCCGAAAACACCTGCCACGATGAGAAGTCAACTTTTCCGACCAGCGGGGTCGAGGCTGCGCTTAAAGGCACGAAGGCCCGACTCTACCGGCCGGGCAAGAAAGATTATCAGGCGGTCGAAATACCGAAAGGCCAGATTGTCAAGCGCGCCCATGTGCCCAAGGACATTCTGGCGTGCGATTGCCTGATCAACATGCCGGTAGCCAAACACCACGGCGGCGCGACGCTTTCTCTGTCGATGAAAAACTGGCTGGGATCGGTCTCGAATGCCGACCGGCGCTCTTGGCACCGTGACGGTCTGCACCAGTGCATCGCCGACATCAACACTTTCATCAAGCCCAAACTGGTTGTTATCGACGCCACACGGATTCTGCTGACCAAAGGTCCGCAAGGACCCGGGGATCTTGCGCATCCGGATGAGATCATCTTCAGCACCGACACAGTCGCGGCCGACGCTTATGCCGCCACGCTTTTCAAAAAGGAACCTTTTGATGTGCCTCACATCAAAATAGCTCACGATATGGGAATCGGCTGTGGCGATCTGAAAAAGATCAGGGTAGAGCGGATCGAGGTTTGAGGCGCGTCAGCATGTTCAACCGCCGTAATCTAATACGACTGATAATCACTGCTGTATTCGCGCTTTTGAGCTTGGGCTTTGTGCCTGAAGGCTGGAAACACCTGCGTGTTGTGTTGCCCGCTCTAAGTCCGCTTCTGAGCTTGGGCGGTGTCGTTGCCACGCTCACGGTAAGCGCGGTCACCCTGCTGGGCTTGCCGCTGCTTTTGATGCCTTTGTTCAAAGGCAGGTTTTTCTGCTGGCACCTCTGTCCGATGGGGTTTCTGGCTGAGAGTGTCGGAAGGCTGAACCGTTGGAACAAAGGGGGGGCAAATAAAGTCCCGTTTGTCGGCAAGGCGCTGGCGCTACTGGTGATTGGCAGTGCCGCAGCCGGTTATCCAGTCTTGATCTGGACTGATCCACTGAGCGTATTCAACGGGTTTTTCGCGGTATGGCGCGAGCCTCTGACCTGGCTTTCCGCCGCCACGGCCTCTGGGTTTGTTCTGATCCTGCTGATCAGCCTGTTGGTGCCTAACATATGGTGCCACCGGCTCTGTCCGCTGGGCGGGTTGCAAGAGATGTTGATGAGACTGACAAAATGCCGGAAGACGCGTCAGGCGGATGAGCCGGAGACCGCGTTGGAAAAGACACGTGTCGCTCGCCGGGTATTATTGGGGATGGCTGTTGGCGGTCTGTCTGGAATAGTTTATGGGGGATTTAAGAAACGCCGGGCGGCAGCGAGACCCTCGCCGACTGCTAAAACGCCGAAAGGCGGCGGGCGGCGCAGACGCCGCCGCGGGACGCGAGAAGTCTCAGTGCCGTATATCCGTCCGCCGGGAGCGGCCTTATCAATCTTTAACGCGCTTTGTGCCCGTTGCGGCAACTGCATGGCGGCTTGTCCATACGGTCTGATTTTGCCGGATTTAGGCAGTTCGGGCATCGACGGTCTATTCACGCCGATTCTTATGTTCCGGAGCCGCAACGGCGAACAGGAGGGGTTCTGTTTCCAGGAGTGCACGGCCTGCACCAAGGTTTGTCCGACAGGCGCGATCAGCAGTCTGACGCGTGAAGAGAAACAACAGATGGCAATCGGCGTGGCGCACGTTTGCAAAGGCAAATGTCTGGCTTGGAATAAAGCCGAGTATTGCATGGTTTGCCAAGAGTTCTGCCCTTATCATGCGATCGATGAGGTCGAGCGCGACGGGGTGATGTGCCCGGAGGTCGATTCGTCTAAATGTCGTGGTTGCGGCGCGTGTGAAAGCCAGTGCCCGGCCCTGCCGATCGCGATACTTGTCAGTGGACGTGAACCGCAGTTGCGGCTTGCGGCACCTTCGCCTTATCTGACACAAAAGTAAGGAACGCCCAGCTATGAGAGTTCATGAGTAAAGGCCCAGGAGTCAGGGTTCAGGCTGAAAACGCCACACATTCTTGCCGCGTGTCGGCATGTTTCTGAATTTTCGCCAGAAGCGGGTATAACCCGCCGTTTATTGACACAGCACGGCACTGCATGTTGCGACGTTATTTGTCAAGCAGAATTGCTGCTTTCGGTGCCCGAATACTGAACTCTGAACCCTGAAAACTTTGCCCGAAAAAATCTTTTCGGACAACGTCTAACTATTGTGAAGCACCCCCCTTTCAAGCGTCTCGTTAAGGTTGAACTGGAACTTGGACGCCGATTATGGTTAAATCTTTCAGTTTTTTGACTGATGCAATATTTGGCGAGGATTTCGCCGCTACAAGGGCACTAGATGAATCTGATTAAGAAGCTTTTCGGAACGAAGAATGACCGTGATCTGAAACGGTTGCAGCCGTTGGTTGACAGGATCAATGAGTTTGAACAGTCTTATCAGGGACTTCCAGAGGAGCAGTTGAAGGCCAAAACCGCTGATTTCAGGCAGCGCGTGGCCGATGGTGAGAGTCTGGACGATATCCTGTGCGAGGCTTTCGCGACGGTCAAAAACGCCTGCCGCCGCCTGTGCGGCAGCACACGGGAGGTTTGCGGCCATTCGTTGATGTGGGACATGGTGCCGTTTGACGTGCAACTGGTCGGCGGCATTGTACTGCATCAGGGCAAGATCGCGGAGATGCAGACCGGCGAGGGCAAGACTTTGGTGGCAACGCTGCCGCTCTACCTCAACGCCTTGTCCGGCAACAATGTACGTCTGGTGACGGTCAATGACTATCTGGCCCGTCGCGATGCGGAGTGGATGGGACATATCTATGAGTATCTCGGCCTTACTATCGGTTGCATCCAGAATCATATGGATCCCTCCGAGCGGCGCAAGCAGTACTCTTGCGACATCACTTACGGGACCAACAGCGAATTCGGCTTTGACTATTTGCGAGATAACGGCATGGCGCTGGAGCCGGCTCAGGTTGTGCAGCGCGGCCACTATTTTGCGATCATTGACGAGGTAGACAGTATTTTGGTTGACGAGGCGCGTACGCCGTTGATCATATCGGGTCCGGCAGCACATTCCTCAACCGCCCAGTACAACGAGTTGCGTCCACGCATCGAACGCCTGGTGCGCGAACAGAACGAGATCTGCAACCGCTTCATCAGCGAGGCCAGGAAGATGATCGACGAGAAGGACACCGAGACGGCTATGCACAAGCTTTATCAGGTCTATCACGGCATGCCCAAGCACAAGCAG
>Ga0268276_1003522_pt1 | contig 12025 bp, 11 predicted proteins | sample saktaG_4_FD_190145 | JGI IMG/M metagenome (GOLD analysis project Ga0268276, IMG submission 190145) | Saline water microbial communities from Sakinaw Lake, British Columbia, Canada - sak_2010_1_5_45m | ecosystem: Environmental > Aquatic > Non-marine Saline and Alkaline > Saline ...
ATTCGAGATCTTCTGGTTTTCTTTTTCATTTATTCTTCTCCTTTCGCCCACATTTGGTACGCGGGGCAAAGGGTTCGAGATCTGCGTCTGAAACACCACCTTCAAAAGGCAGTGGAAGTTCCGGCAGACCCGCCGTGGCCCGAGCACCTCGCTCGTTTACCGACCTGACGGTTCTTTCCCAATTTTCTTGTTCTCGCTTTGTGTCCGGAGGACCTGCACTATCGAAGATAGCTCGCTCTTCGTTAGTCAAACGAACAACCGGTTGTTTTCTCTCTTTCTTTTTGTCAGGCATCCTACTCTCCTTCCCTCATTTTTGAGGTGTTGGTGTTTGCGTTGGCCCAAACGACTCATCCCATCTTTTGGATTTAATCTCTGGACCACCAAGCAAGAGTCCGTATTTCTTCGGTGGATCAGAATCCTTTGGCTCTTTTTTCTTTGGGGTAATCATACCAAGCCTACCCTCTTTAAGCGTCGTGACCATGTTTGATACCTCTTTGTATTAATAATCAATGAATTGTCAAAGAGCCCTAATATTATTGCTTATTTTAGTAGAAAAGTCAAGTACAGCCATATTAAAAACAACCCCACTCACGCAGGATTGTCAAATGTCAAATGTCAGATGTAAAATGTCAAATATCAAATCGTCGTTATCTCTTTTTCCTTCTCTTCGCCAATTTCTTTTATTTTTTCATTATAATTTTTTACCAATTCATCCAAATCTTCTTGATTTTTATATTTTTCGTCTTCACTCATTTCTTTATTTTTAAATTTGTTATCAATTTCATCACGAACATCTTCTCTAATTTTTCTCAAAGCCACTCGTGCACCCTCTGACTTTTGGTGTAATACTTTTATCAATTCCTGACGACGATCCTGAGTCAAATCAGGCAAAGGTAAACGGATTAATTTTCCATCATTGACTGGATTAATACCGAGCTGAGAATTACAAATTGCTTTATCAACCGCCTGAATTAAACTTTTGTCCCAAGGTTCTATTACAATCGTTTTGGCATCTTGAACCGAAATAGAAGCCACTGCCTTCATTGGTTGTTTGGTGCCATAGGCATCTACAATAATATCTTCTACCAAAGCCGGTGTCGCCCGACCAGTTCGCAAAGATGTAATATCTTCTTTAAAATGAAAAATAGCTTTTTCAAAATTTTCTTTGTGTTGATCTATTAAATTCATATTGATTAGAGTTATAAAGTTTGTAAAGTTAAAAGTTAATAAAGTCAAAAGTCATATTGGGTAATTGGATTATTAGTTATGAATACAAAATACTGTTTGCTAACTTCCATCTCTTATCATCTATCATCTCGTACCCCCTATTGCTTAATATAATTTAGGTGGTTCTTTTTTGGTTTGTGGCGGAACAGTAAAACCAAGATACAAAACATTATTTTTTTCTGGGTGCACTCGTAAGACTACTGGATACTGACCAGATGGCAATTTTTTGGTAATCCAATTTTTTCCGCCATCCAAGCTCTTGTAAAAAGTAGATCTAACCCCAATAGTGGCGGTGTAATACATATTCTTGTCATCAGTTGAATCAATGGCAAAAGCATAAATATTGGCACTACCTGGCGGATGAATCAAACTATATGCTTCCCAAGTATCACCTCTGTCCTGACTGCGCAAAATTCCATAGGTAGATACCCAATAAAATGCATCTGGATCAGTCGGATGCAATAAGTGCCTTCTGTATTCTAGAGCACCAGAAAACTTAGACATATTATCTTTTAATGATACCCAAGAATTTGCCCCGTCCTCAGTTCTAAAAAGTCCACTCTTACTAGTCACCACATAAGTTAATTTTTCCTTAAGCGGACTGCTAATAATATATGTTACACCATTACCAAAACGTTGAATTACGCTCCAACTATTTCCACTATCAAAACTACGCAACAGATCACCGTTTGATTGCCCTAAATATACTTCGTATGGAGAAAATTGATTAAAAGCCAAACTTGTAATCAAAACATCACTACGAGATTCACGATACATCTCCACCCAACTACGGGAACAATCATCGGTTCTAAAAACTTGACGGCCATTGCTCGCATAAACAATACATTTGTTGTGAGGATGAACAGCTACACCATAAATAAAACCAGCATTGAGCGGACTACCCTCTTGTTGCCAAGTCCGACCCTCATTATAAGTATAAAATAATCCAGCATCTCTACTCGCCAAGTACATCGTATTTATATCTTGTGGATCTTCAAACAAACGGTAAACATTGACATTGGCAATACTTTTTATACCTTCGGCTGTGGGCCAAGTGACAATTTGTTGCCAAGTTTCGCCTTTGTCAGTAGAAGCAAACATACCAGCTGAACCAGAAGTGCCGACATCGTTGTTAGAAAAAGACACACAACCTGCCCCCATAAATAATACAATTAACAAAAGCAATGATAATTTAATGGCTATTTTATGCATAAGAATGGATTAAAAAATTAAAAAGTTATAAAGTTTATAAAATTTATAAAGTACTTTTGACTTTAAAACTTTACAAACTTTCAAACTCATTATGGAATTAAAAGTAAAATATTTTCTACTAGCAATCTGGGGTGGATATTTTGTTGCAATAATGTTTGAGCTTGTAAAATTCTTTTTTCTATTTGTAAAAAATTTTTATTTTCTTGACTTTCAATATTGGTTAGAATTTTTTCTCTCAACTGTGATTGCCAAATTGACAACACGTCATCCAAATTTCCTCGCGTGGCGATATGATCGCTTTTGTCACCAAACAATTCTTCAACATTTTTTAATTTTTCAAAAAATGGTTTACCAAACAAAGATTTAAATCTATCTATTTCTTTTTTATAATCTAAAAAATTATCTTCATTTTCAATCCAATCCAGCAACCTACCCGGACGACCTTGGGATAATTTAATAATTTCTTGATCAATATTTTTTTTATTTTCTAATAAAATATTTAAGTCATCATCTTTTACCAAACCAAAATAAATAGTTTGACAACGAGATCTAATTGTTTGTGGTAAAGCCTCGTCATTATCAGTAATTAAAAATAGGACACTACCTTGGCTTGGCTCTTCCAAAGTTTTTAGTAATGCATTGGCAGCTTCAATATTCATTTTATCAGCCCCATCAATAACTGCTACTTTATAGCCACCTGTATAGGATCGACGTGACAAATGCTCACGAAGTTCTCTCATCTGACTAATAGTAATATTTTTTTTAGTTTTACCAGTTTTTTCATCAAACAATTGATCGGTAAAATAAAAATCAGGATTACTTTTTACCTTTTCTCTAGTCGTTTGCAAAAGGCCAGTTGCAATCACCTCAGCTACTGTCTTTTTTCCTACCTGTTCTGGACCAACAAACAAATAAGCATGGCTAAGATGATCGTTTTTTATTGCTTTATCAAAAAAATTTAGGATCTTGTTATGTCCGATAATATCTTGCATATATTAATATGATAACACAAAATCAATCACAAATCAAAACCTGCCAAGTTTCCCGCGCGCACTTCTCCCAAGAAAAATCTTTAATTCTATTTTTACCTTTTTCAATATTTGATTTTTTATATTCCAAATTTGTCATTATTTTTTCAATTCCCCTAGCAATATCAGTCACATTGGTCGGATCAACATATTCACAAGCATCTCCCCCAACTTCTTGAGTGGCACTGCCAACGGAAGTAACTACTGGTGTACCAGACGCAAAAGCTTCTAAAATTGGAATACCAAACCCTTCATAAAGCGAAGGAAAAACAAACACCTCTGCTCCACGCATTAAAGCTGGCAAATCTTCATTATCTACCCAACCCAAAGTAATTATATCTTTTTTATAAGGACTTTTGTTAATTTCTTGTTCAACTTTTTCATAACCAAAACCCGGATTACCAACCAAGACGAGTTTTAAGCCGTAAGTTTTAAGCCGTAAGTTTTCAAACGTTTTTATAATTCTAACCGTATTTTTTTTCTCCTCTAATCTTCCAACTGAAAATAAATAAGGTTTAATGATTGAGTATTTTTTCAATATCTCGTTATCTCCATTTATCTCTTTATCTCTCACCTCATATCTTTCATCATATCCATGATAAACCACTCTTACTTTGTTCAATGTCGAAGGCTGGGGGCTGAAGGCTGAAAGCAATTCTTTCTTTGTAAACTCTGACGGCACAATTATCTGCCACATCTTTTTTAAAGCAACACGTCCGCTCCACATGGTATACCACTTTTCAAACCAATTGTAAGCTTCGGGAAACCTCATCGCTGCAATATCATGCAATGTCATTACAGTCTTTTTTGGATGAATAATCGGAAATACATGTGCTGGAATAAATAACACATCTGGAGCATGAAACAACATTTCCAAACTTAATCTAAACTGTGTCCATAATCTACCAGGCAACCATTTCAAAACCTTACTTTCCCAATTGTCTGGCAACTTGGCCAATTCTCCCCGTAACGGCTCACGTGAATACAAAACAACCTTAACAGGTTGTTCATTTTGAATTCTTTTAAATTCTTGTATTAAATTAAAGGCATACCAGCCAACACCAGTCTTTTTTTCTTCATTAGCTCGTGAAGCATCAATACCTATAATCATAATCCGTAACTATTTAGTTGCTAATATACTCCTCTTATAACTTTCCAAATTTTCCAAAGCAATCCCAGTTCCTTTGGCGACACAAAGCATTGGTTCATCGGCTACGTAACAAGCCACACCAGTAGTTTCAGAAAATAATCGATCCAAATTTCGTAACTGACTGGAACCACCAGACATCATAATACCTTTATCCATAACATCGGCGGATAATTCCGGAGGAGTATCATGCAAAACTTGTTTTACAGCTTCAACCAAACCTTGTAAATCATTTTGCAAAGCTTCAACCACATCTTCTGAATTAACTTTTATAATTTTTGGCAAGCCGGAAATAACATCACGCCCTTTAACTTCCATTTCCAATGGTTTGTCCATAAACATGGCTGAACCTACTTTTATTTTTACATCTTCAGCGCGCTGTTCGCCAATAGCCAAGCCATATTTACGTCTAATAAATTCAGCAATAGATGCATCAAACCGATTACCACCAATTCGCACAGATCCAACTGACACAATTCCACCCAAAGAAATAACCGCAATCTCAGCCGTACCACCACCAATATCAATAATCATATGACCAGAAGCAGAACCGATCGGAATATCAGCGCCGATGGCAGCCACGACTGGTTCTTTTATAATATAAGCTGCCCTAGCTCCAGCTGCCACAGCGGCATCAATTACCGCCCGCCTTTCGGTTGAAGTAATTCCAGCTGGAACCGCAATCATTACCTCAGGACGAAATAATCTAACACCACCCAAAGCTTTATTTATAAAATATCGAAGCATGGCCTCAGTTGTGTGATAATTAGCAATCACCCCATCTTTCAAAGGCCTTTCAGCAATAATTGTATCTGGTGTTCTGCCAATCATTTCCTTAGCTTCTACACCAACTGCCAAAATCTTTTTATCACCTCTTGATACCGCCACTACCGAAGGTTCATTAATCACAATCCCACGTCTTGGCACATGAACCAAGATGTTTGTAGTCCCCAAATCAATTGCTACTTTTTTTATTAACATACTATTATTAAGTTACAAGGATACAAGATACAGGGTATAAACAATTTCCAAGATACAATTTCCAAATAAGCTCCAAATAACAATTTTCAAATTACCTACTATATCTGCACAAAGCCATTTCATTGAAATTTGGAAATTGTATCTTGTTTCCTTACAGACCAACCACAAAATTCCTATCCACCCTAAGATCATCAGAGCGCTTATAAACTGAATCACCCCACTGAGACTCAATTTCCTCTGGTTGGGCTGTCTGTATATTATTACCAAATTCCAAGCTTAATGTCAAACCAGAATTTATTGTGCCGGCTTGTTTCTGAACAAATAAAGTATACAAACCTTTTTTTATTTGTTCATTCACTGCTTCTGGTAAATAATAGCTAAATGATAATTTACCAGTTTCACCTGGTTCAATGGCAATAAAACTACCAAACCATTGTTTACCTAATTCCTCACCCTGATCAATTTCTCCTACTTCCTCAGTTCTATCCCAAGCCATTGATCCGCTAGATGATACAAATTCTGAACCAATCGGCACATAAACACGGGCATAATTTCGATAGCGAGTTGTCCGCCAATCAAACTTACCATTATGCTTGTATTCCATTTCAGCAGTAGCCAATATTCTTCCATCAGCTTGGAGGGTAAATGAATAATTTAAAGTGCGATCAATTGCTAAATCAGTTTTTAGTGCCGCCAAATTGGCATCCACCCACAGCAAATAATCTCCATCATTTTTTTCAACTTGTCCCGCCCAATCTTTTTTTACTAATTCTTTTTGTAAATCATTGTCAATACTATAAAGCAAAATTTGTTTTTGTTTGGTTAGCTCCTGCACCAAATCAAAATATTCTTGCAAATTAATTAAACTATCAATTTTTAAACTCCGCATCAATGCTTGCATTAATGGCTTTAAAATTTGTTTCCTTTCCAAAAAATGAATTCCCTTTTCGTCATAACCATACTCCACTTCATATTCTAATTTTTCTGTGACATTATCAGCAGTAAATTCAATTCCATCTACAGTAACAGGACCTGTCTGTTTTATAATTTTTTCCAAAACAGTTGGAGTAATACCAATCACTACATCAATTTTATCAGCCTCAATTCCACCTTCGCCCTGATACATTTTCAAAACATTTTCTGCACTCACTGCAAAATCAGGCGACCAATTAGCATCACGAAAATACCAACGATCAACTTTTAAATGCTTCGTAAGTATAGCTGGTGGAATTGGTTTCCAATCCTCAGGCACATTTTTGTCCAACACCTCCGCCCCCTCCACTTTCAAAACATCAACCTTGCCTTTATCAATTCTCAAAACCGCATAAGAACCAATAAAACCACCACTCGGCCTTAGCTCAGTATTATTTTGAAATAAAACTAGGTAAGTCATCGGCTTGGTAAATCCCAAAAATTGTGGCGCTAAATTTAATAAATCAGCCTGTTCATCACCCAACTTTTTTACAATTTGATCTTGAATAAAATCCGTTTGTAAAAATTCTTCTGGTGTTAAATTTTTTATCCAACGATAACCCAAAAATCCCGCTCCAACTAACAGGAGTAAAATTAATAATGATATTTTTAGACAAAAATGTTTGAGCAGCATAAAAGTAATTGAGTGATAAGTAATAAGTAATTTAGTAATTTTAATATCAAAAGAATGACTGAATTGCTCAATTACTTCGCTTCTTCTGTGAAATATTAAATCCTAAATATTTACCAAACATAAGATGTGTGACAGCGTCAATTGCCGGAATGGCGGAAATAAAAATAAGTGTGATCGGCAAGAGCAACCATTGTAATACCATTATAATATATTTATGACGCGGATGCGACTCTGGTTTCTTTGGTAAAAGTGGAATACTCAAAATCGCTGACAAAAGCATACCAGTCATAGCCATAATCATAAGAACTTCCAAAATATGTGGGGCATTAAAAAATAAAGCACTTTGTCTCACATATTCCGGCGCCACCCACATTGGCAAGCGACCAAGAATAGTAATGGTAAGAGCAACTAAACACCAAGACCACTTTCCTTCCCATTCTACAAGAATCCATTTGATTTTTTTCCACAACGGAAACTTTTTTCCTTTTTTACTAAACTCACTTAACAAATATGGCACATGCTCTACTCCCCAAGCCCAACGTCGTTGCTGACGATAAAGATTTTTTACACTCTGCCACCACTTCTCATCGCGTACTGTATCCATAGACACAGGCAAATACATTGGCGTCACTTTATAATCACCATTATAAGCCAACAAACATTGATAAAAAATTCGTGAATCCTCGCTAACAATTCGCCTTTCATGAAAACCCGCATCCACAATCGCTCGGAAGCTCATTGAATGTGAAGAAAATGTCACTAACGCATCTTGCCTGGCAAGACTAGTCATCGTCCAAAAAGTAGTACCAAATGCCATAATCCGCAACACCGCTGGTGATTCCCACATATTATTATTATACAAAGCAATTGGCTGATACGAGCTGTGAGTTGGATTGGGATGGGTGCAATAAAGATAAGTAAGATAAGCAAAATATTGAGGATGACAAACAGTATCAATATCAAAAATTGTGGCAATTACATTGCTATAATCCCAATTTTTATTATCAATATATTTTTTCATCTCACCTTCGGAATAATTTAAGTTTGAACCTTTGCCAGAAATTTCTTCCATTAAATCAATTGGGTGCAAAGTACCAACAATATCACCAAAACAATTACCAAATTTATTTTGTATTCGCGACAAAATATCGTGATAATGATCTTCCGTTTTAGCTTCTCCTGCCACAACTATCACAAATTTTTCTGGTGCATAAACCGCATCGCAAACACTCTGAACAGCTGTCTCAACTACATCCCAACCTTCATTATAAAGAGTAAGAAAAACAACATGATGTTTATCCTGCCAATTATCTAAATCGTGATGAAGTTTGTCTTTCCAATCAATCTTCTTTGTCGTACGAAAACGAGACCAGGATAAAGTAAGATAAAAAGCAAAATTAGCCACTTTCAAAACCCAATAAATATCAAATAAAATAATGAAATAAATCATCCACATCGGCCGAACAAATGACAAAAAAATTGATAAAATCAAAGTAAGCCAGATGGATAAACCTGGTAACATTTCGTAAAAACGATATTTTTGATAATCTGATAACATAATTGTTTAAGATACAAGATACAAGTTACAAAACCTAGACTATTTGCAATTTAAAATTATTTTATATTTTCCTCACAATCCCCTTTTCCGCATCGACTTCAACAATATTACCATCTCTAAAAACTACCGTCGCCTTTTTAGTACCAATCACACAAGGAATGTTATATTCTCGTGAAATAATCGCTGCGTGACAAGCCAGACCACCTTCATCGGTAACAAAAGCAGATGCCTTTTTCATTATTGGCAAAAAATCAACCGAGGTCATTTTAGCAATTAAAATCTCGCCTTGTTTAAATTTATAAAAATCAATCGGACCAGAAATTATTTTTGCCACACCCATAACTTTTCCTTTGTTGGCAACAACTCCGCTGACCTGTTTGGCACCTTGTGCTGATGGTTTAAATTTTTTCTCAAATTCCAATACATCTTTGCCATACAAAAAATCTACTTTATACAAATCAGAAGTGTAAATCATACACAATTCGCGCCTTTTTTTTACTAAATCTTTCTGGTAATCATTTTTACCACTAATTAAATCCAAAATTTCTTGATGTGCTAGCAAATTGATATCTTTCCAAGAATCCAATTTATTTTCGCGCGCAAGTTTATCCAACAGTGGTCGAATAATCCAACTCACTTGGCTAAAAATTCCTTTACGATATTCATTCAACCCAGCAATCACACCGAGTGTGCTTAAATAATGTCTCATCTCCAGTGATATTTTAGTGTTTAATTTGGTGACTGTTTGACAATCTGACTTGTGATACTTTTTCAATAAATCAATAAAATGCTTTTCATCCCATGATTCACCGACGAAACTAATTGGAATCCAACAATATTTTTTATGCAATCGCTTTGCCTCTAACTTGATGTCAATCTTCCTACCATGCAGACTCATCAATTCCCGCTCCATTTTTTGCGTAGGTGAAAACATTTTTGATTTAGCATAACGCGCAAAAATCTCTGATTGATTTGGACAATCACCAAGTAATTCTAAAATTTTATTTGTCACAACCTTGCTTCCAAAAGCCGTTACATCCAACATCACGCAAGATAAACCATAAAAAGCAAAAAATTCAGCAAACGATTTCTCATTTAATTTAAGCCTACACGCCAATCGTAAAAATTTCTGTCCATTGCTTTTATATTTTTTTATTAAAAAATCACAATATGATTTTTTAGAAAAATTCTCTAACAAAGCCTGATTTAATTTTTTTCTTCCATACTTACCGTCTGGTAAATTATAAAAATCGCTCAAGTCACCATGGTGTACCCGCGCCTGTATATATTTCGCTGGTAATTTATACGCCGGCCACCCACGTTTACCATTGTTGTGCAAAAAAGTTAACTCATCATGCCAAATCGGCAAATTACGAGAAATATAATATTCCCAAGGAAGCGAGAGGATTTGTGATTGATTTTTAGGAAACATACCAAATTATTTTAACATAAATTCTATTTATTGTCTAATTTAAGCCATTTTTTGGCTCAAATTAGACCAGATTCAAAGCCCCTTGACAAAAATGCTAAAAAGTGGTATAATTTTATATTAAAATCTGATAAACCAAATCTCAAACGAGACTCGGTTTTCGATTTTATGTACCTTTGAACAACACCTTTAAACTGATCTGAAACATGTGTTTCAAGATTGGTGGAGGTCAAATGATGGAGGACAGCAGAATGGGAATTTCATTCATCGTCACCCATGGTGACAAACACTCCGGACCAAATCCGGGAATGACCGAAGAGGGATTCGACAAGATCCGAAAGCTGAGAGAAGCCCTCTTCCCGACAAGAATGGACGGAATCGATGTCATCTCTGGCACTGGCAAACGCCATTTTGATGTGGCCAAGGCCTTGGGGCTTGAGATCACCCGATTCACGGCAGTAGCCGGTGGACCAGACAGCCTCGACAACCGCGATGGACAAAAAGTCATCGTGTTTGCCGATGGAACTGAGGTGCTCCACGGAAAAGGAGTCAACACCACGGTGGAAGATGAATCAGTGGCAGCTGTGCAACTGATTGCCAACCTCCGTCCCGGCTCGGTCGTCTGTGCTGGTCGACCACTCATGATCGGTCTGAATCATGCTGGTTATCCCAACAGCATGAAATCGACTTCGGTCTATGCCGTCAGAAATTACGACGGAAGGATTGAGTCGATTGTGCCGATCGCAGAAGACGGCAATGTTGGAGTGGGGAAAGACGAGATCTGACCGCCCCCCCCCACCTTCTCACACCAACAACAAGGTACTAAAACGCCCCGATGGTCATTACGACATCGGGGCGCTTGCATTTTTATTATATTTTTCTAACAATCCCCTTTTCCGCATCAACCTCTACCATATCACCATCTTTAAAAACTTTGGTGGCTATTTTGGTGCCAATAATGCAAGGTTTTTTCATTTCACGAGCAATTATCGCAGCATGGCAAGTAATGCCACCTTCATCGGTAACGATTGCACCACATTTCTTTATTGCCCTAATAAAACGAGGACTAGAATTAATTGAAATCAACACTTCACCATTTTTAATTTTATCAATATTATCATCAACCAATAAAATCTTAGCAACACCCCTCACCTTACCAGAAAAAACCGCATGGCCTTTTAAAATTGAAACTCTTTTTTGTTTTGTACTAAAAAAATAATTATTAATTTTTTTATACTCTTTTATACAGCGAGATACAATGTGATCCCCATTTTTAACCCAAAAAATGAAGTTATAATGTGTATATACTTGCAAAATATTTCTTTTTAGGAAAAATGATTTTATTTCTTCTGGTGTAAAATTAAACAAAATTTTATAATCTTTTAAACCCCTCCTCTTAGCCATCTCTTTAAACAAACCGCCTAAAACCTTTTTTTCAAAAACAATATATTCAGCCCTAGTTCTTAATTCATTAACTAAAATCAACATTTTTTTCAATTCTTTTTCCCTATCTGGTTTTTGTCCACCGGCATTAAGCAGATTATTTAGAATTACCCCAGCTCTAAATGGTACCGCCGTTGTGGTGACAAATTGCTTAGAGTAGATTTTATAATTTTGTAAAAATTCTTTCCAAAGAGCCTTATCCCCCAAGTTAGTCCAATTCTTTTCCAGCTGTTTAGTATTTGAACAGAGCAATGACATTTTACTATTATCATTTTTGCCTTTTAATAATATTCTTAAAAAATATAATGGATTTTTCTGTATTAAAAATTTGATTCTTTTGTTTAAATTATCTAAATCACTCTTTGCAACCATGATGTTTGTTATGGTGCCGTCT
>Ga0268276_1003526_pt1 | contig 12020 bp, 6 predicted proteins | sample saktaG_4_FD_190145 | JGI IMG/M metagenome (GOLD analysis project Ga0268276, IMG submission 190145) | Saline water microbial communities from Sakinaw Lake, British Columbia, Canada - sak_2010_1_5_45m | ecosystem: Environmental > Aquatic > Non-marine Saline and Alkaline > Saline ...
ACCCATGCGGCACATGATCATACCGTCCAGAAAGAGCGTATCATTCGAGGAGTTATATAATTCGAAATATAGATCGTAAAAATAAAAAAAGTTATTCGGGGGACCGGCCGTGTAGAGTTCGTTGATTTTAAGACCCGGCTGGGTTCCCGAAGCGATCGTCCGGATCGTATCGACGATACTTCCGTCTTCATCCGGTGCGATGATTTTGGTGCCGAATACCTGGAGCGTGTCGTACTTAGATGGATCGATAGGAGACGGGAGCACGACTTCTGATTTTACGTTGACCTGAAACGAGGCCCAGGGAAGCCCTACAAACACGACCATACCGTCTAAATCGGTCGAATCCTCATAACTGCTGATGCCGTAGTCGTCGGTGCGCAGGCGGACGGCCACATTGGGTATGGACTGATCTTCGAAAACGACGAAGAGCGTGGCGCTCATCGAACTGTCGAGTTCGGTCGGTTTCGATTGGAAACAGGAGTTCTGCAGGCACAGAATACCTAGCAGAGAAAGCCATAAAATTTGTTTTTTACTTACCATTGGGTACTCACCTCCAGACCGTAGTAGATCGGCGGGTTTTGTTCAGACCAGCTGGCGCCCTGAATAAAGGGATTCTTCCATAACGCCCGGTCATCGAACAGATTGTTGATGTAGAGCGACAATTCCGTATTCCGGGCGATGGACTTGGTGATGCGCAGGTTGATCAGCATCCGGCCGCCGCGTTTATCGAGTTCTTTTTCGTACCATTCCGTCATGGTCTGGTAGAATAATTTCGGTTCGTCAAAGCCTTCCACTACTTTGTATTTCGAATTGCTATGGTAGACTTCTTTATGGTTCTCCAGCGGGATCTGCTGGATCTCCAGGGTGATCCAGGCTCCCAGGCGCTGGTTAATATAATTCAATTGGTAATCGATAATCACCTTTTCGTACCAATTGGAAGACGGTTGGTACCAGATGTTCTCCCAGGTTGTATCGGGGCTGCTGTCAAAAGCCAGCCCTCTGCGGCCGCTTTCGCTGAACCGATAGGTAACATTCATGCGGTACTGAAAATGACTGAAACGTTTCGTCCTCAGGGTAAATTCCACTCCGCTCGAATTCTGCCAGCCGCGGTTATCTTTGATGGAATAGGTGTTTGATGTAATCGTATCGGGATTGACGCTGTAGCCAAACGGGTAGGAAATCCCGACCGGCCGGTCTTTGGAAGTCGAATAGTAGCCGGTCAGGGAGAAGCCGATAACGTCCATCGGTTTGTAATCGAAGGACAGTTCGTATTTGTTGCTGGTGTAGGTCTGGAGTTCCGGATTGTACTGCGCCATGGGTTCCTCGATCAGCACGTTGTCTACCAGGTATTTGACAATTTTAGGCGTATCGAACATATACCCGAGGGAGACCGCCTTGGCGCTTTTACCGGCGCCGACACGAACCCGGAATTTTTCGCTGAAGAAATATTGCAGGTTCATACGAGGCGAAAAAAACTCGCCGTGATCGGTATCCAGGAGATAACCTTTGCTTGAGCCGGGACCGGTCGGATTGAAGGCGTCGTAGCGGAGTCCGAAAATCAGGTTGTATTTTTTACCCAGAAAGTGGCCTTTCAGATCGTCTTCGGCGTAGAGGCTGAACTGGGTCATTTCCGGGAAATCGTCAAAAGCGTAGGACTGTTCCGAAGAGTGAACACCATAGTAATTCCAGACGGGGTCGATGATCAAACCATCACCTTTATTTTTCTGGTAATCGAAGTCGATTCCGGTTAAGATCTCGTGGGTGGTATTGTGCAGGCGGATAACTTTATTGCGTTTTACCCGCGCGTTGAAATCCCACTCGTCGCCGATCTCCTTATATTTGCCGAAATATCCGGGGTATAGTGAATCGTTGTAAAAAAGCTGTTCGGCCACCCATTTTTGCTTGTAAGCGTTCTTTCGATTGAGGTTGAATCCAATAAAACCGGTGATGATGTCATCTTTATCCCGGGCATAATCGAGATTCAAATTCGCGGTTGCGAGATAACCATTGTTGGTGCTGCTCATCTTGGTGACATCGGTGGGTCTTTCGTTGTCGATCATTTTGGTGAAACTTCCGCGCAGTTCCGTGTTGAGTTTGTTGTCGAGGAAATCGCGGGCATAGGTGGCGTTGGCGTGCAGGCGGTGATACTCATCGCCGTCTTTGCGCAGGTCGCGTTCGCTGTAGCCGTAATTCAAATGGTAATCCAGCAGTGATTTTTTAAAGCGAAAACCGTGACTGAAGCTGGCGGTCTTGGTATCGGGATTAATTTTGGCTTTCAGCTTCGGGCTGACAATGCCGGTCTTGGTTTCGACTTTAATGATACCATTCGAGAAGTTACCGTATTCGACCGAGGGAATGCCGGTGATGACTTCGATCGATTTGATGTTATCGGCCGGGATAGTGCGCAGATCGATGCCCGATTCACCCGAGCTGCTGTAAACCTTCGTCGTCATGTTAGCTTCGTTGGCGAGACGGTTGCCATCGATTATTATTACGCTGCCAAATGTCTCCAAAGCATCGGGTGTGTTGCCGCCCAAGGAGATAGTGCGCAAGCCGACTTTGGTCGCCTCTGCGAGACCCGGATTCTGGGATTTTTCGATGCCGGGTACGAGAGCCAGCACGTCACCCAGGTTGGTGGCCTGCATGTGTTCGATTTCGCCGGACTCGATTCTGCGAACGGTGATCGGTTCCTCGGGAATCAGTTCCCGCTGCTCGGAACAGACCTCGATGCCGCCCAGCATGAAACAGTAATCGTCGGACGACTTGCCTTCCTGACGGAGCAGTTTAATCGTAATCGAATAATTGCGATCACCCTCTACTTTGAGGTCGAACAGGACATTCTTGAAGTAGCCGGTCTTGCCCGCCTCGATATTGTAGACACCGCTGCGCACATCGCTGAGGATGAAACGGCCGTCCTTCTCGGAGGTGGTTGTCACCCCGAAATTTTCGTCACCCGGTTTCTGCAGGATGATCAGAGCGCCTTCGATAACGATCTTCTGCATCTGATCCTGCACGGCGCCAGTGATGGTGGCGGCGGACCCGATGGAGATCCCCAGAATAATGAGGGATGCAATCAGGATAATTCTTTTCATGGAATGACATCCTTATCTATATAAACTTGGCTGAATTTCCGGAGGCGGTGCTCATTTGAATTCATCCAGCGCGTCCGGCGCCAGATCGCCGGAGACCGCGATAACGTAATTCTGCGTATCCAGGAGCTTCCGGGCGACACGCTGTAAATCTTCCCGGGTGACGGCCATGATTTGGGCTTTGCGCTGGTCGAAGGTATCGAGCGGCTGATCCGCGGCCAGCATTTCAAACACCTGGCTGCCGACATCATCGGCGCTGCGCACGTAGAGCGGCAACAGGCCGATTTTGCGCGCCTTAGCTTTGTTCAGTTCTTCATCCGTAACAAGTTCGTTCTGGATGAGTTCGATCTCCTTGAACATGCCGCGAATCATCTTGACCGCGTTGGCTTTATCCGTGTTGGTGCGGATGTTCCAGTAACCGCCGTGGGCGCGAATCCAGAGATTGCTTTTAATGCCGTAGCTGAGGCCCTGCTGGTCGCGTAGTTTGACGCCCATGCGTGAAGTCAGCGAACTGCCGCAGAGGATGTTTTCGAGCAATTCAAGGGGAATCAGGTCGGGATCGTTTTCGCAGATACCGCCCGGCTGGGTGTTGAAGCCGATATCGATGCGGCACTGTTTGTATTCGGGATTGCTGTAAACGATCACGGTTTTGCCTTCGACGGGTGGAATCGCGCTGAAATCCAGATATTCGGAGCCGGAGGGATGCTGCCAGCTGCCCAGCGTGGCGTCCAGTTTGGTTTTAAGCCACTCCTTGTCGAAATCGCCAACGACGATCAGTTTCATCTTATCGGGACTGTAGTATTTTTCATAGAAGGCCACGAGGTCGTCGCGGGTCAGGTTCTGCAGCACTTCGACCTCCCCGGAATGCGAGACGGAATACTGATGCCCGGCGAAGACCGTATTGAACATATCGTAAAAGGCTTTCATCGTGTCCGTTTTCTTGAAATTCCTGGCTTTGGTCACCATGATCGGGCGGATCTTTTCGAGCTGGTCATCGGCGAATGAGGGTTCGGCCAGGGTCTCGTAGGCGCAGTTGAGCATCTTGTCGATGTCCTGCTTGAGGCAGTAGCCCTGAAAAGAGACGCGATCCCAGGATTGCGACACGCCGAACTGGTAAGGAGTAAACGATTTTTCCTCGACGATGTCGTTAAACTCGTGTTTGAGAGTGCCGCGGTGCAGCATATTGTTGGTCATCTGCCGGAGGCCGGGGCGTTCCCAGTTTTCGGGAAGTCGGCCCGTTTTGAAAAAACCCATCAGGTAGATAGTCGGGAAATCATGGCTCTCGATCAGGTAGACCGGCACGTTGTTCTTTAAAACCAGCGAATCGATCTGGGGGGCGATCGGATTGGGCGGCAGGATATCTTTGAGCGAGGGCTTATAGAGTTCGCGCACATCTTCTTTGACGAACAGTTTTTTGAGCCAGCTGCGCTGAGCCTTGACGGCCATTAGCTCTTCCACATCGAGCGTATCCAGTTCGGCGGATTCGCCCGGCTCGGATTCCGCGACCTCCGCTTCTGCAGCCGTTGTTATCGTCTGAGCGGAATCGCGTTCCGCCGGACGGGAATAGCACACGACCAGGTTTTCGGGTCTGAGGTACTGCTTCACGACCCGCATGATGTCGTCTTTGCCGACGGCGAGAATCATTTCGCTCCATTTGTTGATGTATCGCCAGCCGATGTAATTGTCGTAGGTGCCCAGCGTACCGCCGATCGAACTGGCATACTGGCCCTCGGTCAGATCAGCAAATACCAGTTTGTTCTTGATTTTCTGGAGATCGTAGTCCGATACGGGGTAGTCGGCGATGCTGTCGATTTCTTCCCAAATGCATTTTTCAACAGCGGCCATTTCCACATCATCAAGCAGCGAGGCCGAGATGCTGAAGTTTGTGGGGTCCTTAGAGAAACGCAGGCCGCCGCCTACGCTTTGGCAGAGTTTCTCATCGCGCACCAGCCTTTTATTCAGGCGGGAAGTGGAGCTCTTCGAGGCCAGAATCGAACCGGTCACGCTTAGGGCGGCGCCATCCGCGGTGAAGCGTTCCGGCGCGGCGAAGTACATCTGGAGCGAGGGCGAGGTGATATCCGAATGCGAGAACTCCAGGATTTTTTTGCCGTTTTGGGCGACGCGATAGAATTTCTTGTCCTTCAGTTCCGGTCCGCGCGGAATTTTGCCGAAATATTTATTGACGGTTTTCAGGATTTCGTCGGTATTGAAATCCCCAACCAGCACGAGGGTCGCATTGTTGGGAGTATAGTATTTTTGGTAGTAGGCATAGGCCTGGTCACGATCGATCTGTTCCAGGTCTTCCATCCAGCCGATCACGGGATTGCGGTAGGGATGCGCCTTGTACAACAGCGTATTGAGTTCCTCGCGGCGGAGTCCCTGGGCGCTGTTGTCGGTGCGCTGTTTGCGCTCTTCCATAATCACATTGATCTCGGAACCGAATTCCTTCGGGTCGAATTTGCACTTGTGCATGCGTTCGGACTCGATATCGAAAGCCAGTCCGATCTTGTTCTTGGGGAGCAGCTCATAGTACACCGTGATATCATCCGACGTGAAGGCGTTGAATACGCCGCCGTTGGCCGAAATCAGCTCCGAAATGGTGCCTTTGGGAAAGCGTTTAGTACCTTTGAACATCATGTGTTCGACGATGTGCGAAATGCCGGTTTGGCCATATTCCTCGTATTTCGAACCGACATTATAGGTAAGACGGGAATATATCACAGGAGCATTGTGAATTTCGTAGGTGATCACTTTCAGACCGTTGCCGAGCCAGCTTTCATGGACTTTGGACTCGTCAATCGGGAAAGCGAAGTTGAAAAAAACGATGAGTAAACAGGATAAAGTAAAAAGACGCCTGGTCAATTTCATGTCGGAAATTCCTCTGAAAAAATATTTATCAATTAATAAAACACACCCCGCGGAATATAAAAATGAATTGTAATGTAATCAAGATATTACTATTTTCACGCCTTGTCAGCGACAAGCGCTTGGGTTTAAAACAGAACGTGAATTAGAATGAAGGTTGAAACGTGGAAAATGTAATCGAATGCATTAATCTGACACATAAGTACGGTAACAAACTTGTGTATGAGAATATGAATTTTACGGTGCAGAAAGGCAGGATTTTCGGTCTGCTCGGTAAAAACGGGATGGGTAAGACCACCTCGATCAATATCCTGATGGGATTTCTGCGGCCGACGTCCGGACGCTGCATGATCCTGGGAGATGAATCGCATAAACTTACGCCCCGGGTTCGGGCGCGCATCGGTCTTCTGCACGAAGGTCACGTTACCTATGATTTCATGAACGTGACCCAGATTGAGAAATTCTACTCGCGTTTCTTCCCGAACTGGAAGAAGGAGTTTTACTACGACCTTGTGGACCGGATGCATGTTCCGCACCAGCAGGTGATTTCGCATATGTCCTGCGGCCAGCGTTCCCAGGTGGCGCTCGGCCTGATCCTGGCGCAGAACCCGGAGCTGATGATTCTGGATGATTACTCGATGGGGCTGGACGCCGGCTACCGAATGCTCTTCATGGATTTTCTCACCGATTATGTGCGGGCCTACAACAAGACCGTTTTCATGACGTCGCATATCATTCAGGATATGGAGAAAGTCATCGATGACGCGATCATCATGGGCTATCAGAAATTGCTCCTGCAGGCGCCGTTGAAAGAGTTCATGCGCACCTTCCATCGCTACATTTTCGAGACGCCCTATCCGGAAAAGATTACGTTTCAGGAAGAGGGGGTCAAAAACACCGAAGTTATTCGTAATCACATGACCGTCTACACCTTTTGCGAGCGCGCGGAGCTGGAGAATATTCTGTCCGCGAAGGGCGTCGAATACAAGGATCTCGCTGAAGAGTCCATGACTTTGGAAGAAGCATTCATTGGTTTAACCGGAAAATATTAGAAGGACAGTATGATCAAAGCAATATTTTATAAGGAATGGCTGAAAATCCGCTGGGCGTTCATCGCTCTGGTACTGGCCTCGATTTTTGCGATTATCTACATCTGTCTGGATGTGCGCCAGAGTTTCGAAATGAGCGGAGCGCTGCGCAACTGGTTGCAGGTCGTTTTGCGCAAGAATATGTACTATTCGGCATTCAGGTATATTCCGGCCGTCTCCGGTATCGTGATCGGGATCTTTCAATTTGTACCTGAAGTCTCCAAGAAGCGTTTGAGGCTGGCTTTTCATCTGCCGGTGGACGAACGCAAATCGCTTTTCCTGATGGAACTGGTCGGCATCACTGCCAACCTCATCGTTTACCTTTTATTGGCGATCGGCCTGCTCGGATTCAGCCGCATGTACTTTCCGGCTGAGATCGTAAACAGCACCTTCATTACGATCCTGCCCTGGATTCTGGCCGGTTTTGTCGGTTATATGGCAACAGCCATGATTGCCCTGGAACCGTCTTTACTGCTGCGCATCGTCTATGCAGTCGTTTCTTACGGTTTCATGCAACTCCTGTATGCCGGGACATTTCTGAATCAATTTCAACATTCCATCGGGAAATACGGAATTGTAACGGCGATTTACCTGTTGACCGTTTTGTTTCCGGGATACCGTTTTCGAAGAGGGGCCAAATAATGTTAAATAAAATATCGAGATACGCGATCATTGTGATCCTCGTTGTGGTGGCAGCCGTCTTTCTGCCGCGTTTCTACTGGAAAGCCTTGGGCAAGAGCACCTCCCGGCCGACCGTGTATTATAGCCCGGTGCTGGACGACTTCGTCTACAGCCAGACGGGCGCTTCCGGCGTTATGGAATATCAGGATCTCAGCGGCGGGAGCTACACCATCAAAGAATACCAGCAACTCTTGCCCTTTCTATATGCGCGCAATCTGGAAAAATGGGGCGTTCTGCCCGAATCCATTAAAGGCCTTCCGGTCACGGTCCATTTTATTCAAAAGAATTTGCAGTATTCCCGGCTGCGTCCCTACGAACTGAACGATCCGGGCGTAGCGCTCTACCCGCTTTTTGAGTCGGAGTCCGATTTCACGACGCTGGAATACCCAAACGAGCTGTTTCGCATCCGGGAGCGGATGGAATTTATCACCGCCGCGACCAATACGGTTGACGAGAGGCTGAGCGTTCTGTTTACGGAAAAGTTGGAGAGTCTCGGTTTTCAGTTTCCGGCGCGGATGATTGCCGGCAACCCGACGAACATGAAGCCTTTCGATGAAGGCTATTTTATCCTGGATTCCCAAAACGATCTTTTCCACGTAAAAATGGCCAAAGGTCAGCCCTATTGTGTGCCGATCCCGAAGCCCGCAGATATGGATATCCGCTATATCTCGGTGACGGAGAATCCGCGCCGCGAGTTCTACGGATTGATCCTGACGCAGGCGGATGAAGTCTACCTGATTATGTATGATGCTTATCGACTGGTGAAATTACCGCTGGTTGATTTCGATCCGGACGAAATGTCTTTCGGGCTCCTGATCGACCCGCTCAACAGCACGATTCAGTATTCCGGCAAAGGTACTGTTAAGACGCTGGTTACCGACCGCGCCTACAATGTCTTAGCCGAAAATGTCATGCACTGGGTGACCAATGAGGAAAAAGCGGTCGGCAGGATTGAGAAGTATCTCTTTCCGTTCTGTCTGAATACGCGCGTCGGCAACAGCCGTTTCCTCCATTTGGATTTTGAATACTACGGACCGCACTCGCTGTTCGGCGTGTTGTTTTTCCTGCTCCTGTTTGTCGGTATAAAATATTATCGCAAGGAGAAAATCGGCGCCGATTGGTTCGATCTGGTTGTCGTTGCGTCGACAGGGATTTACGGTTTCCTGGCTGTATTGTTGGTGAAAACGGAACCCTGGGACTGATCTATAGACGTTTTCTGACTTTGGGGTGGTGAGTAGCTTGCCACCCCTTTTTTATATTGATGGAATGTTGCCGGTTCTGCGGGAATATGCAAGTCCCCGGCAGCTGCCCGGCATCCATACTTCAGCGCTCCGACATTTCACCACTCCAACAATCCTTTACTTTAAAGCTCCATTCCTCCATCTCTTCCATGTAAAGTAAAAAGCCCGGCGATTGCCGGGCCTTTGGGTATGTTTGGTAAATGATTTGCGAAGGGCTTAGTGGGCCAGTTTTTCCTTCAGGATGCCGACCACGTTGTCCTTGGGAATGCGGATCTGCTCCAGCGTATCGCGGTCGCGCAGCGTGACCGTGCCGTCTTCCATGGTTTGCGAGTCGACCGTAATGCCGAACGGTGTTCCGGCTTCATCCTGACGGCGGTAGCGGCGTCCGATGGAACCGCCGGCGTCGTAGAGCGCCGCCATGTTGCGCTTCACGTCTTCGAAAATGCTGCGGGCTGTCTCCGGCATATTGTCGCGGTTGACGAGCGGCAGGACCGCTGCTTTGATTGGTGCGACCCTCGGATCGAGCCGCAGCACGACGCGGTCATGCTCCTCATCTTCCCAGTAAGCGTCCGTCAGGACGGTCAGGATCGTGCGATCCACGCCGGCCGAACTCTCGACCACCGCCGGGACGATATGCTCGTTTTTTTCGCTGTCGAAATAGCTCAGTTTTTTGCCGCTGGCCTGAATGTGCTGATCGAGATCGAAGGTCTGCCGGTCGGCGATGCCTTCCAGTTCGGACCACCCGAAGGCGAAGCGGTATTCCACATCCGTACAGGCCCGTGCATAGTGGGCCAGTTCGTCATGCGTATGCGGGCGCAGGCGCAGGTTATCCTCCCGGATGCCGATTTTTTTATACCAGTTGAAACGTTCCTGAACCCAGTACTCGTGCCATTTTTCGCTCTCTTCTTTCTTAACGAAAAATTCCAATTCCATCTGCTCGAACTCGCGCGAGCGGAAGATGAAATTGCCGGTCGTGATCTCGTTGCGAAAGGCTTTGCCGATCTGGCCGATACCAAAGGGCAACTTGCCGCGTGCGGCGGTCATGACATTATCGAAATTGACGAAAATTCCCTGGGCAGTCTCGGGGCGCAGGTAGACCTCGGAGGCTGAATCCTCGCTGGGTCCGAAATGGGTTTTGAACATCAGGTTGAACTGTTTGGCATTGGAAAGTTCGGGACTGCCGCAATTGGGGCAGTTAATCTTTTCGACGTTTACGGATTTAAGCGCTTTACAATGCGGGCAATCTGAGTCCTTATATTGTGACAAATCCTCTGCGTAAATACCTGCTTCAAAAAGCGCAATTGCTCTAGGGTAATTACGTCCAGGTGGATAATTTGTAAAAAGACTTCTAAATTGATTTTCTGTTTCGACGAAACCATTCGAGACCTTAAACTTGAAATCGCAATTGGTGCACTTGAAATAGGTCGGGGCCTTGTCTTCGCGGAAACGGGTTTTGCACTGTTTGCAGTCGATCAACGGATCATGGAAGTTTGCGACGTGACCCGAGGCGACCCAGACGTTGGGATGCATCAGGATGCCGGCATCCATACCGACGACATTTTCGCGGCTGGTGATCATATCCTGCCACCAGAGATCTTTGATGTTGCGTTTCAGTTCGACGCCCAGCGGGCCGTAATCCCAGCAGCTGTTCAGGCCGCCGTAGATTTCGCTGGATTGAAAGATAAATCCGCGGCGTTTACTCAGAGAAACCAGTTTCTCCATCTGTATATTGCGATTGTTTTTCGACATTCTGTGCTAATCCTCTGCTTGGTTAAAAATCCCGCTAATATAATGAATGCAGGCTGCTAAATACTAACAGAGATTTGATGGGGCGCTGCAGCCGGTCTAGACTCCGTCCGGGAACTCGGTCTTGCACTGCGGACATATATTCACAATGTTCTTCGATTTGTTCGTCTTGCGCTCCAGGATCGGGTGTCCGCAGCTCTCGCATTTTTTGTCCACCGGCTCGTTCCAGGAGGCGAATTTGCAATTGGGATAATTGCTGCAGCCGTAGAAGATCTTGCCCCGTTTGGTGTGTTTTTCGACGATTTTGCCGCCACAATCGGGCTCCGGGCAGCTGATGTTCATCGTGAAGGGCTCGGTCGTCTTGCATTTCGGATAGCCGGAGCAGGCCCAGAATTTACCGAAACGACCCTGCTTGACGACCATTGGGCTGCCGCAGTTCGGGCAGCTTTTATCCTCCCTGGCCGGTTCATCATCGCCGTCCAGAGTGCGGGTGTTGCGGCATTCCGGGAATCCGGAGCAGGCCATGAAGCGTCCGTTCTTGCTCCATTTGATGACCATGGGCGATCCGCACTGTTCACAGATTTCGTCTGTTTTTTCCTGGATGCTGTCTTTGATTTCCTTGCGGCGGGCGTCCATCTGATCCAGCGATTTTTTAAAAGGTGGATAAAAATCGTTCAGGACCGTCAGCCAGTCCTTGCGATTGGCTTCGATGCTATCCAGGTCGTCTTCCATTTGGGACGTGAATTTGATGTTGAAAATATCCGGCATCCCGTTAACCAGAATTTTGTTGGTTGTCTTGCCCAGTTCCGTCGGACTGAGCTGATTGATTTTCTTCTCGATATATTTTCGGTCGATGATGGTCGACACAATCGTTGCGTAGGTGCTGGGCCGCCCGATTCCAAGGCTGTCCAGCTCTTTGATCAGGGTGCCTTCGGTGAAGCGTACCGGCGGTTCGGTGAATTTTTGTTCGGGCCGCAGCCGGAGCAGCTCCAGAGGATCGCCCGCTTCGAGTTTGCGCGGCAGTTTGTCGCTATTGTCGCTGGTCTCCTGGTCCCCTTTCCAGGTACGCAGGAAGCCGTCGAAGATGAGTGTTGTACCGACGGTCCGGAAGAGGTACTCGCCGGCGCTGACATCAATGGTTTTCTGGGAGTAAACGGCCGGCTCCATCTGGCAGGCGGTAAAACGGTTCCAGATCAGGCTATAGAGTTTCAGCTGCTCCTTGGACAGGTAGGCGGCAATTTTATCGGGCGGCAGATCGATACGCGTGGGGCGAATCCCTTCGTGAGCGTCCTGCACGTTTTTCTTTTTAG
>Ga0268276_1003527_pt1 | contig 12019 bp, 16 predicted proteins | sample saktaG_4_FD_190145 | JGI IMG/M metagenome (GOLD analysis project Ga0268276, IMG submission 190145) | Saline water microbial communities from Sakinaw Lake, British Columbia, Canada - sak_2010_1_5_45m | ecosystem: Environmental > Aquatic > Non-marine Saline and Alkaline > Saline ...
GCCCGTTCTGACCGGCTGCCCAAAAAACTGATAATCATCTATGTTCTTCTATTGTTTACAGCAATCTGCTTAAACGAGAATTCTGAAATTCTTGGAACTATGACTATCAATTTTTTGGACAGCTTTCTACTTAAATTATCAATGCTTCTATATACTAGCATAATATTGCGTCCATGTCAATAGATGACTTCTTAAATCAACCTATCAAAAAGAAGGGGCGCATCCCCTTCTTTATTACTCTACTTCACCCCGTTAGAGCCGGAGGCGAGATTCGAACTCGCGACTTACTCTTTACGAAAGAGTTACTCTACCAACTGAGTTACTCCGGCTCTAACGGGGCAAGCTGAGCTACATCGGCATGTATCTTTATGAGCGGAATACCGGAATCGAACCGGCGCCCTAACCTTGGGAAGGTTATGTACTACCATTATACTAATCCCGCATTTACAAATATCCTATACTAAAACTTACTTTTTATCCACTCCCACGTACCCGATAACCACCCTGTCCACGATTTCGGTTCCCAAAAGTTTTGCTGAGTCTCAGCCAATTCTGGTTTTTTTTCCGGAGTTATAAATATTATTTCTTTTTCGCCTGGTCTTTGTTGTCCTAACTGTTCATAAGCAATTTTTTCCAAATAATCAATATTGTCAGCATTGGCAATTTCTTCTTTTAGGGTTTGGTTGCTTCTTTCTATTTCCTGGATTTGTTTTTGATAAGAAATAATCTGGGCAGCTAGCTTCTGTTTTTTCTGATACATTTTAGCGTCCTCAAAAATCAAAAATGCGACAGCAATTAGAAAAGCAACCCCCACTACTTTAAACAAAAGCTTTTTATTAAAAACCTTTCTATTTTCATTTTTACTAAATTTTGCTACCATTAAACAAATATAAATTAATTTAAAATGCCTAGAATGAAAAGAAAAACATTATTTAGAACAATCTGGATTATTTTAATAAGCATGGTTGCGATAAGCACTATTTTGCTATTAATCGCTCCTGCTTTTTAATTCCCCAGCATAATTGTACCAGTTTTAAGGCCATTCTTCAATCAAGAAAAAACCGCTCTCGCGGATTTTTCTTTTTAAGGTTTTGTTTCTTTATGTTGCTCCTATGCCTCTAATGGCAGACTCGTATATTTCCAATGTTTTTTTAGCCTGGTCAATTGATAATTTATAGTCGGGATCATATACAATAGAGTTTCTAATTTCATGAGATTTTAATATATCATCTAAAATTGGGGCCACTAGTCTGCCAGCCTTTGCCAGCATTTCTTTAAAGTCTTCTCCTTCATATCCTCCCTTCTCTAAGACTTCCAACAAAAAATCGTCGGCATCAATTATAGAAAGCTTATAATCTGCCTCTGCTCCAGATTCTACCCTCTTTTTAATTTTGTTTAACTGTTTAGCCAACATTTTTTGGCCATACGACTGCCATGACAAAAACTCTGATACGTCTTCCAAAAATTTATACTGAAGCCACGACGAGTTTATCATAAAGTGAATTACCAGCACCAAAAAAAGAGCTCCACAAAAAACAAAGACTAGCTTTACTGGAAAAAGCATATCTTGTATTTGCGAAGAGGAAATAAAATATATAAAATCCTTAATTCCTAAAAGATTATAGAAAGATTCCCATGTCATATTAATCTATTTTACCGCGCCATAAAAAAATGTAAACCCCCGCCCCACAAGCATTCAGGCAGATAAGTCTACAATAGATTTTTTGGGACCCTTTATCTTTTTAAAATATTAGTATATAATGGACTTGTTTATTTTTCGCACATAGTAAATGGAAGAAAACAAAGACAAAAAATCTGTTTATCAGGAGAGAGAAAAATACCGCCAGAAGGCGTTTTTTATGATGCTAGAGGTTGGAGTAATCCTTGCTATCCCCGCTTTTGTTGCGCTTTTCTTGGGAAAATATTTAGATAACACCAAACAATCAGGAAATACTTACAAAATAATATTGCTTTCTGCTTCATTTGTTTTATCTTGGGTAATAATTATTGGGAAATATTTAAAACTGGATAAAAAAGTAAAAGAAATTGACAGAAAGATTAAGGAGTTAAAAGAAGAGGAAAAAAAAGAAAAATAACAATGTCGATAATTCAACTATCAGCAAATAAACCAACTGTAACTTCTGACACCATATTTAATATATGGAAGATGCCATTTACTAATTCCTTGTTAATGGCTATTTTAATTACCGCCATTATTGCTTTGATTTCCTATTTTATATCAAAAAAGTCTAAAGTTATGCCAAAATCTTGGCAAATTGTTTTTGAATATCTATATGAAGCTATACGAGGGTTGATAGATCAGATTACGGGCGAAGAAAAAATAACCAGAAAGATTTTCTATTTAATAGCCGCTCTCTTTGTTTTTATTGGTTTTTCTAACTTATTGGGCCTGTTTATCCCCTTTCTTGGAAGCTTCACATATAAAGAGGCTTCTATTTTTAGGACACCAACAACAGATTTTAATGTTACAGTATCATTGGCGGCTGCCATGGTTATAATTGTACAAGCCGCAAGTATTAAAAAGTGGGGTCTTTTAAAGCACTTATCAAATTATTTTAAATTTCACGAAATAATCAACGGTTTTAGAAACGGATTTACTGCCGGCTTAATGGGTATAGTACATTTTCTTATTGGTTTGCTTGATATCATTTCTGAATTTGCTAGAATAGTTTCCTTATCAATGCGTTTATTTGGTAATATGTTTGCGGGAGAAATGTTGGCGGTTATATTGCTTGGATTCTTAGCATATATATTACCCGTAGGATGGATGTTTATGAATATTTTTACCGGATTTGTGCAGGCAATGGTTTTTGGATCACTTACGGCAGCGTATTACAGCTTAGCCGTAAAAGAATAATAAAAAACAAATTATAAATAAATAAGATAAAACTGTAAAATCGTAAAATCCAATTTATTTTAGATTTTTAGATTTTTATATTTTTATTCAAAGTCATGGCAGCAGAATCAATCGAGGTAGCACGTTTAATAGCCAAGGGCCTTTGCACAATTACAATGGGAGGTTCTGGTATTGGTGAAGGATATCTAATAGGTAAAGCTTTAGAGGCTATTGGAAGAAATCCTGAAATGGAAGGAAGCATTTTTTCCAAAATGATTATCGGTGTTGCAATGGCCGAGTCAACAGCCATCTACGCACTTGTAGCGTTCTTTATTGTATAGTTCAAAAAAAATAAAATGGATATAGGTCAAATTTTAGGTAATCTTGGTTTTGATTGGCGGGTTGCTCTAGCTAACCTGGCTAACTTTTTAGTTATTGTTTGGATTTTAAAACGTTTTGCTTTTAAACCAATTGAAAAAATAATTAAAGAACGAAAAAGTAAAATAGAAAAAGGGGTTGAAGATGCAGAAAAAGCTTCTTCCGAATTACAAATGGCCGAACAAACAAGCCAAAAAACAGTCACTGAGGCCAGAAGCCAGGCAAACAAAATTATTGCTGAGGCACAAAAGCAATCAGAAAAAATTATTTCTGAAAGCAAAATAACGCAGGAAGAGCAAGCCAAACAAATAATGACAGATACCGATAAATCAATACTGCAAAAAAAGCAAAAAATGATGGGAGATTTAAAAAATGAGTTGGCTGATTTAGTAGTAGCTACAACAAAAAAATTCTTAAAGGAAGATATGACAAAGGAGAAACAAGAAGAAATAATTAAGAAGTTGATAAAATGAAGTACAGTGCCCAAGGCTTATCTAAGGCCCTACTAAAGTTAATACAGGATAGTCCAGAAAAACAGCAGGAAATAATCGTGAACTTTATTGATTTTTGCAATAAGAAACGCCTTACTCACCTATTTAACAGCCTTCTTAAATATATAGAGATAGAAATTAAAAAAGAGAAAGAAGCAGAAACTCTCAAAATCTTCAGCGCTGAAAAATTAAGTGAAGAGATAATAGAAAAAATAAAAAAACTGTCAGAAGTTAAATCAGACGCTCCAACTAGCATAATAGAAGAAGAGAGTATCGTCGCCGGATTTGTTGCTTATTACCAAAACAAAATAATTGACGCTAGTTTAGACAACAACTTGCGTCTGTTAAAAAATAAATTAATAACATGAGTACCAACAAAATAGTTGAACAACTAAAAAAACAGATAGAGGGCTTTGAGGCTTCTGCCACAACAAGCGAAGTCGGAAAAGTTTTGGAAGTCGGCGACGGTATTTGTCGATTAAGCGGTTTAGATGGCTGTCAATCGGGTGAGATGCTTTTGTTTCCCGATAATGTCTACGGATTGGCGCTTAATTTGGAAGAAGATGTTGTCAGCGCCGTTATCCTTGGAGAATCTAGAAAATTAAAAGAAGGAGACACTGTTAAAAGAACAAAGAAAATTTTGTCTATTCCTGTGGGAGATGGATACATTGGCAGGGTTGTCGACCCATTGGGATCTCCAATAGATGGAAAAGAGAGCATTAAATCAACAGAAAACTATCCCATTGAGAAAATTGCTCCTAGGGTTATAGAAAGAGAGCCCGTTACACAGCCTGTGCACACGGGAATTAAAGCAATCGATTCTTCTATTCCTATTGGAAGAGGACAGAGAGAGTTAATTATTGGCGACAGACAAACAGGAAAAAGCGCAATAGCCATAGACACAATTATTAATCAAAAAGATGAAAATTTAATTTGTATTTATGTTGGCATTGGGCAAAAGCAATCTAAAATAGCAAGTCTTGTTGCAAGATTGGAATCAGCCGGAGCAATGAAATATACAACCATAGTCTTTGCCGGCGCTTCAGAGGCCGCGTCTTTATCATATTTAGCCCCCTACTCCGGCGTAGCTTTGGCGGAATATTTTATGGACCAGGGAAAAGATGTTTTAATTATCTATGACGATTTATCAAAACACGCCTGGGCATATAGAGAAATTTCTTTGTTGTTAAGAAGACCACCAGGACGTGAAGCTTATCCTGGAGATATTTTTTATCTGCACTCAAGACTTCTAGAAAGAGCCTGCCGAAGAAACAAAGAATCGGGAGGAGGATCTATTACTGCTCTTCCAATTATTGAGACGCAAGCAGGAGACGTTTCAGCATACATTCCTACAAATGTTATCTCTATTACCGACGGTCAAATTTTCTTAGACACAAACCTGTTTAACAAAGGAAACAGACCAGCTATTGATATGGGCCTTTCTGTTTCCCGTGTTGGTTCTTCGGCTCAAATAAAATCAATGAAAAAAGTTGCCGGAAGGTTAAAACTAGATTTAGCTCAATTTAGAGAATTGGAAGCCTTTACGCAATTTGCCAGCGATCTAGATCCTGCAACAAAGAAACAATTAGATAGGGGTGAAAGAATTATTGAAATTCTGAAACAACCGCAGTATTCTCCATTACCAATTGCCAATCAGGTAACGTCTATTTACGCTATAAACAATGGATATTTTGATGAAACGCCAGTTGAGAAAGTGCAGGAAAAAGAAAAGAGGCTTCACAAATTTATGGAGCAGAGTAAAAAGCCCTTGTTAAAAACCATTAGTGAAGATTGGAATGAAAAAATTGAGGCTGATTTAAAAAAAGCAATGGAAGAATTTAACATTCAGGACAAACAGTAAAATATGCCGGGTAGTGAAAATTCGACATTCAGCTAAAATCCTCGAAATTTTAGCTGAAAAAATAAAACCCCTTCTACGCCTGAAAAAAAATAGCTAATAAATAAAAATTATATTATTATAGACTTTCGATTTTTAAGTCGAATTTCTACTACCCGGTATGCCAGGAGCTTCAAAAACAATTAAAAGAAGAATCAAATCTGTTGGCAATGCTCGCAATATTACTAAAGCCATGGAACTTGTTGCGGCCGCCAAAATTAAGAGGGCTGTCAACAATTTAATGGCTAGCCGTACTTATGCTAAACATGCCCGTGAGCTTTTAGCCGGTTTATCTAGAGAAAGGAACCTAAAGCATCCCCTACTTCTAGCGCCAAAAGGTAAAAAAGAATTACTGATTATAATAGCCTCTAACAGGGGGTTGTGCGCAAGTTATAACTCTAACGTTATAAAGGCCTCCGTAGAATATATCAAGAAAAATAAAGACAAAGAAATTGATTTTATTGCCGTTGGGCGAAAAGCAGAAACTATTATAAGACAATCTAAGGGAAAGGTAGTCGCCAGCTTTTTAAAACTACCAGACGACCTGTACGCCGACGATATTATCCCATTGTCTAAAATGGTAATTGATGAATTTACTAAAAAAAAATATAGCAAAATATCCATCGCTTCCACCGATTTTATTTCTAGTTTAAAATACGAGGCCAGGGTTAGTTCACTTTTACCAATTACAAAAGAAAATTTAACAGAGATACTGGGAGACGATAAAAAAGAAAAAGTAAAAACAGCGGAAGCCGTAATGATGTTTGAACCAGACGAAGAAAAATTTTTAGACCTTGTGCTTCCCCGTTTAACCGAAGTAAGAATTTACCAATCTATTTTGGAAGCTAACGCCTCCGAACACTCCGCCCGCATGATAGCAATGAAAAACGCTACTGATAACGCCGAAGAAATAAGTAAAGAATTAACACTTTATTATAATCAAGCCCGTCAGTCAGGTATCACCCAAGAGATTGCCGAAATCTCCAGCGGAAGTGAAGCCATGTCTGATGCCGGATAATTAATTTGAAAAAAGATTTTAAAAAATGGACGGGCGTGAAAGCGGAAATTCATAACGACAAAATACGCCCATTTTTTCATGAACGCGAAATTTGGTTTTCGTCTCTTGGAGAAAATATTGGATTTGAACAAGATGGAAGTGGAGAAAAGTTTATGAGACCGGTGCTTGTTTTCAAAAAATTTAATAATGAAGTAATATGGGCACTACCGCTTACACGGACTGACAAAACTGGAAAATATTACTTCCGCATTCCTCCAGTCACCACCAATGATATTGCCGACGACCGGTCAAGTGTTGTCATTCTTACGCAAATTCGTTTAGTTGATGTAAAGCGATTACAATATAAAATAGGAACTGTAAAAGAGGATGAGTTTATAAAAATAAAAGAAGCGCTGATAGCGCTCCTAAAATAGTTACTCCCGCTTTCGCGGGAGAGGGCCGAAGCCATTTGTATATTAAGTATACACCCTTATTGAGCCCTGTCAAGAGTTTAGTCCGCTAATAAAATTATAAAATTATGCCAGGAGAAAACGAAAAAAGATATTCGGAAGACGAAGCCAGAAATGAGGCGGAGATTTTGAGTAAAAAGGTTGAAAGTGACGAAGCAAAAGATTACACCGACGCCGAAAAACAACTCGGACGGGAACAAAACGATAAAGTTGAGTCGCTTTATGACCCTGAGAAAATTAGGCCTCTTAGAATTATTTCTGACGAACAACTCAAATATCTTGCTGACCATAATGTATGGTCTTCCGAAGAATCTCAGAAAGAGTTTGACGAGCTTAATAAATCCAATAATAAGACGTATACTTCTAAATCGCACCCATTTTTTCGAGGTAAAGATACTGAAAAACAGAAGGAAGGAGAGATTGTTGGGTGGATAGGCGACGATCCAGAAGGGCTTCAAGCATTAAGAGATTATATCGCTTTTAAAAAAGGTGCATTACATCCATCACCCGAACAATTGGATAAAATAAAACACCTCGGTCCTTATGGTCATGGAGATAATTTGGCTAAAGCAATTTATGAGGAACTGGACTACGACATTATTAAAAAAACCGCGCGAGAAAGAATACCTTTAACGTATTTTGCATTACGTTGCCCGGCAGCTCTTATAAATGGTACGTCAGGGGGCATAATGTATAAAATAGATTCTGGAGAATTTTCTATTGAAAATTTTGAACAAACATACGTTAAATTTTTAGAAGATTTTATTGAAGTTGCTCCGCGGTTACTGACTCTTCTAGCAAGAAATCCAGAATGGGATATTCGCGAATTAGAAAAATATGTTCAAGATAAAAATATTCCAAACATTGAAGACGTTATTGAGTCAGTTGGAAATTGGAAGAAATTTAAACCATTAAATGATTTTGCTAGGGGCAAGGAAGGATGTTTACTACCTGAAAATGGAAAAGAGCAACTTACTACTTATATGAAAGCCGTCGCCGATATTTACGCGGCAATACGCGAGTATCTTGAAGACAAAGTAAAATATGAAGACGATAAAGAATAATTTTTATAAAAAATAAAAAATATGAAAACAGACCAAAATATAGGTAAAATTACACAGGTTACGGGGAGTGTGGTCGTTGTTGATTTTGCTGACAAGCTACCCTCTATATACAATGCTCTTAAAACTAAGATTGGAGACGATGTTTTAGTTTTGGAGGTTGAGCAACATATTGGCTTTAATAAAGTGAAGGCGTTGGCTATGGGCCCATCTGACGGGCTACAGAGAGGCCAGGAGGTCATAGACACAGGAGCACCCATAAGCGTACCCGTTGGAAAGGGTGTTTTGGGTAGAATGTTTAATGCATTGGGCGAGCCAATTGACGGAAATAAAGATGCAGGACCAAAAGAGGTTATGCCAATTCACGCGTCGGCTCCAAAATTTACCGAGCAATCAACAAAAATGGAAATCCTAGAAACGGGTATAAAAGTTATCGATTTAATTTGTCCCGTTTTAAAAGGAGGAAAAATTGGATTATTTGGCGGAGCGGGCGTAGGAAAAACGGTTGTTATCCAAGAATTAATAAGAAACATTGCGCAAGAGCACGGCGGATATTCTATATTTGCCGGGGTTGGAGAGAGATCCCGTGAAGGAAACGATTTATACAGAGAAATGAAAGCCAGCGGAGTGTTAGAAAAAACCGCCCTAGTGTTTGGACAAATGAATGAACCACCGGGAGTTCGTGCCAGAGTAGCCTTGTCTGCTTTAACTATGGCAGAAAATTTTAGAGACAAAGAAGGAAAAGATTTACTTTTATTTATAGACAATATTTTCCGATTTACTCAAGCGGGCTCTGAGGTTTCAGCTTTGCTTGGAAGGATGCCTTCAGCTGTAGGATATCAGCCAAACCTTGCTACAGAAATGGGAGCTTTGCAGGAAAGAATTACTTCTACTCAAAAAGGTTCTATTACTTCTGTGCAGGCTATCTATGTCCCCGCTGACGACCTAACAGACCCTGCCCCTGCCACCAGCTTTGCCCACCTAGATTCTACTATGGTTTTGTCACGATCTTTATCTGTTTTGGGAATTTATCCTGCAGTTGATCCACTAGATTCCGGTTCAACTATTTTAGATCCAAACATTGTAGGAGAAGAACATTATAAAACAGCTCGTGCGGTTCAAAACATTTTACAAAGATATAAAGACTTGCAAGACATTATTGCTATTCTTGGAATGGACGAACTTTCCGACGAAGATAAAACCGTCGTTTTTAGGGCAAGAAAAATACAGAAGTTTCTGTCCCAGCCTTTCTTTGTGGCCGAACAATTTACCGGCATTCCAGGAAAGTATGTAAAACTAAAAGACACCATTAAAGGTTTTAAAGAAATTATAGAAGGAAAACACGACGACAAAGACGAACAAAACTTTTACATGAAAGGTGGAATAGAAGAAGTACAAAAAGCATAAAATGCCAAAACTAAAGCTAAACTTCAAAATAGTTACCTTAGAAAGGGTAACTTATAGCGATCAAATAGACCAGCTGACTATTCCAACAGAAGCTGGAGAAATTACTGTCATGGCAAGACACGCTCCTTTGGTTTCTATAATTAAACCCGGAGAAATAAGAATCAAAAAAGACGGACAAACTATTTTAATGGCCGTTTCAACGGGTTTCTTGGAAATTAGAAAAAATAGTGAAGTCTACATTTTGGCTGATTCTGCCGAACGCGCCGAAGAAGTTGACATAGAGGCATCAAAGGCTGCTCGAGCAAGAGCTGAAGAACTTCTAAAAGAGAAGCAAAATCGAAATGATGTTGATTTTGCCAAACTTCAGGCTATAATTAATCGTGAGACAGCAAAATTAAAAGTCGCCGATAAATACAGGAGATTAAAACACTAAAAATATGAAAGTAAAAGACTTAATGCTTAAGGAGTTCCCTACTCTAAAGCCAGAGAACACATATGAAGAGGCTGTAGCTTTGGTGTGCAAAAACAATATAAGTGGAGCTCCAGTTGTAAACGAAGAAAAAAACCTTGTAGGATATGTTTCTGAAAAAGATTTGTTTAAAATTCTTTACCCTTATTACAAAAGCTTCTATGAACATCCTGAAGACTACGCTAACGGAGAAAAACGCGAAACTAAGGCTTACGAGATAAGATACCACAAGGTAGAAACGTTTATGAACGCAATGCCCCTCACAATAACACCCGATATGCCAATAATGAACGCAGGGGCGCTCATGTTGGCGCACAGGGTTCATCAGTTTCCGGTTATAGAGAATGGTAAACTTGTTGGGCTAATAAGCAGAGACCTTATTTATAAAACTGTTTTTAAAAACAACTTCACCGACATCTGTTAAAATACAATATAAAAAAGCGCCTACCCGGGCGCTTTTTGCTTACTTTAATCGACTCTGTGAGAAGACCTATTTTAAAATTTAAAATTATCAGCGAACTGCCCTATCAAAGGAAGAGGTTTTTCAACGCCATTAACCGCGTTTATGATTCCTAAAATAAGCAGAACTATTAAAGCAATATTTAGAATAGGGGCAATAAACAATCCAAAGACTGGTATCACGCTCATAACAAGCCATACTGCTACACCACATATAAATAGAACTAATCCTTGTTTAACGTGATATTTCACAAATGGGTCGTTTTTAGAATCTGTCAGCAGGGGTAAAAAAAAGATAATATAAGCAACTACTGCCATGCCTGTATTTTTCCCTTTATTTTGCTGATTTGGAGCGGATTGTTGAGGTTGTGAATTTTGTGTTGTCTGATCCATTTTTTTTAATTACGAAGTTAATTTTTCGTCGACCTTTTTTATGCTACGCCTATATAAGTTTTATGGGCGTCCTTCTTAAATCTTCATTAATCTTAGCATAATCCGGAACTGTTTTTGATACAAGCGCCCAAAATCTTTTTGAGTGGTTAAGTTCCCCTAAATGGCAGAGCTCGTGCACAATCAAATAATCTGCCAACTCTGGTTTTAAGTAAATAATTTTGTAATTAAAATTAAGGTTTTTTTTAGACGAGCAACTCCCCCACCTTGTTTTGGTGTTTTTTATAGCAACGCGATTTATTTTAAAATTGTAAAATTTATTAAAATAGCTTATTCTGTTTTCAACGAATGTTCTCGCAATTTCCCTCTTCTTGGTTGTAATCCGCCTAACTACGCGAGTATGTCTTATAAAAAATTTCATATGCTTTTGATTTTACCATAATACAAAAATCATCGCGACGCTTGAAAACTTTGCTTTTATTTAGTATTATACAAACATCCATTCCGCAGTAGCTCAATGGTAGAGCGTCTCCCTGTTAAGGAGAATGTTGTAGGTTCGAGTCCTACCTGCGGAGCCAAGTGCTTGTTAATATAATCTTCTCTTGGGAAGGTTGTATTAACAAGTTATTAGGTTCAGATACGGAGCTTATCGCTTGTTTAGTAATTAGTTCCGATGCGGAGCGTAGCAACAAAATATTAGAAGCCCCTTTAAATGAGGGGTTTTTAATTATTATTTTATTGTCCTTAATCATAGCTTCAATTATTTGAGTTGGTTTTGATTTGATAATTTTTTTGTCTTTCACCCAGAAAGCATCCCAAAACAGCGATAAATAAAATCTTTTACCCATCGGGGAAGCATTTTTATATGCTTCATAAACATCCCTAGTCAAAGATAATGTTTCTCTTGCAGTATCAAAATCAATATCCCTTTTTTGTTCTATTTCATCTATTTGTTCTTGGATAGTGCTTGCTTCTGCTCTAAAACGCTCTCTCATTCTTAAATAGTCATTGTCTGTTAAAATCCCTGAAATAAGTTTGTTTTCTGCCTTTTCTCTGTTTTCCTCTATTCTTATTAGTTGATTTTGAAGTCCTCTTTTGATGCGACTTCTTTCGTCCTTTCTTTGGTCGTAGAGTTCTTTCACA
>Ga0268276_1003528_pt1 | contig 12018 bp, 17 predicted proteins | sample saktaG_4_FD_190145 | JGI IMG/M metagenome (GOLD analysis project Ga0268276, IMG submission 190145) | Saline water microbial communities from Sakinaw Lake, British Columbia, Canada - sak_2010_1_5_45m | ecosystem: Environmental > Aquatic > Non-marine Saline and Alkaline > Saline ...
GCGTTTTCTGGAGGACTTAAGAAACTGTAATTACTCACTTATCAGTTCGCAAACAGTTTCTAAAGGAGGTGAAACTATATGCCAGCATTTGATAGAACAGGTCCCCAAGGAATGGGACCCATGACAGGACGAGGAATGGGTCCTTGCGCCACGCCTGCCGGCAGGCAGGGAATGGGTTTTGGTTATCGGAGAGGAATGGGTCAAGGATTTGGTCGAGGTCGTGGATATGGAAGAGGTTTGGGAAGATATTTTGGTTGGAATCAACCGCAAACCAATACCAATCAAAAAAAAGACTTGGCTGATTACCGCAAGGCTCTTGAGGAAGAGCTTGAAGATATTAAAAAAGAACTGGAAGATTTAAGCAAGACAGGTTAAAATTATTTGCCTTAAAAACAGAAGTTGCGCAGTAATTTGTCATCCTGAGTGTCAGCGAAGGATCCCCACCTGCAACGTTTAATACGTAGCATTTACGAGCAGGTTTCGTCAATGATAGGATGTAAGTTCTGTTATAAATTTAAGTATAAGAAGAGAAGTTTTTAAAAATTTTTAAAAGAGATAATAAAATGAAAATAGCCATAAGTTCTAAAGGAAAAAATCTTAATAGTGAAGTTGATAAGGTATTTGGAAGATGTCCTTACTTTCTCATTGTTAAAATTGACGATAAAAAAGTAAAGGAATTTAAAGCAATAAAAAATTTAAGCATAAATCAAACGAGTGGAGCAGGAATTTCTGCTGCCCAAATGGTAGCGGGAAAAAATGTGAGCGCAATCGTAACTGGAGCGGTTGGTCCAAGAGCATTAGACGTTTTAAAACAATTTAATATCCAAGTTTATAGCGGCGCTGGTTTAATAAAGGAAGCCGTACAAAAATTTATAGAGGGAAAACTTAAGAAAGCACAATAAACAAATGATAAAAATAGTAATCCCTACCAATAATAAAAAAGGGGTAGATGATAACGTAGCGGAGCATTTTGGCAGATGCAATACCTACACTTTTCTTGACGAGAAAGGCGAAGTTGTGGAAATTGTAGATAATGCCAGCGAGGATAGGGGTGGCAAAGGATTGCCACCGGAATTGATAAAAAAATACGGGGCAGATATTCTATTATGCAAAGACCTTGGGCCAAAAGCTTTAAATTTGTGCGGGGAATTGGGAATAGAAGTATATGTTTGCCAAGCAAAAACAGTAAAAGAGATTTTTAAATTGTGGAAAGATAATAAAATTAAAAAAGCAAACATAGAAGATATCTGCGTTCATAACGGAGGTTAAAAAATTATGCCTACCTATACTTTTCGTTGTCCAAAATGCCAATATAAATTTAGCGATATTTTTCCAATGAAAGATTTCGAAGGCAAGAAAGTAGTTTGTCCAAAATGCGGCCATAAAGGGGTAAGTCGGGTTTTTGAGGGTTCGTTTTCAATTATTAGCAAAAGTTCTGCTTGTCCGACTGGAACCTGTCCCCTAAAAGGATAATAAAAAATTAAAAGAAAAATTTAATGTCAAAAATAATAATTTTTGGCTTAATAATTTTAATTTTAGAAGGAGGTTTGTATTTTTTTTATCAAAAAGGTCAGTTTTCTCAAAGACCTATAATTAAAGAAAAATCTATGATTGAAGAAAAAATTGAACCAAAATTAGAGATAAAAAAAATTCCTTCAGAAGAAAGTGACTCCTTACCATTGTTCAGGAAATAGATGCCGAAAGTTATTTAAGCAAGAATATAAAGAAAACTTTATAGAAAATGGGGTAGGAAAAATAATTGAAATTAAATGAATTTATGAAAATCGCAATAACAGGTGGTAAGGGTGGAACAGGTAAATCAATGGTTGCTACTTCTTTGGCAGTTGAGTTTGCTGAAAGTAATATAACAATGCTTGTCGATGCTGACGTTGAATGTCCCAACGACCATTTAATGCTTTCTGTAAAAAGAAAAAAATATACTAAAGTTTATCAGCCGATACCAAAATGGGATTTTACCAAATGCACAAAATGCGGAAAGTGTGCCGCTATTTGTAAACAAAACGCCATAGTCTTTGTGGAAGGTAAATACCCCGCTTTTGTAAAAAATCTATGTATTGGTTGTAAAGCCTGTCTTGCTGTTTGCCCTTATGGTGCGATAACAGAAACAAAAAAAGAAATTGGAGTAATTTATACCGGAAAAAATTATGGTGTCGATTTAATTTCGGGTGAGCTTAAGTTAGGTGAACTTGCCTCCGGAGAAGTAGTCGCAGAGGTGAGAAGATGCGCTGAAAAAATTAATAAGAAAATGAGGGCAGAAATAATATTAATCGATTCTGCTGCCGGAATCGGCTGTCCGGTAATTGCCTCACTGGTAGGAACTGATTACATCGTCGCCGTAACAGAACCAACGCCCTCCGCCCTGCACGATTTAAAAAGAGTTTTATATCTAGCAAATCATTTCGGCATCAAACATGGAATTGTTATTAATAAATTTGACCTGGAAAAAAGTTTTTGTTTAAAAATTGAAAAATTTGCCAAAAAAAGCAAAATACCGATTCTTGGTAAAATACCTTACAGAAAAGATTTTGTTGATTCAATGATAAAAATGAAGCCTGTCACCGTCGTCAATCCAAAATATAAAAAAGTATTTCAAGAAATTATAAAGAAGATATTGAAACTCCCACGAGCTTACGCTCGGGGAAACTTTAATTAACGCTTCGTTAGGAGTTGAAATCCTGCCGAAGCGAAAATACCGCTCTTCATCTACGGTCTTATGACACGGAAGAATTTCGCGAAGGCGGATTAAAATAAAACATATGAGCCCAAAATACAAAAATTATAAATTAATTGCGATTTTTCTCGCCTTAGTTACTTTATTTATTTTCTTCTTAACAGAGATTCGCGCTCAAAATCAAGACAATGGCAAAAATGAGGTTTATTTACATGTTTTTTACGGGCAAGGTTGCCTTCACTGTTCAACTTTATTATCTTTTTTAAACGATATCAAAGAAGATAAATACCCTACGTTACAAATTTACGAACACGAAGTATATCAAAATAATCAAAACAGAAAGTTATTTGAAGAATTGGTTGATAAATTTAATACAAAAATAGAGGGCGTTCCAACAGTATTTATTGACAATAAAGTAATCGTGGGATTTAGCAAGGAAATCTCTGTTTCGTTAGAAAATGAGATAAAAAGATGTTCATTAAAAAAATGCGGAAACCCTGTTGAAAAAAATACGGAAGAGTCTTCTCCAACTCTGGAGAAAAAGAAAAATATAAAAAAATTAACTATCCCGATAGTTGTCGGAGTAGCAGCTGTTGATGCGATAAATCCTTGCGCTTTTGCGGTTTTAATAATTCTTATGACTACCGCCTTATCTATTGCCGACAAAAAACGAGCCTTAAAATTTGGGTTGGCGTTTACCGTCTCAATTTATATTTCTTATTTTTTAATGGGTTTAGGATTATTTTCTGCTCTTCAAGCTACCAAATTAAGCCATAGCTTTTATATTTTTGTCACAATTCTTGCCGTTCTTGTTGGTCTGTTTAATATTAAAGATTATTTTTGGTATGGAAAAGGTTTCTTGATGGAAATTCCTTTAAGTTGGCGGCCAACAATGAAAAAAATAATTAATCGGGCGACTTCTCCATTAGGAGCTTTTTTCGTTGGTTTTGTCGTGTCTCTTTTTGAACTTCCTTGCACCGGAGGTCCTTATATTGTAATATTGGGATTACTGGCAAAAGAAGTAACAAGGGCTACGGGAATAATATATCTTCTTTTATATAATTTAGTTTTTGTAATGCCTTTAATAATACTTTCAACAATTATTTATAAGGGTTTGTCAACAACAGAAAAATTAGAAAAAATTAGGCAGGAGAAAATAAAAATTCTCCATTTAATCGCCGGAATACTCATGCTTATTATCGGAGGAACAATGATATTATCAATAATTAAAGGATGGGTTTAGTGAAGCACTCCCCGACCTTACGGTCGGGGCATCAGCCACTTCGGGCATTCAGAGTGCGAAACCCCGCACCGAATGCCCGCTTGAAAACCATTCATCCCACGTGCTAACGCACGGGGCATTCTGGTGCTGGGGTTAATAATATGAATATGCTTTTAGAAGTCAAAAATTTAAATGTGAATTTGGATGGAGAAAAGGTTATACAAGATTTATCTTTCCAAGTTGCCCAAGGAGAAATTTTGACCATTTTAGGCCCTAATGGTGCTGGGAAGAGCGTACTTTTAAGAACTCTTCTAGGACTTTTACCTTATGAGGGAGATATCATTTGGCACCAAAAGCCAAAGATTGGTTACTTACCGCAAGGCTTAACCCAATTAAAAGTTAAAGATTTTCCAATGACAGTGCAAGACTTTTTTGCACTAAAGGATCCCCTACCAACACCTAAAGAAATAAATCGATTTCTCCAGTTGGTGGGATTAGAGAAAAATATTCTCTTCAAAACAGCCGACAGTTTATCCGGTGGACAATTCCAAAGAATGTTGGTGGCTTGGGTATTAATTTCCCATCCTAATGTTGTATTTTTAGATGAGCCAACGACAGGAATAGATATTGGTGGAGGAAAAACTATTTATTCTTTATTACATAGTGTTTGGGTAAAAGAAAAACTAACCATTTTCCTTGTAACCCATGATTTAAATATTGTCTATAAACATTCTACCAATGTGCTGTGTTTAAGTCGTAAACGACATTCTTGTTTTGGCGAGCCAAAAGAAATTTTAAGCCCAGGGACATTAGAGCAGATTTTTGGCACAGAAATTAAATTATATAAACATCATTAGTCCATAATAAATATGTCGTACCAACTCATTCTAACTTTAATAAGTGGGATTTTTATAAGCGGAGTCGCCGGCTATCTTGGCACACTAATGCTTTCCAAAAAAATGTCCGTGGTCGCTGGACCCTTAGCTCATTTAACTCTGCCTGGAGTCGCTTTAGCCATTATTTATGGATTTAGCATGTCGTTAGGAGCGTTTCCGTTTGTTATTCTGGGCGCCATTTTAATTTGGCTTTTAGAAAAAAGGACAAAACTACCCATGGAAAACTTGGCCGCGATTATTTTTGCCTCCGGAGTAGGGACGGCGCTTCTCATTTTACCTATTGGCAAAGCGGAAGAAGCTTTAGTCGGCAATATTACGAAAATAAATGCGCAAGAAACGCTTATGACGGTTATATTAAGCCTTCTCATTTTTTATGTAGTAAAAAAGATATACCAAAAAATGATGCTGATGAATGTATACGAAGACTTAGCAGTAATAGAGGGTGTTAATATAAATCTATACAATTTGCTTTATCTATTGAGCATTGCTATAGTTGTCGCTCTGGCTGTTTATCTGGTGGGAGGATTGATAACCGTTGCTCTTATTGCTATTCCTGCGGCCTCAGCAAAAAATATAAGTAAAAATCTACGTTGGTATAAAATTTCGGCAGTTTTTTTTGGGGCTGTTTCAGCACTTGCCGGGATCTTTATTGCCAGATTTGTCCACCTGCCAACTGGTCCGATGATAATTGTTTCTGGCGTGATATTATTTTTGATTTCAGTTATTTTTCGTAAACAAGCGTTTTAATCATAAAATCATGGAAACGCTAATAAAAAATAAGATTGCCGCAATCTCAATATTGGTCAATGCGATTTTAGCCGGTGGGAAAATTTTTATTGGTCTAATTTCTCATTCCGTCGCTATTTCAGCCGAAGGGTTACATTCTTCTATGGATGTTTTATCTTCAACCATTAGTTATGTAGGGATCAAAGTTTCCAAAAAACCAAGCGATCAGAAACACCCTTATGGTCATTACAAGTTTGAAGTTTTAGCCGGTACTCTTATTACTTTGATATTGCTTGGCACAGGTTTGGGGATTATTTATGAAGCCTATCAGGGTTTTATTAAACCGGAAGAAGTAAAAATTGGCTACCTTGCCTTTTTGGTGATGATATTTTCCGCTGTTGTTAACGAAATTATGGCAAGGCTGAAAATCTATTTTGGGAAAAAAGAAAATTTAATTAGCCTGCTTACGGACGGATTTCATTCAAGAGTTGATGTTTTTATTTCTTTGGCAGTTTTAAGTGGTTTGTTTTTAGTTAAATACTGGATTTATGCAGATTCATTGTTAGCTTTATTAATCGGTCTTTATATAATCAAAGAGTCTTTCTCTTTGGGAAAAGAAGCGGTTGACTCTTTGCTTGATGTTTCTGCCGGGAAAGAGATTGAAGAAAAAATTAAATCAATCACTCAATCCCAAAAGATTCAAATTTTTTCTTTAAAGACACAAAAAAAGGGTTCAATAATAACTGTCAATTTGGAGATAAAATTACCAAGTAGTTTAAGTGTAGAAAAAGCCGCCAACATTTCCGATAAATTAAGAGAAGGTCTAATGAACAAAGTTGGCAATCTACAATATGTTACCATTCAGATTAGAAGCCATGAAATGTCCAGTAGCTTTTACCAACCGGTGTTTGGTAAAGGTTTTGGCTGGCAAAAACAAGGAAGATTTAAGGAAGTATCAGAAAAAGCAACTGGCAAAGGGCCCGGTGGCTATTGCGTTTGTCTAAAATGCGGTTATAAAATAATCCATCAACACGCAACGCCCTGTTCTACCTTAAAATGTCCCAATTGTAAAACTAATTTAGAAAGACAATAATATGCCAAGACCAAAAATAAGACGCTGTTTGCGGTTTAAACCAAATGTTTATTATTTTAAACCTCAAGGAATACCTTTGCGGTTTCTTGAGGAAATCGTTTTAGAAGCTGATGAGCTTGAAACGCTGAAGCTTTACGAGGTTGATGGATTGGAGCAAACACAAGCGGCTGAAAAAATGAAAATCTCTCAACCAACCTTTGCTAGAATATTAGGAAATGCTCATCAGAAAATTGCTCAAGCAATTATTCAAGGTAAAGCAATTAGAATAAAAAGAAGAGGAGGTGAAGAAAAATGATATTTAACTTATCAGGGAAAAAAGCTTTAGTAACCGGTGGTTCTCAAGGAATAGGTCGTGGGATTGCTTTATCACTGGCTAAAGCTGGAGCTTTAGTTGCCGTAAACTATCATTCAAATCTTGAAAAAGCTAAGGCTGTTGTTTCCGAAATTAAAACCTTAGGAGTGGATTCCTTTTCTATCCAGGCTGATGTTTCAAAAAGAGAGGATGTAATAAAAATGTTTAATGAGGTTAAAAACAACTTTGAACAGCTTAATATTTTAGTTAATAATGCTGGCATTGTTTTTATGAAGTCTTTTACAAACATCGCTGAGGAAGAATGGGATAAAGTAATTGACACCAATCTTAAAAGCCAATTTCTCTGTATTCAAGAAGCAGTAAAAATTATGCCCAATGGTGGAAGAATTATTAATATTGCCTCAATCGCTTCAGGAGGAGTCGGTGTTGGTTTTGGAAAGGTAGCTCATTATGCCGCCTCAAAAGGTGGAATAATTGGCTTAACTGAAGATTTAGCCATTGAATTAGGAGAAAAAGGAATTAATATCAATGTTATTGCTCCAGGGATTATAGAAACTGATATGACAACAATGCTTTTAAGTGATGAAAAGACAAAGAATTCCCTTTTGGCGCGGATTCCCAAAAGAAGATTTGGCAAGCCCGACGATATTGGGACCACTGCGGTGTTCTTAGCCTCAGATGAAGCCGATTATATTACAGGTAGTGTAATTTATGTAGATGGTGGTTGGTTAACTCAATAAAAATAGCTAAAGAAATTTGGTTTAAAAAGAGTTTATTTGGCTGTCTATTTGATAGATTTTTTCAATTGTTTGGTTTCTGATGCGGGAAAACAGGATGAGAAAGCTAAAAACTTAGCCCGCGCTAGATAATCTCTAGATGAAGAATTAAAAAAGATTTTAGCTCACAATCGTGATGAAGAAAAAGAACATGCGGCCATACTTATTGAATAATTAAGAAATAATGACGCCACTTTTGATAAAATGTTTGAAGAACATGATTAACATTTTTTAATAGAACTATGAGGCAATTAAAACTAATAATATTAGTAATCTTATTTGTTGGATTTATTTTTCTAATAAACAGAAATTCTGTTTTTGCTCAAATACCTCAAGAAGAAATCCTTGAGGGAAAAGTTGTTTCAATAAAGGAAGAAAAAGAAATTGAAGTGATGGGAAAAAAACAACTCTATCAGAAGCTGGGGCTTTTAGTGACAAAAGGGTCTTTAAAAGATAAAATCATTACCATTGAAAGCGGTGATTTGCCGCTTGCCAATATTCAAAAATATTTGGTTGGTGACAAAGTATCAGTTGTTTACAGCAAAAGTAATAAAGGCAATAATGTTTTTTATATAAAAGACTATATTCGGCATGGTCCCTTACTTCTTCTTTTTATTATTTTTGTCATTTTAGTTTTAGCCATTGCTAAGTTACGAGGGTTAACTTCTCTATTAGGAATGGCTTTTTCCTTTATGATGATTTTTTTCTCCATTCTTCCAAATATTTTAAATGGCAGCAATCCTGTTATCGCCACTGTCTTAGCTTCTCTTTTTATTGTTCCGGTGACTTTTGTTCTTTCCCATGGATTTAACAAAAAAACATTAGTTGCTATTATCAGCACTTTTATTGCTTTGGTGATTACAGGAGTGTTGTCGGTCGTCTTTGTCGAACTCACCAAATTAACCGGTTTTTCCTCGGAAGAGGCAGGATTTCTACAGGTGTTCAAACAAGGATCAATTAATATGAGAGGAATTTTACTGGCGGGAATAATTATTGGTGCTTTGGGAGTTTTAGACGATATTACTATTTCCCAATCGGCCGTTGTTTTCCAACTAAAAGAAACTAACAGAAAATTAACAAAGAAGGAGCTTTATCAAAAGTCAATGGTTGTCGGTCAAGATCATATCTCGTCAATGGTTAATACATTGGTGCTTGTATATGCAGGAGCAGCCCTACCCTTATTTCTTCTTTTTGTCCATAACCCTCATCCTTTTTCGGAAATTATAAATTACGAAATGATTGCCGAAGAAATTGTTAGAACTTTAGTTGGCAGTATCGGACTTATTTTAGCTGTACCGATTACAACAATTATTGCCTCTATCACCGCCTCAAATAAATCACTATGATAAAAAGCCAGAATAATTATGGTTTTTAATAATTTCTTGCAATTTTTGATGCAACGGCGGAGAAGCAGCGCAAACGGTAAAGTTTTTATCTGTTTTAGATACCGGGTTTGAATAGTCAATCTTTTTTCCTATAAAGTCGGTGTACTTACCTCCGGCTTCTTCGATAATTATTTGTGGAGCAACATTATCCCAAATCTTAGTAGTTCTGTTTAACCATCCACCGTATTTTCCTTTCGCCACCATCATTATGTCATAACACGAATTACTTGATCTATAATTACGGATGTTTAACATAATCTTTGTTAACAGTTGACATTCTTTATAAGTGGATTGTGGATTCTCCCGACATGCATCCATGGCATACACTAGAGGAACCTCCTTTAGATTTGTTTTGTCAGTTACATGAATTTGTTTAGCGTTACAAAATGCGCCCTGTCCTTTTTCGGCAAAATAAATTTCATTAAAAAAAGGCAAAACAATTCCACCAGCAACAGGCGAATCATCTTTAAGCAATCCAATCATAATACCATACATGGGTAATACGTTAGCAAAGTTGCTCGTTCCATCTATGGGGTCAACCACCCACGTTAAAGAAGATTTATTATTAATAATGCCTATTTCTTCATCAATAATATTGTGGTCTGGAAAATATTGCTGAATTTTACCAGTTAGCAAGTTTCCAATGTCTAAGTCTGTTTTCGTCACAACTTGATTGTTGTCGATTTTTTTTGTTTGTTCAATGATTTTCCCAAAGACTTTCCCAAAATTTTTATTGGCGATAATCGCCGCCTCCTTAAGAGACTGAATAATAAAATTCTTATATGGCATTAATCTAAAGTATATCAAAAAAATTAGAACCTGCTTCTATATAAAAGACCAACCGTCCTCACCATCAATCAATTTAGAGTATTAAGAAGCTTTCTCCAGGTTCGTGGATAGTGTTAGTATTTTTATAGGAAATTTTACCCCGGAATCGAGATGGGTGGACGACGTTAGAATTTTTTTATCAAGTTAATAAACAGATAAAAGAATCTCGATAGTATGATATCTTATAGTTGAACCACGGTGATTAAAATAGTAAAATACAATATTAGTCTTCTTCGAAAAAAGATTAACAAAGCGTCTTAATCTTTATCTTTTAAAAACTAATTTATAATTTTTGTTATTTAAAACATGCAAGTAGGTAAAAATAACTCAACGCTGGAAAGAATTTCATTTAAATTAGTGGAGTTTATCGGTACACCCATGTCGATTATAATCCACAGCTTTTTCTTTATTGGTGTTTTTATACTAATTTATTTTGGTTTCTCCTTTTATCAGACGCTGCTTTTTTTGACCACGATCTTATCAATAGAGGCTATTTATTTATCTCTTTTTATTCAAATGTCTGTTAATAAAACATCAAAAAGCCTCAAGGAAATTGAAAAAGACGTTGACGATTTAGACGAAGACGTTGAGGAAATTACAGATGATATTAAAGAAGACGATATAAAAGATTTAGAAATACAAAAAATTCTTCAAAATATCGAGGCGAGAATACACAATCTACAAAACGACATTAATAGTTTAAAACTAAAAGGGGCGTTGGGTAAGAAATAACACATGCGTAAATCCTGTTTTACAGTGGTAAAATTTCTTCAAATATGAGATAATATGTCTATCCTTTCAAAAAATGTTATTTAAACTGCATCAATCAATAATTCAGTCTATTAACTGTGTTTTATAAAAATAAAAACCTGAGAGGAGGTGAATATGCGTGGATAAAAAAAAATTATTTGTAGGTAATCTTCCTTGGTCAATGAGTGGTCATTCCCTAAAGGAATTATTTGCCCAGTATGGAGAAATCGTGGATGCGGTTATTATATCTGATCGTTCAACCGGCAGATCAAGAGGTTTTGGTTTTGTAACGTTTACCAATGAGGCTGATGCAGAAAAAGCCAAGGCCGAAATGAACGACAAAGACGTGGAAGGAAGAAACATAGTTGTAAATACGGCAAAACAAAGGGAAGAAAAAGAAGGATTTGGAAGCAGCCAGAATTATATAAAACAGCAATAAAATAATCCTGCTAACGTCAAAAATAAAAACCTTTCATAAGGGACGAATTTTGTATGAAAGAAAGAAAAATAAAAACTAATAATAAATTCTTATGAATAAAAACCCCAATAAAATTATCGAAGTTAACGCTTTAACAAAAAAATTCAATGGTTTTACCGCTGTAAACAGCATTTCTTTCACCATAAACAAGGGCGAAATCTTCGCTTTTTTGGGACCAAACGGAGCTGGCAAATCAACAACTATTAGAATGTTAACCACTCTTCTTCGACCAACCAGCGGAGAAATATTTATCAACGGTTATAATCCGCTAAAAAACCAGAATGAAGTCAGAAAATCTTTTGGGATTGTTTTTCAAGATCCCAGTCTTGACGATGAATTAACCGCCTATGAAAATATAGAATTCCACGGAATTTTATATAATGTTCCTCTTAAATTAAGACAACAAAGAATAGAAGAGCTTTTAAACATGGTCGATTTGTGGCAAAGAAGAAATCACTTAGTTAAAACATTTTCCAGCGGAATGAAAAGAAGACTTGAAATCGCCCGTGGCTTACTTCATCATCCTAAAATATTTTTTCTTGATGAACCGACCCTCGGTCTTGATCCGCAAACTCGAAACCAGATGTGGGAATATATTCAAAACCTAAATCTAAAAGAAAATATAACTGTATTTTTTACCACTCATTATATGGAAGAGGCAGAAAAAATTGCCCAGAGAATCGCTATCATTGACCATGGAAAAATTATTACTCAAGGAACTTCTTCACAGTTAAAAATTAAAACAAAAACCTCTTCTTTAGAGGAAGCCTTTTTGGCTTTAACCGGTCGCGCCGTTCGAGAAGAAGAAGCAACTGGTTTAGACCACATAAGAATGAGAAGAAAAATGATGGGAAGATAG
>Ga0268276_1003529_pt1 | contig 12009 bp, 12 predicted proteins | sample saktaG_4_FD_190145 | JGI IMG/M metagenome (GOLD analysis project Ga0268276, IMG submission 190145) | Saline water microbial communities from Sakinaw Lake, British Columbia, Canada - sak_2010_1_5_45m | ecosystem: Environmental > Aquatic > Non-marine Saline and Alkaline > Saline ...
CACTGATCCGAAGTTAATTTTACCTTTAGGTTGTATGGTTAGTCTTAATCCGACAACTAAAGATATTACGCTAATAGAGAATCCTTTTAACTGAGGAAATAGAGGCAAGAGGAACACATTAAATTTACCGAATGTAAGAGGAAAGAGAATATGAATAATAAAACAATTTTAGGGCTTACTGTTATCGTAAGCATTGCCATTGCCTTCTTGAGTTGGATTGTTTATGGGGAGAGTACCTTCAAAATAATATTCAGTGCAATTTTATTAATTGCTTCCATCTTTTATTTTATAGATTTCTCAAAAAGGAAGAAAACCGGCAGCTTAATTGCCACCTTGTTTTTTCTGTCTGTAGCCTTCACGCTTCTTCTTACCTTTTGTTTACCAAATATATTCTCCCTGATTTTCGCAATAATATCTTTATTACTCTTTATCACTCTTATCTACACCTTTTTTAACAGAGAGAAATATTATTAACAGGAGAGGGATAATGAAACCTAAACGTTATCTAATTATAATCATTGGTTTATTTGTAATTACTGCAATCATTCTATTTGCTGTTACATGTTTTGGAAGTGTAACAAAAAGCAAGGAAATAAATGAGCTTGAGTATGTAACGCCTGAAGAAATCGGCTGGTCATCTGTAAAGTTAGAAGAAGCAGAAAACTATGCAGAACAAATCGGCTCAGCAGCAGTTATGGCTCTCTATGAAGGAAAGGTATTCTTTTCCTGGGGGAACATTAACAAAAAGTATCTGATCCACTCCATCAGAAAACCTTTTCTTTGCGCCCTATATGGCATATATGTAAAACGAGGATTAATTGATCTTGAAAAAAGTCTAGATGAACTGGGAATAGATGACATTCCGCCTGGTCTTACATCTATAGAGAAGCAAGCCACAGTAAGGGATTTGCTGATGTCTCGGTCTGGAGTTTATCATAAAGCAGCAGCCGAAGCACGAGTTATGATTAAAACTCGACCGGAGAGAGGTAGCCATACACCCGGAACTTTCTTCTATTACAATAACTGGGATTTTAACGTGTTGGGTACTATCTTCGAGAAGCTAACTGGCAAGAAGATATTTGAAGTATTCAAAGAAGAGATTGCCGACCCCATAGGGATGCAGGATTTTCTTTTGACAGATTGCCGATATCAGTACGAAAGGAAAAAGTCAAAACACCCGGCCTATCATTTTAGAATGACTGCCAGAGATATGGCCAGATTTGGATTGCTTTATCTAAATAAGGGAAAATATGGAGATTTACAGATTATTCCTCCGGAGTGGATTGTAGAAAGCACAACCCCTTATTCGATTAACAATTTAGACGGGGATGGTTATGGGTATATGTGGAGTATAATCCCCGAAGAAGCAGGATTGGGAAATGGTTTTTATCATACAGGGACTGGCGTGCATCTTCTGGCTGTATTACCTGATGCAAAACTGGTATTAGTTCACCGTGTAGACACAGATAAGGATTTTGATATTACCTGGAATGAGATTCGCCAGCTGATGTATATGATAGGAGAAGCACGCATCTCCTCCAATTGAATTTAGCTGTGGTGATAGGGGAATAACGATCCTCTTGCTATCTTTTTTATAGGAGGGAAAAAATATATGAAGACAGATAATTATTCCGAGAAGAACAGGGAAGCTTGGAACGAAGCAGCTAGTGTGCATAGAAAGAACAGAAAAGTAGATTATACGGTATTGTTTAAGAATAAAAACTACTCTATGTTGGATACCACACTATCATCTATTCTCAATAAGATTTCATTATCCGGTAGAACTGTTGCGCAGCTTTGTTGTAATAACGGACGCGAACTGCTGTCTATAGTGAACACTACAAGTGCGACGGGTGTCGGTTTTGATATCTCGGATGAGTTTATTGCAGAGGCAAGCGCAATTGCTAAATCTGCCAATCTTAATTGTCGATTCGTAAGGACTAATATATATGATCTTGATACTGAATATGATAACAACTTTGATTTAATCCTATTCACTGCAGGGGCATTACCCTGGTTTCATGATCTTGGGAGGCTGTTTGAATTAGTTGGAAGGATGTTGAAGCCGGAAGGGTATCTTGTAATTTATGAAATTCACCCTTTTACCAATCTACTGGCACTAAAAGATGAACCTGTTTATGAAGCGGCGGATCCCTATAAAATTGCCTATAAATATTTCCGGGATACCCCATGGATTGACAATAATGGTGCTGACTACATCGGAAAGACGACATACAAATCCAAGACATTTACATCATTTGTCCACAAACTATCTGATATTATAACGGCAATAGGTTCCAATGAAATTGTAATTAAGGAGTTTGCCGAGTATCCGCACGATATATCAGCAGCCCTTGAAGATTTAGAGAAGGACAAAATTGTACCGTTATCATACACAATCCTCGGCCAGAAGAGTAAAAATTAATCCTGTTTTTTCTGCTTGTGAAAAAAGGGAACCATTCTACTTTCCCAAAGTTAAATAATTTTCAATAAAAAATAGAACTATCCCCTGTAATAAATATGCATGAAAAAATAGTTAATAAATAGATAAATCATTAAGATAGCTGCTTACGGGGAAATATGATAGACTTAAAGAAAAAGAATGAAAAAGGAAAGGAATACTGAGCGCGATGGAATATGGTTTAATTTTATTAGGAATAATTTGCACTGTTATAGGAGTAATTGGCTGCATTTTTCCTGCAATTCCCGGACCTCCCCTTAGTTATGCTGCCCTTATATTGCTTCAATTTGCCAAAGAAGAGCCTGTTTTTAGTAATAGTTTCTTAGTCAAACTTGCTGTCTTAACTATTGTAGTCTCCCTGGGAGATTATTTTCTCCCTCTACTGGGAGCTAAAAAGTACGGTACCAGTAAGTACGGAATCTGGGGAGCAATATTAGGGATGATGGCCGGCATTATCTTCTTCCCTCCCTTCGGAATGATTTTAGGGATATTTATCGGTGCAATTTTAGGAGAGCTTATTGCCGGCAAAGAAAATTCAATGGCTTTAAAAGCCGGCCTGGCCACTTTTATCGGAAGTATGACAGCAGTTCTTATCAAACTGTCTTTATCCGTTGTAATGGCCTTCTATTTTTTTATCTACCTCTTTAAAGGCTAAAAACAAAGGAGAAAAAAAAGAAATAAGATGTTTATTCTGGAAACTGAAAAGTTAAAATTGATTCCTCTTGATGCTCAGAATTTTAGATGGTCAATTAAAGACCGTCGGAAGATGGAGTGGAATCTGGGAGTAAAAATTACTGATACGGAACTGGAAGAACCGGTGAAAAAAGCCATGAGGACTTCTCTAAAGATGGTTTCAGAAAATAAGAAAGATTATCTTTGGTTTACCAGTTGGGAGATAGTATTAAAAAAAGAAAACAGAATAATAGGAGGATTGTGTTTTAAAGGTTGTCCTGATGAAAAAGGAAGAGCAGAAATCGGTTATGGAATGCAGGATGAATACAGATCCAAAGGATATATGACAGAAGCAGTAAAAGAATTAATAAATTGGGCTTTTAGTTTTAACCATGTTACCGAAGTTATTGCTGAAACCGAAAAGGATAATTTTCCATCCCATAGAGTTTTGGAAAAAGTTGGAATGGAAAAATATAAAGAAAATGAAAAGATGTTTTGGTGGAAAATTACAAAAATTTAAAATATTTCTGAATAGATGTAAAATTAATATTGTTAAATGATTATGGCAGAGGAGGGCGAAGAAAATGATAATTAAAAATTTTAAACTATTTGAAGGTCAACATTGCGAAACAACCGCAACAGGCAGTTTGCTTCTCAATCAAGGAATTAACTTATCCGAGCCCATGCTTTTTGGATTGGGTGAGGGATTGAATTTTATTATCTGGAATATGAAAACAATGGATTTCCCTTTTATCGGAGGAAGGATAAAAACGGATTTACTGACCCAAAATATTACCCGGCACCTCAATTTAAAATTGAATGTTCGGGAAACGTCTTCACCAAAAAAAGCCTGGGAAAATGTAAAAGAAAATATCGATTCGGGAATCCCTGTTGGAATAAAACTGGACTGCTATCATCTGGACTATTTTTCTAATAAATTTCATTTTGCCGGCCATTATGCGGCCATGTACGGATATGATGAAAATAACGCTTACCTGGCTGATACCATGCAGCAAGGTGGATTGGTTAAAACCTCTTTAAAAAACTTTGAAATGGCCAGGAATGAAAGAGGACCCATGTCCTCTAAAAACCTCTCTTATACCATTGAAGCAACCAATAAAAAATATGACCTAAAGAAAGAGATTATTCTGGCTATAAGTAATAATGCTAAAAATTATTTGGATCCCCCCATACAGAATATTAGTTATAAAGGAATATTAAAGACCAGCAAGGAAATAATAAAATGGTTTAAGAGAAGTAAAGATGTTGAAGGAGACTTTAAAACAACTGCCATGCTGATGGAAAAAGCCGGTACCGGCGGCGCACTGTTTAGAAATCTCTATAGAGATTTTCTAAAAGAAAGTTATCAGATATTAAATGGTGAAGAAATAAAGGAATCCTACGAGATGTTTGTTGACATTGCCCGGCTGTGGAGAGCAGTTTCTAAATTGTTCATAAAAGCAGGGGATACGAAGGATATTGAATATATTTATAAGGCTTCTAAAATATTAATAGAAATATCCGATAAAGAAAAAAAAGCAATGAATATTTTGCTTGATTCATGCAAATGAGAAATTTTGCAATAAAGTTCTATAAAAGAAATGACTTTTCTCACCCCGGTTATTTATTTTTTTCGGTTGAATGTTAAAATTTAGGGTGATAATTTAGGGAGAATAACTCATGAAATTAGAAAAATTAGGATTTAGTCATTGGTTTAAAGAAAAGATAGATCCTGAAAAATTAGTTGAGTGCCAGATAGCCAGAATTGTTACTGTAAATAAGGATAGTTATATTATCAGAAATGGAGAAAAAGATGTTTTTGCGGAAGTAACCGGAAAATTTAAATTCGATGCTGATTCTCCTTTGGATTATCCCACGGTGGGCGATTGGGTCTATGCCAAATATTTTGACCAAGATTCTTTTGCCGTTATTAGTGAAATCTTTCCCAGAAAAACAATCTTAAAAAGGAAAACATCGGGTAAAAAGATAGAATTTCAATTAATCGCAGCAAACATCGATACGGCATTTATTATCCAGTCACTTGATTACAATTATAACCTCAGGCGATTAGAACGATATCTGGCAATGATAAATGAAAGCAATATTCGCCCCATTGTATTGCTTAGTAAAAATGATCTGTTATCCCCTTTGAATGTAGAAGAAAAGATATCCGAAATCCATACAATAATGCCAGAACTTCAGATAATGGCTTTTAGCAATATCACTAATTCTGGTTTAAGCAAAATAGAAGAATTATTAATTCCCGGTGAAACATTTTGTTTACTTGGTTCATCAGGAGTGGGAAAAACCAGTTTATTAAATAATCTTTTGACCGAAGCACAGTTTGAGACTCAGGCTATTAGAGAAAAAGACGGAAAGGGGAGACATACGACTGCTCGCCGCCATTTAAATATATTAAAAAACGGTGCCATGCTCATAGATACACCGGGAATGCGGGAGCTGGGAAATATCGGATTAGAATCAGGCATTAATGATACATTTGATGAAATTTCAGAATTGTCAAGACAATGTCGCTTCAATAACTGTTCTCACACACAAGAGAATGGATGTGCCGTCTTATCTGCCTTAAAAGAGGGTACAATTTCCCGGGAACGCTATGAAAACTATATAAAAATGAATAAAGAATCAGCTTACCATGAGAAGTCGTATTACGAAAAACGACGGAAAGATAAACAATTTGGAAAAATGATTAAATCAGTAAAGAAACAAATTAAAAATAAATAATAATGCATAATTTTTTGGAGAAATTTGATGCCAAAAAAACTCTCCGCAAACATGCTATATAATTATGTTAAATGTCCCCACCGTTTTACCCTGGATCTTTTTGGAGATTATTCCAAACAGAAACCAAGCTATCCCTATTTATTTTATGATATTTATTAAAAGAGGAAAAATAAAATGAAAGTATTGATAATTTATAATTCTGTCCATCATGGAAATACAGAAAAGATTACAAAAGTCATTGCGGATGAACTGAAAACCAAAATGGTCAAACCGTCAGATGAGGAAGCGAGCAAATGGGAGGAATATGATTTGATTGGTTTTGGTTCTGGAATTTATTTCGGGAAACATCATGAAAGTATTCTCCAATTAGTAGGGAAATTACCGACAGTTAAAGGTAAAAAAGCCTTTGTTTTTAGTACCAGTGGTATTTTAAGAAATTACAATGAATCCTTAAAAGCGTATTTAACTGCAAAGGGATTTCAGGTAGTGGGGGATTTTTCTTGTAAAGGTCTTGATACGTATGGACCCATGAAACTTATTGGCGGGATAAATAAAGGTCGGCCCAATGAAGAAGATTGCCAAAAAGCGCTAGAATTTGCCCAAGGTCTTTTAGAATAAAACATAAAGTGTGTGCCAGTTAAGTTCATTTTATTCTTCTATTATTGTTTTAGATTTTATGAAATTGCGAAGCCTGAACCCCAGATTTTTTCTTCATCGAGGATAAAAGATTGCAAATGATACAAAAAATGATGCCTAACTTTTTGTAAGTGCAATTGGTCCACATGGTGCTAAGATTTATCTATCCAGGGGAAAAGGGATTAGGATTGAATCATTTATTAGAGATTTTTATACAAAGAAGAGGTTGAAATTGTGGCAGAAATAAAGCGTGAAAACATAAAGCCAGGTAGCAAAGTAAGAGTTGTACAAAAACAGGATCAGCGCTCAGGGAAATTGACGGATGGCATTATTCAAAGGATTCTTACGAAATCACCTAATCATCCGCATGGTATCAAGGTGATGCTAGATGGTGGTATTGTTGGTAGAGTTAAAGAGATCCTTTAATTAGAAAATGTTATCAAAGATAAAAGGAGTTTAAATTTAAAAAATGTATAGGGGTCAAATACTGTCTTAAAAATCAACCCCTAACTCTCCCTTAAAGCGATATTTAATTTTTAAATACATTTATTTATCAGTTACCCCGGAACATAGACCGTCTTATTTTTGTAAATCGCATGGGCTATCAAGAGTAATTTTCGCATGGCCGCGATGACCGCGACTTTCTTAGGTTTATGCTTTAAGACCAATCTATCGTAAAATACTTTGATCTTTTGGTTATATTTTATAGAAGATAAAGTCGGCATATAAAGATATTTTCGCATCATCTGATTCCCGTGTTTACTGATCCTGCTTCTGCCATGGACTGAAGTTCCGGATTGTCTTTGAATCGGATCCAGTCCGATCAAAGTGGTAATCTGATTGCGATTGGTATCTGGATAAGTTTGAAAAAGAGTGAGTAAACTAATGGCTGTCATTTGGCCAATACCCGAGATACTAAGCAACCGTTTGCGAGATAATAGGGACAGCTTGAGCTCAAGCTGTCCCTATTATTTTAGTAAACCGAGAACTGATAACTTTTTCTTTTAAAAAGAAGGATTTTTTAAAACATTTGTCGTATTAGGATTAAAAAAAGAAAATAGAAAGCCTTTTTTAAGAGGGGAAATAAAAAAGAAGTGAGAAAATTATTTTATGATCAAATCGAGGATAAAAATGTGAAGTTGTGAAGCCTGACCCCAAAGATGCGATAAATTTTCCGGTAAAGGAGAGGAGAGAAATGAATAAAATTAAGAATTATTTACCTATATCTAAAAAAATTGTTTTTTTAATAGTTATTTTATTTTTTGTATTTGGTTATGTCTGGGAAGGTAAGGCGGAAAGTAAGACAGAGAATAAAATCTATACCTCCTTAGACCAATTGAATGAAGCAATTGATAATCAGTGGGAGGAGGCCTTTGCCTTTGTAAGGGATCGAATTGAATTTGAACCTTTCACGGGAATAATGAAATCATCTCAAGGGGTATTGTGGGCTCAGGCCGGTAATGCAGTAGAACAGGCGAGGCTTCTTACTGAGCTTCTTGGTCTGGAGGGAGAAAAAGTTCGCTATGCCCAGGGAAAACTTAACAAAGAAAAAGCAGCCTGGCTAATTAAGAATATTTTTCCCGAAGAGAAAGATTTTTATTACCCGGAAAATGTCCCCCTTTCTGCTCCCTCTCAGGATGAAGAGATTTTATCTGCTATAGAAGATCACTACTGGGTTCAGATATTACAAGATAACCAATGGATAGATCTTGACCCTTCTTTCCCGAATGCAAAAATTGGTGAAGCATATACTGATTTAGATAAAACCTTCTACCGCATTAAAGAGAATATGTTAACCAAATTTTCTATTTCCTTAATGGTAGAAAAAAGAAATTTTGCAGAAGATGAGGGTGATGATTCTGAGATTCAAACTATTTTAGAATGGCAAGGGACACTTGAAGAGGTGGCCAACCTTCCTGTTTCCTTAACTCTGATAGCAAATTTCAAATCAACTTCCCGGACGGAGGAAAAACAAGGTTCGGGCGGAGCCCCTTTTAGTTTATTTGGAGGGGGTGCTTCAAAAACAGAAAAGGCGGAGGAAGAAGGTAAAGAGTTGACTTATCGAGCAGAATTATTTCTTGAAGAAGTAATGGAAGAGGAAGGCCAATTTTCTCAAATACTTGCTCCTCCTGAGGAGGAAAAAATAGAAGAGCCGATTATTGCTAAGGTATGGCTTCAATTTGTCGTTCAAAAACCAGATGAGCCGGAGATGAAAATCGAGCGAATTCTCTTTGAAAAAAACCAAAAAGATGACCGTCCTTCACTATTTCAAAGACATTCAATCCTCGTTACAGGCAATGAAATCCCTCACGGAGCTTGGGAAGAAGACTTATCCGGTATTTTGGATAAAGAGAAGATGGATGAACTAAAATCAGGTCTGGAGGAAGTCAAGAGCCAGATTGAGAATGAGAAAGATTTGGCCATTCTTTTGGAAGATAGTATTTCTTTAGAAAATAGTTGGGGTTCTGAAGCAGGCCATCTAATAAATTTGATATTTGCCTCCACTTCCGATAAATTGACTAACGATTTGGGTCGAGCTCTTGCGGTAGATAGTTACTATTTCTGGCCCCGTATTATTATGAATTCATTTGAAGGCTCCGGTGATGAACTACAAATTTATATAGACCTATGTCAGGATAGTAAGTTAGCTATTTCTTACCCCGGACAGGCAGTAAGTATGAAAGAGACCTTTTTATATGGTCGAGGAGTTATGGAGTCCATCCTGGAGGGTAAGGTAATTGAACTCTTAACCAAGAATAAGCCTTTAACTACGGCTTATTTGATGTATGAGGCCGCAGAAAATAATATTCCCATTAGAGTATACTCTTATTTAGAGCAAGATATGTTGAAAAATTTAAAAATGCCCCCTTACGTGGCTAAAAAGGTAATGAAGGCATTGGATGCCCAACATTTTGTAATCATCCCCGAGGAAAGCATTGAGTTTAACGGCCGTCAGCGCTGGGGATGGTGGGATTTAAATCCCCAGAATAGAGAGGTTGTAGGGGTCCTGGATACCGGACTGCATCAGGCAATGTTAGAGCGAACTATATTTGAGACCATGGGACCAATGAATACAGATGCGGCCGTTATACTAGGAGTTTTGGTGGGAGTGATAGATACTCAATGGACCATTGCCTCAATGATCTTAAAATATGGAGAACTCAATAAAGCTGCCCTCCAAGAAGCCAAAGAATATATGAAAAAGATCGGTGGTTACTTATGCCCGGATATTGTGGATGAAGGAGATGGAGTTTCCGTTACTGTAATAGATATAGAAGATTGTTATTCTAAGGAAATTGGATTTGGGGCGGGGGTAAAAGTGGATATGGGATGGTGTGCAAAATTTACTAAGGGATTTAAGTGCGCCTCCACCACCCTTATGAATTATTATTTAAGTGAATATTAGGGAGGAGAATTATGAAAAAGGACAGGAAGAAAAAGGGATTTGTCGCTCTTTTAATAATTATCTTAATAGCAGCGGCTTGTTTCCCCCTTAGAGCTTTTTCCGAAAGGGTGGAAATCGGTAAGACCTACTGGGTAGAAGAAAGTGAAAAGAATCAGGGAATTGAGCTTACTGTTTTTGATTATCAATTAGAAGAATGTATCGGAGAGGAAGAGACAGATTCAGATGAAGTATTTATTATAATTTCTACTTTATGGCAAAATATTATACCACCTGTAAAGAAGGAAATATCTAAAAATAAGGATAAAGGAGTCGGTGGTCTGGGATTTGGTACCCCCAAGCCCCAGGAACAGACTCAAGAGGTAGAGCTATTTACCCCTTATTTGGTACCTAATTTACGAGACAATATGTATCTAATTATTAATAATAAACATATTATCCAAATTGATAAAATTACTAATGAATTACCCAATCCTCTTCCCCTTAAGGCCTTAACCTTAGCGGAATATGAAGATGAACTGGAGGGGGCAATTGCCTTTCGCTCATACAAGGAAGAAATTAATTCTCTTTTACTAGTCTTTTTTGATTTTACACAAGGGCATATCCAGATTCCCCTTATGGAGTTATCAGAGACCAAAGAGGAGATACCAGCACTTATTACCCAGGAGAATGAATACTTGAAGATCTCTTTTTATGGAATTAAACCTCAAGGGGATATTTCTTTAATTGATTTGGGAGTGGAGAGTGTGTCCAAAGGGAACGTGGTTGATCTTGATTTTGGCAAGAATGTATTTCTGATTGAAGATGGTCTTTACCAATATGAGGCCCAAGAGACAGAAGAAATACCCTTTTCTTTATATGGGTTTACTCGATTCCTCCCCCATTGGGAGCGCAGGGGGTATCTGGCTTTTAGAATACCTCCTATTCAGAAAAATCTGTCCCTTTTGGTGAATATTCCCCGAGCCAAACCCCTTAGCTTTAATCTGAATCCTAACATTCCTATTTCTCCGCTACCACAGCCAGTTGTTACTATAACAGACGGAGAGATAGCGAAGATAGATGTTCTGGGATTGACCAGAGCAAGTATGATTGAGGGACAATATCCAGAGAAAGACCAGCAATATTTAATCTTAGATATTATTACCCACTGTATCCCCCTTAATCAGGGAAATCTTATATTACAATCCGGAAAACAGTTTATATTATTGGATCAATCAGGAAATAAATATTCTATTTCTGAGGTTACTAAAATATTCCCTCATGGCATAAAATTAGAACAGATAGTTCCCGCCGGTACTGCCCGGAGGTTTAATCTTGTTTATGAAGTCCCCCTTAATATTCAGAAAATTATTCTTTACTATCGGGGATTTACTCTGGAAGAAAATATCCCCATAGAGGTAAAATAATAGGCGTAGAAAAAATAGGAAGTTGGATTAGAAATGTATATTAAAAATATATAACTTTAATATCAGGAGGTTCTATTATGAGTAGAAAATTTATTTTGGTATCACTTACCATCGTTTGTCTATTTTTTCATTTTGGATCTAAGGTCGATGCAGCTGCAACTGATCAGTCACTGGTCTCTTTCTCTTCCGGAGTATTGCTTATAGAGAAACCCCTCGAATACAGCCCTGAATGGGGAAGTGTTTGGATTTTTGACGAAAATCCAAAAACCGGCTGGTGTTGTCTCGAGGGCAAGATTTTGGATAATGTGTTGGTTATTGAACTTGCCGAGAAAAGTGTGTTTGACCGATTGGAGTTCGATACCGGTCATGCAGACGCAAGGGGGCGTGGCGCAAAGGATATTATTGTTGAACTTTCGGATGATGGTTCTACAGAAGGGTTTAGGAAAATCGCGAGCGTATCACTGGTTGACAAGGAGGACAATCAGAGCTTTCCGGTGACAGTTGATAAATCCGGAAAGTGGCTTCGATTGACCATCCAAAATAATCACGGTGACGGCCAATGGACAGAGCTCATGGATTTTCGTGCCTTCGGAAAACAACTGACTAAGACGCCATTACCCGATGTTTCCGGGACTTACGAGACTAACTATAATGACTTTCATCTCCGACAGCAGGAAACATCCGTT
>Ga0268276_1003530_pt1 | contig 12002 bp, 9 predicted proteins | sample saktaG_4_FD_190145 | JGI IMG/M metagenome (GOLD analysis project Ga0268276, IMG submission 190145) | Saline water microbial communities from Sakinaw Lake, British Columbia, Canada - sak_2010_1_5_45m | ecosystem: Environmental > Aquatic > Non-marine Saline and Alkaline > Saline ...
ATATCAATGAGTACTGAGCTTCGCCGATCTTTCCGTTGGATATGGAGACCGGCGTCCAGTCGGCCGGAAAGCCGGGCCGGAAGGATATCTTTTTCTCCAAAGCACTGCCATCAAGGCCGAGGAGGCTCCGGACGAGCGGCAGGACGACTCCCGTGCTGGAGAAACCCTGGTGCGCGACACCTTCCTGGGGCCAGGTGTTCCGGGCCCCCGAGTAAAGCTCCGTGATCGTCCCCAGCCCGTTGTCGAACGTGTGACGGACGTTGGCCATGAGGACTTGGTAACCCTGGGGGAGATAGTCAAATTTGAATAGGGCAGCGGCCACCCAGCCGGAAAGGAACGGCCAGGCCGCGCCGTAATTGTAGTTCAGGGGTTCGTAAAGGGGACTCTGGTCGGACAGCATTCGGACGCCCCAATCGGTCGTTAGGTCGGCCCGGTTCATCCGGGCGAGTGTCCGGAGGCCGCGCTCGAAATCGCCCAGGCCCCAAGCCAGACCGACGGCGCTCCAGGGCGTAAGTTCCTCGACCTGACGCCCGTCCTTGTTGAAGGCATAGGAATATTGCCCGTTCGCCCCGTCCCAGAATTTTTCTTTCCAAGCCTGGGCGGAGCGGCCGGCGAGATCGCCGGCTCTCTTGGAGGTGGGCTTGTCCCCCACCGCCCCGGCCAAGGCCATCATGGCCATGTTCGCCCGGACCCAGACGGCGCCGAGATAGATGTCGGTCTGAATGCCGGTCAGCGATCCGAATTCGAGGGCGCCGAGCCCCGCCTTGGCGTTATCCATGAGCCCATCGCCGTCGCCGTCCGTCGCGATCGACCATTCGTAGGCCTTGAGGAGGGACGGCCAGCTCGCTTTGAGGAAGGCGATGTCGCCCGTCCGCCGGACATAGTCCTCCATGGCGACGATGTAATAAGGCGTCGTGTCGCCGTGGATGTAGCCGTAGGGGTAGTCCTCCCACCAGCGGAGATAGCCCGCGGCCTGGGACAGCTCGTGGGCCATCTTGCCGTCCTTGCGCTGCCATTTTTGGGTGAAGGCAAGCCCGTCGCGCGAAGCCATGGTATTTCCGAAACTGTTGAAAGATAATGAATTAAGGTAAGCGTCGGTGCCGAAAAACCAGCCGAATCCGGGCCGGCCGCCTGTTCCGGAGGACCCCAGCCCGGCAACAAGTCCCCGTCCGAGATCCGGATTGTCGACGATGAGGCCGTCAAGGGCAACCTTGGCCCATTCGAAGGCCAGGTCGAGTTCAGGGACGGGAGTCCGGATGCCGAGGGTCGAGCGCCTCAACCCTTCGTAATAATCGACCGCCCGCCGGTACCTTTTTTCCGGATCGGCGGCCATGTCCTGATAGACCTTCTTGACATCGTCCCGGACGCCCTTGCCTCCGGCGACGATGATAGGGATGAAGCGGCCGAAGACGGTCTTGGGATCGGCAATCTCGATCTTGAATTGGTTCGGGACGTCGGAGAGCATATGGGCGGGAGTGTAGGATATGCCCCGGGCCGCGGGCGAGCCCAGAAAGCCGTGGTTTTTCCTCGTCGGTTCCGAGATGAGGTAGGCCTTGAGGCCGTCGTCCCAGTAGGCATATTGGCCGCCGAGCCCGGCCGGCCACATCGGCTGGAGGACGGGGATGAAGCTGCAAACGATGGTCAGAGGCTCCGTGGAATCGACATCCAGGAGGATGACCGCGCCGGCCTCGTCGACCGGCGCGACGAAGTGGGCCCTCACGGTGAAAGATTGATACGTGTAGGTCAGGGTGGTCACGGCGGGTTGGACGGAGACGAAGCGGACGATGTCCCGGCCCGGGATGGGGACGGTGCTCGTGCCCAGGAGGAAGGAGAACTCGAAGTTGCGAATAAGCTTGAGGGGATATGCCCAGGCCTCGAACGCGCCGCTCTCATAGCCGAGCAGGGCGAATTTGAGGCCGACCTTGTCGAAGGGCGTCTGGGGCTGGGCGGCCCGGTGAAGCTCGATCGGGCTTGGTTCGATCCTGAATCCGGGGACCGATCCCTCCGCGTACATGATCTCCTGCGAGATGGCCGGCGCCGCGACCGAAAGGCCTCCGGGAAAAAAGGTGATGAATACGGATGCGATGATAAGAACCCGCGTTCGCAGAGCGATCTTCATGTGGCCCTCCGTGCTTATCTTAATCCAACGCGGAGAAGAAGCAAGGGTGTTTTAGGGAAGGCCGGGCCCGGCAAAGGACAGCCGGATGCGGACGATCTCGGGCCGGCTGCCGGTCCGTACCGGAGGGCCCCATGTCCCGACACCGCTCGTCACGTAGTACTGGGTGTTTCCCTTGCGGAGATAGCCCCAGTTGAGCTCCCAGACCATTCTGTTGATGATGTCGAGCGGAAAGAGCTGTCCGGCGTGGGTGTGGCCCGAGAGCTGGAGGTCGACGCCGGCCTGGCTCGCCTCTTCGAGGTGGGCCGGCTGGTGGTCGAGAAGGACGATGGGCAACCGGTCGTCGAAGCCGTTGCGGGCCAGGATATCCCCTATCGCGAGCCGACGTTCTCCGGGTGCCAGGGAGCTCGGGTCCCTTCTCCCGACGACAATGAAGGCGTCGTTCACGCAAACGGCCTCGTCTTCGAGGACCCGGATGCCGCAGGCGCGGAGACAAGCCAGATTCCTCGCGAGACCGCTGTAGAATTCGTGGTTCCCGGGCACCGCGAAGACCCCCAGGGGAGCGCGGAGGCGCTTCATGATCGTGCTGAATTCCATTTCGTCCTTGGCCGTGACCGTCTCGTCGACGATGTCACCGGGCATGAGGACGATATCCGGAGCGATGGCGTTGATCCTGTCGACGATCTTTTCGAGCCTGGACTCGCCCACGAGCGTCCCGAGATGGAGGTCGGAGGCCAGGACGATGGTCAGGTGGTCGAGCGTCCCCGCCGTTTTGGGAACGCTCAGGGAGAGTTCGACGGTCCGAACCCGGGCCGCGTTGATGGCGCCCGCCACGATCGTCATAGAGGTTATGCCGGCCACGGCAATGAAGAGGACAAGCCCCGTCGTCCCCGGACGCGCGGAGAACGAGCGCGGCAGGAACGGGACAAAGGCGTTCGCCAGGCGGACGAGGTCGACTAGAACGACTCCTAGGAAGCCGTAGAACATCACGACCATATGGAAGGAACCGGCTATGATGAACGGCGACGAGAGGGAATTCCCGCCGCGGGACATGAGAACGCGGCCCAACGGATAGGACAGGGCCAGGGCGATGAATACGACCAGGAAGATCGTCCGGGCCGTGGGGGTGCCTCCGAGCGCTTGGGCTCCGCGTCGGGCGACATAGAAATTGATCAGTCCGTAAATGGATAGGGCCAAGATGAGAAGCAAGAACATCTTCCGGCCCCTCACTTCCATTCGATCCCGTTAAATGTCACGATCTCATCGAGCGCCTTGCGCGGCGGCTCGCGCCTCGGCCTTTTCTCGGCGTAGCCCACCGGCATCATGGCCACGACTTTGAGTTGCCTGGGGACCTTCAGGACCTTCCGGACCCGGCGGTAATTGAACCAGCCCATCCAGCACGTGGCCAAGCCCAGCTCCTCGGCCTGCAGGACGATGTGCTCCCCGGCGATGCCCATGTCGACGAGATGGTAATGGACGTTTTGAAAACGGCCGCCCAGATGGTGGGCGACGAGCCCACGCTTAACCAGCAGGACGATGATGAGAGGGGCCTGCTCGGCGAATTTCGAACCGGAATAGATGCCGGAGAAGGCCGCGGATGTCAGCCGTTCCTTGAGCCCGGGGTCGTCGACGACGACGAACCGCCAGGGCTGGACGTTGTGGGCCGAGGGCGCCAGCCGGGCCGCTTCGAGACAGGCCTGGAGTTTCTCCGGCTCGACCGGCGTCGGAAGAAACCGGCGGATGCTCCGCCGGTGGCGCAGGATCTTCTGGAATGCCGTAACCTCGGCGCCGGTTCTTTCTTCGGTCATGCCCGTCACTTGATGAGAGCGCTCAAGATATTTCGACGCATGTCCTTATCTCCTTTCGTCCCGATGAGCCGCCGGCCAGCGCCAGATCCTAAGAATTATACTCAAACGGCCGGTTGCCGCAAGGCGGGCATTAGTGGTATAGTCCGGGACAGGGACAATTCCCGGGAGAATCCGTATTTCACTATGTCAGGGAGGCTAAAACAATGAAAAAAGCAATGTCCATCGGATCAATCGTTCTATTCGCTGTGTTTCTCGCGTCCTGCGCTCCGTCGTCGAGCATCAAGGCGGGCAGCGCGACGACGGAGTCCTTGATCAAACTTCTGCCAAAAACCGTCATGGGCGTCTTCGCCATCGACGTTCACCGGGGCATGACCACCCCCTCCGTCTCCAAGATGCTTCAGGACCCGACGGCCAAACAGAAATACGACGAGTTCGTCAAGATGGCCGGTATCGACCCGATGAAGGACGTCTATTTCGTCGTCGGCGGCCTCTCCGCCGCGCCGAACGGGGCGGGCCAGGAGGGCGGGATCGTCGTCAACCTCAAATATAACAAGGACAACTTTCTGGCCCTCATGAAAGAGAAGGCCCCGGAATTCAAGAGCGAAGCGTATAGCGGCGTGACCATCTACTCCAACCTGGACGGCACGAAAGCGAAGCAAACGACCCGGGCGGCCTTCCTCGACGACTCGAACATCCTCTTCGGCAGCGACGCCGGCGTCAAAGGCATCATCGACGTCCACCAGAAGAAAGCCGAATCGGTCATGAAGAACACGGAGATGGTCGGGGTCATCAAGAAGGTGGACAAGGCGGCCCTGGCCTGGGGCGCTTTCAAGCTTCCTCCGGACCTGGTCAAAAAAGGCATCGAGAGCGTCCCCCAGCTCAATGTCCTCGAAGGCGTCACGGCCCTGACGATGTCGTTCGATCACCGGCTCTCGAACTCCATCGCCGACATCCAAACGGCGGGCGGCACCGAAGAACAGAATAAAAACCTGGCCTCGGCGCTCAACGGCTTCAAGGCCCTGGGCGCCATGCTGGCGGCCCAAGAACCGGCCGCGGGCGACCTCTTGAACGCCATCGAGATCACCTCGGGTAAGGATTTCGTCCGGCTCTATATCAGCGTTTCCGAAGAGCTCATGGACAAACTCGGGAAACTCGCCCAGGCGAAGGCCGGGGATTTCATAAAGGCCAAGACGGATGCCCCGGTGGAAAAGAAGCCGGAGGAGATAAAGTAAGGCCTACTCTTCGTAGAGATATTCCTTCGTCCGGAACACCCCGCAGGCGAGGGCGAGGAACACACCTGCGATCACGGCCAGTATCATTACGGCCACGAGAGGCGCCGTAGGCTCGAGCCTGAAGAGAAGGAGCGCAAGCCCGCCTCCCCCGCCACCCATGGGCCGGTACGGCAACAACGATTTGAGAAAATGGACGACGGAAAACCTCTGCGTTGATCCCGGGAAGTATTGGATGACGTTTTCCCAGCCGAAGCCGAAGACGAGCCCGACGAGGATGGCCTTTTTAAGAAGCGTACCCAGGAACGTGAAAAAGGCCGTGTAGGCCAGGATCCCCAGCCCGAGCACACCCAAGTAGCTGAGAAATGTTAGATAGAGCCGGGCGTCGCCGAGCCGGGCGGCGTTCATGATGAAAAAGGATAAGGCCAGGCTGACGGCGACCATGAGGAACATCAGGAGCGAGTAGGCGGCGTATTTTCCGAGGATGATCGCCGGCTTCGGAACCGGCCGGGTGATGAGGTAGGACAAGGTCCGGCCCTCGACCTCCTCGGCCGCGACCGACGTACCGTAGAAGAGCGCCAGGATGACGATATAGAATTGCAGGAAGAAGACCATCAGGATCTCGGTGAAAACGGCGGCAATGTCGCCGGATCGGCCGTGGAGGACGACGCGGAGGACGACGGCCAGGATGACCGGGACGAGCCCCAACAGGGCGAAGACCCGGGTTTTGCCCGTCCTCCGGCCGAGAGAGAAGAAGAAACCGAAGACCTCCCGGACGGCTCTTTTCGTGGTCATGTCACTTCCCCACCAGGTACTCGAAGACGGCCTGGAGGTTGTCGTCCGGCGACGAGATCTCCTCGACTTCGATCCCGCCCTCGAGAACGGCGCCCGTCAGGCGGCCGAAGAAATCGTCCCGCTTGTGCGTCTCGACGACGAACGTCCGGCCATCGGCCCCGAAGGACATCTTCTGGATCGACCGATCGCCGATGAAACGCGCCGCCAGCGCCCTTGGATCGCTCGAGCGGACCGAGATCATATGCGGGTGGGCCTCGATGAGCTCGCGGATATAGGGGATATCGCCCTGGGCCAGGATCTTGCCTTGGTGGATGAGGACGACCCTCGAGGTCAGGGCCTCGATCTCGGGCAGGACGTGGCTCGAGACGAGGACGGTCCGCCCTTGGCTCTTGAATTCCTTGATGAGTTTGATGAATTTTCTCTTGCCCAGCGGGTCGAGGCCGTTCAGCGGCTCGTCGAGGATGACGATCTCCGGATCGTGAGCGATGGCCTGGGCGAACTTGACCCGTTGGCGCATGCCGCGGCTGTAGCCGCGGATGAGACGGTCCTTGTCTTTGGTGAGCTCGACGATATCCAGGGCCTTGGCCGCGCGTTCCTTGATTTCGGACGCCGAATAGCCGTAGAAACGGAGAAGACCTGCGACGAACTCGAGGCCCGTCATGTCCTCGTAGAAGACGTCGTTCTCGGGGCAGAACCCGATGTCGCGGAAAACGGCCGGGTTGTTCCAGGCCTTACGGCCGCGGACGGTCACATGGCCGATATTGGGCTTCATCTGGCCGGTGATAAGTTTCATGAAGGTCGACTTGCCCGCCCCGTTCGGCCCGAGGAGCCCTGTGATGCCGCTTTCGATGTCGAGGCTGACTTCGTTCAATCCGAGGACGTTCCCGTAGTACTTGGACAGGTTGGAAGCGGCGATGACGGCCGTCACTTGATCACCTCGACGCTGCGCGTTTTCCGGCTGAGGATGACCGCGGACAGAACGCATATGCCGGCCAGGACAATGAACGACCAGACGGCCGGAACGGCGTACCGGGGCTTCTGGCCGAAGAGGAAAGCTCCGACCTGTTGGAGGTTGGCTCGTATGGAGAACAGGGCCATGGCCGGTTTGCGGAAGGTCTCGTACAGGATGCCGAAGAGAATGTCGGAGAAAAAATAGGTCGCGAAAATGAGGATCGTGACGTAACGTGTGTTCTTGCTCGAGGCGGAAAGGAGGAGGACGTAGAAAGCAAAAAAGACGGCCAAAAACGCCGAGTATCCGAGGATGGACAGGGGCAGCCAGGGATAATCGAGGAAGAACTTGAAGCTGCCCGCGAATATCAGCTTGAAAATGATGAAAACGAGCCCGGGCAATGCCGTGATTATGAGGACAAAGAAAAAGACGACGGACATCTTGCCCAAGAGGTAGTCTTTCTTGTGAAGCGGCCTTGAGAAGTAAAGCTGGAGGGAGTTATGCTTGAGGTCGTCGGAGATGAGGCCGGCGGCCGCGAAGGCCAGGACGAGGATGATCAGGAAAAGAAAGAAAGGGAGCGTAAAAAATTCGTTGAAGTACTTGGGGGTAACACTGATCAGTGCCTCTCTGCTCCGGACGAGCGCCTTGAAATCCTCGAGACGTTCGGAGATATAGATGCTCGCGAGGAAGAAAAAAGACGGAACAAAAGCCATCGCGAAGACGAACTTGAAAGCCTTCTTGCGGAAGGCCAGCCGGATCCCCGTCCGGGTGATCGGCCACCAGGGGTAGCGGCGTTCGCAGAGCGTCCCGGCCCAGTGGCTGTAGCCCTTCTCGCGGATGGTGGCCATCAATCGACCCCCACGACGCCGGCGAAGAGGTCTTCGAGCGAGGTCTGGCTCTTGACGAAATACCGGATCTGGACGCCCGTCCGCGAAGCGGCCCGGAAAATGTCCATGCGGTCGCTTTTCTCGGGCATGTAGATCTTGATCAGCCTGTCCTCCATCTCGTCGACGCGGCAGCCCAGGGATTCGAGGTCCTTGCGGAAGGCCTCTCCGTCCCCCTTGAGCCTGAGCTCGAACAGGCTGTAGTTGATCGCCCGGAGGTCGGCCATCCGTCCTTCGGCGGCGAGGCGCCCCTTGTTGAGGATGACGACCGACCCGCAGATCGATTCGATGTCGGCCAGGATGTGGGAGGACAGGAGCACCTGGATCGACTTATTGGTCGATATGTCCCGGATGAGTTCGAGAATATCGTTGCGGCCGTTCGGGTCGAGGTTTGAGGTCGGCTCGTCTAGAAAAAGGATCTTCGGGTCGTGGACGAGGGCCTGGGCCAGCTTGAGGCGCTGTTTCATCCCGGCCGAGTACGTGTCCAGGAGCCGGTAACGCGCCTCGCCGAGCCCGACGTAGAAGAGGACCTCGTGGGCCCGCTTCATGGCCTCCTGCCGGGGCATGCCCGAGAGCTCGCCGAAGTAGGCGGTGAAAGTCACGGCGTCCATGCCGGCGATGAAGCAGTCGCTTTCGGGCATGTAGCCGACGGAGCGACGGATCATGGCTAGGTCGCGGCGGATGTCGTAGTCGAGGACTTTGCCCTCGCCCCGCTCCGGGACGAGGAAGCCGAGGAGGATGCGGAGGAGAGTGCTCTTGCCGGCCCCGTTCGGACCGAGCAAGCCGACCGCGCCTTCGCTGAGCTTCATGGTCACGCCGTCGAGGGCGACGATCTTGCCGTAACGAAAGCTCAGGTCCTTGACTTCGATGCTCATCGGAAGCGCTCAGTGTATTCTCAATGATATACGGATCGCAAGAAAATTTGTTCCCTTCTTCGCCGGGCTCGGCAATTGCGGGCGTTTTGCCGTATAATCCCGGTGTGACCTTCAATAAAAACAAAGGAGTCCCGCCGATGAAAAAAGTCGCCCTCCTCTTCTGCCTGTTATTCCTGGGCATGCTGATCAGCGCCCCGGCCGTCCTATCGGGCCAGAACGCCGCGGCCAAGCCCATCGCCTTCGAGGACTTCATCCGCATCAAGCGGGTGACCGACCTCCAGCTCTCCCCGGACGGCTCCACGATCGCCTTCGTCGTCACGGTCATGGATAAAGACGCCAACCGCGGCGCGAGCGATATCTGGCTCGTGCCGGCGCGCGGCGGCGAACCGAGGCGATTGACCTCGAGCCCGGCGGCGGACATGAATCCCCGCTGGTCGCCCGACGGCCGGACGATCGCCTTCATATCAACGCGCTCGGGCAGCCCGCAGGTTTGGAAGATCGACCCGAACGGCGGCGAGGCGGTCCAGGTCACCCGAATTTCGACCGGCGCCTCGGGCGTCATCTGGTCCCCGAAAGGAACACACCTCGCGTTCGTATCGTCGGTCTTCCCCGACTGCCGCGACGACGAGAGCAATCGAAAAAAAGCGGAAGCCGCCGAGACGAGCAAGGTCAAGGCCCGGCTCTTCGACCATCTCCTGATCAGGCATTGGAACGCCTGGTGGGACGGAACGCGGAGCCATTTGTTCGTCGTCCCCGCAGCCGGCGGCACGGCCGTCGATGTCTCTCCCGGCGACTTCGACGTGCCGCCGCTCGCCTTGGGCGGAGCCCAGGATTACGCCTTCTCCCCGGACGGGACGGAGATCGCCTTCGTCCGCAACGTCGACCCCGAGTTCCGGCTCGGGCTCGGCACGAACAACGATATCTTCGTCACCGGAACGGGCGGCGGAGAGCCGAAAAAGCTGACGGCTAACAAGGCCAATGACCATTCGCCGAGCTATTCCCCCGACGGACGCTTCCTCGCCTATCTGGCCATGGCCCGTCCCGGTTTCGAAGCCGACAAGCAATGCCTGATGCTCCTCGACCGGAAAACGGGAACCGCGGACAATTTGACCGGGAGCTTGGATTATTCAGTCGCCTCGTTCCTCTGGGCGCCGGGAAGTGCGGCGCTAGTTTTTGACGCCGAAGAAAGAGGGCGGACGGCCGTTTTCCAGATCCCCCCGGCAACGAAGAAGATCGAGAAGGTCCTCGAGGGCTACACGTTGAGCGGCCTCGCCCTCTCCCCCGACGGCCGGACCCTCTATTTCCTGAAACAGGCTTTGAACCGGCCGAACGACGTCTGGTCTTTCGACGCGAAGACGAAAACGTTGACACAGATCACAAAGGTCAACGCCGACCTTTTGGCCGGTCTGGACATGAATCCGGCCGAGGAGTTCTGGTTCAAGGGCGCGGCTGGCGACAAGGTCCACGGCTTCCTGCTCAAACCGCCGGCCTTCGATCCGGCGAAGAAATATCCCCTCCTCATGCTCATCCACGGCGGGCCCCAGGGCAGCTTCGCCGACGATTTTCACTATCGCTGGAACGCCCAGATGTTCGCCGCCGCCGGCTACGTCACGGCCATGGCCAACTTCCACGGCAGCACGGGGTATGGCCAGGCGTTCACCGATTCCATCAGCGGCGACTGGGGAGGCAAGCCCTTCGAGGACATCATCACGGCCGTCGGCTATCTCCACGGCGCATATCCTTTCATCGACATGACCAAGCTCGGGGCCGCGGGCGCCTCGTATGGCGGCTACATGATCGATTGGATCGAAGGTCATACGGACGTCTTCAACTGCCTCGTCTCCCACGATGGCGTCTTCGATCTCCGCTCGATGTACGGCTCGACCGAGGAGCTGTGGTTCCCGGAATGGGAATACCGCGGCACGCCCTGGACGAGCCCCGAGCAGTACACGAAGTGGTCGCCGTCGATGTTCGTCAAGAACTTCAAGACCCCCTGCCTCATCGTCCACAGCGCCAACGACTTCCGCGTCCCGCTCGAACAGGGGCTGCAGTTCTTCACGTCTCTCCAGCGCATGGGAGTGCCCTCGAAGCTCCTCTACTTCCCCGACGAGGACCACTTCATCTCCAAGCCCCAGAACGCCGAATTGTGGTGGAAAACGCTCCACGAGTGGCTCGCGACATACCTGAAGTAGCGCTGGCCCAAGATCTTAAGGCGTGCCCACATTAGGATGGGTAGATGTGCGCCCAGAGGAGGCCCCTCTGCGGCCCTATTTTTCGAGCGGCAACCGCAGCATGGCTTCGGGGTCGACGCGGGCGTTAAATATCTTGACCGCCCAGTGAAGATGGGGCCCGGTCGAGCGGCCGGTGCTGCCGCAGAGGCCGATGGCCGTTCCCTTTTTCACCGCTTCTCCCCTTTTGACCAGGAGCTCGGACATGTGCCCGTAGGAACTGAAGACACCCAGGCCGTGGTCGATGATGACGGTCTTACCGCCGAGGTAGAGGTCGCTCGCGAGAACGACCTTCCCCGCGTTGGCCGCGCGGATCCTTTCGCCGAAGGGGACCCGGATGTCAAGCCCGGCGTGGACGGATTCGAGGACATTGTTGTTGAGGCGCCGCTGACCGAAATTCGACCATGACGGCGCGTCATGGGGCAGAGCGAACGGCCCGTCACCCAGCCACTCCGGTGTGACGACGCTCGTGGCCAGCGCGACGAGCTCCGCCTCCCGCTTGATCCGCTCCAGGGCCGCGGCCGGAGGCGTCACGAATTCCCTTTTGAGTTGGAGTTTCGTAAACGGGAATTGCTTGTCCGAAACCAGGAGCTCCTTACGGACCGTCTCGATCGCCCCGCCGGATTTGCGGACCTTGACGGTCATTGTGCACGACCCCGGCTTGGCCTGCAGGTCGATCCCCAGGAAGGCGAAGACGCTCCCCCCTCCCGGAGCGGGCCTCAGCTCGACCGTCCGGCCCAAGAACGTCACCGAGGCGGAATTGGCCGTGCCGTCGTTTTCCAGAAAGACGATGATCGGTTCCCCCGGCTGGAGGGCCCTGTAGACCAAGCGGATCACAGGACCGGTCGCTTGTGCCTGGATTTTGCCGGCAGGGCGCCTGGCCGGGGCGACAAGGGAAAGCGCGACGACGGCTAACGCGACCGCGCCGGGTCTCGTCAACAAAACCCTGCGACGGGTCACGCCACGGCCCCCCGCGAATTCTTTCTCAGAACCCTCCCGGGCAGGCGCCCGGTATGCCGGCCTTCGTCCACGACGACCTCGCCGTTGACGACGACCTGCCTGATGCCCTCGGGGTAAACGGCGGGCTCCATGTATGTCGCTTTATCGATGACCCGTTC
>Ga0268276_1003531_pt1 | contig 12001 bp, 9 predicted proteins | sample saktaG_4_FD_190145 | JGI IMG/M metagenome (GOLD analysis project Ga0268276, IMG submission 190145) | Saline water microbial communities from Sakinaw Lake, British Columbia, Canada - sak_2010_1_5_45m | ecosystem: Environmental > Aquatic > Non-marine Saline and Alkaline > Saline ...
AAGCCATATATGGGTCAAGTTCTATGGCTTTGTTGAGGTCGTCAATAGCCTGGCTTTGTTGTCCCGTGATGTGATAGCTATAGCCGCGCTCGGCGTAAGCTTTGCTGAGTTCCAGGTTAACGATAGCCAGGGAAGGTTCCAGTTCTAAGGCTTTGCTGAGGTCAGCGATAGCTCCATCCCATTGCCCCTGTTCCTCGTAGACCAAGCCGCGGTTGTAATATACCAGCGCATAGTCAGGCTCGAGCTCTATAGCCTTGTTCAGGTCGGCAATAGCTGCATCAAGTTGTCCGACATTAGTATAGGCAGAGCCACGGTCGTTGAATGCCAGGGAATTATTCGGCTCAAACTCGATTACCTTGCTCAAGTCTGCGATGCCCATGTCCCAGCGGCCCTGGCTATTTTGGACAAGACCCCGATTGTAGTATGCCTCGACCAGCTCAGGGTCTAGCTCAATGGCTTTATTCAAATCAGCAAGTGCCTCTTCAGGTTGCCCCTTGCTGGCATAAGTCCAGCCACGGTTACTATATGCCACTGCCAGCTCGGGGGCTAGTTCTATAGCCTTGTTTAAGTCGGCAATAGCCATGTCCCACTGCTCCTGAGCATGGTAGATGGAGGCTCGATGATTATATGCCTCCATTAGTTCAGGGTCTAACTCCAGCGCCTTATTCAAATCACTGAGAGATGAGTCCCAGTCTTCTTCGGCGGCATAAGCCTGTCCCCGTTTACTATAAGCTAAAGCCAGATTCGGATTGAGCTCGATCGCCTCGCTATACTCGCTGATGGCTTCAGTCCACTGCGCCTCACTGAAATATATATCACCCTGCTCAAGATGTTTCTGTGCCGGGTTAGCACATGCCAGTACTGACAGCATGATGCCAATTAGTGTCATAAATATAAGCCCGTGTTTCACAGCGTTGCTAAGTATAGCATACTCGCTAATTTGACCCAAAGCCCGCAAACTGTGCGAAAGCCACCTTCCCGGCACCATCGCAACCTGAGCGCTAGAGCGACACATTTGACTTGTTTAAATAGAACATTAGTGCTAACATAGTGCCGATTATGGCAAAGTTATTGAAGGTGGCGCTAGACAGGCAGAGGTATGACCTGGCTGCCTATGTTCTAGCCTATGGACTTATCCGGGCAAAACAGAATGAGAAGAAAAGAAACCACAAAGGGCGAAAAGCCGGGCTTCTACAGCAGGGCGCTTGATGAAGCCGAAAAGCTGGAGCTTGAGGAAGCCAGGGGCATAGAAGGCATTGATGAAGAGATCGCTATACTCCGCGTCAAGCTCAGAGAACTTATGGTGGCAAAGCCGGAGAGTTTTGACCTTCATCTGAAAGTCGCTACCGCTATCGCCAGGCTTGTCAGTACTCGTTACAGCATCACCCGGGAGCAGAAGAAATCTCTCAGGGAGGCAGTCACCAGAGTCCTCACCGAGATTGCCGTTCCGCTGGGTATAAAATCACTGATGAGATGAAGCTCAGACCGTACCAGATAGAAGTAGCCAAAAATGTACTGGACAGTGTCCAGAACAACCTCGGTCTAACATTCTCCGTGGAAATCGCCCGTCAGGGCGGCAAAAATGAGCTTTCTGCCCACCTTGAACTTTTGCTGTTGACTATGTTCATGGCTGTCGGCGGCAATGCCATCAAATGTTCCCCCACCTTTAAGCCGCAGACAATTATATCCATGAGTCGGCTGAAGGAAAGGCTGGACGATTTCGGCTTCGGTGGCATCTGGTTCACCGAGGCTGGCTATATGGTCAGGCTGGGCAATGCCAGGCAGGTATTCCTGTCTGCTGATGGGACCAGCTCGGTTGTCGGTCATACTGCTGACATCCTTCTGGAGATAGACGAATCACAGGATGTAGCCAGGGACAAATACACCAAGGAATTCAGGCCGATGGCGTCAGCTTCAAATGCAACCACTGTGCACTATGGCACAACTTGGGACGATTCTACGTTGCTTGAAGAGGTCAAGCAGACTAACCTGGAATTGGAGAAGAATGACGGCATCAAGCGCCATTTTCGGTATGATTGGCAGGAAATAGCCAGGTATAATCCCAGCTACAAAGCCTTTGTTGAGTCTGAGCGGGAGCGCCTGGGCGAAGGGCACCCCTTATTCAGAACTCAATATGCACTGCTGCCGATTCGAGGTGGCGGTGGATTTCTTACCGGTCAGCAAATCGCCCAGCTTCGAGGCGACTATTACAGGATTAGCCAGCCTGATAAATGCAAGACCTATGTAGCCGGCATAGATTTCGCTGGCGAGTCCGAACAGCTTGAAGACGAGATTCTAATTCGTTCAGGCAGGGATGCCACTGTGATGACTGTTGCCGAGGTCATATTTGATGCTGCTGACATGATGGTCAAGGAGCCCAGAATACATGTGGTGGAGCACTATAGCTGGGTAGGCAAGAAGCATTCTGAACTCTATCCTCAAATCGTGGATATACTGAAAAATGTCTGGAATTGCAATCGAATCGTCACTGATGCCACTGGTATCGGGGAGCCGGTCACCAGCTTTTTGCGTAAGTCGCTGGGCAGCAGAATTATCCCCTTTAAATTCACCCAGAAGACGAAGTCAGAAGCGGGCTTCGATTTACTGGCTGCCATTAACTCAGGCAGGCTCAAGCTTTATAAGCGGGACGGCTCTGCGGATTACACTGAGTTGATGTTTGAGCTAGACAAAGCCAGGAGCATCTACAGACCTAACCAGACCCTGAACTTCTTTGTCGAAGCTGGCGACGGTCATGATGATTACCTGATGAGCCTGGCTCTGGTGGTTCAGGCGGCAAATAGACTTGCGCCACGAAAGGCTAGAGGACTATCGCTTGGTTGATGGCTGGTATGTAGGGAAGAATAACAAGAGGCGAGGCTTATAAGCCTCGCCTCCATATTGTCTCGCGAAAATTACGCCTCGAAGTGCTTAAATCAGGCTAGGCAATCCCTTAGCAGCTTCCTCCATGTCACGGAGTCTGCCTGAGGTTTCCTTTATCCTTTCCTTCTGGGTCTGGGCAAATGCCGTAGCCCTGTCATAGTAGTCTCTTATTTTCTGAACGAAGGCTAGCTGAGAAAGTATTACGGTGACATCGACGCTTGTCCCACCTCTGGGGAAGTCGCCGGCTCTGATGACGGCGTTTTCTGCCAGCTCTCTCAGGTAGTCGCCCAGACCTTTAGCTATATCCATAGACATGTCCTTGGCTGGTGCTGACATAAGATATAAGGCTCTGCCGGCATCTTCAGGGCTGCATCCGACAGAAAGCTCGCTGAAGGCAGCGTCCATTGCCTGCATAGCTCTCAAAGATTCCTCGCCCTTCTCCTTGAAGCTGGTTTTGTTAAGTTCCCAGGGGAAGCGGAATGCGCGTGGTATTTGGGAAGTGCCGACGCCTATGGCTGTCCAGCCGTCTATTGATTGCATGATATCGCCTGCATCCAGCACTTTAGCACCGACGTATTTATATTTGGTTATCTCGCCGGCGCACATCATATCGTAAAAAGGCTCGGCAATCGTTGAGTTTATTCTATCCAGGTTCATTGCCAGGCTGGCGTCCTTTCTGACATAGCGTTGGTTGTCCGCCAGAAATACGCCGTCAGCCACTGATTGTATTGACTTTAGACAGGTTGCAGTATTATAAACGCTTCTCAGCTCAGCCATCTCTTCATGCTCGAAGGGAAGAACAACCAGTGCGTAGACCGGCTTGCCTACATATCGCTCTTTAAGCATTTGAGCGATAACGGATATGGCACCGGAGCCTGTGCCGCCAGCTGCCCCGGCGATGAGCATGAAGGCGTGGGTCTGGTAGAAATTGGATGCCGTTCTCACTGCATCCACCACCTTATCACCATCTTCCCTGGCTAATTCGGCGCCCATCTCGTTTACCTTGCCCACACCGTGTCCCCAGGTCTTGCGCCCACCGATGAGGATGCGGTGCATGAAATCAGAACCGATGTGAGTTAAGCCAGTGAGGTCAGTCTGGTCTGTGTTTACGGCAAAGGTCCCTGTGACTATATTGATGCCCCACTGCGCTCGTGCCCGTTTATCTAAACGAACAAACTGGTCAGCGACTCGGGAGCCACATTGCCCTAGTCCGATAACCAATAGTCTCATGATACCTCCTTACTTTCCGTTAACGTATTGGTTAACTTTTTCCATATTAAGCTATAAGTCCCCTATTGTCAAGTTTCACGCCTTTATTTCCATTCGCTCTTACGGCTTACGGATACTAAACGCCAGATTATGATTATTACAACGATGGCAGCTGAGGCTATGATTAGTATCAGCCACCAGTTCAAACCACTGACCTTGAAGAGTTGCCCGTTTGTCCATTCGCTCTGATTGTCAGCGCCATCTACAGCTCTGACTCTCCAATAGTAGTTCCCCTTTGTCAGCCCCTCGCTATCGGTCAGTGTGTACTCAGGCATAGTTAGCCCCTCTTTTCGAATTATCGTACCGGCGAAATTGGCGCTGGGACTTATTTCGAGTATGTAATAGACTCCGCTTGGGTCTTCGACGTCTGCCCAATTAAAGGCGATAGTGGTTTTATCGATGGAGAAGCCGAACTCACTGCCGGCTTCTGGAGATACGAGATTTGGTATTGGCGGTGGCGTTGATTCCACGTTCAAACTCGCGGAGAATACAGAGGCTGTAGCGTCAGTGATGGTTACAGTATGGTCGCCAGCCTTACTTTTTGGGACTTTGAAGCTGGTTGTAAAGTTGCCCTTGGCATCTGTAGCTGTGTTGGTGGACGCGTTAACTCCATCGTAGCTAATAGTTATAATCTGGTTTGCTGCAAAGCCATTGCCATGAACGGTTATCTCAGAGCCTACAGCTCCTGAAGTCGGATTCAGCTCTATATTCGGCGAGACAATTAAGATAGAGCCTACGATATCGCTGGCTCTGGTTATGTCTCCGGAAGCCTTGATGGTGTGCTCTCCCCTGCTACACGGAGGTATCTCCAGTCTATCTGACCACGAGCCCTTGGCATCGGCGACTATGCCGCTGATGCTCGATTCCCCATCAAAGGTGACTCTAATACCCGTTTCGCTGGCTTCGAACCCAACGCCGCTGACCCAGAGACTATCGCCGACATGAATGCTGCCGCCGAGATAGCCGGATACCGGATCGATCTTTATCCCCGGAGACACGGAAAAGCTAGTTGCGGCCAAATCACTTTCTCTGGTAATCGCTCCGTAAGCTCTTATATCGTGACTACCTTTGGCTGATGCCGGGATGGAGAAACTCGATTGCCATGAGCCACTGCCATCAGCGGCTATACCGGTCTTTACTGTTCCACTATCGTAAATTATCTTGATGTTGGTTTCCCCGCTGGCAAAACCGCTGCCATATACACGCACCACCGTGCCTACCCATCCGAACGATGGTGTAGCGTCTATTTTTGGAATTACTGTGAAGACCTTGTCTTCAACTTCGGAGGCTGGTGTGGTTCCCATAGCATCGATAACATGTTGTCCCCCGCTGCTCTTGGGCACCTCGAATGTGCTTTGCCAGCTTCCTTTGTTGCTGGCTACAATTCCGGTTTCCACCGGGCTGCCGTCATAGACTATCTGTATATTTGACTCGTTGGCGTTGAAGCCTCTTCCGGTGACGGTCAGGTTTGAGTCTACGGTATCCTCGTCAATGCTGAGGCTGATAGATGGAATGACGGTGAATTCAGTAGTGAAGAAATCACCGGCTATCTTCAGTGTGACGTTGTGCTTGCCTCTGGCGGCTTCTGGAACAATGAAAGCTATTGTGCTGACGACCCCCTTCTCGATTTCACCTTGACCTATAAGCTGGTCAGTTTCACCCCAGTAAAGCTGATAACTGCCGCTACCGTATCCAGTCGCAAAGGGAATTGTCACATTTGTGCCCACAATTCCTTTCGACAGGTTCAAGCTTAGGGAGCCGGCATAGGCTGGCACCGGTATCAGGCACACAGCGAGCGCCAGAAGAACGAATGCTGTAGCCGTAGTTCCTGCTTTCATCACTTCCTCCGGGCAGTTTTGCCTGTTATCATAGCATGAAATGGATGAAAGTCAATAGAGCCGAGTTCTTTCATACATACTTGGTTGCCTGACGCTGTTGAGCAGATTCGCTCTGCCACTGTAAGCCAGAGTTTCCTTCTCTTCATAATGACAAATGAATACTCCGTTATACGTCTTTAGAAAGCGTTGTCAGGAACTCGGCGTTTGTTTTCGTTTTAGCCATGCGGTCGAGAAGTCTCTCGGTGGCTTCGGTGTTGTTTGGTGAATCTTCAGCCAGCATAGTGACTATACGTCGGAGTAACCAGACCTGTTTCAATGTGGTCTCATCGAGCAGAAGTTCCTCACGGCGGGTGCCGCTGTGCAGTATATTCATAGCCGGGAAAATCCTTTTTTCAGCCATGCGGCGGTCGAGATGCAGTTCCATATTGCCAGTGCCCTTAAATTCTTCGTAAATCAGCTCGTCCATACGACTGCCGGTGTCGACCAGGCAAGTGGCGATGATGGTCAGGCTGCCTCCCTCTTCCGTGTTACGGGCTGCACCGAAGAAACGCTTTGGCGGATAGAGAGCCACCGAATCGATGCCTCCGGACAGGGTGCGCCCGCTGGGCGGCATCGCCAGGTTATAAGCGCGAGTCAGCCGGGTAATGCCATCTAGCAGGATAACTACGTCCTTGCCTATTTCCACCAGCCTTTTGGCTCGCTCCAGGGCTAATTCGGCTACCCGTGTGTGGTTTTCCGCCATCTCATCGAAGGTGGCGGCAACAACCTCGGCCTTTACCGAACGCTTCATGTCAGTAACCTCTTCTGGTCTCTCGCCGATGAGACAGACCATCAGATGAGGCTCGGTGTAGTTGGTTGTGATGGCATTGGCTATGTGCTTGAGAAGCACAGTTTTGCCGGCTTTAGGTGGTGATACAATAAGCCCGCGTTGACCTCGGCCAATTGGGGCTATCAAGTTTATAAGCCGCGTCGATAAGAAATGTGGATTGGTCTCTAAGTTGAACATCTTATCGGGGAAAGTAGGTGTCAGAGAGCTGAAATGAACTCTGCCCCTAGATTGCTCCGGGTCTATCCCATTAATCGCTTCCACACGTATCAGACTGCAATATTTCTCACCCTCCTTAGGTGGTCTGCCCTGTCCGGAGACGGTGTCACCAGGTCTTAAGCTAAAGCGGCGAATCTGGGAGTTGGAGATGTAGATATCATTGGGTCCGGGTAGCAGGCTCTCCTGGCGCAGGAAGCCATAACCCTCGCTCACAATATCCAGTATACCGCCGACAAACAGGTAGCCCTGTTGTTCGGTCTGGGCTTGAACAAGCCGCATGATGAGCTCTTGTTTCTTAAGCCCACTGTAGCCTTCGACCCCCTGTTGCTTGGCCATATCCACCAGTTCATCTCGAGTTTTTGTTTCAAGTTCAGCGATGTTCATGTTAGTAACCTCTCATATATTTACTATTGCAAGAGTAATTTTCTCTGTCATCCTGAACTCTCCATCGTCATTCTGAGAGAGCGAAGCGACCGAAGAATCTAGAGACCCTTCGCTGTCGCTCAGGGCGACAAGACAGCTTTACGAAACTTCTGATTTCAATACAGCAGGTCCCATTACCTTGTTCCAGTCTTCCAAAAATCGCCTTATGCCGATATCGGTCAACGGGTGTTGAATCATCTGCATCAGCACTTGATACGGAATGGTAGCTATTTGGGCGCCAGCTTGAGCCGCCTCGATGCAATGCTGCGGATGCCTGATACTGGCAGCGATTACCTGTGTCTTAATTGAATCAGGATAGTTATTGTAAACTGCCACGATTTCCTTTACAAGTCTCATGCCATTTTCGCCGATGTCATCGAGCCTGCCGACGAAGGGGCTGACAAATGTGGCTCCGGCTTCGGCAGCCAGTATAGCCTGGTTTACAGAGAAGCAAAGGGTAAAATTAACCTTAATGCCCTCCCTGGCTAGTTGATGAGTAGCTTCAACACCTTCCAGGCTTGCCGGTATTTTTACCACCACATTTTTTGCCCAGGAGGCGATTTCCCTGGCTTCGGTGACCATGCCCGATACATCCTGGCTTACCACCTCGGTTGATACCGGGCCCGGCACTATAGGGCAGATTTCCTGGACATGGCGTTTGTAGTCTACCTTGCCCTCTTTGGATATCAGGCTGGGATTGGTGGTCACACCGGTAATGACTCCCATCCTGACGCCATGTCGGATGTGCTCGATATTAGCTGTGTCTAGAAAAAGTTGCATGTGTTCCTCCTGAAGGTGAAATTAGACATAAAAGTCTCATGCTAGCGGCAGAGTCACCTGAGTGCCTTCGACCAGAGTTCCTTTGGCAGCCCCGACGAAGCCGGCAAACAGGGGATGTGGGTGATCGGGTCTTGACTTGAATTCAGGGTGAAACTGGCAAGCCACCATCCAGGGATGGTCTTTGACTTCGGCTATCTCAACCAGTCGATTATCTGGAGATAACCCGCTGGCTATAAGCCCTTTCTGCTCCAGCGGCTCTCGGAAGCGGTTGTTTACCTCAAATCGGTGACGGTGGCGCTCATGTACTATGGTTTCTCCGTAAGCTATGGCTGCTTTTGTCATGGGAACCAGTTGACAGGGATATGTCCCCAGCCTCATAGTGCCGCCCATGTCGGTGACATCATGTTGTTCCGGCATCAGGTCTATTACCGGATACGGTGTGTTTGGGTCAAATTCGGTAGAGTTGACCTCCTTGCTGTTGAAAGCATAGCGCCCGAATTCAATAACCATTACCTGCATGCCCAGACATATGCCTAGATAGGGGATATTATTCTGGCGAGCATAACCGGCCGCAGTTATCATGCCTTCTATACCGCGGTAGCCGAAGCCGCCCGGTACTATAATGCCCTGTGCTGACTTCAATAGATTTATATTGCCGCTGGACTCCAGGTCCTCGGATTGAACCCACAGTATGTTTATCTGCCGGTCATGGTGCATTCCGGCATGACATAGGGCTTCCCGCACGGAATAGTAAGCGTCCTGAAGCTCTACATACTTGCCCACAAGAGCTATGTTCACAGGCTCTTTGGGAGCTTTTAGTTTGGTTACCATATCTCGCCACTCGTTCAGGTCGACATCTTTAGCTTCAAGTCTTAGGCGGCTGATAATCAAATTGCTCAGCCCCGCCTCCTCAAGTATAAGCGGCACCTCGTATATGGTTTCAGCGGTGACCAGCGGTATAACCGCTTCTTTAGCCACATCGCAAAATAGTGATATCTTTTCTTTCAAACCCTCGGGAATTTCATAGTCGGAGCGGCACAGAATGATGTCCGGCTGTATGCCGATGCGCCTTAGCTCGTTAACGCTGTGCTGTGTCGGCTTGGTCTTAAGCTCGTTGGTGGTGGCGATGTGAGGCAGAAAAGTAACATGGACATAGAGGACGTTGTCTCTACCTTCTTCATTTCGCATCTGGCGTATGGCTTCCAGGTAGGGCAAGCCTTCGATGTCGCCTACGGTACCACCAACTTCAACGATAACTACCTCAGCGCCTGAGGATTGGGATACCTCTCTAATCCTCCGCTTTATCTCGTTGGTAACATGTGGTATCACCTGTATGGTACCTCCGAGGTATTCCCCATGTCTTTCCCCGGCGATAACCGCCGAGTAAATCTGACCTGAGCTGGTACTGGAAGCCGAAGTTAAATCGATGTCGATGAACCTCTCGTAGTGCCCCAGGTCAAGGTCGGTCTCAGCGCCGTCCTGGGTGACGAAAACTTCGCCGTGCTGGTACGGGGACATAGTCCCCGGGTCGACATTGAGATACGGGTCAAGCTTCTGCACAGAAACTGAGATAGCGCGGCTTTTCAAGATTCTGCCTATGGAGGCGACACTGATACCTTTGCCTACTGAGCTTACTACGCCACCGGTTACGAAGATATACTTGCTCATTAGCCTATTCGACGCTTAGTCTGATTTCGGAAGGCAAATTCTCCTGAGAGGCGTTGTTTCTCCGGGGAAGCGAATTTACCTGTCACCATAATCTGGTTCTAGTTATAACTATAAACATATTTTGTGCGCTTCATTGCGGGAGAAACCTAAACGGATAACAAGCTTGAATGTAGAGGTAAGTGGTTTCTTATAATTATAGAGAACTTTTTTGCAGGTTGTCAAGTTTTTGTCAGGCTCTTATCTCGGGCGTACACTGAAGATGAGGGATATTATGACAATTAGCAGAGCTATGCCGATGGCTATTATCACCCATGCCCAGAGCGGAGTCCCGTTTGATTCTGGCTCTAATGCTGGCGGCGGCGGTGGTGCCGCCTCTGTCTGGAAGCTGAAGGTAGCGGACCAATCGCTCGGCACCGGCTCCAGTGTCATCACCCGCCAGAAATAGCTCTCACCGTATTCCAGTTTGCCGTCGTACTCGTAGGCGGTGGTGGCTACCTCAGTATCCTTGACTACCTGTGTCATGGCTGCATCCTCAGCCAGGACGAACCTGTACCTTGTGGTATCTTTGAACGGTGACCAGGCGAAGGATGCCGGTTTTACCGGACAGTTGTTCCGGCAGTTACTCGGGTACAGCGACTGTAAACCGTATGACGGACTGCTTGCCGGAAACCCTGACCCTACGGTGAAACTTTTAACTTCAGACCACGGGCTGCGCATGACCTGCCCTGTGGCTGCCTGCCGGACTCTTACCCGCCAGTAGTAGGTGTGCCCGCTCTCTAATCTAGCCCATGGGGTTAAGGCGGATGGCGATGCGACTCTGCCGCCGGCAGGGTAGTAAGCGGCAGGTGATTCGGATGAGGCAGGGGTGAAGGCGCCGGTATCGACGACTATTATGGTGAAGCCGGGGTCTTTGGCTATTTGTACCTGATACTGGCTGGATAGGCAAAAATCCTCCCATCTCAGGTCAATCTCCTGGCTTCGCCCGGACACGGGGTCGCTCCCTATCAAGGTTTCGTCAGACGGCGTAGTTGGTGTTGTATCTGATACGGCGGTGGTATCTGTAGCCGTCTCGGGTGAAGTGGTAGCAATGTCACTGGCGCTGGTGCTGGGGGCAGGCGGGGCAGCCGCCTCCTCAGGTGAAGTCGCAGCTGCACAACTGATTGCTGAGCCCATGGAAGCTACCAGCAACGCTATTGCGAATATCCAATACCATCGGAATTTGTTCATGTTTGCCCTGCGTATTATGTAGTTTAGGTCGGTAAAAAAACTTTGTCAAGATTTGGTTATTTGATTACAGCGCTATCTCCGTCATTTTTCGCAATCTACGTAATCCCAGACATTTAACTTTTGACCTGTCATTTCCCCCCTTTGTTGTCATCCTGCCCTTTTTTTCTGTTATCCCGAGCCCTTCCCCTTCTGTCGTCCTGCCCCTTTTTTCTGTCATCCCGAGCCCCCCCCCCTTGTCATCCTGTCTTTGCCCCCTTTGTCATCCTGAGCGTCAGCGAAGGATCTCGGCGCAGCGAAGAGAGATTCTTCGGTCGCTTCACTTCCTCAGAATGACATATTTTTTTCTGTCATCCTGAGCGTCAGCGAAGGATCTCGGCGCAGCGAAGAGAGATTCTTCGGTCGTCCTCCCCATTTGGAAAGACTCCCTCAGAATGACATATTTCTTTCTGTCATCCTGAGCGTCAGCGAAGGATCTCCACGTTAGACTTTAGATTCTTCGGTCGCTTCACTCCCTCAGAATGACATATTTTTTTCTGTCATCCTGAGCGTCAGCGAAGGATCTCCACGTTAGACTTTAGATTCTTCGGTCGCTTCACTTCCTCAGAATGACATATTTTTTTTTGTCATCCTGAGCGTCAGCGAAGGATCTCCAGGCCAGACTTTAGATTCTTCGGTCGCTTCACTCCCTCAGAATGACATATTTCTTTTTTGTCATCCTGAGCGTCAGCGAAGGATCTCCAGGCCAGACTTTAGATTCTTCGGTCGCTTCACTCCCTCAGAATGACAGAGGCGAAGGGCTTCCTCAGAATGACAGTTAGACGCTGTTCTGGTGCTTGGGATTTGGGGCTTCCCCATACTATGTCCGGCGTTT
>Ga0268276_1003532_pt1 | contig 11999 bp, 7 predicted proteins | sample saktaG_4_FD_190145 | JGI IMG/M metagenome (GOLD analysis project Ga0268276, IMG submission 190145) | Saline water microbial communities from Sakinaw Lake, British Columbia, Canada - sak_2010_1_5_45m | ecosystem: Environmental > Aquatic > Non-marine Saline and Alkaline > Saline ...
TTGATTTGATACCTTCAGCAACATTCTTCCCGTAATCTTCCGTATGGTACCATCGATAGAAGCTTCTTATTACAACCATGTGTTTTTGGACAGATGTAGGCTTAATTATGGACTTTAGATGATCTCTATATTTTCTGACATCAACCCGCGTTGGTAAGTTAGGTAGCGTGTCAACAAACATAGCGTATTCTCGAAGAATTTTCTCATAGTCTTGCTTTGAGTTTGCTTTGATATCGATATACTCGATATACTCAGTCATTAACGCTATTAAGCGTTCTTTATCTTCCATCATTTCACCTAATGTTCTTTTATAATTTGAAAATAAATTGTATAATCGGACTAGTAGAGGGTCACTCACTTTCTACTAGCCAGGCATATCCCGTTAAGTATGCTTGGCGTTTTTTTATGTCACTTTGTTGATTTCAGCTGACTTAATCGCATGTTCTTCTTCATACTCCAAAAACTTAAGTGCATCAATTTTCAGAATCCTGATCAGATTCACAATTAGCGGTAGTGGTAATCTAGATCCCCGTCTTCCGCTTTCTAGCTGATAGTAGTAAAATCTTGATACGTTCAGTAGTCTTGATGCTTCTTCCATAGATAAATTTAGTTTGTTTCTATGTTCAATTAAATAAAATCTTGGTAGTGGAACAAGCGTATCTCGTTTCGCTTTGTGGCTTGCTTGATTTCCAAGCATTCACTTTTCCCCCTTTCGAGTAATTTTTGATGGTGATTAGATTATATATGAAATCTATTTTTCAATAAATGACTTTAGTATATTTATTTACTTTTGCAACAAAAAGGGTTGAATACAAGTCATATTTGCTAGTTTTTTTGACTTTAAAATCGGTTATTGTCGACATTGTCCTTGACAACGCCACATTTGTTGCGGTATAATCAACGCAATAAATATAATCAATGAAAGAGGTAGATAAAATATGCTAAAACTAACAAATGAAGATGATTTTAATAATCTATTTATAAGCGAAAATTTAAAAAGGTTACGTTTGACCCATAACCTATCTACAACACAGGTTGCTACTGTAATCAAAAAATCTCGTCAAGGATATCTCAATTATGAATTGGGTTCTAGAGAGATAGGTATTCATGATTTAGTTACGCTTTCCGGATTCTATGGAGTTTCAATTGCTGAAATGGTCGGTAATCCATTTACTATGCGTAATGAGAAAAGGTTAGCATTTCGCACGTATGAGTTTCTTGAAGGGGAACTGAAGCAAGTGATGCCAATTTCAATTACCACAGCAAATGATGATGTGATTTGTGTCAAGCATGATGAGAATCATATTGACTACTTCTGGCGCACGAGTACTCATCAAAAAAACAGAGTTATGCTCTTTGAGTATTATAACAAGGCTTATGTTTCAAAAGTTTACTACAATAAAGACAATGCTGGCTTCTTCTTTATCGAAGATGAACCTTTCAATTTCACAAAAGCTCATGCGGAAAATATTGTCTTTAAAGGCGTCTACGCTTCTTCAATAACAAAAGAATTTCATATTCAAAACTTTTTTTAACCATCATACGATTGTGCCAATGGCATATAGTATTGTATAGAGGTATGTGCTAAACTACAAGAGGTAAGTTAGGCAGCGTCACAAACATAGTGTCTCGAAGGCACAAATTCTCATGGAATTGCATTTTGCAATTCCTTTTTTTAATCTATAAATCTGGAAAGGATACTATGAGCAGAGTAATAGCAAATGAAACAAAATATCTATTAGCAAAAAAGATATTGTTAGATCTGTACAAACAAAACCTCTTAACAACCGATGAACTGACCGAAATCACTTTAGAACTTGGTAAGATCTGGAAGATGAAACCTGAATATGAGAAAAGCAACGATAAGAGTCAGAATTGACTTGCTATTCGTTGCTTTTAGAGTGATGTATATGACTAACAAAAGGAGGCACAATTATGCTAAATAAACAAGTTAAGATTATTCAACCAAGGACAACATTTGATCCAGCCGGTGGAATTGCACCATTTCAAAAGAAAAGGGTATGCGCATATGTGCGGGTGTCAACTGATAACTTTGAACAGAAATCAAGTTATGATGCTCAAGTAGATGAATATACAAAGCGAATCAACGAAAACCCTGAGTGGGATTTTATTGGAATTTTCGCAGACGAAGGAATTAGTGGAACTAGCACGAAGCATAGAAAACAATTTAACCTTATGATGGAAAAAGCTAGAAAAAAAGAACTGGATCTTATCATGACAAAATCAATATCCAGGTTTGCTAGAAATACAGTTGATTGCTTGAATTACATAAGAGAGATGCGAACAGTGAATGTTGAGATCTATTTTGAAAAAGAAAACATCTACTCTTCAGATCCAAAGGTCGACTTCCTTTTAACCATCATGTCATCAATTGCTCAAGAGGAAGCGAGAAACGTAAGCGAGAACGTAAAATGGAATGTTCAAAAGAGATTTAGAGAAGGTGTTCCAATCGTAAATACAAAAAGATTTCTTGGTTACACGAAAGACAAAAGAGGAGGTAACCTGGTTATTGTTCCTGAAGAAGCTGAAATCATCAAAATGATTTTCCAACTCTATGTAAATGGCATGGGTGTATTAGAAATTTCTAACCTCTTAGAATCAAAAGGAGTGTCGACTGCAACTGGTGCTAAAAAGTGGCACACATCAAGCATTTCAATCATTTTACAGAACGAAAAATACTGCGGAGACCTCCTTCAGCAAAAAACGATCACAGTAGATTACTTAACACATAAGCGAATTAAAAATAAAAACTTAGAACCTCAATTCCATATCGAAAACAGTGAAGCTATCGTTGATAGAGAGACATTTTACCTAGCGCAACGAATCAGAGACGATCGTGCGAAGGCGGTAATAGGTGAAGACAAAAACCTTGCAAAGTACACCAATCGATATCCATTCTCAGCATTTATCATTTGTAGCGAATGCGGTAGAACACTCAAACGAAGATATTGGAATTATGGAAAAGAAGCTCAAAGAGTCATGCAGCAATGTGGTGGCTATATCGACGGTAAAGCTCACTGTAAGGCCAAAGCCACTTATCATGAAGTGATTGAGGGAGCAACCATTGACATGCTCAACAGAGTCTTCATGAAGAACATTGATATTATCCCAATTATAAAACGAGTTATCTATTCAACTGTAAAAGCACCGGATGTTCAACCTCAAATCAAAGCATTAGAAATCGAGAACGAGAAGCTCGAACTTGCATTATCAAACTTAGTTGATATGAAGATAAAATATCAAACCATTTCTGAAGAACTGTTCAATTCCAAATACATGGAAAACACTCTTGCAATCAAAGATAACAATGAGAAGATTTCAAAGTTAGAGGATGAGTTCATAAAACATCACAATACCTTAGAAAGACTAAAGACAATTGACGACGTTTTGCAAGCTCGAACTGAACCACTTACAGAGGTTGATGAAACAATTCTAAAATCATTCATCTACAAGATGATCTCTGTAAAGCCGGATGAAATTGTCTTCTGCATTGCAGGATCAACCCAATATTCAGATAAGGAATTTTCTGAAAGACGCCATGAATTTGAAGCAAAGAAACCAATATTTGAAAGTGTCTATTTTGACGAAAAATACCAAAAAGAGATGAAATACCGTGTGGTTGTCATCTAATTTTTAACCCCTAAATATGTTTACCAATACAAGCAAATATGTTCTCTCACACAAGCATTTATGTTTACCAATACAAGGTTAAATGAAAAAACGTATGTTTTCGCATTAACGAATTAATAAAAGAATATCAAAAAAGGCCACCTGATCGTTATTTCTAACATCAAGTGGCCTAGCTCATTCAATTATTGTAAAAATATTAGGTCGTCAAGTGGTCGTCAACAGGAAAGTAAGGTCATTTTAGAGAAAGCAATGAGACAGACTCCACGTGAGTGGAGTTACTCCCATTGCTCGAATTTATGCCAAATAATGTGTGTCGGAAACATATTTTTAGTCATTTTATGTTCCCCCATTCAAGACTTTTTTAACGTCGGAAACATATTTTACTGAAAATGTTGTCTAAATCAGTATGCGTGGAGTTACTGCCATTGCTCGCAAAAATGCAGAATATTGTGTGTGTGAAACATATTTTTAGCCCTTTTATGTTCCCATTTAAAAGACTTTGGATAAATAGATTTTTTTTTAGTACTAGCGAAATTTGTTTATCCTCTCGAAAGTCCGACTTTCTGTATTCTAATCTTTATCAAGCAATGTCCGAAATTGCAATTTAACTTTTTCGCTTGGGCAAGTTTTAATAACTTGCTCAATTGTCTTTTTAGATGCTTCAAATAAAATAGCGAAATTACTATCAAACATTATTTTGTATCTCTTTACAAGATAACGATGATCAATGCCAATTTCATGGAGTTGAACCCAAGAGAATTCTTGTGTTGCATTAAATAGATCCTTAATTTGGATTAAATTTGATGTGAAGATAATCTTTTTCCGATTTGTTTTAAAGAAAAGAAGTACCCCCCCCATCAACCATCCTATAACTATAATCGACAAGAAGCCAAAAAGATTCCAATCCTCTTCAAGATTAGGTACATAATTGGCGATTGCAATTGCGGGCATTAACAACATCACTATACATATTCGTTTATTTGTAACACTATATTGGCTGATCTTAATCATCATAATCACCTAGTCAAAACATATTTAAGCATAAGAACTAGAGATCATGCTTCGAATTGAAGTCATTACTCTATTTATCTCAGAACGAGAAGCACGAAAATTTTTTCCGAAAGGTATTAACGCCGTGACACATCTAAGTCCATGAATTTCAGCACCTGAAACTCCAAATCCAATGTTAAGTTGAATTCCAAGGGGGCCATTTTTATCGAACATAGCTTCAACACCTCCACTTAATCCTAGATCAACTGAGCCACCAATTATGGTGCTTATTCCTGTCAAATCGTAAATTGTTTTGCGCCATGAAAAAAATGGGGACCATGTAAAACTTGCTGAGGGTGTACCAAGTCCAATTCCTGTTGTAATTAATAGTCCCTGATTACCTTTACTATCAATTACCCACCAAACAGATATAGAAAACGCAAGATAACCACCTGCTTGAAATGTAAATCCCAATATTGAAATAACCCAATATCCACTTGGATCAAAATAATTTACTGGATTATTCGATACATATGTATACATATTTGTTGATGCAATATCACCTTGTTGACCAAAAAAACCATCACTATTGATAAACCTACCAACTTCAGGATTGTAATATCGACTATTCAAATAATACATATTGATTTCTGAATCATATCGATATCCACGGTATGTGTATGAATTGATTTCAGCAATATATCCAAATCCTGACGTCACATCTGTCTTTACAATATTTCCATATGCATCATAAACATAATGGACAACAGTATTTCCACTTGCATCTAAGATATGAGAAATATCTCCTAGCTGGTTTCTTAAGTAGAAATAATCCTCTTCATTATTACTAATGTTGATATTTGGATCATATGAGAATCCAATGATCTTATCATCGTAATCGTACGTGTACATTATAGCATAGGTTCCATTTGTTTCATAGATAACTTTGTCATTAATTAATGTATATTCTATCGTCTCAGATCCCTGTGTAATTTTATCAATTTTCTTGCTTGTTCGATATCCTTGATCATTATACTTATAAGTGATAACACCTACTGGTACTTGACTACCTAGTTGATAAATAATGATTGTATTGAGCTCTCTTCCACTCCAAGCAAGCGTTGCATGATCGTAGACTGAACCTTCAAACATGAAATTTGTAATATAAGTTGGATTCCCTTGTGCATCATAAGTATAGGCTTGAACTGTAACTTCTGTTTGTGGAACTCCATTAATATAATCAATTTCACCATAACTTGTTAATTGGTCTTGCCAAGTAGCATCATAATTATAATGAACATGCTCTTGTGGTGTTGTGAGACCACCAACTGGATTTCCCACTTTAAATACAATTCTAAAGGTTAGGTTATAGAAAAGTCCATCAGTTGCTGTGTATGTGCGATAGTAATACCCTTCAGTATTAACATTTAAATTAGAATATGTCATGGTTGTTGTTAATCCCATCACGAATGTTTCATTGGTTAAGTCATAATAATTAAATGTTAATGAAGGATTTTGACCAACTCCTAATAAATACATATCTGTATAATCATTAGACCCATTATAATACATAGTTAGATCCATATATCCAGTACTTGACTGATAGAAAGATGGAATAACTGGTGTTGAGTAATCATTTTGACCATATAAGAATGTTTTAATGTCAGTTATATTTCCTCTGCTATCATAATAATAAAATTTTGTAAAATTTGTGTTATTTAGAGTTGTAGGCGCATAATTGTAATCTTTTGAATCTTCAACGATCAATTGATTAAGAGTATCATATTCATAATTTCTATATAATTTTGGCGTTGTTCCTTCATAATAGTATTCTTTTGTAATATTTCCTAAGGCATCATAATAATAAGTATATTTATAGTCAATTCCTGCGCCATTAACTTCATATGTTATTTGATTGATTCTATTTGTATTTCCAGAATAAACAAAATTTTGTTTCACATTAAATGCATCACCTGTAAGATAGATATACTGTAAACGACGCAAAGCAGTGATTTCGTAATGGTAGTCTTTAGAAATGTGATCAAATGATTTTGTTATATACTCTGTTTTATCATATAAACTTGTCTGCTCTGTACAGACATCACCTTCATATATAAAGCATTCGTTATGAGAATAATTAGTTACAGAAATACTTCCATTCATTTCAAAATATAATGAAGATAAATTTCCGGATGCATCATATAAATATTTTATTGTATTTCCTTCATTATCAACAACTTGAACTAAATTCCCACCCGCATCATAAGTATAATATTCACTACTGATGATATTTCCATTTTCAATTGTATTATAAACTGCTATTTGACCATTTTGGTCATACTCATATGAAAATTTATCAACAAAAGATCCATCAGATTCCTTGAACTGTATCGATGAAACTTGATCTTTATCATCATAGTTAAATTTAATAACATCGTTATTTCCAAAAGTTTGTTCCGAAACTCTATCTGTATAATAAGACCCATTCATTTCATATGTATAGCTTACTAGATCCTGATTGTTTACGGATATACTATCCATTCTGCCTTGTGAATCATAACTGATTTCATAGAAATAATTCGTGCCTAATATAATTTTCCATAAACGATCGTTAGAATCATACATATATTCCACTAAAGCATCTTCGTCACCAGATGTATAATTTGTATAGTCATCTACAGCAACAACTTTAATTAGCTTTCCTTCATTATCGTAAATATAATGACTATCTTCACCTTTTGCGTTTTCTACAGCTTCCAATAGTCCTGTAAGTGAATCATTGTAATAATCTGTAGTATTTCCAAACTCATTAGTTCTAGTAGAGACATATTGACTTAAGTGTGTGTAAGTTGTTGAATTCGTAAAATACGTTGTTGAATCTCCTACTTTTACACTTTCAACTTGTCCATAGTTATTGTATAGAATACCTGAAGATACGTTATTCACTGATATCCCATCTATTCTTTCTTCTGAATCTGATGATAGTTCAATTATTGATTTATCTGGAAGAAGTATATCCGTCGGATTTGATTTATAATCTTTTGCAATGTCGTATGAGTATTCTGTTCTATCACCACTAGATGTTTGAATTGCAGTTAGATTGCCATATTGACTATCGTATTCATAATCAGTATATGCATTTTCAAAAAACACTTGAAGACCATCAAAATAAACCGTGCCTTCTCCCTTGTATTCAAAGAAAACATTAACCCAATAGGTATTCACATCTGGCATTGAAACTTTACCATAAACGTATTGCCAACCTTCAATAGAAGTATCAAAATTGATATATTCACTTTTAATGATTGTTGCATCATACTCAGGCCCCCATACATAACTAGGGTCTGATACAAAATCTACTCTTATTCTCAAGTATCTATCGCTGCCATCGTTATAATCGGCTTGTGTTATAGTTGTTGGTATTCCAGATGATTTAGCCCAAGCTCCAATTACTAATTGACCCCTTTCTTGATATACTGAAGTATCTAAGAAATCGGAAATACTTGACTTAGCAGCTCTTGTCTCAGTTCCTGAACCGATTATTTTCAATGCATAATCACCAAGAACATTTTGATAAAGATCATCAAGCATGGATTCAATATTCGATCTATATACATAGGTTGCATTACTAAATGCCCAACCAGGTACATTGTTTGATGCATCAGCAATTTCAAATGAAGGATTGTCCATCATGTTGGTTCTATTATCAATGAAACCTTGATAAATTTCGACGTTATCAAAGAATGCTCGGCCGTAAGCATGATTAATCAAGGATATTGTAATTTCTGTATTATCTGAAGTGACTCCAAATGTTGTTGTCACCTTTGTCCATTCATCAGATGGGGATACATAAGTTACGGCTCCCCCGTAATTTTCACCTTCTACATCTATCCAGACATTGTTAGAAGTTGTCTCATTTTTCACATAACCTGTTAGTGTATAAGCCCCTTGATCCAAAACAATAGTTTGTTCAAAATGACCGGTATCATAATTACTTGCATTAATATAAGCTGCAAAGTTACCGTAAAGAGCTTCTCTATCGGATTTGATTTCGCGATCAAGCTCTCTAATTTCACCAGTATCATCATAATATCTCCATGTGACGTTCACATTGATACCATCATACTCAAACCCACTATTATTGATAGGATTGAAGAGATTTGATTGGGGTTGTGATTGTGATATTAATTGGTTATTTTGATAATAATTTGGTGTACCATTTAAAATTAAATAGTTAATTGCTGGGTCCGCTGGATCTGTTACACTAAATAAATTCAGATACTTATAGAATTGTGCATTTCCATCACTATCTAGGATATTGACTGTATGTCCAAAATCATCAAACTTATAACTAATGAAGTCTCCATTTTGATTTGTGATTGATGTTTCTCGTAGCGTATATTCATAAGTAATTGTAGCAAATAAATTTGACCCAAAATATGAGCTTACTGATTCAACTTGATTTGTTAATGTATTATACTGATATTCGATTTTATCTTGGTCATCAAGATAAGATGATAAAATTCTACCATTTGGATCGTAATCATATTTTAACACATCATCAGTAGTCATGCTTAAGGAGTCATCATAATTCTTACAGTATTCGACTACTAACTCATAGTTACCTGATGAGTCCCCCTTCAATCCATAACTATAATTCACTTCCTCGACTAAGTATGGACTGGTACTACCATCTTGATAGATATAGAGTTGTGATTTTGTAACATAACCATTTGTATAAGTAAGATTAATATGATTACCTGAAGAATCTGTCACCACATTAACTCTAGAAGGATAAACAATATCTCTCGTTATATTAATTTTTTGGTTAGTTCCTTCATCTTTAATCGATGTTAGATACCCACTTGTATTATATGTTTGTTTTACATTACCGTTGGTTTGAATAAAATATCCTGTAAAAGTGCTTGAAACTGTTGTCCTAACTAACACATCACCTGATCCATCTTCTGCAATATAACACGAATTTGAATTTGGATATGTTGTAGAAAATCTACTATCACATGTTACAGTATGGTAGTATGTGATATTTCCAGTATAATCTTTTGAGTAATATAAATTAAGATAGGAGTCATAACTGATTGTTGAGTTATATACAATATTCCAGCCTTTATAATACCCATAATTAGTAGCTTTGTCTTTAATATTATAAGAAAAACTTAATGATAATGATTGTTTTTCAGTATCAAAACTCAAATCATTTCTTACAACATTTAGCAGCCCTGTAAAATCAGAAATATAACCTATTGAATGCTCGCCCACATTCTGAGAATTGTATGTCCAATAATCTTTGATTCCAGCAGAATCAATATAACCAATTTGAATTTTAGGGTCGAGCGTCGTACCCGTATATTCAGTAGTCTTAACAGAATTATATGCGCCATAAAAGTTCTTATCTCTTATTGTGAATCCAGATGTTGTCATATTGCCAGTTGCTTGCCATTCTCTTACAGCTCTAGTGATATTAAACACATATGTACTTGAGGCACCCACAATGTGATAGTCAGTCATATCAACTGTTGCTAGTGGCTTTGTATTCCATGTGACAGTACTTGCATTGAAATTAGATTCGTTTTTGTATAATCCTATTGTTCTTCCAGTAGTTCCAGAAGATTTAGAGAGTTGTAATGTAGAAAAAGTGATTTGTTTATCCATAACCTGTGAAGGCAATATGAATGAAAGTAACCCTCTATTCTCATTTGTTGATAAAGTATTTGACACCCTCATATATGAAACTGTTGAATAATTCGAATTTGGAGATGATTCATATACATCGGTATCAAAAATCGTAATTGTTTGAGTTGAACTATTAATTGTTGGATCTATGGTAACAGGATAACTTGCTTCTTTTAACCATTCGTCATCAACAGATATTATAATTTTATATGTATCTTTTTTAGTGTTCTCTATTGATAAATTTACTTGATTTGTTATATTTAAATTTGCATCAACAGCATAAAGATCGCTAAAATTAAAAATCTCTTCGCCATTTTCATTAATAAACAGTACTTGGCCATTTTCCTGAACTAAAATAAGATTTTTCAATGAATATTCGAATGATAATGAAAAATTCTGAATATAACTTTCTAAAATGATATTTTCTTTGATATTGTTCCCATTAACAATATATTCCAAATCTACATTATTCATCACATTGAAATATGTTACTTTTTGTGAAATATTTGTTAATTGCTTTATATCACTGGTTTTAACATCATTTTCATCTATCTTAATAGACGATTTACTAATTGATAATAAACTCCAATCAACTTCATAGTTTTTAATATTTAATTTAATTTTTTTACCTTCAGCTAGTTTCTTTGGTAGTTTTATTGAAAAAGCATTCTCTTTATTAACATATTCATCAGATTTACTATCATAGTTAAGTGAGTTATCAATATTTTCATATGCTCCATTGTCATTATAATGAACTGCATCATTATATATTGAAACAACATAACTGCCATCAACTCTTTGGAAAGTTTTTGTATTATCGGTTCTTAATGAATCCACTTCCCCTAATAATTTGACTGCTGAATAGTCAAAATCAGGATCTGTTGTTGAAGGATAATTATTCAAATCAGTTGAAGTAACTGCTTGCTCAGATTCGGTAATAGCCTGCGTTTGAAATGAACTCCAAGGCACTATGCTCCCAATCTGTCCAAATAACGCTAAAAAAACTAGAAACTTTTGACTTGCTTTTAACAATCTTACTAAAATAAGAATCTTTTTGTCATCTAATCGTCTTTTTCTAAACATATTCAATTTTCTCCCCATTTTGATTTTTTTATACTCCTTGATGATTTCATTTTATCATTAAGAAGTAAATAGAAACAGGGCGCATATGTCCTATTATATGCCATAATAATTAAATTTTCGCAATTTGTTAAGTGTTGTTTGATGATTACAACTAAACTCACTAAACTTCCTGTATGTTTTTTTAATATCATGAACAATATTCTATAACTTAATTAATAAATTCGTTTATAAATTAAAATCATAGAACTTCATTGATTGCTTCAAGTAATAGAGAAAATGAATGTTTTCTATCTTCCTTACTATAGTTTTGTTGTTCTTCTTTTTTTGTTTTATAAATCTCTTTTAATTTTGTTCTTTTCTCTTCATTATCTATTTTCTTATATTTCTCAATAAATCCCTTAGCTTGAGGGACTTGAACAAAATGATATGGTCCATTTCCGTTATTTTGCTTTTCGTTTTTCAAAATCAAATATTCACCTGATTTATTCTTTCTCATGATAGCTATATCGTATGCATATTCTATTTGATGGTCAACGATTTTATTCATCGTTAAAACATGTGTTGAATCTTCACATGGGGTC
>Ga0268276_1003535_pt1 | contig 11988 bp, 14 predicted proteins | sample saktaG_4_FD_190145 | JGI IMG/M metagenome (GOLD analysis project Ga0268276, IMG submission 190145) | Saline water microbial communities from Sakinaw Lake, British Columbia, Canada - sak_2010_1_5_45m | ecosystem: Environmental > Aquatic > Non-marine Saline and Alkaline > Saline ...
ACAGCGGTCCCTGGCCCGTTTATAATTTTACTTCCTATTAAAGAATATGGTTAATAAAAATGACAATGTAAGTCTAATAGATGCTCTTGATAAGGTTTTAGAGAAGGGTGCAATTATTAATGGAGATATAGTAATCAGGTTAGCGGATGTAGATCTTGTTTATTTAGGCCTGAGGCTCATACTGACATCGGTTTCCAAAGCAGAAGAGATGTCGGGTAGGAGTTTTGGTGATCCTGAGAAGGAACTTACTTCTGAAGATATAGAGTATATAGAAAGATTACAGAGAGAAATAAAGAAGACAGAAGAAAATATTCCCAAAATCATCAGTACAGACAGTCCCAGGGAGACAGAGCAAGGTTTAGCCAAATTAATCCTAACCCTGGTTGAATTAATAAGAAGGCTCATGGAGAAAGAAGCTTTCAGGAGAGTAAAGAAAGGGTCCCTTTCTTCTGCAGAGATCCAAAAATTAGGGTTAAGCCTTAAAGCAGTTAAGAAAAAAATAGAGGAGATTAAGTTAATCTTTGGCATTGAAGACGAAGAGTTAAACTTAGATTTAGGACCTTTAGGAAATTTGATGTAACGAAAGATTAAAGAAAAGGAGTTTGAAATATGGCTGAGCAACAAATGAGACATGCGACCAATGCTACCAATTTAGCCGATATCTTAGAGAGGGTGCTGGACAAGGGTATAGTAATTGTTGGAGATATTAAGATTCAAATTGCTGATGTTGACCTTCTTACTATCAAGATAAGACTCATGATTGCCTCTGTAGATAAGGCAATGGAGATGGGGATAAATTGGTGGCAGTCCGATTCTTTTCTTTCTTCAACAGCAAAAGAGAAAGAGATAGAAAAAGAAATTATAGTATAGAGTGAAACACTGTAAGATTAAATAAAATTGAACTGGCTGAAAAGAGAGAAAAAATGGATATAAAAGATATTGTAGAAAATGCCAAGAAAAGTTTAGCTGAACTTACGGGATTTAAGTCTCCTTCTGCTATAGGAGTCAGTAAAGAAGGAGAAATGTGGCAGGTTATAATTGAAATAACAGAAAAACCTTCAGCGGCAAGTAATCTGGAGGTGCTTGGCATCTATGAAGTTCACCTCGATGTTAATGGAAATTTACTTGAGTATATGAGAAAAGAAATGCGCAAACGTGGCGATATTCAAAGAGAATCTATATGAAAACATTGATTTTAGTTCCTGTTATCCATATGAGTTCTGATATGGGCTCATTGGCAAAAGATTTGAATAAAAGAGGTATTGCTGATTTGGGTGAAGAATTATGGAAAGAGCATATAAAAACAGTAGAAACCTTTTGGGACGAGCTGTCGCATTATTTTGATACCATACATGTATCCGGCATGAAAATATATCAGGATGGAATGATAGCAGAAGGTGAGGTCGGCCAGATGATAGTCCGGGAAGGTGTAAAATCCGGAAGTAAAAATTATGAGTTAGTTTCGAAGCTTCTTAAAAGAGGGGCCATTTTAGTTAAGACTGAAGATTTTAAGCTTGTAAAGAAAGAACGGGATAGGTTAATTGCTATAACACAGGCAAAATCCTTAACTGAGAAATTAATTGCATTTGTGAAATATAAGGTAACTAAAAATATACTTTTAAACAAAAGGGATAAATTTATTGCCGGAAGGGTGGGTGAGACCCTAAAATTAGTCGAGACAGGAATAATTTTTATCGGTGCATATCATAATATTAAGGGGAGGCTTCCCAAAGATATTAGAATTACGGAGATAAAGAATACAGAAAAGGTAAGAGAATATCAAAAGTTAATTCCTTTTTATGATAAGAATAGAGAACGAATTGAGGAATTGGGCAGATATCTTATCTCTAAAATTTATTTATAATTATTTTTTTTCTATTGAGGAATTTTGGTTTACAATTGTAAAGCTTCCTTTGGATGGAACTAAATTAAAATGAGTGCATATATATGAGCGTATATACATACCTAAATAAATAAATAATAATTTATTGTTACACATAGTTATATTAAGTTGCATAATATCATATTAAAATGTTACAATAATTATCTATATTATTAAATATTATTTTTAATACATAATGGGGTGAACCCCATAATATGATTAACTAATATGTATTCTGAGAAAATAACAATTCTTATAATTGAAGACAATCCGGCAGATGCAAGGCTTATAAGGGAAGTTTTGGCTGAAACTAACGGCCAATACTTTGACCTTAAATATGCGGACAGGCTGTCAGACGGTTTAAAAAAGATTTCTAAAAACACCGTCGATATAGTTTTACTGGATTTGAACCTTCCGGACAGCGCCGGACTGGGGACCATAACCGGCATTAGCGAAAAAAATAAGGACATTCCTTTAATTATACTAACCGGGACAGTTGATTTAAATGTCGCAATAAGAGCCTTAGATATTGGTGCACAGGATTATTTAGTCAAGGGCCAGTTTGACGGTGCATCTTTAACGCGTTCAATAAGGTATGCAATAGAGCGAAAAAAAATTGAAACAGAACTTAAAAAAAGTGAAAACCTATATCGTTCACTATTCGAAAACATGTTAAATGGATTTGCTTATTGTAAAATGCTTTTTGATCATAGTAAGCCTTATGACTTTGAGTACTTAATGGCTAACAGCGCATTTGAGACTCAAACAGGCTTAAAAAATGTTGTAGGTAAGAAAGTATCAGAAGTTATTCCCGGAATACAAAAGTTGGATCAAAATTTGTTAGATATTTATGGTCGGGTGGCTTTAACCGGCATACCCGAAACTATTGAGATCTATGTGAAAAGCTTAGGCATGTGGTTCTCAATATCTGTGTATAGTCCGCAAAAAGAATATTTTGTGGCAGTGTTTGATGTAATCACCGAACGCAAGAAGGCAGAAACAGAAATAAAAGAAAACTTAAGTAAACTAAAAAGAACTTTTGATCAAACAATTACTACATTAGGAAATATAATTGAAGTAAAGGACCCTTATACATCAGGACACCAAAAAAAGGTTGCAGCAATTTCTATAGCAATTGCCAGAAACCTTGGGTTGAGCAAGGAAACAGTTGAAGCCGTACGGACAGCTTCGTTAATTCATGATATAGGTAAGATATCCATACCTCAATCAATCTTATCAAAACCGAGTAAACTTACAGATATTGAAAGGGCCATGATAGAAACCCATCCCGCAACAGGTTACGACATAGTAAAAGAAATTGATTTTCCGCAGGCGGTTACTGAAATGATCCTTCAACATCATGAAAGGATAAATGGTTCGGGATACCCGGGTGGGCTTAAAGGTGATGGCATCATGCTTGAGGCAAAAATTATTGCTGTTGCCGATGTATTTGAGGCAATGACTTCCCACAGGCCTTACAGGGCGGCCCTTAGTTTAGAAGTTAGCATGGATGAGCTTATTAAAAACAAGGGAACACTCTATGATCCTGATGTTGTTGATTGTTTAAGCAGTTATGTAGATTCTTATTATAAAGTTGAATTGGGCGATCACCTGTGTTCCATATATAACGATTTTGAAGTCCAAATTTCCTATATTGTTCCATATATGGATATCGGTTTAAAGAAGAACCAGAAGTGTATTTATATTACAGATGAAAATTCTAAGGAAAACATAATCAATGCATTTAGAATAAATGGCACTAATTTATCGGCCTATCTTGAAAAAGGCCAATTTGTATTTTTTACAAGCAATGATACATATTTAAAAGACGGCTATTTTGATCCTGACAGAATGGTTTCACTTTTAAAAGCGACGGAGAAAACTGCTCTCAAAGAGGGATTTGCAGGCATAAGGGTAACAGGTGAGATGACCTGGATACTTTCAAAACTTCCGGGAACCGAAAGGTTTATGGAATATGAGAATAAATTAAATGAATTCTTCCCGGGAAGCAAAGCAACTGCAATATGCCAGTATAGTGAAAGCAAATTTGACAATAAAATATTAAATGAAGTAATCAAGGCTCATCCTAAAGTTGGAATTAACGGATTATTTTATAATAATAAATTCTATAAGAAACCTTCTGCATTAAGTTCAAAAGATGAAAAATATTACTCACTGATAACAAAAATAAAAAACCAATAATAATTTTCTTTAAGTAACATATAAGTAAAATTTTTTGAATATGAATGCCAAAAAATTAACAATTCTTATAATTGAAGACAATCCGGCAGATACAAGGCTTATCAAGGAAGCTTTAGCCGAAGGCAATTTCGGAGCCTATAATCTTAAATATGCCGATAGCTTATCAGATGGGCTAAAAAAGATTTCAGAAGAAGACTTTTATATAATTTTACTAGATTTGAGCCTTCCGGACAGCACTGGCTTAGAGATTATAACCAGCATCAGCGAAAAAAATAAGGGCAGTCCATTAATTATATTAAGCGGGACAGATAATTTAGAGATTGCCATAAAGTCTTTAAGTATGGGCGCACAGGATTATTTGGTTAAGGGCCAGTTTGACGGTAATGGTTTAATACGTTCCATAAGATATGCGGTAGAGCGAAAAAATATTGAAGCAGACAGAAAACTATTTGAAGAAACACTGATAAAAGTAGCCAAAGAATGGAGAGTTACTTTTGATGCAATGAAGGAGGCAATAAGCCTTACTGATTTGGAAGGCAGGATAATGCGTGCAAATAAAACAATGTCAATTATGGTTAATAAAAATTTTAAAGAAATCCTCGGAAATACCTGCCGGGATTTATTATTAGATACAGAGCACCCGCAAGACATATGTCCCTTAGAGCGTGCCAAATTATCAAAAAAAAGGGAAATAAGGATTTTTAAAACGGGAGACAAATTTATAGAATGCATCGTAGATCCAATACTGGATGAAAATAGCAATGTTATCAGCATGGTGCATATTTTAACCGACATAACTAACATAAAAAAATCAGAAGAAGAAATAAAAGAAAGCTTAAGTAGAATAAAAAGAACCTTTGAACAAACCATCAAAGCCTTAAGCCTGTTGGTAGAAGTCAGGGATCCCTACACATCAGGACATCAAAAAAGGGTATTGGAAACTGCTGTTGCTATTGCTAAAGACCTTGGGCTAACCGGTAAAGCAATTGAAGCTATAAGATTAGCATCATTGATTCATGATATTGGAAAAATATCCATACCCGCTTCAATTTTATCAAAGCCGGGTAAACTTACAGATATTGAAAGAGCCATGATAGAAACCCATCCCATAACAGGCTACGACATAGTAAAAGAAATTGATTTTCCATATCCAATTGCAAAAATAATTCTTCAGCATCATGAAAGGATAAATGGTTCAGGATATCCAGGAGGGCTTAAAGGTGATGGTATCATGATTGAGGCAAAAATTATTGCTGTTTCTGATGTAATTGAAGCAATATCTTCTCACAGGCCTTACAGGGAAGCTCATACTTTAAAAGAATCCTTTGATGAAATATCAAAAAATAAAGGCATTCTCTATGACCCGGGTGTGGTCGATTCTTGCATCAAATTATTTAATAAACAGTAAAACCGTCTTACGGTTCTAAAATTTCATATTTATGCCTGGGGGATCCAAAAGCAAATTCTTATATTATTCTTTTAATAAAACTATCTCTTCATTTTTTTTCTTTTTGTTTTTTGGGTATACTTTTATTTCTATACTTAATCCAAGATTGCCAAGATATTCTATTAATGTAGAAATTTTCATATCTTTTCTTGATTCCAGTTTGGATACACTTGACTGAGAAAAGGATTTAATATCTTCCTGCCTGATACCTAATTTTTCCCTTATCTCAGCTAATCTGATTTGAAGTATTTCTTTTCCAGCTTCACTTTGAGCATTTTCAATTCTATCTTTTGACAGAGTTGACGCTAATTCATCAACAAAGTCAATTTTATTTTTTTCCTTGTTTGTTGTTTTCATTTTTCCTCCTTGATGCTAAGTATTTATCAAATAAATTGTCAGCGATCGGAATCATTTTTTCATAAAATCTTTTATCTACACATTTATCTCCTCCAATCAGTAGAACAGCCTTTCTGTCCGGGTCAAATATGAATAAAATCCTAAATAATCTCTTTTTATTTTGAATTCTTAATTCTTTCATGTTTTTATGCCGACTTTGCTTCAAAGTGTCAACATAAGGTCTCCCAAGATTCGGTCCAATTTCTTTTAAAATTATTATATTTTTCAATATTGCTTCACGGGCATCATCATCAAGTGTTTTGGTCCATTTTGCTAATTCTTCGGTTCTTTTTATTTCCCACACAGGCTTAATATATCAATTTTGAATATGAAGTCAAGTGAATATTTTTATTATCAGCGATTAATCATCTTGGCTCAATTTCCCCCCAAATAAGCATAACTTAAGCCTAATTTTATAATATTATCAAAAAATAAAGGCACTCTCTATGACCCGGACGTGATCGATTCCGTCGGGAGTTATTTTTCAATAACCAGCCTTGCAAACACTCTTAGCAGTGCCGGAATTAAAGCTAATCCCGTAACAATCGGCAACTATATTGAATATTTAAAAATAGACCGCGAATTTAAAAACCTTGAAATGATTAAAGACAATTACAGAAAAATAGTTGTCACTCTTGACCCCGTTTCTTTTGGAAACCGCAGCGGAGTTGAACACTTTAGAGCATGGGAATGGATAAAATAGAATCCTGCTTTCACAGAGGTGCAAATCTTTCAACCATAAAAGTCCAGTATTTTCTTTACAACCTTATAATCCTCAATAAATGTAATAATTCTGTTGCATGTCAAGCTGCCCAACGTATAAATGCCGCTAACGTATAAATTAACGTGCGGCTATAACCCGATTGCTATCATAACAGCTTTTTCTATTTCCTTTATTTTTTCGTTGTTTATCTTGCCTGCAAAGGGTCCTCTTATAAGCAAGAATTTGTCTATTGTTGTTACCTGCTCACATTTAGCCATTGATGCCTTTGATAATCCGCCTTCACCCTCTTGAAGTAAAACATGGGTAGGAGATGACCTTAAATTTGCAGACAAAGGCACAACAATTATGTCATTTGCCAACTCGTTTCTAATATCTAAAGAGATCACCAGTGCAGGGCGGTTCTTAATATCATTTGGCTTTGAAGGCAGATTAACTAAATATATCTCTCCTCTTTTTGGATACTCAATCATTCCATGACCTTTTTGCACTTTCTGCCGCTGCCTCCGTCCATTCTTTATTTTCCTTCTTCTCTTCTTCAGTAAGAGATAGATAATAAGCCTTGATATCCTTTTCGATTGCCTTTTTTTTTGACACAGATAGCCAATCTCGCAGTATTTCTTCCATCAACTGACTTCTCGGGGTTCCTTTTACCCTGGCAATTTCGTCTATTTCACTGGATAAGTCACTGCTGATTGTTATTGTAAGTTTTGCTTTACGCATGGTATTTACAGATGTCATATTAACCTCCTTTTTATCTTACTAATTATAAGACATTATAGGTTGAATCACAATGAAGATTTTTGTACTTTTAATTGTATATTTTTTATAAATTAACAATCTTTTCAGACTGTCCCGCAAGTTATTATATTATAATATATATAATTATGCAAATACATATATATGTTATATAAGTTAAAGATTTTCCCATGGTTGTTGCTTATGGTTCTAAAATTTTGCCTATAAACAATATATTGCCGGTCCTGTCATCCCCTATAAGCAGAATAAAAGGCCTGTTTACTATAAATTCTACCGGCCTTACTGCAGTAGCACCCATACCTATTGATGATGCAGCAGCCGCAACAGTGCCTTCTTCATTTACTTCAATAATGGCCTTGTGCTCGATTTGGGAGATAAACATTAGAGGAGCAATAGAACTGAAATCAGCTTTCTCAGCGCTAAATGCATTTACCATCCCCAAATTTTTTAGCGGTTCAATCAGGCTTTTTGCTCCATATTCAATATTAAATCTTGGAAACTTAAGCATTGCTTCTGTGCTCATAGCTTCTGAAATATATTTATTTAACAAATCACGGGATAAGCTATTTGTAAAATCATTTATGCCAATACCTTCATTCGGAAGCAAGACATACATTGCGGCCTTACCTCTGCCATAAGGCATTCTTATCATTTGAAAGTCATCGCCTTGGCAGTATTCATATTTTTTATTATTGGCCATCATCTGGACTTTTTTGATATTTTTATCTATCAGGAAAAAATCATCCTCTTTTGTATCTTCAGCTTTAAATTTATCTGTCCATTGCCCTTTAAAATAAATGGCATTCACCAGATACATTACGGCATCTTTTAGTGCCTGGGGACTTACAATATTGCTGATCTTACCTTCTGTTGCTTTGCTTACCCAATCATTCATTTTGCCTGCAGTATCGGGGTTATTAAAATCTTCGTTATGAATTGAAGCATTATAATAATTTCCTGCCAGGTCAGTAAAATCCTTTTCTATGCTAAAGTCTTTTTTACACCAGATTGAATTACCTGTATATATCTGAACCATTTCATCTATATCTGTCATGCTGGAAAGGAGAACTTTAAAAGATGAGTTAAGTTCTTCTATGTTGTAGTCTTTAAATTCCAGGGTTTCTGCAATTTCCTGTTGTGTTGAGTTTTTTGCACCGTTATATGCCATTGCTGCTGCAAGAGAAATACTGATGGGTGAAATAAAAACATTTGTATTTTTATCCTCATTTGAAAGTTCTTTAAATATCTTCAGAGCAAAATCGGTATTTAAACTAACGAGGCCTTGATCAACGCTTTCTGCCATTTTATCCGACTGCTTGTTTGCTTTAGTTTCTTTAGGCGTTTTTCTAAAAAGACCAGTCACGTCGAAACAACAACCGGTAGCATATAGTAAGATTGTAAAAACTACTAATATGGCAGACACAAGAAGAATTGTTTTTCTTAAACTCATATCTTAAACTCAACAAAATAAATATATTTTTTATAAAAATTATAGTGTAAAAATTACACACCATAATTATATCACAAATTTTTATAAGTATTTTCTCTTCGAAGTTTTACTTCCAAAATATTAATTATTTTATCGGTATCATTAATAAAATAAAACTAAATTGTTACTAATAACCACTTGTATTATTAATTAAAATAATCTATATTAAGTTAATGGTCATTAAGTTAAAGGTGGTTACCTTATGAAATTTTATGGAAGAAAAAAGGAAATATCATTGATAGAACATTTTTTTAATACCGTTAAAACTAAGGGTTCCAGGATCCTGGTAATGATAGGGCGCAGGAGAATTGGCAAGACCCGTCTTGTTCTTGAATCTGTAAAAAATAAGAATTACTTATATTTTTTTACAAAGAAAAAAAAGATAAATGAAATTATATCAGAATGGTCTAATGAAATTAAAAATAAATATGGGGAAGTCTTCTATGGAAATTTTAATTCTTTTGAAGATTTGGTGAAATTTTTATTTAATTTTTCAAAGAAAAAACCGATTATTTTAATATTTGATGAAGTTCAGAATTTTCTATATTCAGACCCATCAGCATTTGGTACATTTCAAAAAATATTTGATCTTAATAAAGAAGAAACTAATGTTTTATTGATTTTTCTTGGCTCATCCTTTTCTTTAATGGAAAGAATATTTAAAAATTCAAAAGAACCTCTATTTGGGAGAGCCTCGGAGATCATCCGGCTTTCATATTTACCTTTAAAAACGCAATTAGAGATCTTAAAAGACAATGGATTTAATTCCGGAAAAAATTTATTGCATGTCTTTTCAATCTTTGATGGTATTCCTAAATATATTGAAGAACTTATGGATCTGGGAAAGAAAAGTTTTGACGATAGTATCCGTGAACTTATAACTAAAAGAGATTTTATCTGGGAAGAAGGAGAAAATTTAATAAAAGAGGAATTTGGAAAAGAATACTCTTCTTATTTTTCAATACTTTCCGCGGTATCCAAAGGTAGAAGAAGATTAAATGAAATAGAGCAATTTACCGGGATAAGAGATGTGGGATCATATTTAAAAAATCTGGAAGAAATCTATAAGATGATTGAGAGAAGGCTGCCGATAACCAGTAAAAGCACAAAGGAAAGAAATGGAAAGTATTATCTTAGTGATAATTTTTTAGATTTCTGGTTTAGGTTTATAGAATCAAAGAGAATGTTAAAGGAAACCGGAAAAGCAAATGATGCTTTTATTGAAATTTGGAATGAATTGCCAGCCTATGAAGGAAGAAAGTTAGAAGATCTGGTCATTCGTAAGATGATCGAAGAAAATCCTTTGAATATAAAGTTTTCAAGAGCCGGAAAATACTGGAACAGAAAAGGAGATATAGAAATTGATGCTATGGTTTTAGATGATGAAGGGCAAAAAGCATATCTGTTTGAAGCAAAAATAAATAAAGCAAAAATTAATAAAAATACCCTGGATAATTTAAAAAAGAAAGGACAGAAAGTTTATGAGTTTGAAAATTATGAGTTAATAACCAAGTCAGCATATATTGGAAAAGAAGATGTGGTAATAGAATAACTGTAAATTTGAAAAGAATGACAAAGTTCAGTTTAGAGTAGTTTTTAAAAAAATAAATGATGTGCAGAAAGTTATAGGAATAGCTATAGAATAGTAGGGGTGGCTGTTTTTATCTTTGCCCACTCATCTTTTAAGGTTACGGTTCTGTTAAATACTATTTTTTCATTTGTAGAGTCAGGGTCCACGCAGAAGTATCCTAACCTTTCAAATTGGAAAATGTTTGACGGTTTTGCTTTGCCAAGAGATGGTTCAAGCTTGCAGTCCTTAACTATTTTTAATGAATGCGGGCTTAAATATTCCTTAAAATCATGGCCTTCTTCTACTTTAAGTGGATTTTCCTTTATAAAAAGATTATCAAACAACCTGGCTTCTGCCGTCAGGCAATGTTTGGCGCAAACCCAGTGAAGAGTTGCTTTTACCTTCCTGCCGTCAGGCGCGTCTCCTCCTCTGGTGGCAGGGTCGTATGTACAATGAAGTTCTAAAATATTGCCATCTTTATCCTTAACTACATCAACGCACTTTATAAAATAAGCATACCTTAGCCTCACTTCTCTTCCCGGAGCCAGCCTGTAAAATTTTGAAGGTGCATCTTCCATAAAGTCGTCTCTCTCTATATATAAAATTTTTGAAAACGGTATATTCCTGGTGCCTGCGCTGATATCTTCGGGATTATTTATAGCAGGGAGCTCTTCTTCATGGTCGTCAGGATAGTTATCTATTACAACCTTTAAGGGGTTCAGTACTGCCATAACCCTGGCTGCTTTTTTATTCAGGTCTTCCCTTATGAAATGTTCAAGGAATGTCATCTCCACTGTGCTTTCTGCTTTTGACACCCCTATTTGCAAACAGAAATTGCGGATTGCTTCCGGAGGATAACCTCTTCGCCTCATACCTGAAATGGTAGGCATTCTTGGATCATTCCAGCCATTTACATATTTTTTTTCTATCAGTTCAAGCAACATCCTTTTGCTCATCACGGTATACGTAAGGTTAAGCCTGGCAAACTCTATCTGCCTGGGGTGATGTATGCCAAGTTGCTGGATGAACCAGTCATAGAGCGGGCGGTGGTCCTCAAACTCCAGGGTGCATATTGAATGTGTAATATTTTCAATGGAATCTGACTGTCCGTGCGCCCAGTCATATGTTGGATAAATACACCAATTACTTCCCGTGCGATGATGGCTTTCATGTAATATGCGATACATCACGGGGTCTCGCATATTAAGGTTGGGTGAAGACATGTCTATTTTTGCCCTCAGTACCTTTGAGCCGGCAGGATATTTGCCTTCCCGCATTTCTTTAAGCAGACGGAGGTTATCTTCTTGAGAGCGGTTTCTGTAGGGGCTTTCTTTTCCAGGCGTTGTGAGTGTGCCTCTGTACTGTCGTATTTCTTCAGCGCTTAAATCACAAACGTATGCTTTATCCCTTTTTATCAGCGACATAGCAAACTCATAAAGCTGTTCGAAGTAATCGGAAGCATAGAATTGGCGCTGCCCCCAGTCAAATCCCAACCATCTTATATCTGTCTTTATAGATTCTA